>Ga0316231_1002323_pt1 | contig 18363 bp, 18 predicted proteins | sample TBH18027metaG_FD_206002 | JGI IMG/M metagenome (GOLD analysis project Ga0316231, IMG submission 206002) | Freshwater microbial communities from Trout Bog Lake, Wisconsin, USA - TBH18027 | ecosystem: Environmental > Aquatic > Freshwater > Lake > Hypolimnion/Profundal zone | place: USA: Wisconsin...
GCGGTTTGTAGCGGACATATTGTGATTTGTCGGGGACATTTCCCCTTTTGTCCGGCACATGACGCGGTTTGTTGCGAACATATTGGCTTGTGTGGTGAACATCTTCTGGTTTGTGGCGGACATGCCGCGCTGTGTCGGGGATAAGACGCGCTGTGTGCGTCACCTGGCCGGTTTTGTCCTGAACCTGTTGCTTCCAGTCCGGAACTTAAGGCGGCGGGTGCCGCACAAATTGCCGCCGGCAGCGCACCGGCCGGGATTTGTCCCGCAGCGGTTGTCCCTGGTTGGGAACATGAGGTCAACGGGAAGGCACTGGCCGGCCTGGGTGGCCGACGCGCCGCGCCGGTGGCTGGACCTGGGGCGGGCGGGCGATCCGCAAACGCCGGGCTGAACGATTAAATCCCTTCGGGATATGGCTGCCCCGCCATTCCCCGGCTCCTTGCAGCGCGCCCGTCTTGGCCGTGGCCAGCCTTTGCCGACAGCCACCATTGCGGTTGGTAGGGCGCGTCACTTCCGCCTGCGCTGCGCTACGGCGCGACGAGCCGTGCGCGCCGTCCGGTTGCAATCCACGCCCGGCGTGCAGAGGACTGCCCGCCCTGCCTCCCTGCGAAAACCAAAAAGCCGCCAGAGCCTCCTGACGTCGGCTGCTTCGATCAGGGGCTGAACGCGCGAAAGCCGGTGGCGGCAGGGTTTGAGCCGATAACCATGGTCACAGAAAAGCATTTTAAGGTTAGCCGCTTTCACGGCCGGGGTTAAGCTTAAGGTGATGAATTGTGATGTTCCCGGCCGAGAAGAGAATTTGAACAAAGCCCATAAAACGCCGCAAAAAGACCAACAGCATTGGGTTCAATGCAAGGGCTACCGGTGTTTGGCGACACTTTCAGCCGACCAGAAATGGATATGCTTTGCCACGGGCAAGGAGTTGACGGATGTGATCAATGTGTATCCCAGCTGAATCAGCCCGGCCATTCCCTCGCATTCCCGGCTTCATATGAACCCCGGCTTCCAGCGGGCGGGCAACTTCATGATATCATAAATTTCCTGACGGTGCGCGGCCGCTTTCCGTGCGGCCGGCCGCACCTGCGCCGGGTTTTGGGGACGTTCAATGTCCCTTGTCTTGTTTGTCGTGATCCGGCCGGGCATCCTTCCGGTCTTCTTTCCGCCCGGCCTGCGGTTCGGCCTTTTGTTCGCGGTGCTCGGCGGCGGGCCGCCATGCTTTCGGATATTTCTGTAGCATGTCTTGGTGATGGTTGGCCAGGGAGTCATGGAAATCCATGTGCACCGAGGGCGCGGCCAGCAGCACTTCCAGCGTCACCCCGCGCGGCGCGGGCGCCCAAACCCACACGTCACCGTCCAAGTAGGCGTATTGGTGCCGGTAGGTGTTGTAATAGATGGCATAGCCGGGATAATAAAGGTAGTCGTCCTGCACCACCACGACCGGCGCCGCCACCACAATGGGCGGGTTGATGACGATGCCGACGCTTTGGGCATCGGCGTTGACGGCACATTGAGCCAACGCCGCCAGCAGCACGGCTCCCAGCACGAAGCCGGCGGGTTTGATATTACTAACGGGTGTTTGATTAATCATGGGGTGAGAGTAAACCGGGTGGCGTGGCCACGCCATGGGGTGTAACCCGACAATCTGATGGTTAATGTGATTTGCCCGCCATGACCCGGCTCCTTGCGCAGGCTGCCTGCGGCAGGGCCATCATTGGCCTTGGCCACGGCCACCAGTCATCGTCTGGTTGGCGGCAAGGCAACCCATACCGGGCCGGTTTTATTTTCGTCCGCATAAAACCAGTCGGGTTTGTGATTGAACAGTCCCCGGCCGTTCTGGTCAAATGGCTGTCCGATAAACGAACGAACCAACCATCATCAACCACCAACATAATTACGAACATGAAAAAGATTATTGCACTTGTGGCGGCGACCGTTTTTGCCGCCTCGGTCTACGCCGGCGAATTTGCCGACATCAGCCCCCAGGACGTCCTCGCGGCCGCCACCGCCAAGTCGGCGGTGATCATTGACGCCAACGGTGCCGACTCCTACAAGGCCGGCCATGTGCCGGGCGCGCTGAGCTTCGCCGCCATCAAGGGCAACCTGGCGGCCAGCCTGCCGGCGGACAAGAACACGCCCATCATCGCCTATTGCGGCAACCCCAAATGCGGCGCCTATCTGGTGGCGGCCAAGGCGGCGCAGCAGCTCGGCTACACGAACATCAAGCACATGTCCGCCGGCATCGCCGGCTGGAATGACGCGAAACTGCCGACGGAACCGGGCAAGTAATCCCGCCACCGCCGACTTTGCACGGGCGGCCCGCACCGGGCCGCCCGTTTTTTTTGCGGCGCTGGGGATGGGCGTTGCCTTCCGCAGGCTGGCGGAAATTAATTTCTGTCCGCCGGCCGGAAGTTGTGGGATAGATTGGGCGAAAGGATGGCGATGAAGAAAAAGCCTTGGCCGCTTGCGGAAGTCTACCGGCTGCTCGAACCGGGGCCGGTGGTGCTGCTCACGACGAGCCGCGCCGGCCGCGCGAACGTCATGCCGATGTCGTGGCACCTGATGCTGGAGTTCGAGCCGCCGCTCGTCGGCTGCGTCGTCAGCAGCCGGAACTATTCCTTCGCCACGCTCAAAGCCGCGAAGGAATGCGTGATCAACATCCCCACGGCGGAGCTGGCGAAAAAGGTGGTGGCCTGCGGCAACCTCTCGGGCGCGCAGGCGGACAAGTTCCTGGCGGTCGGCCTGACGCCGGCGCCGGCCAGGTTCGTCCAGGCCCCGCTCATCGCCGAATGTTACGCCAGCCTGGAATGCCGGGTGGTGGACGGAAAATTCATCCGCAAATATAACTTCTTCGTCCTCGAAGTCGTGGCGGCGTGGGCGGATCCGGCGCGGAAACGGCCGCGCACCCTCCATCATCAGGGCGAAGGCGTCTTCCGGGTGGCGGGCCGGACCATCCATCTGCCGTCGCCCATCACCGCGCGGGGCGGAAGCTGAATTTTGCCCGCGCCGTCAGCGCTTCCGGTCCGGGCCGTGCCAGACGTTCCAGTCCCTGGCCAGTTGCCGGCCGGCCGCCGCCGGGTCTTTCGCGTAGAGCCGCGCGCCCAGCTTCAGCGCCGCGCCGCGCAATTTTTTCCGGCGCGCGGCAATCAGCGGATCAAGCGCCGCCGCCTCCGCGACGGGCGCGTGTTCCGTGACGAACTGTTGCAACAGGGCCAGGTCGTGTTCGTCGCCGAGCAGTTCGCCGAGCCGCTCGAGTTGTTCCGTCAATTTGCGCACGGCCGCCGGCCATTTCGGGCAGACGAGCCGGAGCTGGTGCCAAAACGTCTTCACTTCCTTGCGCCACTCGTGGAGATTTTTCGGCGACGGTTCCTGGCGGGCCCGCCGGCCGGCCTGCTGGCCGCGACGGTGGCTCTGCACCAGGCCCGGGCCGATGGCCGCCCAGCCGGACGCCGTGAATTTCAGTCCCGCCACGCGCCGGCCGGTCTTCCGCAGCGCCCGTTCCGCCCGCGCCACCGAGGCGGCGGCGCGGAACCGGCGGGATTCCCGGCGGCAGTCTTTTAGCAGCGCCTTTTGAAGGACGGGAAACCGGCGCGCCGCGTGGCGGCCGGCCAGTTGCGCGAACGCCCGGAACCGCACCCGCGCGTCGCGCGTGGCGGCCAGCCGGCCGGCGGCCCGGCGCAAGCCCTTCGCCGCCTTGCGATACGCGCCCCGGGCGTCCGCCGCGCGCACGAGCCGGAAGATGGCGCGCAGCTTCTTGATCTCCTTGCGCACGCCGTGGACGGCCGCCGGATGGCGCGTCCGCCGCAGGCGTGCCCGCGCCTCGCCCAGATGCTCGCGGCACACGCGCCGCACGGCGCGCGACGGCGGCTCCGCCTTTTTGAAATGGAACGACATCCTGATGGCAGCCTAGCGGATTTCCCGCCAAACGCCAGCCGGCGGCGCCAAGTGAAATTTTTCACAAACTTTTCTTGCGAAGGCGGCGGGCAGTTGTTAAAACACGGCCTCGATTTTGAGGTTAGCCAAACGACTTTTGACCGGTAGCGGATTTAATTTTTAGAACGCAGTGATTTTTCCGAAGTGGACAAACAGTTTGCCGCTGGTGCTGGGCGTTTTCGCCGCGCTGGCCGGTGCCGGCGTGGCGGCGGGCGTGACGATTTATCTCACGCCCAAATACACCCGCGCCGGCTACCAGCCCGTGCAGCCGGTGCCGTTCTCGCACAAGATTCACGCGGGGCAGCTCGGCGTGGACTGCCGCTACTGTCATAATGGCGTGGAAAAATCCTGGTTCTCGAACCTGCCCGGCGCGTCCACCTGCATGAACTGCCACAATCAGGTGCTCAAAGACGACCCGCGCCTGGCCGTCGTCCGCGACAGCGCGACGAACAACACGCCGATCCCGTGGGTGCAGGTGCACATCGTGCCGGACTATGTTTATTTCAACCATTCCGTCCACGTCACGCGCGGCATCAGCTGTGTCGAATGCCACGGCCGCGTGGATCAGATGGACGAAGTGCGCGAGGTCAAGTCCATGAGCATGAGTTTCTGCCTCGACTGCCATCGCGACCCCGCCGCCAACATCCGTCCGCCCAGCAAGGTGACCGACCTCGGCTGGACGTGGAGCACGAACGCCGCTGAAGCCGAACATTTGCAGGACGTGAACGGGAAGAAGTTCGTCCACGATTGGAAAGTGGAATCGCTGCAAAGCTGCTCGGCCTGTCACCGATGATATTATGTTGTTGAATTGTTACATGGTTGAATCGTTGAATTGTTCCGGCGGGAAGCCGGTTTCCCGCTTGTGCGCGTCTTGTTTCGATTCAACGATTCAACAATTTAACGATTCAACGAAAGCTTTCCGCGCCCAATGAGCGAACCATCAAACAAGTTGCATTCGACAAGCGGAAAGCGCTACTGGCGCAGCTTGGACGAACTGGCCGACACGCCGGAGTTCAAGGACTGGCTGCACCGGGAATTTCCCGTCGGCGCGAGCGAGCTGGTCGAGGACGGCTCGAGCCGCCGCAACTTTCTCAAGATCATGTCGGCGTCGTTTGCGTTCGCCGGCATCGCGATGCTCGGCTCCGGCTGCCGCCGGCCGGAAGAGCATCTGGAACCGTTCGGCAAGCAGCCGGAAAATTATACTTTTGGCGACGCGCAATATTTTGCCACCGCCATGCCCACGCGCACCGGCGCGATTCCGCTCGTCGTCAAATCTTACGAAGGCCGGCCGGTCAAGATCGAAGGCAACGCGCTGTATCCCGGCAGCAACGGCAGCACCGACCGTTACGCGCAGGCTTCAATTCTTGATCTTTACGATCCCGACCGCGCGCGGCATTTCAAGCACGACGGCAAAACGGTTTCGCGCGAAGAGGCGTTGGGCTTCCTCGACGAACTTTCCAAGAAGTTTGCGGCGAACTCCGGCGAAGGCCTGGCGTTCCTTGCCGAAAGCAGCACCTCGCCGTCGCGCGCGCGGCTGCAAAAGATCATTGCCGACAAATTTCCGAAGTCGGTATGGCTGAATTACGATGCAGTTGATTCAACCTTTGACCAGCGCGTCGCCACCGAATCGTTTCAATTTTTTGATCAACAGCCGGCGGTTCGCCCGCTTTATCATTTTGACAAAGCGAAAGTGATTTTGTCGCTTGATTGCGATTTTTTGGGCGGCGAAGACGACTGCCACAATCACATTCGAAAATTTGCCGCCGGCCGCAAGGCGGGCGAACGGATGAACCGGCTCTACGCGGTGGAATCGCTGTTCACGCTGACCGGTGCAGGCGCCGACCATCGGTTGCGAATTTCAGCCAGCATGGTTCAACAGGTCGCCACGGCGGTGTATGTTCAAATTTCTCAAAAGTCGGACTGGGTTCCTGCCGGAGTTGATGGAAAATGGGTTTCCGAACTGGTCAAGGACTTGGTTGCCAACCACGGCAGGGCTTTGGTCGTGGCCGGCCAACGACAGCCTCATCAAGTGCATTTGCTGGCTAACGCCATAAATTCCGCTTTAGGCGCATTGGATGAAACGGTGACGCTGCTTGCGACGCCAAGGGGAAAAAACCAGAGGACCGGGAACTTGATCGCGCTTTCTGGGGAGCCAAAAAGTTTTGACCATCTCGGCATTGATGCCCTGGTCGTGCTGGGAGGAAATCCGGCATACAATCTTCCCTCCCAGTTGAACTGGGAGATTCTATCGCAGAAAGTGAAGTCGGTGATCCGGCTTGGGTATTACGAAGACGAAACTTTTGAAAAGTCCAACTGGCATTTTCCGGCGGCGCACTATCTTGAATCGTGGGGGGACGCGACCACCGCCGAAGGTTTGATGGTTCCAATCCAGCCATTGACCCAGCCGCTTTTTGCGGGGCTGACGGAACTGGAGTTTTTGGCGCGGCTGGCCGGTGAACCGCAAACAAATTCCCTTGCGATTGTTCGCGCCACTTTTGGCGCGGCAGATGAAGCCTGGAAAAAGATTTTATTCAACGGCTTTGAGGATAAAAAACCCGAGACAATTCCTCTTGCGGGATTCAGCATCCCCTTTAATAAGCCCGAGGAATTTGGAACAATAACGCCGCCTTCCGCGAACAGCCTCGAAGTCATTTTCTACCGCGATTCAAAAGTGGACGACGGCCGTTACGCGAACAACGGCTGGATGCAGGAGCTGCCCGATCCCATCACCAAGATGACCTGGGACAACGCCGTGCTCGTCAGCCGCAAGACGGCGAAGGAACTCGGCGTGGCGAACGGCGACATCGTTGAAATCACCTTGAACGGCCGCAGTGTCAAAGGACCGATCTGGACGCAGCCGGGCATGGCGGATTATTCGCTCGGCCTCGCGCTCGGTTACGGGCGCGAGCGGGCAGGGCGCGTCGGCACGGGCGTCGGCTTCAATGCCTACAAGATTTTCAGCGGCAAATATATTGAGACCGGCGCGACGGTGAAGAAGACCGGCGAGACTTACACGCTGGCCTGCACGCAGCATCACTGGAGCATGGAAGGCCGTCCGGCCGTGCGCGAGGCGAACCTGGAAGAGTTCATCAAGGAGCCGACGTTCGCGCAGGAGAAATTTCACGGTGTCGAACCGCCCGTCGTCCAGTCGCTTTATCCAAATCCGCTCGACGAGGCGAAGAAGACGGCGTTGCACCAGTGGGGCATGACGGTGGACCTGAACGCGTGCGTTGGCTGCGGCACCTGTGTCCTCGCGTGTCAGAGCGAGAACAACATTCCGATTGTCGGCAAAGACCAGGTGCTGCGCGGCCGCGAAATGCACTGGATGCGCATTGACCGGTATTTTACCAGCGATCCGAAGCGGAAAGACAACCGGAGCATTTTCAATCCGAAGGCCGACGAAAACCAGACGGACGAGCAGCAGCAGTTTGCGGAGTGGATTGACGACGTGCAGGCGGTGAACCAGCCGATGCTGTGCCAACAGTGCGAAGCCGCGCCGTGCGAAAGCGTCTGTCCCGTGAACGCCACCGTCCACGATCAGGAAGGCTTGAACGTGATGGCGTATAACCGTTGCATCGGCACGCGCTATTGCTCGAACAACTGCCCTTACAAGGTTCGCCGGTTCAATTATCTCGATTTCAACAAGCGCCCGTTGACGGAGCTGAAGGGGACGATGTATTCGACCACGCTCACGCACAAGACGGGAGGCGAATGGGATTTGCTGCGCTGGTGGAAGGATCCGAACAGCGGCATGCGCTCGGAAGACGAATGGGATCTCATCAAGCTCTCGAAGAATCCCGACGTGACGGTGCGGATGCGCGGCGTCATGGAGAAATGCACCTACTGCACGCAGCGCATCGAGCACGCCAAGATTTCGCAGAAGGCCAAGGCGGGCGCGAGCGACAACGTGCGCTTGTCCGAAGCGGCGGGAACCGTGCCGAAGACCGCGTGCCAGCAGGCGTGCCCGGCGGGAGCAATCACGTTTGGCGACGTCAGCGATCCGAACAGCTCGGTGTCGAAATTGAAATTGCTGCCGCAGAATTATTCCGTCCTCGCCGATTTGCTCACGAAACCGCGCACGACTTACCTCGCACGCATCCGCAATCCGAACATTCACATGCCGGATTACCACGAGCCGTTCAGCACGGAGGAATACGACAACGCCAGCCTCACGAAGAAAGGAAACAGCTAATGGACGGCTCCGCGCTCAATCTGGAAGAGTTGAAGCGGCTCGCGCCGCCGGCGGAGCTCGGTCGCGCGCCGGTCGTCGAAGGCAAGCCCAGCCTGGGCGCGCTGACGGACAAGCTGTCCGCGTTTGCCGAAGCGAAGACGCCAATTTGGTGGTGGATTGTTTTCATCCCGGCGGCATTTGCGGCGACGGTGATTTTCCCGACGTGTTTGTTTTATCAGGTGTTCACCGGCGTCGGTGTCTGGGGCAACAACCATCCGGTGATGTGGGGTCTGGACATTGTGAATTTCATCTGGTGGGTCGGCGTCGCGCACGCCGGCACGCTGATTTCCGCGCTGCTGTTTTTGACGAAGCAGCACTGGCGCACGACCATCGGCCGCATGGCTGAGGCGATGACGGTATTCTCCGTGATGATGGCGGGACTGTATCCGGCCATTCACGTCGGTCGCGCGTGGTTCGACTGGTTCATGTTCCCGGTGCCGAACTCTAACGACCTGTGGCCGCAGTTCCGTTCGCCGCTGATGTGGGACGTGTTCGCCGTGAACACCTATCTCGTCGTCTCGTCATTATTCTGGTTCATGGGCATGATTCCTGACTTTGCGATTCTGCGAGACCGCTCGACGACGCGCATCCGCAAAACAATTTTCAGTTTCCTCGCGATGGGCTGGACGGGTTCGGCACGGCAGTGGCACAACTACGAAAAAGCCTACGTCGTCCTTTGCGGCTTGTGCACGCTGCTCGTGTTCACGGTGAGTTCCATCGTCGGCCTCGACTTTTGCACCGCGCAGATCGCGGGCTGGCACGCGACGATTTTCCCGCTCTACTTCGTCATCGGCGCGGTGTTCTGCGGCTTTGGCATGATGCTGGTGCTGTTGATTCCGCTGCGGAAACTTTGCAGCTTGGAAAACATCATCACCAAGAGCCACATTGACAAGGTTGCGAAGCTCGCCTTGGTCAGCGGCCTGATCATTGACTACATCTATCTGATGGAGTTTTTCATCGCATGGTATAGCGGCGACCCGTATGAGCGCTGGGTGTTTGGCCACCGCCTGTTCGGCCATACTTATATGATTCTCGGTTGGATGCTCATCGGCATCAACGTCTGCGTGACGCAACTGCTGTGGTTCAAAAAAATCCGCGCCAATCTTTGGGCGCTGTTCGTCATCGGCTTGCTCATCAATTGCGGCATGTGGAGCGAACGCTTCGTCATCGTCGTCGGCTCGCTGTATCAGGATTTTCTGCCGGCGAACTGGGGCAAGTATATGCCGACCATCTGGGACATCGGCCTTTACATCGGCACGCTCGGCGCGTTTTTCATGCTGTATCTGCTGTTCGTGAAATTCCTGCCGGTGATCGCCATCTCCGAAGTCAAGGGTGTCATGCCCGAAGCCGACCCGCACCATCCGCTTGGCGGCGCGAAGAAAGGAGACCAGCAATGAGCGAAAAAGTTTACGGTCTCATCGCTGAATTTGATTCGCCCGCTGCGATTTTGCACGCGGCGGAAAAAGTCCGTGACGCCGGCTATCGCCGCTGGGACGCGTTCACGCCATTCCCGATTCACGGCATGGACAAGGTGATGAAGCTCGGCAACTCGCTCGTCGGCTGGGTGGCGTTGGGCGGCGGCGCATTCATGTTCGCGAACGTCGCCGGCCTGATCTGGTTCACCAACGCGTTTGACTATCCGCTCATTGTCGGCGGCAAACCGATGTTCAGCGTGCCGATGACTTTTGTGCCGTCCTACATCATGCTCATCATGGGCGGCGCGATTGGTGCACTCATCGGGATGCTCGGTCTCAACCAGCTTCCGCGCCTGCATCATCCGCTGCTGGATACGAAACGGTTTGCGCTCGTCTCGCGCGACAAATTCATCCTCGTCATCGGCGCGCAAGATGAAAAATTCTGCGCGACGGAAACCAAGAAGCTGTTGGAATCCCTCGGCGGCACGCACGTCGAAATCGTGGAGGACAAAGACTGATGCGCTACATCATCTCCATATTATTGATCGGCGCGGCCATCGGCGCGGCGGTGTTCGGGATGCTCGGCTTGCAGGGCAGCCTGATGCGCAAGCCGCCTTTTGAACTGTTCCCCGACATGGATCGTCAGGCGAAATTGCGTCCGCAGGTGCCATTCCATTTTTTCACGAACGGCCTCAGTTCGCAGTTGCCGCCAGATGGCACGGTCGCGCGCAGCCAGCCGATTGCAACGGCCAGCGGTGCGGTCTATCGCTTCGAAGATTCACCCGTGAACACCGGACGAATCACCGGCACGACCAATTTTATTGAAACCAACCCGCTCGCGGTGAACACCGCCTTGCTCCAGCGCGGTCGCGAACGCTTCGATATTTACTGTGCGCCTTGTCACGGCCGGCTTGGCGACGGCAACGGCATCACGAAGAAAATCGGCGTTATGCCGGCGGTGGCGAATTTGCATGACAAGCGCATCGTCGAATTGGCCGATGGCGAAATTTTCAACACCGTCACTTACGGCAAAGGCCTGATGGGCGCGGCCGGCCCGCTGATTCCGGCGGAAGACCGCTGGGCGGCCATCGCGTATGTGCGCGCGTTGCAATTGAGCTGGCTGGGAACGACCAACGATTTGCCGGCGGATCAGGCCGCCGCATTGAAATAATATGAGCCACGACACCAAGCATCTGCCGCCGCCGCTGGACTTGTCCGGCTGGCGCAAGCTGCCGTCCGTCCTGATGGTCGTCGGCGGAATTTTGTCGGTGGCCGGCGCGGCGTTGAGCTGTCGCCACAACGACCTCCGCGAATTCGGCTTCTCCTGGCTGCTGGCGTTCATGTTTTATTACAGCATCGCGCTCGGCGCGCTGTTTCTGGTGATGGTGCATCACCTGACGGACGCCGGCTGGTCGGTCGGCATCCGCCGTTTCTGCGAACATCTGGCGTCGCTGCTGTTCCCGTGGCTGGCGATTCTGTTTCTGCCAGTTGGCCTGCTTGGCCCAAAAATTTACAAATGGATGTCGCTGGATTCGGCCGCGAACAATCTGGTCGCGGCCAAGCTGCCGGTGTTCACCACGCCGGGTTTCTGGGTCACGTCGGCGGTCTTCTTCGGCATCTGGTGGCTGCTCACATCGCAGTTGAGCCGCTGGTCGCTTGAACAGGACAAAACCGGCGCGGCGGAATGCACGCGCAGGCTGCGCTTTTATTCCGGCTGGGGCATCGTCGCCTTCGCGCTGGTGCTGAGCTATTCCGGCGTGCTGTGGATGCAGGCCACGTCCTACCAATGGTTCTCCGCGATGTATGGCGTCTATTTCTTTTCCGACTGCGCGTGGATCGGGCTGGCGACGGTCTATGTCATCGCGGCGATTTTGTTGCGGCAGGGAATCCTCAAGCCGGTCTTGAAGCAAAATTATTTCTATTTCATCGGCGTGATGTTCTTCGCCTTCACGCTGTTCTCGGCCTACACCGAGTTCGCGCAATACTTCGTCGTCTGGAACGCCAACATGCCGGAGGAAACCTTCTGGTATCTCATCCGCGAGCGCGGCAACTGGTGGTGCTTGAGCCTGGTTTTGATTTTCGGCCATTTCTTCATCCCGTTTTTCCTGCTGCTGCCGGAGAGGGTGAAAATGAATTTCAAGGTCGTCATCCCCGTCTGCCTCTGGGCATGGCTGATGCACGCGCTGGATCTGGCGTTCAACATTTTCCCGGCGCTGCATCCTAACGGCTATCCGCTCCGCTGGATCTGGCTGCCGCTCGGCTGCCTGATGTTCATGGGCGGATTGCTGGCGACGATTTTCCTGAAAAAGTTCAACGCGCATCCGCCATATCCGCAGCGCGACCCGCGCCTGCTCGAAGCGATGGGCGTGAGCCAGAACACCGTCCGCGACCTCACCGAAGCCAACACCGGAGGTGCCCGATGAATTTTCAAACCATCAACCGCGCCTCCGCCGCCGCGATTGGACTCGTCGTTGCCTGCGTGATTTTTGCCTTTGTCACCGTGGGTGTGAAATTATTTGTGCCCGTGCCGGCCATTGACGCCGACCGCGCCGCCGAGCGCAGCAAGGCTTTGGTTGAAATCCGCGCGACCGAGGAGAAATCCCTGGCCACGCCGGGCTGGGTTGACCAGTCGCGCGGCATCGTGCGCCTGCCGATTGAAACCGCGATGCAGCAGTCCGCGCAGGCGTGGCAGAATCCCGCCGCCGCACGCGCCGACCTGACTGCGCGTGCCGAAAAAGCCGCCGCCCCCGCGCCAGTCGCGCCCGCCAAACCCAGCGCTTTTGAATGAACCCGACCGAGAACAAAACTTCCTGCGACCGCGAGCTCAATGACTCGTTGCGCGTGCCGCTGCTCGCGCTGTTTGGCGGTGCGGCGGTGTGGCTGGTCGTCGGACTGGTGCTCGGCCTCATCGCCGGCATCAAATTTCACGCGCCGGAATTTCTCGGCGGCTGTCCGCTGATGACCTATGGCCGCGTGGCTCCGGCGGCGAACGACGCGCTTCTCTACGGCTTCTGCATTCCGGCCGCGCTCGGCGTGATGCTCTGGATTTTTGCGCGCCTGAGCCGGAACCCGCTGGCGCTGCCGCTCGTGCCGGTCGTGGCGGCGAACCTCTGGCATCTCGGCGTCTTCATCGGCACGGTGGGAATTTTGCTGGGCGCCAGCACTGGCCACACCTGGCTGGAATACCCGCGCGCGGCGGCGGTGATTTTGTTCGCCGCGTTTATGCTCATCACGGTCTCGGCGGCGGCGACGTTCGGCTGGCGCAATGAAAAATCCCTCTACCCTTCGCATTGGTTTCTGTTTGCGGCGCTGCTGTGGTTCCCGTGGATTTATTCGACGGCCAATCTGCTGCTCAATTCCAACCAGGCACCGCGCGGGCTGGTGCAGCCCATCATCGGCTGGTGGTTCGCGAACAACCTCGTCTTTGTCTGGCTCGCGCTCGCCGGCGTCGGCATCGCCTTTTATTTCCTGCCGAAAATCACCGGCCGTGCGCTCGCCAGTTCCGGCTACGCGCTGTTCGGCTTTCTGACACTGATCTTTTTCGGGACGTGGTGTGGCATTCCGTCGGGCGCGCCGGTGCCGGCGTGGCTGCCGGCGTTGAGCAGCGTGGCGGCGGCGCTGACGCTCGTGCCGCTGCTGGCGATTTTGATTGTCACCGCCAAAACGGTCTGCGGCGCCCGCGTTTCGTGCATGGGCGGATCGTTCTGCTACATCAAATTCGGGATGATGAGCTTCATCGTTTCGGGAATTCTTTACGTGTCCGCCGCGTGCCCGCAATACAGCCGCATCCTGGACTTCACCTGGTTCGGCGCGGCGCAGACGCAACTGCAACTGCTCGGCTTCGCGGCGATGATTTTCTTCGGTGCGATCTACAATATCTTGCCGCAGGTGATGGGCCGGCCGCTGCCGCTGCCGAAGTTTGCCAAGGCGCATTTCTGGCTCGCGATTGTTGGCGTGCTGCTGTTTGTCGTGCCGCTGGTCATCGCCGGCGTGGTGCAAGGCGAGAAACTGGCTGACCCCAGCATCGCCTTTGCCGACGCCAATTCCGCCGCGCTGAAATTTTTGCGCATCAGCACCACCGGCCAGTTGCTTGTGCTGCTCGGCGCGATTTTGTTTGCCGCCAACATTTTCATCATGACGATCCAGTGGAAACTCGGCATCGCCAAAACGGTGATTGCCTACCTCAAGTCGCCGCTTGAAACCGCGTCCGCGTCCGCCTCCGCTTCGCTGCGGCGCGACCAAGGGGAGGTGGAATCGTGAAGACCGGCATCTCCGTTTTTCTCGCCGCGTTCGTCGCGCTCGGCGCTTCGTGGTGCGGTTTTGTTCTCGCGCCGATGTTGCAGCTCGGCGGCGCAAAGCAGACCGTCGTTTTGCAATCCACCGACAACTGGCCGCTCCAGCGCACCGGCGACGCGACGCTCGGCCTGCAAATTTATCGCGCCTATGGCTGCGCCGCCTGCCACACCGAACAGGTGCGCCAGACCGGAGCCGCCTTCGAAATCACCCTGAACAGCCTCGGCGTCCAGAAGCCGGCGGATTTTATTGAGTTCACCAAGTCGCTGTTCGTCCTGCCGGAACTGGCGGCTTACACCAATGCCATCGCCACGGGTCTTAACGACTGGAACGGCGGCCTGCCCAAGACGCTTTTGACCAGCACCGACAAGGACATCGTCACCGAAATGGCCGACCGGCTGAAGGCCGTCGGCGTCAAGTCCGAGACGCGCATCGTCGCCACCGGCGCGGACATCGCGCGCGGCTGGGGCTCCCGCCAGAGCGTCGCGGCGGATTATCTTTACGACCAGCCCGTGCAGCTCGGCGGCCTGCGCGCCGGGCCCGACCTCGCGAACATCGGCGTCCGCGCGCCGGACGCCAACTGGCAGTTGGCGCATCTTTACGCGCCGAAATCCGTCACGCCCGCCTCCACCATGCCGTCGTTCAAGTTCCTGTTTGAAGTCCGGCCGGTAGGCGCGACGCCGTCGCCCGACGCCTTGAACCTGCCGAAAGAATTTGCCGCCGCCGCCGGCTATGAGGTCATTCCGAAGCCGGAGGCGAAACAGCTTGCCGCCTATCTTTTAAGCCTCAAGGCCAACGTGCCGCTTTACGAGGCGCCGTTCACGCCCGTCATGCCGCCAAATAAATGAGCGACGACCACCAGTCCTGTTCCATCCTGTCCGCCGGCGAGCCGGCCGCCACGCGTTCCGCCGCGCCGATGTGGATCATCGTCACGACGCTGGTGCTGCTGTTCCTTGGCGGCATTTATTTTGACCGGCACAGCGGCTGGTTTGACGCGAAAGTCTATGCGCCTTACGCCAGCGCGGAAAATCTGGGCGCCTATCAGCCGCAATCTGGCCCGGCGGTGTTTCTCGCGCGGGGCCGGAAAAATTACGAGGCCGTCTGCGGCATCTGCCACGGGCCGGACGGCCTGGGCAAGCCCGGCCAGGCGCCGGCGCTGGCCGGCTCGCAGTTGGTGAACTGCAAGGGCTTCGACCGGCTCATCCACATTCCGCTCGCAGGCCTGGCCGGGCCGATCACCGTGGCCGGCCAGGGCTGGAACCTCAACATGGCCGCGATGGGCGCGGCGCTGCCGGACGACGACCTGGCCGCCGTGCTGACCTACATCCGCAGCAGTTGGGGCAACACCGCCGGCCCGGTCGCGGGCGACGACGTGAAGAAAGTCCGCGCGGCCATCGGCCGGAACCCGCAGCCGCTGGGCGGCGCGCAGACGATGGCCATGCCGGAGTAAAATCACTCCCGGCGCGTTTCAATCTCTTCAATCGCCCAGCGCGCGTGCTCGGCGATCAGCGGCTCCTGGTCGTGCGCCGCCTTTTCCAAGGCGGGCAGGGCGGTGGCGTCGCCGACATTGCCGAGGGCGACGCAAACATTGCGCAAAACTCCCCGGCGCTTCGTCCGCAGCATCGGCGTGCCGGCAAAACGTGATTTGAAGCCGGCGGCGTCGAGCTGCAAGAGTTCAATCAAATCCGGCGCGGCCAAATCTGGACGCACGTGCGGCTTCATCAAATTTCCCTCGCGCGCGAATTTGTTCCACGGACAAACTGCCAGACAGTCGTCGCAGCCGTAGATGCGGCTGCCGATGGCCGGGCGGAACTCGACCGGAATGGAACCTTTCAATTCGATGGTGAGATAGGAGATGCACTTGCGCGCGTCGAGCTGAAACGGCGCGGTGATGGCCTGCGTGGGACAGGCCGTGATGCAGCGCGTGCAACTGCCGCAATGGTTTTTCTCCGGCGTGTCCGGCGCGAGTTCGAGCGTGGTCAAAATTTCCGCGAGAAAAATCCAGTTGCCCAATTTGCGGCTGATGACATTCGTGTGCTTGCCGACAAAGCCGATGCCCGCGCGCCGGGCAAAGTCGCGTTCAAGAATTGGCCCGGTGTCCACATACCAGAGCGAGCGGGCATGGCCACCACCCAATCCGTCCACAAATGCGGCGAGCGCTTTCAACTTTTCGCCAAGCACATCGTGGTAATCGGCAAATTGCGCGTAGCGGGCGACCAAGCCGGGAAAGTTATGAGTGATGAGTGATGAGTGACGAACTGCCGGCGGCTGCTGGTCACTCGTCACCCGCCACTCGTCACTTTGCGCGTAGCTCGCCGCGAGCGCGATGACGCTTTTCGCGCCGGCCAGGACTTTTTGTGGTTCCACCCGTTTTTCCGCGTTGCGTTCGAGCCACGTCATTTCGCCGTGCGATTTTTCCGCGAGCCAGCCTTGGAATTTTTCCGCGCTGGCGGGCGGCGCGGCGGTGGTGAAGCGGCAGTCGTCAAAGCCGAGTTCCGCCGCGCGCTGACGGATGCAGTCCTTCATCGTCTGCCCCGCGTGGCGAGCTTGAACTGGAGGGCGATCTGCTGCGCGGCCTCGCGCACGGAGCGCAGGTCGGTGTTGATGAGCACGTCGGCCTGCCGGTAAAACGGCTCGCGCGCGGCGAGCAGCTCGCGGATTTTTTTCTGCGGGTCGGGGTCGTGGAGCAGGGGGCGGTGCGACTGGTTGCGGACGCGCTCCCAGATTTTTTCCGGCGACGCCCAGAGGCAGATGACGAGCGCAAAAGATTTCAGCGCGGCCAGATTTTCCGCGTTCGTCGGCAGGCCGCCGCCGGTGGCGATGACGGTTTTCTCGCGCGCGGAAAGCTCCTGCACGATCTGCCGTTCCAGCTCGCGAAAGGCCGGTTCGCCGTCCTTGGCAAAAATGTCGGCGATGGAACGGTTGGCGCGGGACTGGATGAGTTCGTCGGTGTCGAGAAAGTCGAAGCCGAGGTATTCCGCGACGTGCCGGCCCACGGAGGTCTTGCCCGTGCCCATGAAGCCGATGAGCGCGAGGCTGGTGATGCGGCGGCCGTTTTGCATGGCGATGGATTAGCGGAAAACCGCGTCCGACGCACGCCTGATTTTTATTGGGGCGCGGATTGTCCCCAATCCGCAGCACGTTGGCAGCCGGAAGCGCGGCTGAATAAACGCCGTTCCATGGGCCTGGCCCAGCCGCTGCGAGTTGGGACAGCTCGCGGTCCGTTCAAGCCAGAACAACCCCCATTTTTACCGCGCTCGACAGCCCGGCGGTTTCTGGTAGGATGGCATTGTGAAATTGCCGCCGCTCATCCTGGCCTCGGCCTCACCCCGCCGCGCGGAGCTGCTCAAGCTGCTGCCGGTGAAATTCCAGGTGCTGCCCGGCGACGTGCCGGAAGCCGCGCACGAACATCTTTCGCCGCTGGAAATCTGCCAGCTCAACGCCCACCGCAAGGCGCGCGCCGTCGCCAAGAAAATTCCCGATGCGCTCGTCCTCGGCGCGGACACGCTGGTGTTTCTGGACAATGAAATCCTCGGCAAACCGCGCAACATGGCCGACGCGCGCCGGATGCTGGCGCGGCTGCAAGGCCGGCATCATCAGGTCGTCACCGGCGTCTGCCTGATGCACCTGCGCGGCCATCGCGAACGGATTTTTGCCGTCAGCACCGATGTGCTGTTTCATCCGCTCAATGCGCGGCAGATCCGGGATTATCTCGCGGCCATCCATCCGCTCGACAAGGCCGGCGCCTACGCCATCCAGGATGCCGGCGAACTCATCATCTCGGAAATCTCCGGCTCCTACAGCAACGTCGTCGGCCTGCCGGTGGAGCAGTTGCGCGCGGAGCTGGCGGCTTGGGGCAAGGGCTGACGCGCCCGGTTTGCCGCTGGCAATTTTGCGGAAAACATTTAACCTCGCCGGCTCATGCTCGAACCACTGACCAATTCCCAAATCCGCAAATTCAAGGCGGCGGCGCAGCTCATGGACGCCACGCTGAAGGTCGGCAAGGCCGGCCTGACCGACGGCTTCATCCGCACCGTTTCGGCGGAGCTGGACCGGCATGAACTGGTCAAAATCAAGTTCGCCGAGTTCAAGGAGGAGAAGAAAACCCTCGCGCCGCTGCTCGCGGAAAAAACTTCCAGCCACCTCGTCATGCGCGTTGGCAACGTCATGGTGCTGCACCGGCCCAAGCCCGCTCCTGCCGAACCTGCGCGCGCTGCCTCGCTCTAACTTAAATTAAAACCAGTTGGCTGTGTGTGGGCATAATCAGGACTGACCCCCTTTGACGGACAAGGCCAAGCCTTTTTACCGAACTATATGCACATATATCGGATTAGAAGTTACTGTGAATGTTTTGACTGTAACTACGTTTCCTCTTACCTCTTCCGTGCCCACAGCCCCTTGCATCATTCGTTGAACTGTAATTTTATACGTTCCAATCTCATCTAGCCGACATAGTTTATTCAGGTCAAACTCGCGCTCATATATTTCACTGGAACC
>Ga0316231_1002326_pt1 | contig 18354 bp, 12 predicted proteins | sample TBH18027metaG_FD_206002 | JGI IMG/M metagenome (GOLD analysis project Ga0316231, IMG submission 206002) | Freshwater microbial communities from Trout Bog Lake, Wisconsin, USA - TBH18027 | ecosystem: Environmental > Aquatic > Freshwater > Lake > Hypolimnion/Profundal zone | place: USA: Wisconsin...
GATGCCGTCATGGGTTTCTGGGGCGCCCCGATCGCGCAGGCGAACCACGCCGAACTCGCCTGCCAGGCGGCCCTCGCGGCCCAGGAAAGCATCCAGGGGCTCAACCGCCGCTGGCAGGACGAAGGCCGCCAGCCCTTCCACACCCGCATGGGAATCCACACCGGCGATGCCATCGTGGGCAACGTCGGCTTCGAGGGCCGGATGAACTACACCGCCATCGGTGACAGCGTGAACCTGGCCAGCCGGCTGGAGGGGCTGAACAAGGTCTACGGCACGCGCATCCTCATCAGCGAAACCACGCTCCAGGCGGCCGGGGCGGCCGTGCTCGCGCGGCCGGTGGACCTGGTCGCGGTCAAGGGCAAGGAGCAGGCCATCGGCATCTTCGAGCTCCTGGCCATGCGGGCGGAAGCGCCCGGGGCCCTGCTCCTGAAGGCGCAGAAGGCCGCTGAGGCCTTCGACCATTACCGGAACCAGCGCTGGGAGGAAGCCCTCGGGATCCTGGAAGGCCAGTCGACGGAGCCCGATGGACCGGGCCTGGTGCTGGCCGAGCGCTGCCGCCACTACCGGGCCCTTCCTCCCGGACCAGACTGGGACGGGGTGTTCCGCTTCCACGAAAAGTGAATTCCTACCCGCCGCATCAAGGACTTCGGCCAGCCGAAGGGGCCCTGATCCACGGTCACCTGGCATGCATTCCAATTGGTTGAATGATCCGCTAGCATGGGGGTATACAAAAAAATTTAGGATTAATTGTTCAATAAAATTGGATTGAATGATTAGCGGAGGATGGCGTGACAACCTTCCAGGTCATGGTCACCATTGCGTTGGGAAGCTTGCTCCTCGGCACAGCGGCCGCTGGTGACGACACCAGGAAGCCCGCCTCGAGCGGGACGCCGCCGCCCAGGGCTGGTTCCCACCATGGACCTTCGGCCAACTCAAACCAGCCGAAGGGGCGCCTGACGGGGCCTCATCCGGCCGTGACCCGGCATGCCCAGCCGTCCAGCATCAAGAACGGCGCCGGGCTGGGCCACCCCATGACCTCCCTGCGGGACGGTTCGGCGATCCACCGCGCCCCCTCCGGCCAGGTGACGGAGGTGCACGCCTCCAATGGGGCCGTGATCTGGCATTCCCCCAGCGGAGCCCATCATTTCGAATGGGAGCGGCCGGATGGCCGTCTGTTCGTGGGCCACGGCAAGGCCGGTTACATTCAGCGACCGTTCGAGTCCCGCGGACAGCCTTTCGTCCAGAGGGTCTACATCCACGCCGGTGTCTCCAGCGTCAGGTTCTACCGCCCATGGGTCTACCAGGACGTCGAATACAACCTCTATGTGCGCAGCCACACCTACCGCCCAGCGGTATACGCCTGGGCCGCCTCGCCGTTCCCGCGGCCCGCGGCCTACCTTTGGGGATGGGACGGGAGTGCCTGGTTTGGCTACTACGTTACCTATTTCCAACCCGAAGCCAGTTATGTCAGCCCGGCCTTATGGTTGGCTGATTTCACCATCGCCACGACCCTGCAGCTGGCCTATCAGGCCTATTGGGATCCCGCCGCCGGGTCCGTCCAGGACGCCGCCCCGGCGGCTTCCGCGCTCATCGCCGAAGCCCCCCATGCGCTGTCCGCGGAGGTGAAGCGCGCCCTGGCGGACGAAATCCGCCGGCAGATGCGCCAGGCGAGCATGGAACAGGCGGCCGGTGCGACGCCCGCCGCGGCGGATTGGAGCATGCCGGCGATTTTCACGGACCACGGCCCCAAGGTGCTGCTGGTCTCGGTTCCCATGACGGGTGTAACCGCGGGAAACGTGGAGATCCCCCTGTCCGAAGGGGATGTCCTTGCCCTGACCGCTCCCCCGGACCCGGGCGAAGCCTACACAAAGGTCAAGGTGCTGGCCGCCAGCGGACCCGGATGTCCGTTGGGCAGCGTTCTGCTGGTGCCGACCGAAGATCTCGTCGAGTCGCTGAACCAGATGCAAGCCACGGTCGACCAGGGCCTGGAGAAACTCCAAGAGGCCTCCGCCAGGGCCAAGCCGGGCAAGGGCGCGGCCACCTTCCCGCTCCCGCCCGCCGATGCCGGCAGGGACGCGGCTTTTGTGAAGGATACCCATGCGGACGCGCAGGCCGTGAGCGAATTCTCCCAGGTGGTCAAGGAGACCGCCGAGGCGGAACAATCCGCCCTGTACCTGGCGGATCACCCGGTGACGGAAACCCAGGCGCAACTGGCCGGCCTGAATGATCAGGACCAGTGGGCCGCCGCCGCCGCCCACGTCAAAGTCCAAATGGATATCCATGAAGTCGACCGGCTGCTCGGCAAACCGGACCGGCAAGCCTCCGGCATGGACCGAAGAACTTACATCTACCTGAAAGGACAATTGAAGATCAACTTCCTGGACGGCAAAGTTACGGAAATCATCTGGTATTAGGGCACGCTGACCTGCCTGGCCCTGCTGAGCCGGGCCCGGCCCCGGGAATGGCTATTGATTATCGCGATGCACCTTGGCATTCTGGCGGTCGTGCGTTTTGCCGACCTGACCTTTGGCGCTCTCATGTGGCATCTGTTCACGTTCGATTCGGCGTGGCTCCGGCCATCCGGCAGCAAACCCGAGGAACTGGTGCTGTTCTTCGATGGTGGGTGCGGCCTGTGCAACGCCTTGGTGGATTTTGCGATCCAGGAGGATCGGCAGGGGCGGCTTACCTTTGCGCCGCTTCAGGGGAAGCTGGCGGGGCGAAAATTGGCTCCGGATCAGATCAAGGGGCTGGAGTCCATCGTCCTCCTCCGGGACGGGGTGGTGCTCGACCGGTCGGATGCCGTGCTGGAACTGTGCGGGCAACTGGGTGGCATATGGCGGCTGGCCGGCATCTTCCGGATGGTGCCAAAACCGGTGCGCGACGCCGGCTATGCGCTGGTGGCCAGGAACCGCTACCGCTGGTTCGGCAGGAAGCAAACCTGTCGTATCCCCACTCCACGGGAGCGGGCCCGGTTTGTGGATTAGTGCCCTTCCGTGATCGGTGCGGAGCTGTGACATGCTGGATGTGGAGTTCTGCCCATGCCCATCCTGCACCCCCCCCAGCCGATCATTCCGGCCCACCTGCAAGGTGAACGCAAGGTCCTGGACGCCTTCCTCGCGCTGCCTCCGGATACCCGGGTCTTCGTGCGGGTCAAGCTGCCCGATCCGGAGGCCCTCGGCAGCCTGGACCTGGATTTTCTCGTGGCGGATCCAGATCTGGGGCTTGTGCTCGTGCACGTGCTGTCCGCTGGGGTGGAGCGGCGCTCGGGTCACTGGGTCCGTCGCAACGCGGCCGGGGCTTATGAAACGCTGGAGAAGACCCCCGCCGACGCGCTCCAGGCTGAGCAGGCAGCCCTCTTCAGGTTCCTGAAGGGCGTTGACCTGGCTTTCGTTCCTCGAATGACCCAGGTGCTGGCCCTGCCGTCGCTGCCTTTGGCACCGGGGCAGGCCCTGGGGGCGAACCTGCCCGCTTGCCGGCTCCTCACGGAGGAAAAGCTGAAAAATCCCTACATCTCCCTGCGCCTGGCCGTCACCGGAGGCAAGCCCTGGACCGAATGGTGCACGACTCCGCTGGCGGGGCAGTTCGCGATCGGCGGGGAAACCATGGAGCGGCTGGCGACTGCCCTGCGCAAGATCAACTAAGACATCCCCCGGCAGAGCCGAGGGGTCTCCTGGTTTTGCTAGTTCCGGATCGGTAGCAACACTCCGGGTAGCACCAGAAATTGGCTGTTCTGCCCGGACACCACCATTCAGGACATGAGGCGTTCGATCCTCGCCGGCGTCCTGCCTTTGCCCAAGGAGATCCACGATGTGCAATGGATCAGCGGCGAGCTTGCCATGGTCTGCATGGGCAGGTCCTTGTTCGTCTCGGGCGGTTATGACCGTGTCATCGGGAATGCCCTTTTCCCGGGGGCCTCAGAAGCCATCGTGCAGGATGGGATCATTGGTTCGGTCCAATGGCCGCTGTGCAATCGAAATGTCTGCCCCAGCCTGACCTTGGACAATGGCACGTTCCTTATCTATGATGTCCAGCAGCGGCCCCTCGGCCCCCCGCGTTCAAAGCGACCATAGGCAAGAAGGAACTGTTCGCCCACACGCGCTACACCGACCACCATGTCCGGCTTGGTTTTGGTGATGGGGAAATCCAGCACCTCGATGTCCGGAAGACGGATCGGATTTTCCACCGCTGGCAATCACCAACGGTGCAAGCCGTGGGCAGCCTGGAATATCATCATGAAACGGACGCTTTTCTCATCAGCGGGATTTCCGGCGTTGAGGTCATAAAGGTCGATCAGGCGACTGGGAACGCTGCACCGCTGTGTCAAGGCAAGGAAGGAAGAACCGATACCGCCCGCTATCCCACCTTCGTTTCGTTTAGCGTGGTTGCCGACTGCACCAGTTTGGGCGAGTTCGAACAGGTCAACTTGGTGATGGATCCACCCAGGTAGCACAAATTCCCGACCTGGAACATCCCTGATTATTGAATATAAAATATAGCTCAGCCTGATGGCCATTGCACGCTCGCCCGGAGGCTTCCTCGCCGCCCGGGCGAGCGGGTCTTTGCCCGCCAGTTACCTGCGGGGCTCCAGAGGGGCATGCTGCGGAGGGTGACAAGGCACCGGCAAGGCCCACGGCGAGGCCAGCAAGGGGCAGATGGAGGCAGAACCCGGACTGTGAGCGTCATGGGCCGGGTCATTGCCCTCCGCGCGATGGGCAGGAGCGTGTTCGGCACAAAGATGTGGAATGACGCAACGAAAAGGAAAAATTATTATTTCATTTCAATTTGTCGCTTCGAATTTTTATTATATAAAAATTTAATACATGATGACATGCTTGTCGAAACCCTTGAACGTCCCATCCGGCATTGACATCCTGATATTTTCCCCGGGAACGGCCAGCCAGCCCGTTGGCTAGGGCACCCGCCATTTCACCCGACAGCCCCTGGTGCCGGGGCTCATTGGGGCTGTTTTGCCAGGGCATCATTGAAGTCCTGACCCATCGCCGCATGTTGGCCGGTCTCCCCGGAAAAGCGCCGCCGCTCGTCGTTCTCCGCGCGGATTTCAGCGGCCAGGCCTGGTTACGTTTACTGTAGTTACGGTATTTTTAAATGAAAAACGCAGCCTGATTTTGTTCAAAAAAGCATGTATGGCGGGACAATAATTTAAATATCGATCACCAAGGGTTGCTCCAGAATAAATAATGCTTATTCATATTGCTTATCATTCAGGTTTCTCCCCGGGGCGGGGTACCGCCCCCCTTGCCTGCGGCCTTGCCGCGGACCGTTCCCAACTCGCCGCACCTGCCCGGACGGAACAGCTAATGCTCACGCACCTCCGCCCTCCACCGGTAGCCCTTCGCTTCACCCGCTTCTGATCTCCTCCATGAGGGCCCCATGCGCCACTACCTGAATCTTTCCATCAACCTCGCGCTCGTCGCTTGCGCCAGCACCCCGGGGTTGCGGGCCCAGGCGGCCACCCCGGCCCCCCTCATCACCCTTGCCTACCAGGGCAAGCTCAGCGGGGCACTGGCCACCTTCACCGGGCCGATGGCCTTCGAGTTCCGGATCCTGTCCGCCAGCAACGCGGTGGCCTGGGATTCGGGGGCCCTGACCCTCCAGGTGAACAACGGTCTGTTCGCCGTGGTGCTGGGCGCTTCGGGCATGCCCCTGCTGCCGGATGCCCTGCCCCTGCAAACCGGTCTGCAGCTTCGGGCGCTCCTGAACGGCGTCGCCCTGACCCCCGATGTGGCCATCGCCCCCCAGGCCAGCGCGCTCTGGGATTTCATGGCGCCCCTGGCCGGGGATCTGGCCGGCCCCGAAAACCAGACGGTGCTTCTTAAATTGCAAGGCGCCACCCTTGATTTCACCACCACCGCGCCCCTGGCCGGCCAGGTTCTGACCTTCAGCGGCGCCAAGTGGTATCCCGCCACAGTGCCGCCCGGCCCCGCGGGCGCCAAGGGCGCCACCGGCCCGCAGGGGCCGGCCGGGTCCCAGGGCGCGCAGGGCATCGGCGGCGCCACCGGGGTCCAGGGAGTCAAAGGTGCCACCGGCGCCCAAGGCCCATCGGGAGGCCAGGGTCTGGTGGGAGCCACGGGCGCCACGGGCGCCACCGGCCTCAAAGGCGCGACCGGATCCCAAGGCGCGGCCGGGCCCCAGGGAGTCGGGGGCGCCAAAGGCGGCACCGGGGCGACCGGCCCCCAGGGGCTGATCGGTTTGACCGGCGCCACCGGCACTCAGGGGGTTGGCGGGCCGACCGGATTACCCGGCGTGCAGGGGCCCACCGGCCTGACCGGGAACCCTGGCGCCGCAGGCTTGCCCGGCGCCGCCGGCGCACCGGGAACCCAGGGCCCGGCCGGCAGCAATGGCCTGGACGGCAGGACCCTCGCCAACGGCGTCAACCCGCCCACCGATACTGTGGCCGGAGCCATCGGCGACTTCTACCTCGACACCGCCCACAGCACCCTCTATGGGCCCAAAAAATACAGCGGAAACTGGAACGAGGCCAATGCCTTGCCCTTGGTGGGAGCCGCCGGCGCCACTGGCGACCCGGGCGCTGCCGGTGCCACCGGCCAGGCCGGTTCCCAGGGCCCCGCGGGCAGCGCAGGCAGCAACGGCGCCCAGGGCCCGATGGGCTTTAATGGGAGCACCGGCGCCACCGGACTCGCCGGCGCCACAGGTGACCCCGGACCCCAGGGGCCGGCCGGCAGCAATGGCATCGATGGCGGCCCCGTCAGTCATGGCAATGTCGCTCCGGATGCGTCCGTGGCAGGCAAGGCCGGCGCCTACTACTTCGACACCGCCGCCAACATCCTGTATGGCCCGAAACTGCTGGATCAGGACTGGGTTGATGTCGCCCAGGCCGCCCTGGTGGGCCCCGCCGGCGCTCCTGGTCCCCAGGGCCCCGCCGGCGCGACCGGGCCTCAGGGCGATCAGGGCCATGCCGGCGCCCCAGGGGTGGGCCTGCCGGGTCCCATCGGCTTCACCGGCGCCGTCGGCCCCGTGGGGCCCCAGGGCAGCACCGGCGACGCCGGGCTTCAGGGTCCCACCGGCAGCAATGGTCATGATGGCGGCCCGGTCAGCCATGGGCCGACCCCCCCGGTCGACTCGGTGGGCAAGGCTGGTGATTTCTACTTCGACACCGTCGCCAATAAGCTATACGGTCCGAAAGGGGCGGACGACACCTGGACGGGCGTCACCGGGGTGGCCTTGGTGGGAGCGGCCGGAACCCAGGGCGCTCCGGGCGCGACCGGGGCCACGGGCCAGCCTGGACCTCAGGGCGGGACCGGCGCCAACGGCGCCACGGGTGCGCCAGGGCCGATCGGTTTGACCGGAGCCACGGGCGGCAATGGCGCCGCCGGTGCCGCTGGCGCCACCGGGCCCCAGGGCCCCGCCGGCAGCGACGGGCTGGACAGCAGGCCCGTCAGCTCCGGTCCCGTGCCCCCGAGCACCTTGGTGGCCGGCAATGTCGGCGACTATTACCTCGACACCGGCGCCAGCGTCCTCTATGGTCCGAAAGCGACCATCGACGACTGGGTTGGCGTGCCGCAGGCTGCGCTGCGCGGGCCGTCCGGCGCCCAGGGGTTTCCGGGCGCCACCGGAGCCACGGGCGGCCAAGGGCCGAACGGTTTGAACGGTGCCACTGGCGCCACCGGCGGCCAGGGCCCCTCTGGTGCATCTGGACCCATCGGCACCACCGGATCCAGCGGGGCCACTGGCCCTGCTGGCCCCCAGGGCCCGACGGGCGGCGCCGGCGCGGATGGCCGCACGCTGCGCTTTGGCGACGTCGCCCCCGATTCATCCGTGGCTGGGGCCGTGGACGATTTCTACCTCGACAAAGCCCATAGCATCATCTATGGGCCCAAACTGGATAGCCAGAATTGGGATAACGTCACCGCAGCCGCCCTGTTGGGGCCGACCGGCGGCCTTGGAAGCCAGGGAGCTACCGGCCAGACGGGCCCCGCGGGGCCGCAAGGCGCCATGGGCGCCACCGGCATCGGCGCCTCCGGCCCCACTGGCCCCACTGGGAGTACCGGCCCGCAGGGCCCCTCCGGCACCGCGGGGACCAACGGCAAGTCCGTGCTCAACGGCAGCGGCGTGCCTAGCGCCACCGCCACCGGCACTCCCGGCGATTTCTACCTGGACATTTCCACTGCGGCCGCCCCCGTCCTTTATGGCCCGAAGTCGACGGTCACAGGCTGGGGCACCGGCCATACCTTGACGGGGCCCACCGGCGCCCAGGGACCTACCGGGCCCACTGGCAGCGCGGGAGGGACAGGCCCTCAAGGGATCCAGGGGAGCCAGGGGCTCGCTGGCCCCATCGGCCCCGCCGGCGGCACTGGCAGCACGGGCCCGCAGGGCCCGGCCGGCCCCAACGGCGCGGCGGTCAATCTCCTGGATATCGCCATCCAGCGCTTCTACAAGGCCAGCCAGACTGGAGAATTCTTCAACACGGGCAGCTTTCCCAACGCCACGGTGTTCGATGGCAACAATGTCTGGCTCGCCAACCAGGCGGGACGTACCGTGACCCGGTACACGGCCGGCTCGGCCGCGCTGTCTGGAACCTTCGATACGACCAAGGCGGCAACTGGCGTCCTGTCGCTGCCGCAGACCATGGCCTACGATGGCACGTCCATCTGGATCGGTAATGCCTCCACCAACACCCTCGCCAAACTGGATCCGGTTACCGGCACCATCCTGGCCGAGGTCAATCTAGCCACCTCGGGGGCCACCAAGGCCGATCCGGCCGGCATGACCTTTGACGGTACCACGTTGTGGGTGGCCAACAAGGCTCTCAACAGTGTTTCCACGTTCACCCCGGGGACCGCGGCCCTGCTCACAACCAGCTCAACCACAGGCTCGCCGACCGGATTGGCCTTTGACGGCAACAACGTATGGTACATCTCGGTCCCCGCCGGCGGCGGCGCTGGCTCCGCCATCAGGATCGCCACCACCGCTTTCCCCGCCGTCACGGTCACGATGGGCACCACGCCCACCGCCATCGCCTTCGACGGCACCAACCTGTGGGTCACCAACGGGGGCTCCAACAACGTGATCAAATTCAAGGCCTCCGACGGCACCCTGGTTGACACCTTCCCGACCGGAGCGAATCCCAGCGGGGTCGTATATGACGGCGTCAACATCTGGGTTTCCAACAAGGCGGGCAATACCGTCACCAGGATCCTCGCCACCAGCACTTCCAGTACGACCCCCGGCACCTTCACTGTGGGCGCAGGGCCTGGTGGATTGGCCTACGATGGCGCCTTCGTCTGGGTTGCCAATTCAACCAGCAACACGGCCAGCAAGCTCTGAAGCTTTCCCCGCCGCAGCTGCACTTTGATCCGCAGGTTCCAACACCCCCAGGGGAGCCGCCCCATGCGTCACCATTGCACCCTTCCGATGCTCGCCGTCCTCATCGCCGGCACCGCTGCCCCGGGCCTCCAGGCGCTGGCCGTCCCGCCCAGGGCTTCGCCCCTGCCGGCCCTGGTCTACCAGGGGCAGCTGCCTGCCGCCATGACCGGCCTGACCGGGCCGCAGACCTTCACATTTTCCATCCTGGACGCCGCCCAGGTGGAACATTGGTATTCCGGCCTGGTCACCCTCGAAGTGGACCACGACTGTTTCACCATCGCGCTTGGAACCGGGACCATGCCGGCGTTCCCGGCGGATCTGCCGATGACGCCGAACCTGAGCCTGCATGTGACGATGAACGGTTCGCCGCTCAGCGCGGACCTGCCGCTCCTGCCCGCCTCCGCCACCCCACCGGGCTGGGGTTTCCAGCCCGCCTTCGCAGGCGATGCCGGCGGAACCGGGAACCCCACGCTGCTGCAGAACCTCGCGGGCTCGCCACTGGTCCTCACGGGCGCCGTCGCCTGCCAGCGTCTGGCCTTCACCGGCGCCCAATGGGTAGCCGCCACAGTAGCCAGTCCCAAGGGCCCCACGGGAGCCCAGGGCGCACCGGGGGCAACGGGGGCGACCGGTCCGGCCGGACTAAAGGGCCCGATCGGTGCCCAGGGCCTCCAGGGTCTCTTGGGGACTGCTGGCAGCACCGGCGGCACCGGCCCCAAGGGCGCCGCCGGCTTCATCGGCGCGGCAGGGGCCGCGGGCCCTGACGGGGCCACCGGAGCCCTGGGCGCCACCGGCCCCAAGGGACCCACCGGCCCCGTGGGCGATCCTGGCACCCAAGGCCTTCAGGGCAAGGTTGGGCCCACCGGGGGCAAGGGCCTGGCCGGTCCCGCCGGGTCCCAGGGCGCCGCCGGCGCCCTGGGCAAGCCCGGCGCGCCTGGAGGCCCAGGCCCCTTGGGCGCCACCGGCCCGGCCGGAACCTTGGGCGCCCAGGGCACCGCGGGTGGCAACGGCCAGGACGGCCGGGTCATCCTGAATGGGGCCGGCACGCCGGTGGCCACCGGGGCGACCGGTATCCTGGGGGATTTCTACCAGGACCTCACCCCGGGCACCGGCCTCCTTTACGGGCCGAAGCTCGGTGCCGATTGGACGGGTGTGAACGCGGTAAGTCTGGCGGGAGCGGCAGGTCCCGCCGGGCCCCAAGGTCCCTCGGGGGCCGCCGGCGCCCTGGGCGACCCTGGCCCCGCGGGGGCGGACGGCACCGCCGGCCTCCAGGGCCTCAACGGCCTGGCTGGCGCCATGGGGGGCCCGGGAGCCACCGGCGCCTCTGGCCTCCCCGGAGCCCAAGGGCCCGCCGGGATGGATGGGCCGCAAGCAAGGATCTTCCTGAACGGCAGCGGAGACCCGGCAGCATCCGCGGGTTTGCCTGGCGACTTCTACCTCGATGCCACCTTGGGCCGCCTGTTCGGCCCCAAGATTCTAGCCGACGCCTGGACCGGGGTAAGCCCGGTATCGCTGGCTGGGGCTGTCGGCAGCCCCGGGCCGCAGGGCCAGACTGGCGCCGTGGGCGCCCCGGGCGATCCAGGACTCCAGGGTGCCACCATGACCGGCGGCCAGGGTCCCACTGGCCTGGGCGGAGCCCAAGGGCCCCAAGGCAGCGCCGGCGCGCCCGGGCCCCAGGGAGCGCCCGGGGCTGCGGGAGTGGACGGCCGCACCAGCAGAATCTTCATGTATGGCCCCGGGGATCCGTCGGAGAGCGCCGGCCTGCCGGGTGATTTCCACCTGGACACCACCGCGGGACAGCTGTGGGGCCCCAAAATCGCCGCAGCCGACTGGACTGCGGTCAGCCAGGTGTCGCTGCTGGGCGCCACCGGTTCCCCCGGCCCAGATGGCGCCGCCGGCGCCACCGGAGCCCCGGGCAACCTGGGGCCCGACGCCGCGGGCCCCGGCCCCGCCGGCGCCCAGGGACCCACCGGCTTGACCGGAGCTTCAGGGCAGCCCGGCACCCCCGGCGCAACTGGGCCCACCGGGCCCGCGGGCAGTCCCGGGCACGACGGCCTGAACAATCGGCTGATCCTCACGGGAACGGTCGCGCCCGCAGCGGCTACGGGCCTGCCGGGAGACTTCTACCTCGACACCGCCCAGAGCCTGCTGTACGGCCCCAGGGTCACCGGTGACTGGACCGCGCTCATCCCCATGGCCCTGACCGGCCCCGAGGGTGCCTCCGGCGCCCAAGGCGCCCAGAGGGCGACGGGAGCCCAGGGCGACCCGGGTTCCCATGGCGCCGCCGGCAACACCGGGCTCCAGGGCCTGATCGGAGCGACCGGTGCCAGCGGCGCTACGGGCTTCACCGGCGCCCAGGGGCCCGCCGGGACCGGGGGGACCGCGGGCAGCGCCGGCCTGAATGGCCATGTGGTCCTGAGCGGAGCCAATGATCCGGTGAGCGCCGGGGCGGGGGGCAGCGTCGACGACTTCTATCTGGATACCTTGCATCATGACCTCTATGGCCCTCGGGGCGCGGCCGGCTGGTCCGGGGTCAGTCACCATTCCCTGGTGGGGGACGCCGGTCCCGCAGGAGCCACAGGCTCGATTGGCGCAACGGGACCCGCGGGCCCCAATGGAGCCACCGGCGCCCAGGTGACCGGGCCCCAAGGCGCCGCAGGAGCGCAGGGCGCCACGGGAGTGAAGGGAGCCAACGGCACCTTGGGGCTGGCCGGCAAACTGATCTATTCCGGCGCCGTGGCTCCGACTAACAATATCGGGGTTACCAACGACTTTTTCCTGGACTACGTCGCCTCCAATTTTTATGGCCCGAAGCTTTCGAGCACCATCTGGAGCACGGCGAACGTGGCGTTCCTGGGGGGCGCCGTGGGCGAGAAAGGAGCCCAGGGTCCGGACGGGCCCACCGGATCTTCCGGCCTCCAAGGTGTGATTGGCAATCAAGGGGTCGCGGGGACCACAGGGGGCTCTGGTGCCGCGGGCGCCACCGGCGCCATCGGGCCTCAAGGAGCCGGGGCGTTGAAGCGCAACAAGGCCATCGGGATGCTCCGCTGGTACCAGGCGAACCAGGCCTCGCCCGGCTTCCCTGGTTCGAGCGCGACTTATTGCATGGCCTTCGACGGAACCAACTTGTGGGAAGTCAACGGACTTAACCACACCGTCGCGGGATTATCCATTCAGACCGGGGCCGTGGTCGGCGGCGGCAGTGTGGGTATCTACCCCGCGGCAATGGTTTACGATGGATCCGCCATGTGGATTGCCAACCGGGATGACAATACCGTCACCATGATCAACGCTGCCGGCCTTGCGGCGGGCGGAGGACGGACCAATGGGACGTTCGCGGCGGGGAGTCAGCCCACGGGCTTGGCCTTTGATGGATCCAATATCTGGGTCGCAAATCAGACTTCAACCTCGCTGACCAAGCTGTCCGCGGCGACCGGAGCGAGCCTGACCCCGGTCGCGCTCAAGAATCCAGTGACTGGAGGCTCGGGAGGCCACGCTTCCGATCTGCTGTTCGACGGCACCCACCTTTGGGTCGTCGCCTATGACACGGGTCTGCTTCTGATGTTCGACCCTGCCGCCACCCCCATCACCTTCACCGGGTTCGCAATGACCCCGACCGCCGCCGGTACCAGCAGCATCGCCTGCGACGGCAACATCGTCTATGTGATCAACCGCAGCTCGCTGAAGATCACCCGGGCGACGGTCGCCGGGGTAGGCCTGGCGAGCCTCACGTTGCCCAGCACCATGGTCGCTCCCAGCAAGATCCTTTGCGATGGCTCAGCCCTCTGGGTCACGGACGTAGCGGGCGCGCAGGTGGTCAAATTGAACCTGAACGGGGTCGTCCTCGGCACCTATGCGACCATGCCCAATCCCACCTCGATGGTCTTCGATGGCATCAGCGTCTATGTGGGTTCGGAATTAGGGGGAACCCTCAATAAATTTTGATCCCTGCATCCTTCAAAGCTATTTCCCAGGGCCGCGCCACGGGGTTCGCCCGCCTGGACCAGGGCAGGACCCTCCGGGTTGGCTGCCGGGACAGCATGATGACCTTGTCCGCGGCTACCGCCAAGGTTGCCATCCCGGCCCGCTCGGCGGCCGCCATTTCTTCGTCTTTTTTATCCGAGACAAAATTCGTGTAGTCATCCAGGGCTTTGCCGAACCGTTCCTCGGCCTGCTGGATCCCGTCTTCGGCCTTTTGCATGAACCCATCGTCGACTGCAATCACGTGCTGGTTTGCCAGGACGATCAACTCGCTGGTCGGCACCATGCCTCTTGCCGCTGGAATTCGCTGCACTCGAGGTCCGTCCTGGGCTTCAGATGGCAGAGAAAGGGGCCCGAACGAGTGGCACGCCCTTCAATAGTTTCTTCACGCCGATCGAGATGCTGACATTGGCTCGTGAAGCCGGCTTTAGAGGAGCCCACCACGCGTCAGCTGCCACTCTCACTCAGCGCTACTTCGCGGGCAGGGCAGATGGCCTTTGCCTGCCAAATAATTCAGAGGAATTCCTAGTGGCGAGTTCATAAGGGCTCGGCTCCCGTACAGTGAAACGCCCCGAGGCGGGGGCGCTTCGTGAAGGAAGTTTTGGAGGGATTAGTTTGGTGGGGTTTCTTTTGCGGGAGTTCCCTGAAATGGGAACTGGACAAGGTGGTGGGACTAATGGTGGCGGGAAGCTCCTGGGCCCTGCAGCACCCGAGGGCGGAACAGGAGGAGCACCTCGCTTTCGAGCATACCGCGTTTTTTTATGGGTGTCATGCAGCAAATGCCTACGGCCCCAGGGGCGGATGCCCGGTGGCCGAGCCTCCCGGCCGCCCGGCCGGGCCCTGCCCTGCCACGCCCGGTCGTGATCTTTGCGTTCTTTCATGATCTGATGGCTTGGTGACTCCCGCCCATGCCCCCGCGTCTCCCCACCCCATGCTGGCCCGGGCCGGGCTGGTCGGGTCGGCGCTGTGCTTCGGGGCCATGGCGGTGCTGGGACGGAAGCTTTCCCAGCCGGGCATGGGGTTCAGTCCCGGGCATCTTTCGGTGCTGCGGTTCCTGGTGGGGATCGCGGTGTGCCTGGTGGTGTTCGGGATCCGGCCGCGGCTGCATGCCCCGAGCAACTACTGGCTGCTGATCTCCCGCGGCATCACGGGAGGGCTGGTAGTGGTGCTGTACTTCGACGCGCTGGCGCACCTCCACGCGGGGGAGGCCGGGATCATCTACAACCTGTTCCCGGTGTTCGCCACGGTGATTTCGCTGGTCGTGTTCCGGGAACGGCCGACGGTGCACCTGTTGCTGGCGGTGCTGCTGGCTTCGGCCGGGGTGGTGCTGGTGCTGGGCCAGGGGTCAGTGGCCATCGGGCTGGGGCGCGGGGAGCTTTCGGCGCTGGCGGCGGCGGTGTTCGCGGCCACCAGTGCCATCGCCATGCGGGCCATGCGCGCCACCATCAATTCTGCGACGATCTTCTTCTACTTCTGCCTGGTGGGGCTGGTGGTGGTGGCGCCGTTCGCGCTGACGCCCTGGCCAAGGGGACTGGTGCCCTGGATGCTGGCCCTGCTGATGAGCTTCGCTGCCCTGGGGGGGCAGTGGCTCATGGCGGAGGCCTACGGCAGCCTTTCGGTGTCGGAGGCGGCCATCTGGCTGCAGCTGTTGCCGATCGTGACCTACCTCATGGCGGTGCCGGTGCTGGGGGAGAGGATCAGCGGCTTCGGCATGGCGGGGGTGCTGCTCACCGTGGCCGGGGTGGCCTATGGGACCATCCTCGGGCACAGGAAAGCTTGAGGGTCATTTGCGGCCGTAGACGTCTTCCAGGCGCTCGATGTCGTTCTCGTCGAAGGTGCCCAGGCTGATCTCCAGGACCCGCACGGGGCTGGCGCCGGAACTGGCGCAGCTCAGGCGGTGGGTGCTGCCGACCGGAAGCCAGATCTCGGCGCCCTTGTCGGGGGTGAGGATCTTGCCGTCCAGCTCCACCACGACCCCGGCGTCCAGGGCGACCCAGAGCTCGTTGCGCTGGCGGTGGCGCTGCAGGCTGAGCTTCTGGCCCGGGTTGCAGGTGAGGATTTTGACGGTGCAGGGGGTGTTCAGCACGAACTGGTCGAAACTGCCCCAGGGCTTGTCGACGTGGAGGCTGGCGGGTTTGCTGGTCATGGCGGGTCCTTGAGGGGAGTGGCGGCGGTCAGAGCAGGTCTTCCCGGCCCAGTGCCTTGAGTTTCTCGACGATCAGTTTGACGTCCTGGGCGCGATCCTTGCGGCAGATGAGTAGGGCGTCGGCCTCGTCCACCACGATCAGGTCGGCCAGGCCGGTGCCGGCAATGAAGCGCTTGCCGCCGAAGATGGCGCAGTTGTTGGATTCAATGAGGATGGCGTCGCCGAGCACGACGTTTCCTGAGCTGTCGGCTTCGTGGAATTCCACCACGGCGGGCCAGGAGCCCACGTCGGACCAGCGGAAATGGGCAGGCACCGCCGCCACCCGGTCGGATTTCTCCATCAGGGCGTAATCGATGGACAGCTTCGGCAGGCGCGCATAGGCCTTGGGCAGGGCCGCCGGACTGGCTCCCTCCGCCACCCAGGCGTCCAGGGGCGCCAGGATCTCCGGGCAGTGGCTGAGCAGTTCGGCGCGGAAATCCTGCAGGGTCCAGACGAACATGCCGGCGTTCCAGTAGTGGTGGCCGGATTCCAGATACTCCACCGCCTTTTCGTAGCTCGGCTTTTCCCGGAAGGCGGTGACACCGAGCACTGCGCCCTTGCCCTCGGTCTCGATGTAGCCGTAGCCGGTCTCAGGGTAGGTGGGCCGGATGCCGAAGGTCACCAGGTCGCGCTTCTCGGCGGCGTGGGTCACGGCGGTGTCGATGTCCTTGAGGAACTTGGCCCGGTCGCCGATCCAGGAGTCGGCGCTGAGCACCACCATCACGCCGCCGGGCACCCGCTGTTCCATGGTCACCAGGGCCAGGGCCAGGCAGGGGGCGGTGTTGCGCCCTTCGGGTTCGACCAGGACGTTCTGCGCCGGCAGTTCCGGCAGCATCCGGCGGGTCTCTTCGGCCAGTTCCTCGGTGGTGAGGATGAAGATGTCCTCGGGCAGGAAGGCGCCGTCCAGGCGGTGCACGGTCTGGTGCAGCAGGGACTCGTCGCCGACCATGGTCAGGAACTGCTTGGGGCGCTTGCCCCGGGATCGGGGCCAGAACCGGGTGCCGCGTCCTCCGGCCATGATGATTGCCAATTTGCGATAGCTTTTGGGTTCCTGCTTCATGTACTGCTCCAGGTGCTTCGGACAGAATGATCGGCCTACCGCGCCAGGATGCCCGCGAGATCGGCAAGTTCCTTGGGCGGGGCCGGCCGCTGGTCGTGGACCTTCTCCAGGGGGATGGACACCAGCTTGCCCTGCTGGACCCCAAGGTAGAACGCGGTCTCGCCCGCGGCCAGCCGCTTCACCGCCTCGGCACCCCACTGGCTGCCCCAGATCCGGTCCAGTGCGGTGGGACTGCCGCCGCGCTGGATGTGGCCCAGGACCACCACCCGCAGGTCCAGGCCGTAGTCGACCCGCAGCCGTTCGCCCATCTTGAAGGCGCCGCCGGTCTGATCGCCCTCGGCCACCACGACGATGCTGGAACGCTTGCCGCGCTCCCAGCCGGCGCGCAGCTGGGACACCAGGGTCTCGTAGGCGTCGGTGCCGGCCTCGGGGTAGAGCACCGCCTCGGCCCCGCAGGCGATGGCCGTGTTCAGGGCGATCATCCCCGAGCTGCGGCCCATGACCTCGACCAGGAACAAGCGCTCGTGGGCGCTGGCGGTGTCGCGGATCCGGTCGATGGCCTGCACGGCGGTGTTGAGGGCGGTGTCGAAACCCAGGGTCCGGTCGGTGCCGGGCAGGTCGTTGTCGATGGTTCCGGGAATGCCGGCGCAGGGGATGCCGGTCTCCCGGTTCAGCAGGTCGGCGGCGGTGAAGCTGCCGTTGCCGCCGATGACCACCAGCCCGTCCACCCCGGCGTCGCGCAGGTCGCGGGCGGCCTGGGCCCGCACCGCGGGAAGGTGGAATGCCTGGCACCGGCCGGTGTTCAGGATGGTGCCGCCGCGCTGGAGGATGTTGGCGCAGCCGCGGGTGGTGAGCGGGCGCCATTCCTGGTCGACCAGGCCCTGCAGGCCGCGCCAGACGCCGTAGACTTCGATGCGCAGGGCGTCGGCCTGGCGCACCACGGCACGGATGGCGGCATTCATGCCCGGGGCATCGCCGCCGGAGGTCAGAACCGCGAGTCTCATGCCTTGCCTCGCTTTCCAGTGCGCCGGGCCACTTTGCCGGCCGGCCGCGCGCGCTTGGCGGCCTTGACTTTCGGGGAGGGGGCGGGGGCGGGGGCGGCCTCGGCCTTGGGCCGCCTGCCGGCGCGCAGCTTGCCGCCACGGCGTCTGGACGGCCTGGCCGCCCGGGCGCCGGGAACGTCCTTGGCGTGGATCTCCGGCGGCGGCAGCGGCGGCGGTTCCGTGACGCCCCGGGGCACCGGCGGCAGGTCCGCTTCCTCGATGCCCTGGGCCTGGGCGCGCGCCAGCCGGGCCTTCATGACCGGGTCGTCCACCGTCTGGGCCCCGAGCAGGCAGCCCACGGTGAGCACGAAACCCCATTTTTTTACCAGATCCATGTACCAACTCCAGGAGAGAGGCTGGGCCGTCACCTACTTGGCCGCCCTGGCATTCCGGATCTTAGCAAAGAATTCGGCAATCACGGCATCGGTCTCGACCTTGGTCAGGTCCGCGTCCTGGGCGCGCCGCTCGAGGATGTCCCGGCCGGCTGAGGCCGAACTGCGGGTCTCCGGCAGGGTCGGGTTGAGGTTGTTGATGAGGAACTCCGAGACCTCGATCAGCCGGTGGCCGACCTTTTCCAGTTTCTGGCGGACGATGTCCTGGTACTGGAACAGGTCATAGGCGCCCTGGACGTTGTAGATGCCGTTGTCGGCATGCAGGCCGATGCTTTCCATCTTTTCGATCAGGGACTGGCGGTCATCGGACGGCGGCATCAGCCGGGCCAGCACCTCCTGGCAATCCCGGGT
>Ga0316231_1002333_pt1 | contig 18318 bp, 22 predicted proteins | sample TBH18027metaG_FD_206002 | JGI IMG/M metagenome (GOLD analysis project Ga0316231, IMG submission 206002) | Freshwater microbial communities from Trout Bog Lake, Wisconsin, USA - TBH18027 | ecosystem: Environmental > Aquatic > Freshwater > Lake > Hypolimnion/Profundal zone | place: USA: Wisconsin...
CGATGCTCGCACCCGCCCGAAGCCAGTTCCCGAGCGAGGCTTTGCGAGCGAGGGAACGCGGCTGAGCGCAGCGAAGACGCGGGGGAGCGCGAGGGGGCGAAGCCCTCTCGCCTCCGGATGCAGTCGTGAGGCTTTGCGAACTCCTTTTGTTCTTGGTCTTGTGAGTGCATCTTTATGGCGCGAGCTTGCCGAGCGCTTCCTGCACGAACATAACAATCGCGTAGCACATTTCCTTATGAAGGCTAGGTCGCCAGACCTAGCCGAATCTTTCTTGTGAAGGCCAGTTCGTCAGACCTGGCCTGATCTTTCTTACTTAAAAATTTTTTGCGAAGCAAAAAATTTTTTTTCCGAACGGTAAAAAAGTTTTAACTATTCAATCGTGTAAACGTGTATAGTTGATGAGCGGGGCAATTTCGCTTCGCTTATTTGGAGGCTATATGTCGATTCTCAGCGAGACTATGCAGAATACTTTTAGCGACGAGCAGATTTACGCTCTAACGAAAACGGTCTCAGCAGCTACTGATCTGACAGCGGACAATATCAAAGCGTTGCGTCCGATCCAGCAGCAGTTCAAGACCTTCTACAACCTGCTGCCGAAGGGTAAGGATGGTTGGGTCGATGAGACTTGCGACACGTTCAAGGAGTTTCGGAAGTTCTGCCGGGACTTGACCTTGAACCGTCTTGTAGGTCGCCCGGAATACACCATCTCGTACTACAAAACTCCAGACGACGCTGGCGAGCTAGTTTGGAGGCAGCAGTCGGGGAAGGTCGAGATCGACCCGGTTAAATTCCCCTGCTTCACGGTGACTGGAGCGATTGCTGACCCTCGCGCCAAATTCAGGCACGACGACAAGACCATCTTTGAGTCTTGCGTCGAGCCTGTTCGGACTCTGATGCTCGGTGCAGAGCGTCAGACGTTCAGCCGACTGAAGCCCAAGAAGCCTCGGTCAGGCGTTACCAAAGCACAAGACTTTGGTGCCAAATTTAATGACCTGATGAAGAAAGTCTCTAACTTGCGAGACACTCTCAAGACCGAAGAGTTCCCCGTTAAGGACGAAACTTCCTTCAAGAAGGCCGTAGCTCAGTTGGCGATGGTGCTTGGGTTAGGTGCTCAGAAGTGAGTCAACTTCCAATCCTACTGCTGATGATCGTTTTAGCCTTCGGGCTTCTCGCTATCAGACGTAAGTAGCTGCACAGGGTGCTGTCCGAAAGGACAGCACCCTGCGCTTTTCCGCTTTCTTTTGATGCCAAACCAATGCCACCATGTCAATTAATGTTGATCGAGTTGGGCGATGTTTTGTTTAATCGAAGCTACGCGGCAGCGGTAAACGTCGTCGTCCTGCGGACGCAGGACACGACATAAACCCGCGAAGCACATTTATTCTTTTCCTCGCCGGGACGGCGAAAGCGAGACCCGAGCGCAGCGAGTCTTTCACGGTCTCGCCATATAAAATTCAAAGCTGGCTTAGTTGTCTAGATGATAGGCTGGCTTGGGCTGGCTTAGTTTTTTATCGAAGGGCTGGCTAACGCTGCTAATATTGATTGTCGAAGCTACCTGTTAGGCGCGGCAATCGGTATATCGAAGCCACCGGGTAGGTGCCCCCCACGAAGTGATAAGGTACCTACGAAGTGCGCTTACACTTGGAAACGCACAAATCACCCCATCATTTCCCAAATAGACCCCCACCCCCCTGTATATAAAAACACCCCCCCGTCACTAAAATGGTTCCATACCAATAGAAATCGTATATATTGTATAAATCCAAACCCTTGCAAGGCATTGCATGTCGTACATGCCTGACATAGATGAAGACATTCCGTTGCCCAAAAAAGCCACGGAAGCCATGCCCGACCTGACTCCGCATGAAGAACTTGAGATGCGGGTCAACACGATGAAATTGTTGGCCGATCTAACCGGCACTCCCATCTCTCCCTCTGCCGAACATCAAGCCCAAGCAATTGAGTTGGCTAAAGAAATGACTGCCAACCCCAAGCTACGGCCTGAGTACGCCCGTTACCCGAACGAAGTGATGGCCTATCTGGCTGGGATGGTTCAGCAGTCAAACTGCATGTTGGTCGATGACCTTGCTGAATTGAAGATGTACGTCATCAACAAGCTGGTCTATGAGGTAGAACATGCCCAAACGACCAAGGACAGACTTACTGCACTCCGTAGTTTGGGCGAAGTAGATGGTGTAGATGCCTTCAAAAAGCGCAGTGAAACCACTCTTAAAGTGCTGCCGATTGAAGAAGTAGAACGCGAACTGCTCACGGTGCTTGATAACATCGAATACACCGTTATGGAGGAGCCGCAGGTTGAGTACAGCCCTCAAACTGACGCCTGAGAACCTTGCCAAGCTCCGTGCTGCGCTTCCGTCTATGCCAGACGCCCAGAAGCGTAAAACTGCCGATTTATTGGTCAAATACTACAAAGAAACGACCAAAACGAAGGCAAAAGACGACTTTTTGAGCTTCATTAAGCACGTTTATCCGGGCTATATGGTGGGGCCACACCATCGGAAATTAGCCAGAATTTTTGAAGAAATTGCCTCTGGGGCTAAAAAACGGGTCATCGTTAACATCGCACCGCGTCATGGCAAGAGCGAGATGATCTCCTACCTTGCCCCGGCGTGGTTCCTTGGCAAGTATCCTCAGAAGAAAGTGATCATGGCCTCGCATACTGCTGATCTTGCAGTAAATTTCGGCCGACGTGTCCGTAACCTTGTAGGGAGCGACCTATACCATGACATCTTTCCGCAGGTCGAGCTACAAGCAGATAGCAAGAGCGCCTCTCGGTGGGGTACCAACTTTAACGGAGAGTATTTTGCTATTGGTGTGGGTGGTGCTTTGGCTGGTCGTGGTGCCGATCTGTTCATTATTGATGACCCACACTCCGAGCAGGAAGCCAAACAAGGTGTACCACACGTGTTTGAACCCGCGTGGGAATGGTTCCAGTCAGGCCCAATCCAACGACTGATGCCGGGGGGCGCGATCATCGTTGTGATGACGCGCTGGTCAAAGCTCGACCTGACCGGTCAGATCATCGACCACATGACCCGTAACGACGACTCTGCGGAGTGGGAAGTTATTGAGTTCCCTGCCATTTTAAATGGTCAGCCCCTTTGGCCTGAGTTCTGGCCTTTGGAAGAGTTGCTCTCCAAGAAAGCCGATATGGATCCGCGATACTGGCAAGCCCAGTACATGCAGGAGCCAACGGCAGAGGAAGGCGCTCTTATAAAGAGAGAGTGGTGGAACGTCTGGGAGCAAGACGATCCGCCACACTGCGAATTCATCATCATGGCACTCGACTCCGCACAAGAAAAGAACACCCGTGCCGACTACAACGCCCTGACTACGTGGGGGGTGTTCTTCAACGAAGAGACCAAGAACCAGAACATTATCTTGCTGAACGCCATCAAGGAACGGATGGAGTACCCGGAGCTGAAGGAGATGGTGCTGGAGCAGTACCAAGAATGGAGTCCAGATAGCTTCATCGTTGAAAAGAAATCCAGCGGCTCGGCGCTCTACCAAGAGATGCGTCGTATGGGCGTTCCGATTATGGAGTTCACACCGGGCAAGGGCCAAGACAAGATTTCGCGTGTAAACGCGGTGACGGACTTGTTTAGATCAGGTATTGTCTGGGCACCTGACAGACGGTGGGCTAGAGAAGTCATTGAAGAATGTAATGATTTCCCGGCTGGCAAGAACGACGACTTAGTTGACTCTACGTCGCTTGCACTGCTGCGGTTCCGTCAGGGTGGGTTTATCAAACTACCAACAGACCAGCCAGAACCAGTGCAGTGGTTCAAGTCGAAAAGGCACAGAGGGTATTACTGATGGAATCAGGCATACGCACATTGATGCAATATTACCCTTGGATGGGAAGGGTGGACGTTAACAAGGATCCGGAAGCAGCGGCAAAGATACGTTCCAAGCTGATGCCTTCAGAACAAAATCTTGTAGACACTTCTCGGATGGTGAACGTAGGCGACCCTGATGTCTACTACAGTACGTTAGGGGTCAATTTTCAAAACGCCCCCGACGCTAATAAAAAATTAGTTCCACCTACATTTGAACAAAAATTAAAACTTGTGCCTAGGGATTATGCGATCTCCGAAGCCCAATACGAAAAATTTGAAAAGCCTAGTACGAACATTTTAGGCATTGGAAGCGGGGCGAGTCCGCAGACTTTTGCCCACGAAGCTAGGCACAACGCGATAACCAACGAGTACATTAATAGAATCCACGACATCATGGGTTCTAATTCTGCTCCTCAATATCAATCGAACATAAACGCTTTCTACCACAATTATTTTGTAGCACAAAACCCAAACAAGTACAGCAACAAAGATTCGTTTGCTGATAAGGAAAGCAGGGTTCTTGAAGACACTAAGTCTTCCATGCTTAGAGTGGTTCCGGAATACAAATGGGGGAATTCGGATTTTGTGGACACTCACAAACTCTATAATCAGAGTTTTGCCAAAGGCGAAGAGCCGGGTACGTGGGACAAGCTCACTACGCATCCGATTGACTACATAACCGGTAATGAAGTTGAAACTTCCAAAGGTGTTCTGCCAAAAACGATGCTGGAAGAACGCAATAAATTTCCATTTTTGAATTTTGTCGGAAGCGATCCCGGCCCGGTTAGTTCGGGAATGCCCGGTGATATGGAACCCAAATTCGACCCAAATAGAAATTACAAACGCGGTGGTGCCGTAGAGCGCACGACCCACGATAGGAAAATGATATGAGCATTGATAAATCCATCGGCCAAGCTCCATCAGGTCTTGCCAGTCTCACAGACGATGCTGAACCGTTGACCATTGAGATCGTTGATCCGGAAGAGGTCAACATCCACGCTGGCCCGTTGGACATCCACATGGGGCATAGCGAACCTGCGTTCGATGCCAATATCGCGGAAGAAATGCCTGAGTCGAGTCTTGCGTCTTTGGCTTACGACTTGATGGCTGACGTGACCGAGGACATGAACGGTCGCAAGGACTGGCTTGAGATCTACATCAAGGGGTTGAAGCTGCTTGGCCTCAAGTACGAAGATCGGTCTGAGCCGTGGCCGGGAGCCAGCGGCGTCTACCATCCCTTGCTGATGGAAGCGGCGGTCAAGTTTCAATCCGACTTGATCATGGAGACTTTCCCCTCCGCTGGCCCTGTGCGTACCAAGATTATCGGTAAGGAGACTCCTGACAAGAAACAATCGGCGGCGCGGGTTCAGGAGGATATGAACTACGAGTTGACCGAGGTGATGCAGGAGTATCGCCCGGAGCATGAACGACTGCTGCTGGCTACGGCGCTCTCGGGTAATGCGTTCAAGAAAGTTTATTTTGACCCCGCACTAGACCGGCAGGTAGCGCCGTTCATCCCGGCTGAAGACATCATTGTCCCCTACGGCGCACCTAACTTACAGGCGTCGGAGCGCATTACGCACAGGATGCGTAAGACGAAAAACGAGTTGCGTCGCCTGATGGTGGCGGGGTTCTACCGCGACGTTGACCTTGGCGATCCGGTGCAGGTGTTGGACGAGATTGAGAAGCAGAAAGCCACCGAGCAGGGCTTCACGGCATCCATCGACAACCGCTATCAGTTGTTCGAGATGCACGTTGATCTGGACTTGGAAGGGTATGAGGACACCGACAAGCATGGCGAACCAACGGGAATCAAACTACCTTACGTGGTTACGGTTGAGAAGGGGACAAACACTATCCTCGCCATACGCCGCAACTGGCTGGAGGACGACAAGCTCAAGCAGAGACGGCAACATTTCGTTCACTACGGTTACATACCGGGATTTGGGTTCTATTACTTCGGTCTCATACACCTTATCGGTGGTCATACCCACACAGCCACATCCCTCATGCGGCAGCTTATCGACGCGGGTACGCTTAGCAATCTGCCGGGGGGTCTTAAGGCTCGCGGTATGCGTGTTAAGGGGGATGATACCCCCATCGCTCCGGGTGAATTCCGAGATGTAGATCTTCCTTCAGGTGCCATACGGGACAACATCCTCCCGCTTCCATACAAGGAACCATCGCAGGTTCTGATGGCACTAATGGACAAAGTTGTGGCTGACGGTCGTCAGTTTGCCGCAACGGCTGAGCTGAACATATCCGATATGTCGGCACAGGCACCGGTAGGCACGACGCTTGCCATTCTTGAACGCGTGATGAAAGTGATGAGCGCCGTTCAAGCGCGCATTCACTACACCATGAAGGACGAGTTCAAGCTCCTTGCAGCCATTATCAGGGATAACACCCCGGAGAGCTATGACTACCAACCCGAGATTGGAGACGCAGGTGCTAAGCGTTCTGATTACGATTGTTGCGATGTCATTCCTGTTTCCGACCCTAACGCATCAACTATGGCGCAGCGTGTGGTGCAGTATCAGGCGGTCATGCAGCTTGCTCAGCAAGCGCCTCAGATCTATGACCTTCCGTTCCTCCACCGACAGATGATTGAGGTGCTGGGCGTCAAGAACGCCCAGAAGATCGTGCCGCTCAAAGACGATATGCTGCCGGTTGATCCGGTGTCGGAGAACATGGGCCTCTTGATCAACAAGCCGGTCAAGGCGTTCATGTACCAAGATCACAAGGCTCACTTGCTGGTACACAACGCTCTGTTGCACGACCCGTTGATGGCGGCGCAGATCGGACAGAACCCACAGGCTCCTCAGATCATGGCAGCGGTCAACGCTCATATCATGGAGCATCTGGCGTATCAGTATCGGGCTGATATCCAGACCAAGCTCGGTGCTGTCCTACCCCCGCCGCCCAAGGCCATGCAAGCGGGTTCGGACATGTCGGAGGACAACGATCCGGGCTTCCTGCCACCAGAAGAGGAGGTTCAGATCTCGCAGCTTGCGGCACTCGCAGCTCAGCAGTTGATGCAGCAGAACCAAGCGAAACAACAACAGCAGCAGATCCAGCAGCAGATGCAGGATCCGTTGATCCAGTTGCAGCAGCAGGAGATCCAGCTCAAACAACAGCAGATGCAGCTAGATGCGCAGTTGAAACAGGCCGATCTACAGTTCCGTCAACAACAGGCGGCTGCGGACAACCAACTGAAGCAGCAGCAGTTCCAGATGGAGATCCAGCTACAACAAGAACAGCTTGCACAGAAAAGCAAGATCGACATGTTGGCCGCTGCCTCCAAGGTGGACGAGACTCGTATCAAGAGTCAACAAGCCGACAAAACGCACGAGCTGGAGAGCGCACGTCTTGGCGTCGAGGTTGCCAAGCACAAGGCAGAACAGCGCATGGCTGGTGCCAAGATGGGCGCAGAGATCGCCAAGCACAAGGTTGACAAAGCACATGATCGTGTCAAGACCGGTGTGGATGCACTCAAACATGCCGTGTCGGTACGCAACGACAACAATCGCGCTGAAGCTGATCGTCAGCATGAAGCCGCAGAGAATGAAGCAAATCGCCAAGCACAGGCGCAACAGGTTCAAGAGCAACCGCCGCAGGGCGCAGAGGAAAGTGAATGAACTATGACTCGTTACATGACTATCTAAAGGACAAGTTAATAGGGGAAAAAGAACGAGCCACCTTCAATCTAATTGGAGGAAAGGCAACGCAGAATGAGTATCACAGACTATGCGGAGTCATTCAGGGTCTCGACTACGCAGTAGCATTATTGGACGACCTTGCAAAACGGATGGAGGACGACGATGAGTGATATTGATGTCGAGGCAACACAAGATGTTGTGTTGAAAGCCAAACAGATCCCCGATCCGTCTGGTTACAAGATTCTCTGCATGGTGCCAAAGATCGACGCGACCTTTGGTGAGTCTGGGATCATCAAACCCGAGTCGGTGATCGAAGGCGAGCAAAGCTCAACCGTCGTACTGTTCGTGGCAAAAGTAGGCCCACAGGCTTACGCCGACAAGGATCGGTTTCCGAATGGCCCGTGGTGCAAAATTGGGGACTTCATCCTCGTCCGTGCGTACTCAGGTACCCGTTTGAAGATCCACGGTACCGAGTGGCGAATCATCAACGATGACACCGTGGAAGGGGTTGTTGAAGACCCTCGCGGCATCAATCGCGTTTAAGGAGTTCACATGTCAGCAAACCTAGAAGAATACAAGTTCCCCGATGAGGCTTCTAAAGAGGAAGCCAAACCAGAAACAGAAGTCGCTATTGAAGTTGTAGACGATACGCCGCCTGAAGATCGCGGTCGTGTTCCTCTCCCCAAGGAAGTTCTAGACAAGGCGGTCGATGACCCTCTTGATGAGTACTCGGACAAGGTTCAAGCGAGGATCAAACAGCTTCGCAAGGGTGTCCACGACGAACGTCGGGAGAAAGAAAGAGCCGCCCGTGAACGTGAGGAAGCGTTGACTTTCGCTCAACAAGTTCATCAAGAAAATCAATTACTTAAGCAGCGTATCGGACAAAACCAGAAAGCTTACGTCAACGAAGCCACTCGCTCTGCTGAAACCGAAGTCAGTATGGCGATGGAGAAGATGGAACAAGCTTATGAGTCGGGCGATGCCAAGCGTATCGCCAAAGCTCAGTCAGACCTTACCGATGCCAAGTTGAAACTGAGGGAGTATCAATCCTTTAGACCGGCTTTACAAGACAATGAGACAAGTGTACAACAGCAACAACAGGCAAGGCCGGTACAGCGACCACAGGTTGATCCCAAGGCAGAAACTTGGCGTCAACGGAACACGTGGTTCGGTACCGACGAGGAAATGACCTCCCTCGCCCTTGGACTGCATGAAAAGTTGGTCAGATCTGGTGTAGACCCGCGCAGCGATGCCTACTACCAGCAGGTTGATGCGACGATGAAAAAACGGTTTCCCGATTACTTCGGAGAGATCGCACCCTCGGAACCGGAGCCTGAAAAGCCCGTCCGCAAGACCAGCACTGTTGTGGCCCCGGCTACTCGGTCTACTGCGCCCAAACAGGTTCGTATCACAGCTTCACAGGCAGCGATTGCCAAAAAGCTCGGTATCACCCCTGAAGCGTATGTCCGCGAAGTTTTGAAACTGGAGAACAACAATGTCTGATAATCGTCTTACTCGTGAATTGCAGAACCGTCAGTCTGAAGAACGCGTCATGACTTGGAGGCCACCAGAAACGCTTCCGATGCCCGATGCGAGCAAACACCCTGACCATGTTCATCGGTATATCAGAGTGTCGTTGATGGGGAACGCTGACCCAACCAATGCACCTGCGAAGTTTAGAGAGGGATGGGAGCCGGTGAAAGCCGCCGACTATCCTGAGTTGATGCAGGAATCCAATCCCAATAGTCGTTACAAGGACAACATTGAGATTGGAGGTTTGTTGTTGTGCAAGGCACCCAAGTCTCTGATGAAGCAGCGCAGCGATTATTACAACGCGCAAGCCAACAATCAGATGTCTGCCGTGGACAATAACTTCATGAAACAGAACGACGAGCGGATGCCTCTCTTCCAAGAGAAGCGATCCAGCACGACGTTCGGTCGTGGCACTAAATAATTTTTGTCTTTTAGGAGACTTCAATGACTTATCCGGTAATCTCAAGCCCTTACGGGTTTAAGCCGTATAACCTCATTGGTGGTCGGGTCTTTGCGGGTTCTACCCGTATGGTTCCCATCGCCAACGGATATGCGTCTAACTTGAACAATGGTGACATTGTTCAGATCAATTCGGCTGACGGTACGTTGATTAAAACCGCTATTTCTACCCCCGGCACTTCTCAGGCGGCGGTTGCTGGTACGATTGGCGTGTTCCTTGGTTGCGAGTACGCAACCTCGGGTGGCCCGATCTATGGCCTGAACCGTTTCAACAACTGGGTTGGCGGTACGACGGCGGTCACTTCGGTGAGTGCTTCGTCCACGACCGGTGTGACGGGCTACGTCCTTGATGACCCGTTCGCGGTGTTCAAGGTCGTTGCGGTTGCCAACAACGCTTCAGCGAGCAGCACGACGATTGCGGCGTTTGGCCCAGCGTTCCTCGGCTCGAACGTGCAGATCGTGTCCAACTACTCGGCAACGGTACCGCTTACTGGCGATTCGTCGGCGGGTGTGTGCGGCAGCACAACGTCCAACCTTACGCTCTCCACTGCCAGCCCGTTCCGTATCGTTCAGTTTGTCCCAGAGACGGCCCTGTCTGCTGCGACGACGATCACGGCTACGGCGACCAGCACTACTCAGACCGTTGCGTCCACGACCGGCATTTATGTCGGCATGAACATCTCCGGTACGGGTGTCGCGGCGGGTACGACTGTTTCGTCCATTACCAACAGCACCACGTTCGTCGCTTCGGCGTCGATCACGGGTACTTCGGGTAATGCGATTTCGTTCTTTGGTTATCCAGAAGTTCTTGTAACGTGGACGGATACGTACCACAGCTACACGAACTCCACTGGCGTTTAAGGGAGCATTTTAAATGGCTATTTCAAGAGCACAGCTACTTAAGGAACTGCTCCCCGGCTTGAACGCTTTGTTCGGTCTGGAGTATGCAACCTACGGTGAGGAACATAAGGAAATTTTCGAGATCGAAAGTTCCGAGCGTTCCTTTGAAGAAGAGACGAAGCTTTCGGGCTTCAGCGCGGCCCCGGTGAAGAACGAAGGCCAAGCGATTGCGTATGACAATGCGCAGGAAGCTTGGACTGCTCGTTACAACCACGAGACCATCGCTCTCGGCTTCTCCATCACGGAAGAAGCGGTTGAAGACAACCTGTATGACTCACTCAGCAAGCGTTATACGAAGGCGCTCGCCCGTGCGATGGCGTACACGAAGCAGGTCAAGGGCGCGTCGATCATCAACAACGGCTTCAGCACCACCTACACGGGCGGTGACGGACAGCCGCTGTATTCGACGGCTCACCCGCTCGTCTCTGGTGGTACCAACAGCAACACCTTCACGACACAGGCTGACTTGAACGAGACCTCGCTTGAAGCGGCGGTCATTCAGATCTCCCAGTGGACGGATGAACGTGGGCTGCTCATTGCCGCCAAGCCTCGGAAGCTGATCGTTCCTCCGCAGCTCATGTTCGTTGCCAAGCGTCTGCTTGACACTGAACTGCGCGTTGGCACGACCGACAACGACATCAACGCCCTCAAGGCGATGGGGTCGATTCCGGAAGGCTACAAGATCAACCACTTCCTGACGGATCCAAATGCTTGGTTCCTCATCACGGACGTGCCTAATGGTCTGAAGATGTTTGTTCGTACCCCGCTCCAGAATTCGATGGACGGCGATTTCGACACCGGCAACGTCCGGTACAAGAGCCGCGAGCGTTATAGCTTCGGCTGGTCGGATCCGCTCGGCACCTTCGGTTCGGCGGGTTCTACCTGATAGGGTAGTAGAGGAGGCCACCTTCGGGTGGCCTCTTTTTTGATTATGTAAAATGGTGTATAACGATACTACTAGGGTTTCGAGTCATACCAACTGACCTAGCAGACGATGCACCGATGGTATGACGGTCTTGTGCATAAGGAGTATTTTCAATGGGTATTGCATCGCATTTAGGCCCGTGGCAGCTCGGCACCGTCCGAAGCACGACGGGTACTACCGCTGGTACGGTTCGCAACATGGGTACGACCATCGTTGCCCAGCTTAAGCCAATTCTTTACACGGACGCGGCACCTTCGACTGCGTTCTGGCTCCCTGCCGGTGCGTTCATTACGCTGGCGCAGTTCTACACCACGACTGCATGGACGGGTACTACCCCGACGCTGACCCTCTCGGGCAACGGCACGGCGTTTACCACGGCCCTTTCGCTAAGCTCGCTTGGGTCTTCGATCATGACTGTCGCTTCAACCTCTGGCGCGATGGGGTTTGTAACCAACGTCGGCACGGCTGATGCGCAGGTTACGTACACGATTGGTGGTACGGCGACCGCTGGCGCGGGTGTTATCTATCTTGCCTACATGGTACGTCAGTCTGACGGTACGACTGTTCCTACGTATAACACCGGCCCGTAATACTCAGGGAGCATTGACATGATGCAAACTGATGTAAAAAGTTACTACATGAACGCCACTGGATCCAGTGGCGTTGGTGGTACACGCACTCGCGTCAAAGCGGTGTATTACGTGTCAGGTGCAACTGCGGGGTCAGTCTTGTTCACAGACGGCGGGTCTACTGGGCCTACGTTGATTCAGTTCGACACCCCCACCGCCGCCAACTCGGGTAACGGGATGGTTCTCATCCCCGGTGAAGGTGTCGTATTTAGCGGCCCTCCGTATGTGACTCTGACTGGTGTGGCTTCGGTGACGTTCTTCTACGGATAGTGCCGTGACAGCCGTCTACCAAAGTTCCGCTGCCGCACTGAACATTCAGTGCGATCAGGGGGCTTCGTTCTCGTTGTCAGCCACGTGCTACGACGATGCGGGGCTTATCAACCTGACGGGCTATTCAGCCTTGATGCAGATCAGGAACTCGCCGACGTACAACGGTGGTGTGACCCCCACCGTTGTCTATTCGTTGTCCACGGCTGATGGACAAATTACGTTGGGTGGTGCGGCAGGTACGATTCAGTTAGCGATTTCCGCCGCGAATACGGCGTCGTTGCCTGATGGTGAATACAGTTACGACTTGTTCATCATACAGGGCAGTTTCCAAGCCAAGATGTTTGGTGGCCTGTTCACCGTCAACCCGCGCGTAACAGTAGCTCCGCAGACGTTGCCTTACTCGTTCTGGGGCTATTCTGGCAGTGGGCTTGAACCATTCTCTCCACCGTACCCGTCTGGGTTTATTGAAGGTTATCAGAATGGCAACGTGGCTTCTGCTGACCCTCCGACGTTCAATGGCGCAATAATACTTTTGATTGCCTATCAGGGTAATTCATACGCTGCGAATGGCGTTTGGCTATTGGAATTGCTTGGTACGTTGCCTAAAAACTTTTTTACATCGCTGCAATTCGTGGATAGCAACGGTACTTTGCAAACGCTGTACTCATCTAACGCCACGTTGGATACGGTTACGGTTTCCGGGTCTACGATCTGGTCATGGCCTAGCACGGTTGACTACCCGCCTCTTTCGATCAGCCCACAGTTTATTATTTCAGTGGTGATGACCTAATGAGTAATTACAACATCCAGATCCAATACCCCGGAGTCGCTGGCCCGATTGGCGGTGCGATTCCTGCTGGTACTAATGGTCAGATGCAGTTTAACGACAGCGGTGTGCTTGGCGGCGCGTCGATGACGTATAACTCTACAAACAAAACATATAACGTACCCGCTCCGTCAACCGCATTCGGTGGGGCAGTTGAAACGATTACACAGCCTCCATTTAGCGGCATTTATCCAATCACGGATGCGGCGCTTAGTTTGCTTCCAGATTCTGTTTCTGGGTTTTCACAACAACTTATTGCATCCGACAATTACACATTTGGCATCTCTGTCAGCGATAGCAGTACTTGGTATTCGGGATTTTCCATTAACGATTGGAATACCAGCAACACATTTTTACTTTACAGTGGTGATTCTTCTCAGTCACTGTATGGTTTATTTTTGGGCGATGGGGTTACCGCCATTGAGTTATTTGATGGTACGGGTATTTATACGTCTAATACTACTGGTGGGGCAAAAGGTCAAGGCACCATCAACGCAACGGGTTATTACGTCAACGGGCTTGTTTCTTTAGATGCGGAAGCGCAATCGTCAAGTTGTTCATTTCACATAAATGACGTTCCGAATAACGCAAATTTTTTCGGATACAACCACGGATTATTTACCAACATAGGCGCTTATCCTACGTTGTCATTCAATACGGGGTCAGACCCCACAATGACGACGACCACGATGTCGCTCACCAACGGTCTTAGCATGACTGGAGCAACGGGTGGAGATCAAGGAGTTGGCACCATCAACGCAACGGGTTATTACGTTAACGGAGTCCCTGTTGCTACTGGTGTTTTAACAGTCGCCACGCTTCCCACAGCAGCGGCTGGCGCTAGAGCTTTTGTAAGTGATTCAACAGTCGCTGCCGCTGGTAATTTTGGAGCCATTATTGCAGGTGGCAGTACACATACTGTTCCAGTTTGGTCAGATGGTACGCATTGGTATATTGGCTAGGAGAATTTGATGGCTACTTTTAGCGTTAATCTCAACGGTACTGCATTCAGCTACACCATCGCTGACGCAGACTGGACGCGCATCATGAATGCGTTTACAGCGACTGGTACGACCAAGAATCAAAAGGGCGAATCGGTCGTTCCTACCGAAGCGCAAGTTAATGCCAGCATTGCCAACCAGATGTTATCCATACTGATTCGCTTGCCGCAGCGCCATGAAGCGTTGGCCGCTATTAAAACAGCACAGGCGGCGGTTGCAGCGATCACTGCAACCCCGGTGGCGTGATGGCTAAATCTCCTGCATGGCAGCGTAAGGAAGGCAAGAACCCCAACGGTGGGTTGAATGCCAAAGGTCGTGCGTCTGCCAAGAAACAAGGCATGAACCTTAAAGCCCCGGCCCCGCATCCCAAGACCAAGAAGGACGCGGCTAGGCGTAAATCTTTTTGCGCCAGAATGTCAGGGATGCCGGGGGCAATGAAAGATGAAAAGGGACGACCAACCCGTAAGGCGTTGTCGTTAAAAGCATGGAATTGTTAACATGCCAAGCGTAAGTAAAAAGCAACACAACCTGATGGCGATGGTGGCTCATAACCCCAAAGCCGCCAAACGGGTTGGAATTCCCCAGAAAGTGGGGAAGCATTTTACTGATGCTGACAAAGGCAGGAAGTTTGGTGAAGGCGGTATTGCAGACAAGTTGAAGGGTTATTGGGAAGATGTCAAGCAACAAGCACGCGATGCTATTGAGGCAACCAAGAATGACCCATCCCTTCTTCTTGGTACAGGAATGGCTAAACAAACTGCTGATGCACTAGTTAGCAGCAACGCTAGAAATGAACATAAACGAGGTGGTAGCGTGAAGCGTAAATTTGCAGATGGTGGGATTAACATTCCCAACGCTGGTTTATATGGAGGTCGTCCCATGATGCCTCCGATGGCTGGCAATAGTCCCATGCCGCCCGGTATGCAGGGGCAAATGGCTGGTATGCCTCCGATGGCGCGTCCTTCGTTTGGCCCCAATCCTATGGTCAATAATCCTATGCAACGTCCAATGGTTGGCATGAACCCTATGGGTGCAATGCCCGTTGCTCGTCAAACTTATAAAAAAGGCGGTCACGTGAAACCGAATGAACTTAAAGGCAAAGCTAAGGAAACGAAGTCGATTGCCAAAGAAGAAATGAAAGCCCTGAAGCGCGGTCATGCGCCAAAGGAAATTTTGGATCATGAACGTGCGGAGCATAAAGCTATGGGTTACAAAAAAGGTGGGCCAATGAAACATACCAAGCATATGGCGAGGGGTGGCATGGGTGCCGCTCGTAAGCCTCGTATCAATCCCGCTGCTCTGGCAGCAATGATGGGGCCACCTCCCAGTGCTGGTGCTGGCCCGATGGCGGCTGGCCCCGGTGGCCCTCCCGGTATGCCGGGGGCGATGGCGCATGGTGGTACGATCCATCATCACCACGCCAAGACTTCTCATCACCACCATCACCACCACTATGCTCACGGTGGCGCTGTCAAGCATCACGACATGTCCGAGTCGCATGGTGAGCGTATCAGCAAGAAGCCCGAAGTCGAAAAGATGATCGGCGGCAAGAAGCGAGCTAACCCGGATGGTGCCGAGAAGAAAGGCCACACCAAGGGTAAGGTCGTCAAGATGGCTCGTGGCGGTCATGTTGGTAGTCATCACGCTCGCGGCGGCGGTATTGAGTCTAAGGGCAAGTCCAAGTACAAGGTTTGCTAAATGACTAAGAAGCACACCAAAATTAAACGGATGCCGAAATCCAACAAACGGATGAAGCGTCATTTTGATGATGGCGGCGGGGTAGACATGTCTACCCTGTCAATGCCGCAAAACATTACGCCAGACTACGACTCGATGTCGTTCGGTAAGGCGTATCAGCTTGCGAAACAGCTTGGTGACAAGACTTTCTCCTACAAAGGCCAGCAGTACGCTGCTGACCCGACGTTGGAAGCTAGAAATAAAGCCGCCCTTGCTGCTCGCGCTGCTCCTCCGGAAGTTACCACGATGGGCAGTCGTCCAGATGTCGCTTCAACTAGCGCCCGTGGTGCTGGTGGTCAGTATCTTGACCCTGATATGGCGGCGTATGCCAGCTCACGTCCATCCGTGGCACAGGCCAAAGCGGCTGCGCTTGAGAATGAAAAGCAGTTTGGTCGCTTGCTAGCAGCCGGTGCGGCTGGCGGCGCTGGGCTAGGGCTTGGTGCAGCTGCACTAGGCGCTCCAGCTATCGAAGCTATGGGCTTCGGCGGTTCCGAAGGCGCAACGGACGTTGCTGGTGCGGGTCGCATTGCCAACCTTGACCGTGGCGCTGGGATGATGGACAAGTGGCGCAAAGGTCGTGACTTCGCCGAGCGCATGTGGAAGAACCGACAAGGTGCACAGGCTGCTGGAAGCGCAGAAACTGCGCCTTCCCCGAATCAGGCGGCGATAGACAGCTTTATCAAACAAATGCAAGCTAAACAAAGATTATCAACAGGTTCGGTCTACAAAAAAGGTGGCAAGATCAAACCTAAGAAGCCAATGGTTAAGATGGCTCGTGGCGGTCACGTTAGTTCCGCATCTAGTAGAGCAGATGGAATAGCCAGTCGTGGCAAAACTCGTTGTAAATATTGATAAGGAGATTTGAGATGAAGCATCATATGAAGCATGGTGGTCACGTGGGTGGGCATCCGAAGCATCACGCCCCGAAGCATCACCCGGAACACATGACCCCGCATACCCACCATCACAAGGATGGCGGTCACGTCCATACGCACATGCCGCACCACGAGCATGTCCGTAAGCACATGCACGGTAAGTAAGTCATGATGCCTTCACGTGGGATGGGGATCATCAGTCCGTCTAAACAGCCAAGGCTGATTAAGCGGAGAGATGCCAACGTCCCCGTGAAGGTATATGCCGGTGGCGGTAAGGTTAAGCCTTTCTGGGATAAGGAAAAGCCTAAAGGTCGCAAGACCAAACACTTGAGCGATAAGCAGATGAATACCGCTAAAGCTAGGGCAAAGGCTGCTGGTCGGCCCTACCCGAATTTAGTGGATAACGCTGCTGTTGCTCGCAAATGTGGGGGCGGTAAAATCCGATGAGCTATCCAGTACCACTGACGACGACCAACACTTCGACGTTCAACCTCGATTTCAACACTATTGCTGAAGAAGCGTTTGAACGATGTGGTGCAGAGATGCGAACGGGTTACGATCTTCGTACCGCCCGCCGTTCTCTTAGTCTTCTAGTACTTGAATGGGCCAACCAAGGTATCAACCTGTGGACGGTTGACCAAGGTGAAATAGTTCTTCAGACAGGGGTAATTACCTACGACCTGCCTGTGGATACCGTGGATCTGTTGGATCAGGTGATCCGTACTGGTTCGGGTAACACCCAACAGGACATCAACATTACCCGTATCTCGGTAAGCACCTACGCGATGATCCCGAACAAGAACGCCCAAGGGCGTCCTATTCAGGTCTGGATCAATCGACAGTCGGGTGCTACTAACGCCGATGGTACGGTTCAATACCCACAGATCAACGTGTGGCCTTCGCCCGATCCCAGTACGCAGTACACGTTTGTGTATTGGCGTCTACGTCGTATGTACGATGTAGGAACTGGCGTCAATGGCGAAGACATCCCGTTTAGATTCTTACCCGCGATGGTTGCGGGTTTGGCGTATATGTTGTCTGTCAAGATCCCCGGCGCTGAGCAACGCACTGCGATGCTCAAACAGCAGTATCAGGAAACTTGGCAGCTTGCGGCTGACGAGGATAGGGAAAAGGCAGCGATTCGGTTCGTACCACGTGAGACCTTCATAGGTTACAGGTGATCCGTGCCTAGTCGGTTTGCTTCTGGCAAAAATGCGATTGCGGAGTGTGACCGATGTGGGTTTCGGTACAAGCTAACCGATCTGAAAAACTTGGTCATCAAGACCAAGAACGTCACGATCAAGGTTTGCCCCGAATGCTGGGAACCGGATCAGCCGCAGTTGCAGCTTGGGCTTTATCCAGTCAACGATCCGCAAGCTGTGCGCGAACCGCGACCGGACGTGAGCTACTACACGCCTACCGGTGCGGTTGGTGGCGACGGCGGCAGTCGAGTGATTCAGTGGGGCTGGAATCCAGTGGGGTACAACACCTCCCTGTTCAGCAGCACGATGAACGGATCAGGGCCAACAAACAGCGCCGTGAATCCGGGTGGCGGGGTTCAGAACGATCTGGTAGCCCGTGGGGCTATTGGCACGGTGACGGCGACAGGGCCGGTGAATACGGAAGTTAGTGTGACGTATCTGA
>Ga0316231_1002348_pt1 | contig 18267 bp, 20 predicted proteins | sample TBH18027metaG_FD_206002 | JGI IMG/M metagenome (GOLD analysis project Ga0316231, IMG submission 206002) | Freshwater microbial communities from Trout Bog Lake, Wisconsin, USA - TBH18027 | ecosystem: Environmental > Aquatic > Freshwater > Lake > Hypolimnion/Profundal zone | place: USA: Wisconsin...
CCTCAATCAAGACCGTGCGAAAGAACCTTGGCGGCGTGACCATGATCGGTCAATCCGCCGAGGACCTTGGGGCGAACGCGGACTCCATCGTCAACTCCTGCACGTCGTTTCTGTTCTTGAAGGACGCAACTTTCAACCGCAAACGATACGCCGAGCTCTTCAAGATGAACGGCCAGCAAATCGCACTCTTCGAGAGCCTGCGCGACCGCGAAGGGCTCTACATTCGCCGCGACGGATTGACCAAGGTGATAGCACTCAATCTTGACAACCGGAGTTACGCGATCTTCTCAACAAAGCCGAAAGACCGCGTCCGTCGCAGCAAGCTGATCGCGAAGTACGGCCTCGCCGACGGAATCAACCGCTTTGCCCAGGGCCAGAACGAGTAAACCATTTCACACAGGAAAGGACACGAACGTCATGAGACCACCTCTACCCCTTGCGATTGGCCTTGGCCTTATGCTGGCCTCCAACACGTTGCACGCCGCAAATCCACATCCGCTCCAGCCAAACGCGCCACGAACGGTTGTGATCTCGGAAGCGGGAACGCCGCCACAGATTCGTGCCGGGCTTCTCCAATCGACACTCATCGTGTTGCCTCCCGAGGAAAAGGTCGCAAACGTCTTTGCCGGCGACACGGTCGCTTGGGTCTTCGACGGTGGCCATGTGGCTTCGCGCTTCATCAGCGTAAAGCCGAAGGTGGCCAACGGAACGACCGACATACATATCGTCTCTGACCACGGCAACGAGTACACGCTGCAGTTGACAGAGGTCTCGAACGATTCCGATCCCCACTTTGATTCGAAAATCTTCATCAACCCAGGCGACCAGGCTGCCAAAGATCGGCTGACGCAGCTCCCGGTGTTCGTGCCGGTAGCGGAATTAGACAAAGCGAAGCAAGAAGCCATTGCGGCCAAAACGGCACAGGCCGTGGAGATCAAAGCCGAGCAATCGAAGGGCGAGCAGTTCCGAAGCGAATACCCCGGATCACTGCATTTTGATTACACGTGGGATGCGCGAAAAGGCAGAGGACTAGGACTCCAGCAAATCTGGCGAGATGACAAATTCACTTATCTGCGCGGTCACTTCCAGGAGACGCCTGCCCTCTATGAACTGAAAGACGGAAAAGGCTCGCTCATCAACTTCGATTTCAATGCGGGGCTTTACACCGTGCCCAAAGAACTGGAGAACGGGTATCTCGCTATTGGGAAACAGAAGGTTGAATTTCACCGTCAGGGAGGCTCGGAATAGCCATGGCAGAACAGAAGCAAATCCCATCTGCGACCGTTCCCGAACAGCCAGAGGCGAAGCCACCGGTACGCAAGACTATGCCCGTGGTGATTGCGCTTGTGGTGATTCTCGGCTTGATCGGTGTTGCCAACGTTTCCAGCCTGATCCACGGCAACAAAAGAGCGGCCCCGGTGAGCACTCTCCCCATACGTCCGGTGTCACCTAGCGCCCAACAGGTATCGAATTTTGAGACCCAGCAGCGACTACAGGCGCAGCAAGATGCGGAAGAGCGGCAACGTCAGCAGCAGTTGGCTGCGGCGATGCAGCAGCTTCAAGGTACGGAGGCTGTTCCTGGACCGGAGTCCACGACCGCCGCTCCAATGACTGCGGCGCAGCGGGACGCGATCTACGGGAGCAGTGCAAACGCACCTCAGCATACTTCCAACACCTCCCAGGCACAGGCCGACGCTAAGCAAAGAGCACTGGCACGGGAAAAGCAGAAGCAGGACGCCATTAACAGCGGGACTGTAGCAATTGATTTCGGGCGTCCCGGCGATACAAAAGTGCCAGCCGCGACGAATCCGCCGACGGCTGCGGTGCTAGGCGAGCATCAAGATGCCCGGCCTGCAGCCCAGGCGGAAGAAGCGGCACGCGCCGACGGCGTTCGCTCGCCGCAATCTTCGCCTGTGAAAGCAGCCAGTGTTCAGCCAGCAAAGGCGGACGCGAAGAACGATCCAATGGCCCCTTATGAGTTTGACCAGTACCAGGGCCGACTTTACCGGATCTTCGAGGGAACAGTCCTCGAAGGCGTCGTCACCAACCATATCGACGTCGGGTTCAGCGGGCCAATTCTGGTTATGCTGACGACCGACTACTACTCGCACGACCACCAGCAGCTCCTCATGCCGCAGGGCACTCGATTGATCGGCACAGTGCAAAGCGTGGGCAATGCTCAGCAACGGAAGATGTTTGTCACCTTTCACCGGGCTGTTTGCCCAGATGGCTTCTCCCTCGATTTCGACAAATACATCGGCCTCGATCCACTCGGGACGACGGGTCTCGCTACCAAGGTCGATCACGGCTACCTGCTCGCCTTTGGCGCAGCGGCCGCAATTGGCGGACTGGGTGGCCTGGCTCAGATCGGTAACAACGGAAGCGTGCTCGATCCGTCAGCGCAAATTCGCAATGGGATTTCCGCGCAGAGCGCCGCCGAAGGTGAGCAGGTGCTCAATCACTTTCTCAATCGCCTTCCGGTAATCACGCTCAAAGAGGGCTCGCGCGCCCGCGTGTATATCGGGCGCGACATTCTCATTCCATCTTATGCAGAACACCGCATGGACCCAACCCTTTGAGAGTCGCCCTAAAAGGAGGACAGGAATGAGCGCACTCAACGGAAGATACGACCACTTGCTGAACAAGGCACGAAACGCGATGCGCGGCGGTCGCGATGCCTGGGCAGTGCAGTCCACCGGCGAGAAAGTTGCGGTGGCGCTCGTGCTCAATCGCTCCGATTGGCTCGCCGAGTGTGGCTACACCATTGCAGAAGCCATCGAGCGCTCCGGGGTGGAATGGACCAGCATGATCCCGCAGATTGCGCGCCAGCTCGCCGACGAGGAGGACGCATGACGCGTTCAAAGTCCGTCGCGATGGCTGGAACCTTCATATTGGCTGTGGTGTTACTCGTCACGCCGTCCATCCAAGCAATGGCATTGGACGCCATAGAAACCGTCGCCGAGAGCGCCGTGAACGGGCTGCTGCAGCCTTTCTGGCCGTTCGAGCACGGCAAATGTTTCACCTTGGACAGGTTTGATCCTACCTGCCCGCAATGCCTGTAAACGTTCAACCGATCACGAGGAGGTACGTACCATGTCGATCCAACTCACGAGACGCCGCAAATGGCTCATTGCCGGAGCCGTATTGCTTCTGACCGCGACGCCGAGCTTTGCTCTGTTTGGTATCGGGGATATTGTCTTCGATCCGACGAGCTATGCCAATCTGGTGCAGCAGTTCACCACGCTCCAGATGCAATACAACACCATCAAGAACAATCTCACCCATTTCTCCGCCAAGCAGCAGTGGCAGGCAGCGTTGACCACGCTGAAGAACACGAACGTGAAGAACCTGTTCGGCGAAGCCAACGGAATGACGACAGCCCTGAACAACAACTCGCCGACGGCGTCTTCAACCGCGTGGACGGCGGCAAGTGTCCCTATCAGTAGCAGTACGACCGTCTATTTGCAGGGCAAGACGCTCGGCACCGCACAGCTATCGCAGCTTGCCATGATCAACGCATCCGATTCGATCTCGCCTGATTGCCTCACCGCAGTAGGTCAATATCGGGCCGCACGGACGCAGAACGCAACGGCGATAAGCACGCTGGCAGCCGACGAACTGGATGGATCAGATGCGAGTAACAGCGAAGTCCAGCAGTTGAACCTGCTGAATGCCGCTGAGGCCCAGAAGATGGCTGAGATGCAGACCCAAGGAACCTTGCAATCGTGCCTGGCCGCGCAGATGGCCGTCGCCAACATGGAACGGCGGAACTCGGCTGCGATTGACCTGAATACCGCGGGTTTCGTCCAGCAGCAACGGGCATCGAACAACGTAAATGCTGCTAGTGAAGGCAATACCTGGCAGACCTACCTTCCGTGAAGTGAAGCGGGTCGAGCTGATCCGGGTGGCGATGGACGTTATTGCCAGCGCCGCCCCTCAGACGAGAGGTGAGCGATGATTTCCCCGACGAGGCTTTTGGCTCAGGCGCTGCCGAGCGCAAGTTCAGGTGTGGACTGGCTCTACCAGTTCACTAACAATCTGACCAATCTCACGACGCAGAACGGCGGCGCTTTGACTCAACTTGGACTGACCGAGTTGAGCTGCATTGCACTGTTCACGCTCATCAGCATGGTCATCAACTGGAGTACATCGGGGATGACGCTGCGCTTTCATATGCATCCAGTTCGCGCCGGTGATCTGACCAACTATCTGCTGAGACTCATCGTTTGCTGCCTGCTCATCACCTATTGGGTCAATCCGTTCCCCGGAGCGAGCTTTGGCATCAACCATTTCTTTTCCTATATCGCGCAGGCCATGGTCGCTGCTTTTGACCAGAGCTCATTGGACAACCTGCTCCAGCTACTCAAAACCGCGGGTGACGGAACGGCCATGCCGTCGCTCATGGCTCCGATGCAGATCCTTTGCTACTTCTATGTTCAGGGGTTATTGGGCATCGCCTCGGCGATCCTGTTTCTCATCAATTGCAGCTCGTTCATCCTTTACGGCGTGACGGCGCTCTTCGGCCCGGTCTTCGTTCCTCTGCTTATGACGCAGACGTTCCGCGCGAAGTTCTTTCACTTCCTGGACGTAATGATCGGCTTCGCCATGATCCGCGCTGTAGCCGCCGCATTCATCTTCGTTTGGTCGGGCTTCATGAATGCTTTTATCCAACAAACATTCAACGGCAATTACTCGATGGAGATGTGGCTAGCGAACCTCATCCCCTGCACGATGGTCATGATCGCTTTCATCATCAACATGCTCTTCATTCCAAGCATGACGCAGATGATCTTCGGTGGCGCTGCTAGCGCTGCTGGGAATATGGGGAGCTTAGCGGCAAGAGTGGCAGCCACAATCGCCATTAGCGGAGGGGCATAGACGTGTTCAAGTTCGTGATCGATGTTCTATTCCTAAAGCGCATCGGGCTAGGCTGGCCACTTCGCAGTCTCCTGCTTATTGTGGCGCTCGGTCTTGTCGTTGCTGGAGGCATTTACGTTCACGTCGTTTTGAAGGCCGTGCAGGAAAGGAGCCAAGACCACAATGTCCACGCGCACAGTTCCCGTTGAAGCAAGAAGTCTTTCGCCCGAGCAATCGCTGCTGGTTGACCGCATCGGGAATGAGGTCTATGCCTCGCACTATGCCGAGCGGAAAGCCTATCGCCTCGTTCTCGCCTCTGGGACACTTGTGCTGCTTGCTTCTCTGGGTATGAACCTCGCTCTAGCGCGGCGGCCGATATCGACTCGCTACATTCGGATCGACGAGATGGGCCGTGCGCAAGCCATTCAATACTCGGATCTGAACTACAGTCCGCGCGAGGGCGAGGTGCGGACCTATTTGACCGATTGGGCGAACTACCGTTTCACGGTCAACAGGGACGTGATCGCGAAAAAGTACCCGCTCAACTACTACTTTTTGTCGCAGACATTGGCATCACGTCTGATGGCCGACGACAACCAGAATCATCTTGTTTCGCAGGTCACTGCCGGGCAGCTCGAATCGAGCGATGTGCAGGTGCAGAACGTGACCATTACATCCATGTCAGAGGAGATGATCCAGGGCGCGAAGATCGCCCGTGGTACGGCCCTGATGGCTGTCGATCGCTTCTACTCCGCGCAGAACTCGCACGAGCCTCGGACTGAACATTGGCTGGTGAGCGTCACCTACTACCTGAACCCGAAACAGGTGAGCGACCAGTCCAGGATTTATCCGCAATACGAGTTCATCAATCCGCTTGGCTTGACCATTACGGAGTTCCACGAGAACCGACTATCCGTCGATCCCATCAAGCCCAACTCAGCAACGGGAGGAGGCCGGTGAGCTACGAACTGATCCTGCCATTCTTCCCTGAGGAGTTGCGCGAGTTGCTGCTTGACCCATCGATTTCGGATTTGATGATTAACGGAACGACTGGCGTCTACGCGGACCGGAACGGTGTGGTCGAGCAAATCCCGCTTCGTGCGCCGTATACTAACGACCGGTTGCAGGCCGCAATTGAGCGTGTGGCGCGCATCCTCGGCCAGGACCTCACGAGCCAGAATCCGATTCTCAATACGCGCTTACCGGACGGCTCACGTGTTGCCGTTGTCGGCCCACCATCGTCGGTCTATGGTCCAACGCTCACCGTACGCAAATTCAACCGCTGGTTCACCTCGGATGAGCTGGTGTCCTCGGGAAGCCTCTCCGCTCATGTCCGGGATGCAGTTGTTCAACTGATTGTCGAACGCAAGAACGGCATCATCAGCGGTGGAACCGGCTCAGGCAAGACGACCCTGATGAAGGCACTCCTCGACCATGTTCCGATCCATGAACGGCTGATCGTGATCGAGCAACCGGCCGAGTTGAAGATAGCCCATCCCAATGCCGTCCGCTGGGAGGCCGTCGCCGCCATTCCAGGCCAGGTTGCAGTTACTCCAAGCGAGTTGGTAGCTGCAGCTCTCCGTCACCGTCCCGACCGGATCATCATGGGAGAAATCCGCGACGAATGCGGGTACGACCTGTTGCAGGCGATGAACACTGGCCACGGTGGAACGCTCTCGACTCTGCACGCAGATTCCGCTTTGGACGCGCTGGACCGGCTCGCTGATATGGCGCTCAGTGCCCGAACAAATCTCAACCAGCAATTCATCCGGTCACAAACCGGCAAAGCCGTCGATTTCGTTCTCCATTGCGAGCGCGATTCCATGGGCCGACGCCGGGTACGCGAGCTGATTACTGTGAACGGCTATAGCCACGCGGAGCAGTGCTTCGAGACGGAGGAAATCTATCGAGCTTCCTCTGCTGCAGCGGCATGAGTTGAGGATCGGAAGATGCGAATCGGAAACACGGCTATCGAGAGCTTCCCTGGACGCAGCGTAGGGAACGAAATCTCGCGCTTAGTGTGCGCTCCTGAGTGTGGCTGTGCCGAAGAGAAGACGGTGGATTGCGACTGCGAGATGCGGACCTTTGCCCCGGAGTCGGGCGGCGGAAATGGATCTGGATTGCCAGTGGACGGCATCGCCAGGAAGCAGGTGGATCGGATCGTTCTGATGTCTGTCTCCCCGGTTCCATTCCGTCTCTTGCTCGGTCACTGCTTCGGGGCTATTGCGACGCCCGGCGGCACGGCACCGTTCTGCTTTCCGGACTCCTCTCCCAGAGCAAGTCTGGGCCCCTGCTCCAGAAAGCACGGCTTGGCACTTGGGAGTCGCGCCCACTTGCATGGCTTCGCCCAGGGGTGACCCGAGCAGTTCGGGAATTCAAAAACGGAGACACGATCATGTACCAGAACAAAGCGACCCTCATGGGCTTCCTTGGCAACGATGCTGAAGTTCGCACCGGCAAGAACAACCAGAAGTTCACCACTTTCTCTGTCGCCACCAAGACTTCCTATAAGGACAAAGAGTCCGGCGAGTACGTCTCGCAGACCGAATGGCATCGCTGCATCGTCTTCGGCAAGTTCGGCGACTTCGCGGCCACACTCAAGAAGGGCGCGCACGTACAGGTCGAAGGCGAGATTCGCCACACCGAATACACGCCGAAGAAAGCCAAGAAGCCGGTGCGCACCGACAGCATTCGCGTGACTTCCATCCTCAAGCTCGATCACGCGGAGAAGGCCGCCGCTGAGGAACAGTTCGAGGAAGAGATTCCCTCCGAGGTCGAGGCTGCTTAGGCTTCGCCCTCATAGCCAGGTTAAGCCCGGCTCAGTCGGGCTTTTCCGCCTGCTAACCGCCAATGGAATCGCATTCTGTATGAGGTGCCGCATGAACCAGGTTGCAGCCCAATTCCTTACCCGCTCTTTCGCCTTCAGCGAGACGATTGCGCTTCTCTTGCGCCGTGGCGATGGTGTCCGTCCCCAGCAGCGCATTATCACAGTCGACCAAGTGCTTCAGGCGCGTTATATGGCATGGCTCGCCCACCAAAACCAGACTGGCGCGAACATCTATGTTTCTGGCAATCCGCTCATTCCCGGCAGCCGTAAGCGCACCAAGGAGTTCGTTGCTTCCGTCCGCCATCTTTACATCGACATCGACACCGATGGAGAGGCGAGGCTCGCGGCACTTCGGGCGTCGGACCGGGTTCCTGCGCCGAACGCGATTCTCTCAACGTCGCCAGGGAAATATCAGGCGCTTTGGCGAGTGGCTGGCATTGGCTTCGAGAGCCAAGAGCAGATGTTGAAGTCAATTGCTATTGCCTTTGGCGGCGATACGGCTTGCACCGACCGGAACCGTGTCCTGAGACTGCCCGGATTCTTTAACCAGAAGTATTCTCCCGCCCACCTAGTCACGGTCGAATATCCCGCCGAGCGGACCTATCTCACGAACGATTTCAAGCTCGATCAGATTCCAGCCACTCGCGCGCTTTCGTTCGACGCTAATGCTCGGGAAGTTTCGCCCGCGAAACACTCGCTTTCGGAAGAGGATTGGGGGTGGACTTTGAGCGAGCTTTCGCGCGGAAAAGACGCTGCGCAACTGACGCGGACACTGGCTTTGCGGCGCTCTGACAAGCCCAATCCTCTCTACTACGCACAACGCACGGTCGATATGGCTTCGGCTCGCCTTTGGCTTGCGGAAGGCGTTGGCATCGACGACATCATAACCATGCTTGAAGTCCGACGCCGTTTTGAAATTCCGGGCGCTGTTTGCTCCACTCGCGCACAGGAAATTGCGGAGACAGCTCAGCGTATGGTCGCCCATCGGAAGATGGCCTGATTCAACATCACAAGGAGAACACCATGCCACTGCTTGAGGTCATTCAAACGCGCTACGTCAGTGCCTCTGTTCGGCTGACTGATTCGACTGCTTTGCAGATCGATCAGTACGCCGCTTTCATCCACGCCTCGGCCGACGAAGTCATGGAGCAGGCGCTCGCTTATGTCTTCTCGAAAGACCGCGACTTTCAGGAGTTTCTGAAGTCACCGGAAGCCCGTCGCATTTCGCCGACGTTGCGGGTTCGTCGTGTGCCCGCAATCGAGGCTGCGGAACCGGCGCAGAAGAAGTCCTCTTCGGCAAGCGAATCGGGCGATTCTGTGCGTGGATCGAAGGCATGAATTGCCGGTCGATCCCATACCTGAACCACTTCGGTGCTTCGCACCGGGAGAATTTGGACACTCCACCCCTGAAAGGGTCGTGCAGGTGCACTACGGTGCACTTGCTGCGCCCACAACAGATTAGCGATTTCAGGTGCACTTGGGTGCACCTGGGAAATTGAGATGGGCATGGCGCTGTTGAAGGCAATCTCAAACAAAGAATTCGATGAAGAACGAGGAACACTTCGCGTCTTTCCGGTGACGGCAAAGCTGACCCGCGAGGAGCGCGAGACCATTACCGCATTTGCTAAAGCGCGGAGTGTTGCACGCGGGCAGTGGATACGCGATGTGCTCCTAGCTGAAATCGAGCGGGCTTCGCAACATCCGGACATCGGCCTTGCCGAAATTCTTGGCGTGCGACTGCTTCTGGTCAACGTGCTGCGCCCGCTCGCTGCAGGCCAGCGAGTTTCTCCTGAAACCTTCGACAAACTGTTGGACGAAATTAGCAGAGCCAAGCATGATCTGGCCGCCAAAGTGACGGCGGAACGTAGGAGATAAGAGCAATGGCGAAAAACATTTGGGGACGCAAAGAGTCCATCGTCTGGCCTTACCACATCCCGGTTTATCTCTATAGCGCGTTGCTCGTCTCGGCCTTCTTGACCTTTGTCTTTGTATGCATTTGGATTCGCTTTGCTTCGCCGCTCCAACGCTACTACCTGCCCATCTATGAGCGCACTTCGATCATCGCCGCCTTTAGCCAGACCCACCAAAGCAGCTACCGCTTGCTCTTTATTTCCAGGGAGAAGTCTGCTGCGCTGCCTGCGATGAACGAGGATGTTGTCCTCGGAACCACCCGAGAAGCAGGGGGCACCCGAATCCCATTAGAGCTCTCCGCCAAGGCTCGCCAGCGAGGCTACAGCTCGCTATTCCGCAGTCCACAGCGCAGCTTTCTGGATGCTCGAATGCGTGACTTCCTCCGGCAGACAGTCTATGGGAGAGCCAGCCTGCTGGAGTTCTTCCGCCCGCCTCTCATGGTGGGCGGAGTCATCTTTATGATCCTTCTGCCCATCGCCGTCTGGCAGGATGTGGAACGTCAGAAGAGGCTCCGGTACGGAAGGCGGCTGAAAGGGCCGGAGTTGCTGACACCGCGTCAGTTCAATCGTGTTGTGCGAGGTGACGGCGCCGGGTTCAAGACCGACCAGATGCGCGCGATGCTGCGTATCCCCGCCCGCGCTGAAGCACAGCACATTCAAATCATCGGTGACACCGGGGCAGGCAAGTCGGCCCTCATGTTTCAACTGCTTCGCCAGGTGCGCGGTCAGGGCGATTCGGCCATCGTCTATGACCCGGCGCGCGAGTTTGTGAAGCGCTTCTACGATCCTGACCGCGGCGATGTAATTCTCAATCCGCTCGACAGGCGCTGCCCGTATTGGGGGCCGTCTGAGGAATTGCGCAGCCGCTCGGAAGCCAAAGCGCTGGCTGTCTCATTGTTTCAACCTCCTCAGGACAAGAAGGGTGAGTTCTTCATTGAGTCGCCACAAAAGATCTTCGCCTTCCTCATGGCCTACGGCCCTACTCCAGACGAGTTGGTCCAATGGATGTCGAACCCCGAAGAGATCGACCGGAGGCTCAAAGGAACCGAGCACGCGCACCTGATTGATCCGCGAGCGCACCAGCAGCGCGCTGGTGTACTCGCTTCTCTTGGTCTGATCGCCGATAGCCTACGACTGCTTCCTAGGCAGAGCGAGGCCAACGGGACATGGACCGCGACGGAATGGGCAGAAAAACGCCGGGGATGGGTGTTTCTGACTTCGCTTCCGGCAGAGCGGGAGGCACTTCGGCCACTCCAGAGTTTATGGATTGACTGGCTTGTTTTGCGTCTGTTGAACGAACCAACTGAGGCCCAGAAGCGGGTCTGGTTTGTCATCGATGAACTGGCGAGCCTGCAAAAGCTGCCGCAGCTTCACACAGCGATCACGGAGGCACGCAAAAGCCGAAACCCGGTTGTGCTCGGCTTCCAGGGCAAGGCCCAGCTTGAGTACCTTTACGGGCATCTGGCCGAAGTGATGCTCTCGCAACCGGCGACCAGCGTCTGGCTCACGACGAAAGAACCGAACGCCGGTGAATGGGTCTCAAAGTTCATCGGCAAGGTCGAGATCGAGCGACTACGCGAGACACACTTTGATGGCACTCGTTCGGGGCGAAACTTTGCTCTTGACCGCCAAGTCGAACCATTGGTTCTGGAGTCCGAAATCTCCGGGCTCCCCGACTTGCACGCCTATATGAAGTATCAGAATTATGTCACCCGATTCTCCTTTCCGTACTTTGACATGCCGAAGGTTGCCGAGGGCTTCGAACGGCGTGAAAGGTCGAACGAGCAACTTCCGTTGGATTCAATGCGCAAACGAGGTGCATCTCAGCCGGTCGCATGGGAAGAGCTGAAACAGGCTCCCTCCAGCACCTCGGAATTCGGAACGAATGCGTCTTTCACAGGCCAAGCGCCTGAGCCAGAAGTACCGGTCAGCGATGACCTTGCCGAACAACGGAATCTCAACTTCCACGGATAAAGAATGCCATGTTGACCATCTCCAAACCTCTCGCCGCGACGCAGGCACAGACCTATCACGCCAGGGAATTCACGTCTCCAGACCAAAGCTATTGGAGCCGCGGGCAGTCGGTAGTCGGGGAGTGGCAGGGGCAGCTTGCCAGTAGCTTCGGACTCTCCGGTTCCGTTGGTGCCGAGGAGTTTGCCCGCCTGTCGCAAGGCCAGAATCCCGCCACCGGCGAGCAACTTGTTCGGCACCGCCTGGCGCACCAGTACACGACGGATGACGGCAAGACCATTACCTCTATGGAGCATCGCGCGGGCTGGGATGCCACCTTCTCTGCACCCAAATCCGTCTCGTTGACCGCGCTTGTTGGCGGCGACGAACGCGTTCGGATGGCTCACCGCGAGGCCGTGACGGCGGCACTGACCGAACTGGAGCGGTACACCCAGGCGAGGATCGGCGGGAACCACCCGGCCGAAACCACTGGGCGATTCATCGCCGCTAAATTCGAGCATGATACCGCGCGCCCGGTTGATGGCTATGCGGCTCCACAGCTCCATACGCACGCCGTGATCTTCAATCTAACCGCCCGTACGGACGAATCGCCGCGCGCACTTCAGCCGCGGAGCCTATTTGAGTCGCAGCAGTTTGCCACCGCCGTTTACCAGTCGGAACTGATGTTCCGGCTCCGCAATCTCGGCTACGAAATCGAACCCGGCCGCAGCGGGGCACCGGAAATCAAAGGGTACACGCAGGAATATCTGGATGCCTCCAGCCCGCGAAGCCAGCAGATACGCGCCTACATGGAACGGAACGGGTATGAAGGCCATGAGTCGGCGCAGATTGCAGCGCATTCGACTCGCGACAAAAAGCAGATTCTTTCTCCCGCCGAAGTGTTTGCGGCGCACCGGCAGCTCGCTGCAGAATTCGGCAACCAGGCAAACGACGTCGTTGCCGAAGCTCGTGCCCGTGAGTTTCGGCACCAGCGCGTCCAGCGTCCGAACTCGCCCGGGACAAGTGCGCAGGAAGCCGTGACATGGGCGCGCGACAAGGTTTTCGAGCGAGAAGCCGTCAGCGACGAGCGCAGTATCTTCCGCGATGCTCTTCGGCGCGGTATGGGGGTGATTCGCCACACGGAGATCCGAACCAACTTCGAGGCGCGAAGGATCGCAGGAGAGTTTCAAACCATCGATGGGCCGAAGCACGCTTCGGGCCGCCGTTTCACGACGCGCCAGGTGCTTGCCGATGAACGCGAGGTCGTGCGCCGGATGCGTGAGGGACTTGCCCTGGCTCCTCAGATCGCGCCGGTCGAGCAGGCTGTGCGTCATACGGAGGCGTACTCGCATCTCAACGCGGGGCAGCGTCGAGCCATTGAAGAAGTGCTCATCTCGCGGGACCGTGTACAAGGTTTGCAGGGCTATGCCGGAGTTGGCAAGACCACCGTTCTATCCGCAATTCGAGAGGCATCCGAACGCAACGGTTACATCATTGAAGGGTTCGCTCCGACCTCCCGAGCGGCGCGCCATCTCCGAGATGCGAATATACCTGCCGAGACGTTGCAGAGATTCCTTACTCGCGGAAAGCAGCCAAGCGCAGAAGCACGAGCACCGCACCTCTATATGCTCGACGAATCAAGCCTTGCCAGTACCAAACAAGTTCGGGAATTCCTTGCCAAGCTCGAATCCAGCGACCGGGTTCTCTTCGTTGGAGACACCCGTCAGCATCAGGGCGTCGAGGCTGGAAAGCCTTTCGAGCAATTGGTCGAAGCTGGTATGAGAACTGTGCGTCTTGACCAAATCGTGCGCCAGCAGAATCCGGAGCTAAAGGCTGCGGTCGAACACCTCGCCCGTGGAGAAATGGCCGCCGGCATCGAGCTGCTTCAACGGCAGGGGCGCATTCGAGAGATTGCCGATCCGGCCGAACGCATCCAGGCGATTGCCCAAGAATATGCGGCAAATCCCGCGCAGACGTTGATCGTCTCCCCCGACAACGCTTCCCGCCGAGCGTTGAATGACGCTGTTCGTCAGAGGTTGCAGGCACAAGGAACTGTGACGACCGAGGACCGCCAACTCCGCATACTCATTACCCGGCAGGAACTCACCGGCGCGGAACGCCGGTGGGCCTCCCGCTATGAGCGCGGAGATGTTTTGCTGTATGCGCGCGGAAGCCAGGAAGTCGGGATCGAGCGTAGCGACTATGCGCGCGTCGTCGCCATTGATCCAGCCAATAATCTGCTCACCGTCGAGAAGCGGAATGGGGAACAGCATACCTACGATCCCCGCCGCTTGCAGGGCGTCAGTGTCTATCGGGAGGCGGAGCAGCAGTTTTCCCCAGGCGACCGAATTCAATTCACCGCCCCCGACAGGACTCTAGGTGTGGCAAACAGAGACCTTGCCGTGATTGATTCCATTGCGACGGACGGACGCATCTCGGCCCGCCTCGATTCCGGCCGAAAGATTGAGTTCGACCCGGCGGAGCATCGCCATTTCGACCACGGCTATGCGGTCACCAGCCACAGTTCGCAGGGGCTCACCGCCGAGCGCGTTCTCGTGAACGCCGACACCGGAGTCCACCCGGACCTGCTCAACTCTAGGTTTGGCTATGTCTCGGTTTCCCGCGCGTCGCAAGATGCGCAAATCTTCACCAACGACGTGGTCACGCTTTCCGAAGGTCTCAGGCGGGACGTGAGTAAAGCCTCTGCTGTCAACCTCAGTACAAATCAGATTTCCGAGTTGGGAATCGAACTTGGATTGGGTTCCCGATGAAAAATCGGCGACTACCTGTACTGTTCAAGCTCCTTGGCTGGATGGCCCTTTAAGAATGGAAGCGCAAGCACGCGCCTCTGGTACTCTTCAAGGATGGACGTAACGTTTCCACTTACCGAGTTAACTGGCCGAGAACTCTCGCTAGCAGAACTGACAGCTCCTGATCAGCGCATCTCAATGTGGTGGCCCCCGCTAACGGTTGAGCACATTCAAGCACCCTATCTAAAGCTCGATCAACGCATTCCCCCAGCCACGCCCGAAGGGCTCCGTGAGCGAATTGCTACAACGCGGCAGTTGGCGGTTTATGGCTACTTCGTTTACGAATTTCACACGATATCGATGTTCTGGGCGCTTATAGGCGTTGAGATGGCTCTGAAAATGAAGTTCGCGGAAAAGTACCCGGGCCTCATCAGAGTGACCAGGAACGGGAAGGATGGTGCCGAAGAAACCAGCGATATTCCAGTCGAGAAACTTAACTACTACCGGCGGCAGAGACCGAAATGGAGCTTTCCGCCAGAGATGAAGGATTGCGACTACAGCTTTCACGGGCTCCTCACTTGGGTCTTCCGCGAGCGGCTGTTGCCCGAGGATATTCCTATCCCTGTGCCGGAGATCGTGAACATATTCAACAGCCAATTTGAGTTGGAGATATTCCCCGAACTTGCCGTGAAAGAAGGACTTTTGAAGTCAAGACCGAAAACCATAGGAGACATTCACGCCTGCTGGGACGGTCTGAGCGAAGCGCAAAAGAACCATTACCGGCCTAAGAATTCCGATGCGCTAATTAAAGGGCTTCCGGGCTTCCGGAACATGTTAGCTCACCCCCAGCATCACGACACTATGCTGGTTCCTCGGGCTCCGATCGGCACCTACGCGCTGCTTATTGACGTGGTTGCCCGGCTTTGGGCATCTCCTCAGTGATCGCTCTCAGACGATGACCTCAACGCATTTTGCTGCATAAATTCCAGCTGCTCATGCATGCTGGGCAGGGTGTCGGCGCGAAGAGGAATATCAATGTGCGTTTGTCCATCGCGTTCGCTGAAAACCAGCCCCGCCTCTTTGAATAGATCATGCACGGCTTCGGCGAGAGGATCAAAGACCTCCATGCCAGCCCATTGACCGTATGTTGAGTACAAAACATCACATTCCGTCTGCAGCCGCTCAATGCAAGATCGAAATGGAACATTTGCGCCCAACATCGCTGCCGCTTTTGGGGCGCCCTCTTCCAAAGTTCGATCCAACCCCGCCAGATGGCCGAGAAGATAAGAGCCGTAGATCAAAACCACGCGCACCTGCGAGGCAACCTCTTCCACGACCCTCGTCACGTCTCCGTGCATTCTGTATAAGCGAATGGATTTAAGCATGGTAGACCAAGCATTCTCAAGTCGCGAACAGAACGCATCCTCAAAACCGCTGCGGGTCTCCTCATTGCCCCAGTTTGCACTAAGCCGTGAGGCAATGTGTTCCTCCCAGCAGGCGACCGCGGTGCCGAGCAGAGCATTCTGTCCGGACGTCCACGTTCTCTTTAGCAAAGTATTGGGAAAACTCCGCACCTGGATCTCACGATCATGGACATGCCCACATTCATGTGCCAGAGTATGAATCATCTGAATACGGCATTTTTCCAGGACCTCGATGTCACCTACCGAACTATCGTCCGCCGAAAGTACCGCGAAATGTGGTGCGCTTAACACAATCACTGATTTATGCTTGCCTTCCCGCAATACAGACGGGGTCATGGCGACGCCGATTGCAATCTCGTCCGCCGTCGGGCGAAGAACGTGTTCGGTATCAAAGCCGCGCTCAAGCGACGCCAGTGTGCCTGCATAGTCGAAAGAGATATAGACCTGTGCCAGTCCGCTTAGATCCAGGAGTCTACCAAAGATCGAGAGATAGCCTCGAACAATATCGGCCAGCTTGTTAGCGTCTTCTTCACTTGCGAAGCCGATCAGCGTAATGACTACGTCAGGAAGCGTTGATGGCCGAGCCATAAACGCCTCAAACTCTCCATCATCCCCTTTTTCGTCTTCAGCTCCATCCTTCGTCCCATCGTTCATGCCGCTATTCTAAGCGCATACTTAACGATTTACGGTCAGTTTTTCTGTACGGTTGTGGGCACGAGTCTCGCCCGGCTGGTTGCAACCGAGACCCACAAGCGGTTGGCAGAGCGTGCAATGATCGACGCCGTCCGTCGAAGATTCTCTGTCTCCGTTTCCTGCCGCCCAGAATGTGCTCCACTATTACGCACCGTCCTAATGTATTGCAAAAGTGTTTTAGTCTCCTTCGTGAGAACCGGTGTTCCTTTCTCCTCCCAGCAGACCCCCGACATGGTTTCGATGAGATCGTGAAGATCGACTTCGCTTGCTGGCTGCGTCTTCGCCCCAGTGATCAGAAAGATCTTGCGTTTCTGTGCGATTTCGCGCAGAACCTTCTCTAATCCCCGCGCCGCGATGAATAGACCGACTTCGTCGAAACCAACGGAGAACAGATTCCGCGAAAGGCGAAAGTCCTCTTCGAGCGCCTACGGTAAATCTAGATCACCGAGAAGCAACCGTTCATCCTTCTGTTCCATCCGCCGGTATCCCGCCACCAGCTCGGCGATGTCGTCCACGGGCTGCTGAACCTCGTGCGTAATGCGTTGGCCCCCCGCGTAGAGATCCCAATGTTCTAGGAGTTCGTGCGAATGCAGGAAGCCGTATGCCGCATCACTCCGGGCAGACGCTTGTAATACGCAAGCAGTTCTTCTCCTGCATAAACGGCCTGAATGACCTGATGATGCACCTTGCCCAGAGACACAGCGTCGTATCTCGGAGGCGGATAGCCCGATCCCTTGAAACCCAATGCCTTCAGTTCGCGAGACGCATCCACGAGTTTGTCGAACGATTTCAGAAGATGACGGGAAGCAAGTAATGCGATGTACCGGCGACACCTTAATTGGAATTGAAGCGACGAAGGCGGGGGCCACCCACTCGGTCTGATACCGAGGGCAGTGCGCCACAGGTTTGGTATAACTGCTGAATGGAAGAGATCCTCAAGATTACCGAAAAATACGATGAAGCTTTCATCAAGGAAGGACTCCGCTCCGTCGAGGCGCTAAATAAGTTTGCGCTCACCTTCTACAAAGACGTTGCGGAGATATATGACTGCATCACGCGGATAAGGAATATCGAACGCAATCCGAGAGGTTTCTCGCTCAATGACGCTCCCGTTCTAGGCTTGCTCGTACGGATTTGGAAGTTGTTAAAAGAAGTCATCCGTTACTATGGAGAGAACAACGTCGAGATCATCGGTATCCTAGAACGCCCTCTGATTGAGGCGTCTGTCGTTGCTCAGTACTTGATGACAGGCGATCAAAGCACCGTCGAGGATTACAGGAAGTGTTCTTATAAAGATCGTCTGCGCCTGCTCCGCAATCTTCAGACGGGCTCGGCATTTTATAAGACCAAAGCCGGACAGCGACTCGTCAAATCCGTGCGAGAGAAGATGGACTTCGAAAAGTTCACCCTTCAGGACTTCGAGGTCCAAAAGAAGCACCGCTGGAAAATCCAAGGAAAGAGCTTCTATGACATTTTTGCCGAAGTGGAGCATGTCGACCTATATGCGGCAACATATGGCATGATGTCTGAGTCAATCCACGGCTCGTGGAATGACTCGATGGATTTCTGTCTGAACAAGAATGACGACGGGACGTTCTCGACCTATCCGTTTCCTCACGCTGCAGATATTCGCTTTGTATCCCCGACATTGCTCTTCACGAACAAGCCATACCGGCTATGGCTTCAGCGCATCGACGCTTATGACGAAAACCTGCCAAAACTGCTGGATTGGATAGAGCGGGTGAACACGGCGCTGTTCAGGCAGTTTGATGAAATATACGATGGATAATTCTCAACTGAGGGCCGGGAAGCTGACTGAGTAGTCACAACAAGATCGATTCTCGGAACCGGGTCCT
>Ga0316231_1002351_pt1 | contig 18255 bp, 18 predicted proteins | sample TBH18027metaG_FD_206002 | JGI IMG/M metagenome (GOLD analysis project Ga0316231, IMG submission 206002) | Freshwater microbial communities from Trout Bog Lake, Wisconsin, USA - TBH18027 | ecosystem: Environmental > Aquatic > Freshwater > Lake > Hypolimnion/Profundal zone | place: USA: Wisconsin...
TCTTTTGACGGTCAGTGTCTTGATGACGCCCTCGATATCTCGGGATTGGTGGAACTTATATACTCTCCCCTGGATGACGATCTTGTTGCCGCTAGGGAACTTATACCCAGCTTGCTTTAAGGTGAATGACTTGTATTTTCTGACTTTCTTAAACCCTGGCGGAGCTGTTCTAATACCGTGTTTCAGGTTACGATAAAACAGGCTATAGGCCCAGTCAATGCGCTGCGTGATATCCTGGATTGCCTGGGAACCTAACTCGGTCCAGAAGTCGTATTTCGCCTGCTTTTTCAATTTTGTGATATGCTTTTGCATATGATAGAGATTCAGAGACTTGCCGTACAGTCGATAATAACGCTTGTGCAGGCCAATACAGTGATTATAGATACGGCCGGCAATATTGATCGACTGGTGCAATTGCTTATTCTTTTTCGATTGATAGAGTTTAAAACTATACGTCTTCATACCTATATTTTACCATAAAACGGGCATTTTGCCAAACGTTTGTTCTGACTGTTGGCATCATCTGCATGTCTAAAGTCAGTGGACTTTCTGTGTTTTATACTGTAAAACTATTCCTCGGTAATCTCTATTTTGCCCGCAAGGCCCGGGGAGGTGGTGACCTTTCCGTCGGGTGTCACCATGATCGCTTCAACGCCCGGAAACTGTTTGAGAGCCTCCAGCGAGCGCTCCGGCCCAAGCACGAATAACGCTGTGCTGAAAATATCGCCGTCGGTGGAGCTGTTGATCACCATGGTCACACTGGCCAGTCCCCGGGGTTGGCGGCCGGTGCGGGGATCGATAATATGCGAATACTGGACACCGCCCACCACGATATAGCGCTGGTAGTCTCCCGACGTCTCCAGCGTGTCCCAGTCGGTCATCGCCATTTTGGCGATCACCCCGGCCTCTTTACGAGGATGCTGCACGCCGATCCGCCAGGGATTGCCGTCAGGGCGCTTGCCGATGACCCGGACATCGCCCCCGGCGTTGACCAGCGCTGAAGTGACGCCCTGGGCCTTGAGAATTTCAATAGCCTTATCTGTTGCGTAGCCTTTGGCTATGCCGCCGAGATCGATCAGCATCCCTTTTTTCGGCAGATAAACCGTTTCCGCAGCCGGGTCCAGCTCCATCAGGTGATAATTCACCAGCGGTAGAAGCCGGTCTATCTCTGCCTGGGTGGGCACAAGCTCGCCCTTACGGCCGATTCCCCACAGTTCCACCAGCGGACCGATGGTCACGTCAAAAACGCCGTCCAACTGATCCGACAGTTCATTAGAGCGCTTGATCATCGCGAACACATCAGGGTCAACTTTTACCTTTTCCTGACCGGCCAGCTGGTTGACCTTGGAGACCTGGCTGTCAGGATCGAAATTATTGGTCAGAATATGCAGCCGCTTGAATTCGGCGAAGGCTGCCTTAACCGCCGGCTCGGCTTTGGGCCCATAGGCAGTGATTTCGATGATGGTGTCCATCAAAAATTGCGTTTCTTTATAGGGTTTCGGCGCAAACCAGCTGCCGAAAGAACAGCCGCCAACAAGGACGGAGACAATTATCGGGATAATTATTGCCCGGACATAAACCGCCACGTACAACGCTCCTCGGATCCGATTATTCGCCAGTCGCCCGGGCTACCACCATGTGCGCCAGCAGCAGCGTCGCGTCCAGTCGAACCAGGCCATCATTCAGATAAGGGAAAAACAGGGGAACCTCGGTGCAGCCCGCCAGCAGCGCCTCCGTCCCGGCTTCGGCATAGCCTGCCAGCATGCGGTTAAGGTCTGCCAGATACGGATTGTCGGCCAGCTCGCCGGCCTTGATCCGCCGAACCGCCTTATCGAGCATTACCTGCTCCTCGCTCCTCAGCAGCTGCAAGGTAATGCCCTTGGCGGCGAACGCCTTCTGGTACAGATTCAGGCTCACCGTCGCCTCGGTCGCCAGCAGCAGCATCTTGCCTGATAGCTGGCAATAATTCTCTGCCGCAAAAACCGCGGCGTTCTCGATCATGCTATATACCGGAACGGTCACCGCCGCCCGCAAGTCTTCGATCCAATAATGGGCCGTATTACAAGGCATAACAATAAAATCCACCCCCGCCGACTCCAGCAGTCTGGCCGACTCGGCCATCGCCGGTACAGGACTGGGGGCTCCTTGGAGAATGGCCTCCACTCGTGGCGGGATCTGCGGGTTGTTGTCGATGATAATCCGCAAATGATCCTGATCCAGCGTGGCGGGTGTATGCTGCACGATTTTGGCAAACAGGTCCACTGTGGCCAGAGGCCCCATGCCGCCTAAAATTCCGACTTTCTTAGACACGACTGATCCCTCCCAGAATTTGGCTCGATACGCCGGCGATTGTCTTATATTCTATGGTTCTCCGTTCTTGACCTGCTTCCTTTTTCCCTATCTGCTTGTCTTTTTTTTGGATAATTCGTTCTTGCAGTGTTTTTTCTGAAGGAACAATACTAAATATATAGAAACTATACAAATGAAAATGTCTGAAAGAACAAAACAGGAGGGATGGAGTAAGCAACTTTATATTTCCCTGAACAGAAAATAAAGGAGGATAAAAAATGGTTCTTGAACACGAGCATGACACCGGTTCCACCGGCTTCATGAAAAGCACTCCCCTATGGATACAAATTTTTGTCGGCCTCATTCTAGGTATAGTTGTCGGTTTTGCCTGGCCTGCTTTGGGCAACGCCCTCGCACCTGTTGGCACATTCTTCATTAAAGCCATCAAAATGCTCGTAATCCCGCTGGTATTCTCGGCGGTCACCCTGGGTATCTACACGATGGGCTCGGACCTTAAACAGCTCGGTCGCCTCGGCCTGATAGCCTTCATCTGGTTTTATGTGGCTACAGGTATCTCCATCGTTATCGGCATCAGCCTGAATGAGATCTTCCACCCCGCCGCCGGCATCGTCCTGGCTAAGACCGGCGCTATCCCCCAGAATCTTTCCACATCAGTCAACTGGGTCAACTTCTTCCTGGACCTCATTCCTGACAATGCCTTGTTCGCTATGGCCAACCAAAAAATCATTCCCACACTGTTCTTCGCGATTTGTTTCGGCCTTTCCTTGGCCAAAGCCGGTGAAGCCTCCAAGCCTGTGGTCAAAATTTTAGAGGGCGTCCTTGGCGCTATGTTCAAAATGACCCAGGGCATCGTCGCCACCGCTCCGGTAGCTGTTGCCGCCATCATCGCCTGGGTAATCGCCTCCCAGGGCGTTGCACTGCTCATCGCCATGGCCAAACTGGTCGGCACGCTGTACATCGGCCTGATTATCGTTGCGGTCATATTCCTTGTCATCGTAAAAGCCCTCGGCTACCCGCCGATCGACACCATCAAGAAAATCATGGAACCCCTGCTGTTGGCCTTTACCACCGCTTCCTCGGAAGTAACGCTGCCGGTACATATGAGAATCCTTGAAAGCACCGGCATTCCCCGTAAAATAGTTTCCTTTGTCTTGCCGCTCGGCTACAGCTTCAACCTCGACGGCGCCGCCCTTTATCAGGCGCTGGCCACCTGTTTCCTGGCCGAAGCTTACGGCCTGGAACTCACCCTGCCCAGCCTCCTCACTATCCTGGTCACCACCCTGATCGCCAACAAAGGTACCGCCAACGTACCTGGCGCATCGCTGGTCGTCCTCGCGGTTCTTCTGACCTCTATTGGCTTGCCGGTTGAGGCCATCGCCATCATCGCCGGTGTCGACCGCTTTGGCGACATGGGCCGGACCACCATCAACGTCTTCGGCAATACCGTGGCCACCCTGGCGCTGTATAAATGGGGCGGCAAAGCTGTTGAAGAAGCCGCTGCCGCAGAAGCCGCAGGTCTTAACGGTTAGTATCGATCCTGCCAGGATTTTTATCCCGCTATGGCGAAGTAAGCCTTTAGCGATGTAGGAGTACACACTTATCTCTTCAAGGGCACTCCTCGCGGAGTGTCCTTGTCATGTACCACCCATAACAATAGGAGGAATGCACCATGAATCTAGCTCAATTTCCCCGTCGCCGTTACACCGAAGGACAGACTCCGCTTGAATTCCTGCCGAACCTGACAGCAAAGCTCGGCGGTCCACAGCTTTACATCAAACGGGACGATCTCCTCGGCTTGGCCGGCGGCGGCAACAAAACCCGTAAACTGGAATTTCTCGTCGCCGACGCCCTGGCTCAGGGCGCCGACACCCTCATCACCTGCGGTGCGGTTCAGTCCAACCATTGTCGCTTGACACTTGCCGCAGCAGCAAAAGAAGGCCTTAAATGCCGCCTGGTTCTCGAAGAACGCGTGCCTGGCAGCTATAAACCCCACGCCGCCGGCAACAACTTCCTGTTTCACCTGCTGGGCGTTGAAGCCCTCACCGTCGTGCCAGGAGGCTCCAACATGCTGGATGCCATGCAGGCTGTCGCCGCTGAAGTCACTGCGCTCGGCCGCAAAGCCTACATCATTCCCGGCGGCGGCTCTAACGTAATCGGCGCCACCGGCTATGTAGCCTGCGCCGAGGAAATTCTCGCCCAATCCTTTGATAAAGGCATCAATTTCAACTATATCGTCACAACCAGCGGCAGCGCCGGAACCCATGCCGGCCTGCTAGTCGGTTTCTACGGCAACAACAGCAACATTCCCCTCATCGGCATCAACATCAGCCGGAAAAACGCCGCCCAGGTAGAGCTGGTCTACAATCTTGTCACCAAAACGGCAGCCCATGTGGGCATAAAAGAGACCATCCCCAAAGACGCCGTGGTTTGCTACGAAGACTATGTCGGACCTGGTTATTCCCTGCCGACCCCTGAAATGGTCGAAGCTGTGCAGCTTCTGGCCCAGACCGAAAACATTCTCCTCGACCCGGTATATACCGGCAAAGCCATGGCCGGCCTTATCGGTCTGATTCGCCAGGGTTTCTTCAAAAAAACCGACAACGTCCTGTTCGTCCACACCGGTGGCTCGCCAGCCCTGTACGTCTATACCGACACCTTCTTCCAGGCGGCGAAAAAATAATATCCAGACAAGAAAGGCTCCGTGAAAAAAACGGAGCCTTTTTGTTTTTGACGAACGACAACTCCACCTTTCACCGCAAAAACCCCGTCAGGCCCAGACTCCAGGCGAAACATATCCTGTCCGCAATGATATGTTGAAAGACCTCCGGGAAGGCCGCTTCAATAACGGATTGGTTTGTCCGCACTGCGGAGGTAAATCCGCTGTGAGAAGCGGCTTTTATACTTCGCCAAGGCAGCCAGACGTTCGCCGCCAGCGTACCTCTGTAAAGACGATGACTTCCGCAAGACCTTCAACGACCTGACTTCAGGCCCATTTGCAGGTACGCATTACCCCGAAGAATGGACACAGTACATCAACTGCATGGTGCCCTAAAGACAGTCGTTTTCCGGCCATGCTTGTGGCAGGCGTCTTAAGTATTGTTACTCTTGCCTACGGAATTAACTTCCTCCAACCTGTTAACACTAGCCTTAGTGAGGCATGAAGGCGGTGATACTAGTAAATCTGCAATATAACATGGAAACGGCCATACTGCTTACCGGAACGGTTCTTTCCCTGCTGGGAACAATCTGGATATTGCGCTTGAACTGGAAACGCTATGGTCTGCTATTCGTGCTTAGTTCCGCCGTTGGAACCATTTTGTGCTATATTTTCGTCGTCCTCGGATTCTACTCATTCCCGTTTCGCCTGTTCCCGGAATTACTCAAATTCCCTGCAGAGGTTATCCTCACGGTTTTTCCCGTGTATGTACTGTTCAGTGTACGCTATAGTCCTGCAAAATGGGCTTATAAGATTCCGTTTTATTGGGCGATAGTAAATCTTGGCCTTTTGGGGGAGACGCTGGGAAAAAGTCACACAACAATCATACGCTACGACTTTGAATGGGATTTTTGGGACTCTTATACGACTTGGTGGATATTCTTTCTTCTCTTCGATTGGATTGGCGGGAAAATCATCCCAGCAGCAGACCGTAGGCCGATATCCCAGGAAGCCTTCCGTTATGGCAACTGGGCCTGGATTTTGTTTCACGCGATAATGATTGGCACCATATTCGGAATCGGTTGGTATCTTGGCAATATGCGCCCGTGACACACGAATAATGAAGACACCGGGTATAAGAGAGCCGCCTGAGGCGGGTTTTTTGTGGTCCCTAGTGCCATCAACAATATTTACGAATTAAGCTTTTATTTTTGACGAATGGCAACTCCACCTTGCACCGCAAAACCCCGTCAGACCCACATTCCAGACGAAACATATCCTGTCCGCTTTATGGCAATAATATCTAATAGGTCCTCCAGACCACGATGCTGCCAACATAGCCGCGAGGTATCTATGTCAAATTTGTTCTGGTTCAATTGCCTGGCTGTCATCGGTTTGGTAATTGCCGTGATTACGATCTATAAAAAAAGACATATTACTGAGATTTCTACCTTCATTGTGTTTTATATATTCGCTACGAGCCTTACTTGGTTGGGCGAATTTTTCGTACTCGGTTTATTTGACAGTTACGCCTATAAACCCGGTATTTTCACCGACCCTTGGGCCGAGAATCTCGCGGCTCATCTTATCCTCAATTCATTTTTTTGGCCTGGAGTCGCACTTTTGGTTGTGGCTTATTCCTTAGGATATGGCTGGATGCTCCTGATCAGCCTGGCCTTCGTGTCAATAGAGTTTTTATTTGTGAAATACGGCCTGTATGAGCATCATTGGTGGAAATATTACATGACCGCCGTCTCTGTTTTTGTTTATCTGGTCCTTGTCAAAATATGGTTTGTCAAAATGACGCAAATCCGCGGCAGGTCATCCCGGGCTGTCATATTCTATTTTGTTGCCTTCGTCATTATCCATCTTCCTATCCCCCTGCTCCTGCTCTTCGGGAAACAGTACTATAACGCGGGTTTGGTTGAAAACACGGTCCGTTCCAGCATCATATTCATTTTAGTTTATCAGTTGGTCGAAACTTTCATTCTGACGTTCTTTGTTTGTATCCTCAGTAAATGGTATTGGAAGCTGGTGCCCTTTTCTATTGCTTTTGCGGGCCAAAGCCTCCTTGCATATAGGGACATCCTGATTTTTCAGGATAACTGGAATCTGGTTTACACCATTTTGATTTATGCTATATGTGTAGCAGCTTGTATTCTGATCGAGAAATATGTCTTGCTGCCGCTAAGGCAGAGATTTGGCTGAGTAAACAGGCTCTTCGCAATTTACGATTGACCTTTGGCTCTCCCACACGGACCTTTCTCTCTTAGCGATCGTTCGCTTCTTGCCGCAAAGTTCCGGACAGCGGAGTTCCGGATTAAGGGGCTGTAAGGCCCTTGTTCGCCCCGCGAGCGCCCTCACTGACCTGGCGTCCAGGGCCTTGTTGGCTCGTCTCGCGGCCTTGCCTCCTGCGCCCAACAGCCCCTAATCAAAAGCCCGCGAGTCTCAGAAGCGCGAAGCCTGCTGTTGATTTTCATAGTTTAGTTATGACGGTTCTTGCTTCTTGAGTTGTTCGGAGGAGAGCAACTTTATTTTTTTGATCATTTTACGTTTTAAAAAGAACTGTACCAATAAACATCCTAGTGTAAAAGCAATACCAACAAAGAGTACACCCATGACCAATAGTAACGGGGTCACTACAAGCGAGTCCATGCTATAACTCCTTCTCACATAAGATTACATAATATATTATTCACTGATTTGATCTTACGTGATAAAATCGTTTGCTTAAACGCATAAAGGCAGAGACTATCCAGATGTCCGGTTTTCTTTTGGCGGTTTGTTCGCAAGCAGGCTGTGTTTTCTGCTAAAAAGGAAATAAACCATTAGCCCGGCGGTTAACCAGATGCCGAAGAATTGCCAGGTTACCCAGGGCAAGTTCAGCATTAAATACCCACAGAAGAATATTGCCAGCGGTGAAATGATGTTAACAGCAGGGCATCGAAACGGGCGGTGTGCATTCGGCTGGGTATAGCGCAGCACCAAGACGCCAAGAGATGAAATGATAAAAGCAAATAATGTTCCGACATTTGTCAACTCGGCGATGATATCGATAGGCAATGTTCCGCTTAGAGTGGCAACAGTAATTCCGGTAATTGGGGTAATGATGTGGGGCGTCCCAAAGCGAGGGTGAATGGCAGCAAGTGACTGGGGCAGTATTCCATCCCTGGCCATGGCCAGGAAAACCCGCGTCTGGCCGAAAATGAGTACCAGCAAGACGGTAGTAATGCCGCATATGGCACCAATGGCTACAATGGCGCTGGCAAAGTCAAAACCGATATACCGCAGGGCAAAAGCGACGGGTTCAGTATTATCAAGTTGCGAGTAGGGAACCGTCCCGGTAAGAGCGGCTGCCACAAGAATATACAGTATGGTGCATATCACCAGTGAGCCGACGATGCCAATAGGAAGATCGCGATTAGGGTTTTTGCATTCTTCGGCGGCAGTCGCAACGGCGTCAAAGCCGATGTAAGCAAAAAACACAATAGCGGCGCCGGCGGCGACGCCCTTAAAGCCGAAAGGCAGAAACGGCTCCCAATTAACCGGATTAACGTGGGGAATGGCGAGAACTAGAAACAAGGTGACTACACTCAGCTTAATCAATACCAGGATTTTATTCAGGGTCACACTTTGCCTGGTTCCCAATATGAGCAGATACGTCAGAAACATTACGATAATAATCGCAGGGATATTGGCAATACCGCCACTTGCAGGGACAGCCGCCCACGCCGTCGGGAGATGTATATTTGCCGATGCCAATAGACCGACGAAATAACCTGACCATCCAGCGGCGACGGCGGCTGAACCGACGGTATATTCCAGAATGAGAGCCCAGCCTACGAGAAAGGCTACTATTTCTCCCAGGGATACGTAGGCAAAGGTATAAGCGCCGCCGGCAACAGGCACCATCGCCGCCAGTTCGGAGTAGGCTAAAGCCGCGAACGCGCAAGTAACTCCGGATAGAACAAATGAAAGCATGATGCCGGGACCAGCAAAATGAGCAGCCGCGACTCCGGTCAGCACAAAAATCCCAGTCCCGATTATGCAGCCTATTCCCAGCAATATGAGGTCCGCAGAGCCTAATGTTTTAGCAAGTGAATTTATTTGGGCGGTTTCTAACAGCGCCTCGATTTTTTTTGTCCGAAATAGGTCCATGCGATTTAATCCCCTCAAAATCTGTTGTCATCAAAAAACACAGCAAGATCACGTACCAGTATAAGCGAATCCCGGATCCGGCGCATTTTGCCACAAGGATGCTCCGGTAACAGTGCCAAAAACATACTTCAGGTCGGCGATATTGACGATCCCTAGGCAATATATCGCAATTGCGCCGATAGCGGCTGGAACTGCCTCGTTTAAGTTTCTGGGCCGCCATATCAGGAGTATTACCGTTACCAGAAAGACGGCTGCAGCATATACTGCTGAAGATATCATAAAAACTTCCCTCTCTTGTCTGATGAATCCAGGGGATTGGCAAACTGGCGCATTATTTGTTCGTAGCGGGACTTTGTGACAGGTCTTATAAAGCTGTACAAAGCCGAACCGGTCAGCAGATGAACGGTCATGATCGAGAAGATTATCAACATGTGTATCAACCTGCTTTTCGAAAGATTGGCTAAGAATACATAACAATTTTATATATTTTATGCTTTTGAGGGTGCGGTGGTAACAAGACTGGAAGAAGACTATTTAAAGAGCGGAAAAACGATGTTGAATTGAGGGCGTTATGTAACATTTCTGAAGCTGGAAACTATAATATAACATAACAATGGATAAGGGGGTCGTAATATGGGTACGCTTGTCGGCAAAGGGAAAACGCAACTGCTCTGTGAGACTTATATAAACATCAAGCCGCCGATGTCGCAGGTTCTTCGCGAGACATACAGTGTCACGATAGCCGAAACTACTGTGTTCGCCGATCAGGTAGTTGTCAAGGGAAATGTCGAAAAGACGCTTTATTATCTGCATCCGCACGGAAAAAAGGCCAGCAATGACGGACAGGAAGAAGCTAACAAGGACGAAGCTAACAAGGACGAAGCTAACAAGGACGAAGCCAATAAGGACGAAAAGGCCCAAGACGATAAAGATGACGATAAAAAGGATCAGGCCAAGGAAGAAGAGAAACAGTCCGACGCGTTCAAATGCCTGAATTCCTGGGGTCAGCTGCTCGATTCCTACGGCGGTATCGTCCACTTCAACCAGCAGATTTTCGAGTTTATGGGAACCGTGGCGATCGCCGGAGTTGTTCCTGGCGACACAGTGACCGTCGAGCAGGCCGCAGTGAACGAATATGAGTCCTTTGCGGCCACGACCGTGGAAAATAACGGCTTGACCAGCGGAGGCACGCAAGTTTTCAAAATAGATATTGCTGTTACGGCTACCAAATAGGGCAAGTTTATAACACGCACAACTGCCAGTAAGGAAATGGCACAGCACTCTCCAGGGAATCCAAGAGAGCGTTGTGCCATTTTTATTATTGGAGCGGATAAAGCGTATTTGACTTGCGATGCGGTTTTCGAAGTATTTCAAAGAGCAGAGGCATTAACATAACAAACTGCATATTATACATCAGGTTATAAAATTACCGTTGAGGAGGAAACAATATGGCCTTGGGGAAGGATTTCTTCACCGACTGTCTGGGAGCCGTCACTGTCCTGACGGATGACGGTTTTATCTTTCAGGGACAAATTGTCAAGGATCGGGACGGAGAAGAGCGGAAAACCGAATATCTCCAGCCGCTTACCGTGCAGGTGGATAGCCCAAACGAGTTTATTCTGCTGGAATTAGACTGTGACGTTGTGGGTGGTTCGCAGCAAAACAACAAAAGAAGCAACAGCGACAATGAGATTTTCCAGGAGGGCGACATCGTCAGAATTAATGTGGCCAATATAATCGCGGTGGGCCCCAGCCGCGGCTGCCTGGATGGCAGCGGCAGCGGCAGCGGCGGCGGCAAAAGTGGCGGCGGCAAAAGCGGCGGCGGCAAAAGCGGCGGCGGCAAGCGGGAATAAGAATAAAGGTTGACAGATTCAAGGCGGAAATCGTCGCCGTACCGTGCCCGGCAATGAAATATTGTGAGGCTGGCACCCTTTACGGGGTGTCCAGCTTTGTTTTTTCGAATAGGGCAGCCGGGCCGTCCTGTCTTGAGGCGCGGCTTATATATTTGCAAGGGCCATACTGCTTTTAATAATCAGTGAGGGCTCTTTTTCGGCCTGGAGCAAAGAAGCGTTGGGATAGAACCAGTTGTAATAATAAATATCTTCGACGTCGTAAATGGCCTGCAATACCGCATCCTGGTCGATAGGCCGATTCGCCAGAAGGCTGACGCCGAGAGCGAAGGCGACGATTGCGGCGTAAGCGAAGGCCATCCGGCAGTAGGCGAAGTGAAGCGGTCTCAGATAGAAGTTTTTTCCCAGGATGAAATTTACCATATAGTTCTCGACAATAGGCTCAATGATGTTTTTGGCGGGCTGATAACGCTGTTCCAGCAGTTTGCGGTAATCGTCCGGCGGAGGCGGTTCGACTTTGGAACACGCATTCACGGTGCCTGCTTCCGTTTGACAGGAATGGGCGGGAGAAAGGGCCAGGAGAATTTTCCGCAGAAGTCCGGATACCGGCAATATGGGGAATCTTTCTAAAAATAGGTTTGACATTAAGTATAGATGGGCAAGATGCCGTTTTAAATCAGGCTCCTGGAAAAGACTGCAGTCATCCTGAGAAGCAAAAATTTCGGCCTCGCTTTTGCTGCCACCCAGGTCGCTGCCGGATATCAGGCGGTCCAGCAGCTGCCCCAGCGCGACCAAGCGGCGACTTAAAGGGAGGTCTTGGCGTTGAACCAAGGCGATGAGCAGGTGCTCCAGCTCATGGTAGGGCAGGTCAGATCCGGCAAGGAGAATTTTATCCGGGTCGTATTTCTTGGTCGCGGTGGGTTCGCTGAAGGAAAAGGGAAGGGCCTGCTTGTCCTGTATTGGCCAGGCTGCTTCAATGATCCGGATCGGCCCATCGGCTAACGTTCTTATGGCGGTTTTGCAACCAAGAGACAGGGAGAGTTCCAGCGAATTCTGGCTGGAAAAGATGATGCGGGGGAAGGTTTTACAGATATCAAGCAGATACTTTTCCCCGATCTCCAGTTGGATGGAGCACAGGTTGTTATCCGAAAGCCAAGGGCATTTGCCGTTCTCCAGACAGCGAATCTGTGGGATGGTCTTGTCAAGTAGGATATGGGCCAGTAGTTCATTTTGCCGGCCCAGTTCTTCCATCTTCTTGTACAGGATATTGTAGGAAACGGCGTCGACGTCGATCCTCCACTTGCTTGTGCAGCATTGCCCGCACTGGGCGCAGCGGAAGCTCAAGACATGACTGGGCAGCTTTAGCTTTTGCGGAACGGGATCTATGCTCAAAGCAACACCTCCTTTTTAACATAAGCTGGATTATCTTATTCCATTCGACTGACATATGATACTGGTAGCTGAAGCGATATACTGTTCTGGTTATTGCTCGTCAGAGGGGACGACGGCCGAAGGGACGGAAAAACATGAAAATAGGAATCATGAAAAAAACAGGGCTCCTCTGCCTGGGGTCCTTTTTGGCGGCGGTCGGCCTGGAAATATTCCTTGTACCGAACCGGATTATTGATGGCGGGATCATCGGGATTTCAATCTTGCTCAGTCATATTACCCGGCTTCCCCTGAGCCTTTTTGTCGTAGTCCTGAACCTTCCTTTTTTGTATATAGGCTATAAACACATCGGCAAGACTTTTGCGTTGTCGACGTTATTTTCTGTCCTGTCATTAGCTGGCTGGCTTATCTTTTTCCATCCGATGCCTAAGATGACGAATGATCTGTTTTTGGCGGCGGTATTTGGGGGAATCATCGTCGGACTGGGGGTCGGATTGATCATTCGTTACGGCGGTTCTCTCGACGGCACCGAAGTGATAGCCATCATTCTCGACAAGCGAACAGGATTTTCGGTGGGGGAAATTGTGATGTTTTTTAACCTGTTCATATTGGCCAGCGCAGGTTTCGTCTTTAGCTGGGATAAGGCAATGTATTCCCTGGTAGCCTATTTTGTGGCCTTCAAAATAATCGATGTGACTATCGAAGGGCTGGACGAATCGAAAGGTGTCATCATTATATCCGATAATCCTGACGAGATCGCCGCCGCACTACTGGCCCGTTTGGGAAGAGGAGTGACTGTACTGTATGGGGCAGGAGGTTTTTGGGGCAAACGGAAAAAAGTACTGTGTTCAGTGATTACAAGACTTGAAATCGCCAAACTGAAGATGATTATTTATGAGAAAGATAAAGATGCTTTTGTGACGATTCATGAAGTTCATGAGGTGTTTGGCGGCCGTGCAAGGAAGAGGGCTATTCATTAACCGGAAAACACCATAGGTGTGACATCCCAAGCGGGATACGACGGGAGGTATCTCGTTATTATTTGCTCCATATTCACCGCAAGCACCGCCATTACAAAGGAACGCCGTCCAAGGTTTTTCCGGGCTTTTGGGCTCAATTCACCCTCAGGGATTACGTATCATGTAGTAAATAACTAAACGACGGTGACAGGTGCGAAAAGCTTAAGACAAAAGTGGCACCTCAGCCGACCGCGTTTCGGAAACCTTCCCCTCTCCGGAGCACCCAGCGGACGCGAAAGTGAGCACATCGCGCGCTGGCGGAAGGGGGGTTAGAAGTTCTCTTTATGATGCCTTACCGTCTGAACCGCTACAACCATGGCTGTATGATCAGGCATTACTCCATATAAGCAGTGAAAGAAGGGGCTGATATGAGTTCCGAGTTGATCGCCCAAGCAATTTGCAGGGAATTGGAATATCAATTTGTGAGAAAAGTCGGGAAAGGTGCATATAAAAACACATATGAGATTCTGGGGAAGAATAATGAATCGGAAGCTTTGAAAGTATTTAAAGGTGGGCACTCCCCGAAAAGATCTGAGCGAGAAATCGAAGCAATGACCAAATGTGACCATCATAATATTGGAAAGCTAAGGTACGTTTCCCGCTATACGCATCGAGGTCAGAAATATTTATTTATAATTGAAGAGTTTCTTGCAGGGGGAACTCTGACTCAACGATTAAAGAAAAGCCTATTATCTACCGAAACAATTCGAATTGTTGGCGGTCAGCTTATTAGCGCTATTGCTCATATTGCGGATAAAGACCTTGTTCATCGGGATATTAAGCCGGATAATGTTATGTTTCGTAAAGACGGTATATCGCCTGTCATTGTTGATTTTGGGCTGGTTCGTAATCTGGTTGATACATCTTTGACGCACACTTGCTTTATACAAGGCCCTGGATCACCTTACTATTCCTCACCCGAGCAGTTAAACAATGATAAGGAATTAATTGATTGGCGAACCGACCAATTTGCATTGGGGATACTCCTTTCGATTAGCCATTTAGGATTGCATCCATATGCTAGGAAGAGAGATACCACGAATGACGTAATAGATAGAGTATCACAAAGAGAAGCTTTAAGTAATGAGTTTACTATCAAAGCTAAGGAGTCTAAGCTTGATGTAATCGCGAAAATGGTGGCTCCATGGCCTATTGAAAGATTCAGGACTCCCGAAAACCTTGCAGGAGCATGGTCAAAGGCTTTTCAATGAGGGGGTGCGACAAGCGATGAGCGTTTACCATCAAATGGGACACGATTCGAAAAACCTTTTGTGTGTACCAGAGCTTAACCAGTTTAAAGGTGCCATCATAAGCCCTGTCAACTACTGCGAATCGGATGTTGTTTCGCAGATCTCTTTGGTTCGTGAAAAACCAAATTTCGAGATGATATTTGATCCTCAACTGTATTATCCTAAAAGTAAGAGTGGTAAGCTGCGGTTTTGGGATTATTTCCCTAATTGCATCGATGCAAATGATATTCAATCAGATCAGTGGTGGCGAAGGGTAGTCGACAAAATTGCTTTGACCTGCTCAAGGATAAATCCAACGGCAGCATGCTCGCCTGCTTTTACTCCAAAAACTTATACTAATGAATATTTTAAAGCCGTTATCCATGTAGGGAATTACTTTGTAAATATGTTCTCTGGAACTAAAATAAAACCGATTCAAACTGTTGTATGCGGATTAGGCGATCTATCTACTTCAAAAAGGGTTTTAGAAATCGCATCGATAATTTCGCAGACTAAAGCTATGTCAATTTATCTGGTTATTGTTAATAACGTGGTCCCAAGGCGGGAATTAAATGAAGTCGAAGAATTAGAGGGTGTAATGCGATTAATCTCATTGCTTGAACGGGCCGGACTTCCAGTTATTGTAGGTTTCGCGTCTTCGGATATGGTTCTCTGGAAAGCAGCTGGCGCCTCGGCATGTGCGACAGGAAAGTTCTTTAACCTTAGAAGATTTACCAGTTCACGCTTCGAGGAACCATCTGGAGGAGGAGGCCAGATTCCTTATTGGTTTGAAGAATCTTTGATGGCGTATTTGCGTGAGTCGGACGTTATTCGTGTTAGGAAAGCTGGAATCTTGAGTGAAGCCAGTCAAATTAATCCATTTGGACGCAATATTTTGGAGCTAATGGATAAAAAACCTGGAAAGGCATGGCTTGCAACCAGCTGGAGACAATATTTATACGCTTTTGCGGATCTTGAAAACCGTATAGACTCTAAACTTGTAGATGTCGGAAAGTTATTAGAAGACGCTGAAAGCAATTGGATGATTCTCGGAGACAAAGTTTTTATGGAAGAAATAAAGAATAATGGTGATTGGGTAAAAAGCTGGCGGAGATGTCTTGTAGAATATCAGCCAGGTTATTAAAACGATTGTTAATTTCTCAAAGCCAAACAGCTAAATAAGGAGTGCACAATTTTGGCTGAACAAATCATACTCGGCCCAACTCAGAAGCGATAACGGCGGCAGCGCAAAAGCCATCCGATAATAGGCAAAGTGCAGCGGTCTCAAATAGAAGTGCTTGCTGAGGAGAAAATTTTCCATGTAATTCTCCCACTGCGTTGAACATAGGGTCTGTCATCCTATTGGTTTGATCCAGTATAGTCAAAAGGCACCCATCGGATGATGAGCGCCTTTTGACTATACTGAGCTGTTTTTCTTTTCAATTTTGACTGCGCACACCTTGTATTCGTAAGTGCTTGTCACTTTGTCCGCCGCGTCGTTGGTCAGCTGGTTGGTCCGGCTTGCCGCGAAGTGGAAAGACATCCACACCACCCCGCGGGGTACGATATCCGTCACCCAGGCCTGAGACATTATCCGGCCTCTGCGGGAGGAAACCGCAATCATCTCCCTGTCGGCGATTCCCAGTGCCGCCGCATCCTCAGCGCTGATCATGGTCCGCTCGTTCGGCCGGAAAGTCGACAGAGGCTTGGAATAGGGATGGGTGGATACATTGTAATGATACAGTATCCGGCCGGTGGTAAGCAGCAAGGGATATTCCGCGTCCGGAACTTCCGCCGGCGGCAGATACTTTGTCGGCATAAAATACCCCAGGCCGCAGGAAAAACGGCCGTTCTCGTGAAGAAAAGGTGTCCCGGGGTGCTGCTCATTGGGGACAGGCCACTGCAGGCCCGCCTGTTCAATACGTTCATAAGTAACCCCGGCATAAATCGGACTTAAAGCCGTCATCTCGGCCATGATTTCCCGGGGATGGCTGTATTCCATCCGATATCCCATCCGGGCGGAAAGCTCGATAATAATCCGCCAGTCCGGGCGGCTGTCCCCGATGGGGCTGATGGCTCTGCGAACCCTTTGCACCCGCCGATCAGTGTTGGTGAAGGTACCGTCCTTTTCGGCGAAACTGGCGGCAGGCAGAACGACATCAGCCAGCTTGGCTGTTTCGGTCATGAACAGATTCTGAACCACCAGAAAATCCAGTCCCTGCAAGGCTTTTTCGACATGATTGGCATTGGCGTCAGTGAGTACCGGGTCTTCGCCCATGATGTACATCGCTTTGATCTGACCATCACCGGCGGCGTCAAACATGGCGGGAATGGTAAGCCCCGGCGCTTCGGACAGTGGGCGCCCCCACGCTCGCGAGAACTTCTCCCTTATGTCCGGGAATTTTATTTTTTGGTAACCGGGAAGTACGTCCGGCAAAGCCCCCATGTCACAGGCGCCCTGGACATTGTTCTGTCCCCGCAGCGGATTGACGCCGGAAGAAGGCTTGCCGATATTCCCGGTGAGCATCGCTAAATTAGCCAGGGTCATAACATTGTCGGTGCCGGTAATATGTTCGGTAATCCCCAGGGTGTAGAAAATAGCCGCCCGCTCCGCCCTGGCGTACAATTCAGCAGCTTCAAACAGCAGTTCGCGGGATACTCCGGTAATTTCCGCCACTTTATCGGGTGTATATTCGGCCGCGGCTGCAGCCATTTCCGCAAAACCATGGGTACATGAGGCGATAAACGCTGTGTCTTCCCAGCTGTTTTGCAAAATGATGTTGATAATGCCGTTAATCAGCGCGATGTCGGTACCCGGCCTCAGCCGCAGCCAGACATCGGCCTTGGCGGCAAGTTCGGTTTTGCGGGGGTCGGCTACAATCAATTTCGCGCCGCGCCGCTGTGCCTGGCGCATTTTGGTGCCGATTACCGGATGGGCTTCCGGCGGATTGGAACCGATAACAAACATGGTATGACAAGCAGCTATTTCACTGATTGAATTGGTCATCGCCCCGGAACCGAAAGATATGGCCAGACCGGCCACAGTGGGGCTGTGTCAGGTACGGGCGCAATGATCGATATTGTTGGTGCCGATCACTGCGCGGGTAAATTTTTGCAGAAGATAGTTCTCTTCGTTGGTGCAGCGGGCCGAGCTCATGACCCCGATGGAGTCGGCTCCATGCTCTTCTTTTATGCTGGCCAGCTTTGCCGCCACCAGCTCCAGCGCCTCATCCCAGGATGCCTCTTCGAACTTTCCCTCCCGCTTGATTAAGGGGGTGGTAAGCCGCTGTGGGCTATGCACATAGTCTGTGCCAAACCGCCCCTTTACACACAGAAGCCGTCCGTTGACCGCGCTGGTCAGGTTGGAGGTCACCCCTACCACCTGATCTTCTTTGACATTTAGGTCAAAATTGCAGCCCACTCCGCAGAACGGGCAAGTGGTTTTGACTTTTTTACCGGCCTTCCCGGCGTTGTACATCGGTTTTTCGGTAAGCGCCCCTACCGGGCAGGCTGACACACAGGCGCCGCAGAAGACGCAGTCCGACTGCTCGGTGGGAGTATCGAAACCGGTTGTTACTTTGCTGGCAAACCCGCGCTCGGTCCATTCCAGGACATCGCAGCACTGCAGCTCTTTGCAGACCCTT
>Ga0316231_1002353_pt1 | contig 18241 bp, 17 predicted proteins | sample TBH18027metaG_FD_206002 | JGI IMG/M metagenome (GOLD analysis project Ga0316231, IMG submission 206002) | Freshwater microbial communities from Trout Bog Lake, Wisconsin, USA - TBH18027 | ecosystem: Environmental > Aquatic > Freshwater > Lake > Hypolimnion/Profundal zone | place: USA: Wisconsin...
ACTCTTGGCCGTGGTTTCTCTTTACAAAGCGCTGGGCGGCGGTTGGCAGGACGAAACGAAGCCCAATCAGCGTCCTTGAATGCCTGTCAAAGCCGGCGTTTCGCCGCGGCTTCGGGCATGGGTGTCGTCCACGGTTTCGCCGCTGATTTCATGCGCCTTATCCAGGACGTCGAGGAAGTTCTTTTCCGAATCAATGCGGTTGCGCTCAACGCTGGACATGACCTCGCCGGCTGGGTCTGCGCCTTTGGGTTTTCTAGGCATATTGGATTTGGCTCGGCTCCAACCGAAGCCTGGCACTTTGTGAGGAAGACATTGCGACAGCGGATGCTTCTGTGTCGAGATCGGTGTTAGACGTGGCTTTCGCGACACAGAAAAGCGCGGGCAAATCCGAGGGGTTGGGGAGGGTTGTATGGTTTTTTTGTGTCAAAACGCGGAATGGGATGCGTAGAGATATAAGTCCATTAACGTTGCTCCCAGTGGCCGCCCTTCTTGGGACCGACGCAGGCAACGCGGGCCTCGGCGCGCAGTTCTTTGAGGAGCGAGTGAGCGTCATGCTGACATTTCAAGGACACCGTCAGCCTGAAGAGCGGTGGGATGCGCCGCACTCCAAGCGCTTCGCGGAATACCGACGCGCGGCCGAAATCGCAAAGCTTATGGACTGCGGCGACAAGCGCAGCGCGGCGCCGCTTTGGCTGAACGCCCCAACGACCTCCGCCAAACCGGGTCTTCCGTCTGCGCGCGAAGAGCCATAGCGGCGTGGCGCTTCGCTTCCCGCCGCACTCCAAGCGCTTCGCGAATTTGGGCAGCGCAGCCGAGGTCGCGCAGCGTTTGGAGACGGTCGCGGGCTTATGGCAACGCATAAGGGCCGCCTTGAAATCAGCAACCCGCTGATTGGGGCGGTGTTAAGAGGTCGCCCTTGCGGATGTTCTAGAGATTCCAGAGTTTCCGGACAGGGTCTTGGGCGTGGGGCATGAGCCGAGTTGAGAATCTCTCCAAGCCTTTCGGAAATCCACGACGCGACGAACGCTGGAATCGTCGCCTTTAAACGGCGCGGAGAAGGATCTCGGAATAGCCGGGCCTCATCGCCGGCCAGGTTAGGATGGGACGGGCGCGGCGCCGCGTTGGCCGCGCCTGGCGTAGTGGTCGCTCTGGTAAAAGGCGCATTTCAGGCAACTGTTCATTTTGTCCGCGAACGTGCCCTGGACCTTCCCGCCGCATAAAGTGCCGGCTTTGGTCGCGCATTCCCTCCCATGGTCCGGATAAGCCGGGCACACCCCGAATTCCTTGGCCTTGGCCCCGCCCGCCTCCCGGCCGCATTGCTTGAACTCCCAACAGTTCATCGGACCGGACGAGGCGCCGGCCGCCCGCCAAAGCTCGTCGTCGCCGCCCCGCTCGGCAGGGCGTCCAACGGAAGTCGCGGCTGCATTCCGGCCGGCGAGGCGGCCCCGCCGCGCCTTGGAGTTTTCAGGCGGCGCGCCGCGCGGCCCGGCGGCCGCGTTCGGGTCCGCCTGGTTCGGGGCGCCGGCTTCTCCCTCGGTGAGGACCAGGAGTTCCGTCGCGGCCGCTTGCAGGGCCTGGGCCTGGGCGTTGAGTTCCTCGGCGGCGCTGGCGCTCTCTTCGGCGCCCGCCGCGTTGGCTTGCGTCACCTTGTCCATCTGGCTGACGGCGATGTTGATCTGGGCGATGCCCTGGGCCTGCTGATTTACCGAGGCGGCGATCTCGCCGACGGCCGCGCCGACCTGGGCGAAGATGGCTTTGTTTTGTTGGAAGGCTTCTTGGGTGGAGACGGTAAAGCGGCTGCCGCGGCGAGCGGTCCCGGCGGCGTTCTCGATCAGCGCGCTGGTTTCCATGGTCGCCTGGGCGCAGCGCTGCGCCAGATGGCGCACTTCCTCGGCCACCACGGCGAAGCCCATGCCCGCCTCCCCGGCGCGGGCGGCCTCGACCGCGGCGTTCAAGGCCAGGATATTGGTTTGAAAGGCAATCTCCTCAATGGTCTTGATGACTTTGACGGTCGCCTGGCTGGAGTGGTTGATCTCTTGAATCGCCGCGGCCGTTTCGTTCAACACCTTGTCGACTTCGCCGACGACGGCGTTGGCTTGGTCCATCCACCCCTGGCATTTCCCGGCGCGCTCCGCGTTGATCTTCGCCACGCTCGCCATTTCCTCCAGGCAAGCGCCGGTCTGCTCGATGGAAGCGGCCTGCGCGCTCGCGCCTTCGGCTAAAGTCTGGCTGGCCGAGGAGACCTCGGCGGCGGCCGAGGTGGTTTGCTCCGCGGCGGCGCCGAGCGACCGGGCAATGCGGCGCACCCCGCGCGCCAGGTTGCCCGTCAAGAGCCAATTCACCGCGATGGCCAAGGCGATGGCGCCCGCGCCCAGCCAAAAGGCGGCGCGCCGGATGCCGCTCAGGTCTTCGGTAATTTCGCTCGCGGGCAGAATGGCCAGGACCATCCAGCCCAGCTTGGCATCGGAGGCAAAATGAGCCACCCGAGGCGCGCCCGAGAAGGTGTAGCGCAAGACGCCTTTCTTTAGGCTCAGCATCTGGCGGCCCCACTCGTGATCCGCGAGGCTGAGTTTGAGGATCATGTCCGGGTTTTTGTGCGCCAGCATGACCCCCCGTTCATCCGTAATGGCGACATACCCCGTCTTGCCCACCTTCACATCACGCGCATGGCTGTCGGCGAAGGCTTTGAGCTCCAGCGGCGTGCCCGCGATCCCTATGAATGCGCCGTGTTCGAGGATCGGCGTGGTGAGCAGGCACACGGGACGCCCGGTGGCGGGAGAAGCCTGGACCGCGCTCACCCAGGGTTCGCCCCACCGCGCCTTTTGGAGGTTGAGCGCGAAGATCGGATGTTTGCCTAATTCTATGCCGACAGATTTGCCCCCGATGGAATCCAGGAACAGCACCCCGTTGGTGTCGGCCAGGAAGAGGTTCTCAAAAACGGGCGAGATCTTATGGTAACTGACCAGCCGGGCGACCGCGTCATTAGTACGCTGACCGCGGCAGGCGGCCTTCAACACCTCGATTTCGCTAAAGACCTGGGCCTCGCGTTCGCGATCGGCGATCCAGGCGTCGAGCTCCGCCACGGTTTGATTCACGGTTCCCTCCAGGCTCGAGTCCAGTTGGCGCTCGATGGCGACCGAGGCGACCCAGTAAGCCGCCGTCATCAGCACGACGACGGTAACCACGGTCAAGGACGTGAAGGCCCACAGGAACTTGGCGCGCAGATTCATGCTCATGATAATCAAGGTCGGCAATCGCTTGAAAAGCGGTCGCTATTATTTCTCGAGACGACCACGAGAGAGGCGCGGCGCGGAGGGGAAAGGGAAAGACGACGGCCGGGTGGGGACCCGCCGCGATAATTGAAGGCGGGACCGACCCGCAAAACCCTATGAACTGGCTTATTCACTGCGCAACCGTTTCTGATAAAATATCGGCTGAAAAAGACGGGGCTTAAGGTAAATCGAGGATTTGGCCGGCTCCGCGAGTCACGGTGGCGCGCCTTGCTCCCGCGGGATAGGGCGCGGCAGGCCCGCGGCGCGCGCGGAGTGACGCGCCCGACCGTCGCGGGAGCTTGATGCGGCCCCGGCGCGGCGAGGAAATGGGGATAATTGGATTGTCTTCGCGGGCTGCGTTATGGTTTGATGTGGTGATTAATCGCGAGTCGAAATCAGCGTTGGGCCGAGGCTTGGGCAACTTGATGGGGGCCTCCAGCCCCGTGGTCCCGGCCACGGAGACCCTGCCCCCGCCGGCGCATCTGTCGCCCGGCATGGCCAGCCTTTTGCGCCGCGGCAACGGCCTCGAGGAGCCGGAAGCGCCGGGAGACACCCCGCAACAGGCCCGAGACCCGGCCGCGGTCTCCCTTCCTTTGGGCGCCAGCCCGGTTGTGCGGGGGTCGCTGTTTCTGGCGGACGCGCTCCTGGTCGGGCTGGCGGTTTGGATGCGGGCCAAGGCCCCCGGCAGTTTGGGCGGGGCCGGGATCGCGTTGTGCCTGTTCGCCTTGCTCCTGGGCGCCTGGCTCTCCTGCCTCGCCCTGTGGTTGAACCGGCCAGGAGCCGGGGAAACGAGCTAGCCGAGCGATCGCGCAAAACTAAAGGCGGAAGGTGAGCAACCCTGTGAAACCACGAGCCCCGTCCCGAGCGGCGGGATGCGCCGCACTCCCATGAACATTGAACTCATCAACACCGGCAGCGAACTGATGCTGGGCCGGGTGCTGAACACGCATCAACAGTGGCTCTGCCGCCAGCTCGCGGACCGGGGCCTGGTCGTGACCCGGCAGGTGGCGGTGGCCGACACCGCCGCCGCCATCGAGGAGACCGTCCGCGAGGCCTTGTCGCGCGCGGACCTGGTGATCACCACGGGCGGCCTGGGACCGACCTCGGATGACTTGACGCGGGACCTGATCGCCCGCTTGCTCGGCCGCGAGCTGCGCGAAGATCCCGCGGTCCTGGCGGTCATCCAGGCGTTTTTTGAGGGCCGGAAGCGGGCGATGTCGGACCGGACGCGCGTCCAGGCGCAGGTGCCCGAGGGGGCGATCGTCCTGCCGAACCGGCACGGCACCGCGCCGGGGCTGGCCATCCACGTCCGGCCCAATCGCTTCCGGAAAAACGAAGCCCCGTCGTGGCTGGTCATGCTCCCCGGACCGCCGCGGGAGCTGCGGCCGATGTTCGCGGACGCGGTCGCGCCGCTGTTGGAGCGCGCGTTTCCGGAGACGGAGCCGTTCGCGTGCCGCACTTTCCGCACCAGCGGCATCGGCGAGTCCGTCGTGGAGGAGACGGTGAGCGGACCCTTGCAGCCGTTGGTGGACGCCGGCCTGGAGCTGGGGTATTGCGCGCGGACCGGCCAGGTGGATGTCCGGTTGTCGGCGCGCGGACCGGAAGCCGCCCGCCGCGTCCGCGAGGCCGGCCGGATCATCACCGACCGCCTCGGCCCGTACCTTTACGGCGCGGAGGACGAAGAGATCGAAGCCGCCGTGGTGCGCGAAATGACGGCGCGGGGGCTGACCCTGGCGCTGGCGGAGTCCTGCACGGGCGGCTGCATCGCCCATCGTCTGACCAACACGCCCGGCGCCTCGGCGGTCCTCCTGGCCGGGCTGGTGGTTTATAGCAACGCGGCCAAGGAGACGTTCCTGGGCGTCCGGCCCGAGACGCTGGCGGCCCATGGCGCGGTGAGCGAACCCGTGGCGCGCGAGCTGGCCGAAGGCGTCCGCCAGCGGGCCAAATCCGATTACGCCCTCTCCGTGACCGGCATTGCCGGTCCGAGCGGGGGAACGGCCGAGAAGCCCGTCGGCGCCGTCTTCATCGGCCTGGCGACGCCTTCCTCGACGACGGTAGTCCGCAATTTCAATCCCTACGACCGCGAGACTTTCAAACAGGTCACCGCCCAGCAAGCGTTGGATATGCTGCGGCGCTCGCTGCCGGCAATCCCAACCGCATGAAAGCAGCTTACCTCGCCGCCAAAGAACGCTGGGCCCAAAAGATGGCCGGCAAAGCGCCCGCGGCCGTCCGCTCGGCGGAGCGGCTTCCGCCTGGCCAGCGCCGGGTCGGCAACTTCCCGGTCCTGGATTTGGGCATCCACCCCCAGATTCCTCTGGCCGCGTGGGAACTCAAGATCGACGGCCTGGTGGAGAACCCCATGGTTCTGAATTGGGAGCAATTTCTGGCGCTTCCCCAGGTCCGGGATACCAGCGATTTTCACTGCGTTACGACCTGGAGCCAATTCGACATGGAGTGGGAGGGCGTGGCGTTCGTGACGCTTGCGGAGCTGGCGCGGCCCCAACCGGAGGCCGCCCATGTGCTATTCAAGAGCTATGACGGGTATTCCACGAACAACCCGCTGGCGGTTTGCCTCGACGACGCGCTGATCGCGCATCGGTGGAACGGGCTGCCGCTGGCCGTCGAGCATGGGGCGCCGGCGCGGGTGATCATCCCCAAACGCTACGCCTGGAAAGGCGCCAAGTTCATCCATGAGATCACCTTCCTGGACCAGGAGACGCTGGGCTATTGGGAGACGCGCGGCTACTCGAACACGGCCGATCCCTGGACCGAAGATCGCTTTGCCTGCAAAGACCAACCGCCCCCGGGATTTTTTGATAATCCGACAACGGAGGCGGCGCGATGAACCCGATCTATTTCGATTATAACGCCACCACGCCCCTGGATCCGGGGGTGCGCGAGGCGATGCTGCCCTTCCTGGGGGGTATTTGGGGCAATCCTTCGAGCATTCACCGGCTGGGGCGGCTGGCGCGAGGCGTCCTCGACGAGGCGCGCGAGCGGACGGCCCAGACGCTGGGATGCAAACCCAGCGAAGTGGTGTTTACCAGCGGCGGCACGGAGAGCGCCAACCTGGCCCTCTTCGGCGCGGCCCGGCTCCTCAAACCCAAGGGCCGGCACCTCATTACCTCCGCCATCGAGCATCACGCGGTGCTTCACGCCTGCGAGCGCTTGGCGTCCAAAGAAGGCTTCGAACTCTCCCTCCTCCCCGTAAACCGCGAAGGCCTGGTTTCCCCCGCCTCGCTGGCAGCCGCCCTCCGGCCCGACACCATCCTGGTCTCGATTATGGCCGCCAACAACGAGATCGGCGCGCTTCAACCGGTGGCCGAGTTGGGAGCGCTCTGCCGTCAGAAAGGCGTCAAATTCCACACCGACGCCGTCCAGTGGCTGGGCAAAGAACCCTTTCAGGACATCGGCCAGTTCAACGCCGACCTGGTCTCGATTTGCGCCCATAAAATCCATGGTCCGAAAGGGGCGGGAGCGCTATACATTCGGTCGCCGCTCCAGCCGGAGCCGATCCTTTTGGGAGGCGGCCACGAAAACGAGCGACGCGCCGGCACGGAGAATCTCATGGCGATTATCGGCCTGGTGGAAGCGCTCGAACGCTTTGTTCGGACGCCGGTCTTTGTGCGGGACCACCTCCTTCCGCTCAGCCGGCGGCTGATCGCTTTCCTCGGCGCGCTGGACGGAGTGGAGTTGGCGGGCGACCCCATTCAGCGCCTGCACAACACCGTCTCGTTCGTCGTCCATGGGGCCGACAGCATCGCCCTGCTGGCGGCGCTGGATATGGAGGGCATCTGCGCCTCCAGCGGGTCGGCCTGTTCCGCCGGCTCGATCGAGCCTTCCCACGTGGTCCGCGCCCTGGGCGTCGGGGAGGCCCTGGCCCGCTCCCTGGTCCGGTTCTCCCTCGGCCGCGAATCTACGCTGGCGGAAGTGGAGCACGTCGAAAGCGTTTTGCCCGAGATTCTTCGCCGCATCCGGGCGGCCGGCCGCGTAAGAGACGAATAACTCCCCGAATCTCTGTGAATGAATTGTGAGCAATGCCGATAACTAGGACTAACGGGTGGTTGTTGGCGATTGCGGGAAAAGAAATCCCCAGCGCCGATGGGCAAAAAACCCCCGTAGAACCTTGACAGCGAGAGTTGTTTGCCTTATTCACAGCCTTTAATACGGATACGTTTAAGATCTAAAACAGAGATATATTAAGCACGCATGAACCTGACCATTTCAAAGGAGCAAATCATCAACGGGCTGCAGGCCGTGCAGAATGTGGTCAGCACCCGTACGACGTTGCCGATCCTCTCGAATGTCCTGTTGCGCGCCGAGGGAAACAAGCTGGAGTTAACGGCGACGGATTTAGACGTCACTATCTCTTCGGGGGTGGAGGCGAAGGTCATCCAGCCCGGCGCCACGACCGTGCCGGTGAAGAAGCTCTTTGGCATTGTGCGCGAATTGGGCAATCCCGAAATGGAAATCGAGGTGGATGATAAGAACGTCTGCACCATTCGCTCCGGTTCCTCTTTTTACAAGATTCATGGTTTGAGCGCTGACGAGTTTCCCCCGCTGCCCGTCTTCAAGGAGGACAAAATGGTCGCGCTGCCGCAGGAGAAGGTCAAAGGGATGTTGAAGAAAACGTCCTTCGCCATTTCCACGGATGAATCGCGTTACGTGTTGAACGGCATTTTTCTGAGTTTGAAGGACCACAAGATGACCATGGTGGCCACGGATGGGCGCCGGCTGGCCTTGGTGGACGAGGAAATCGACGTGGCTGAAACGAGCCATGGCGAGTTCATCCTGCCCGCCAAAACGGTGAGCGAACTCAACCGTCTGCTGCAGGACAAAGGCGATCTGGAATTGCGCTACACGGAAAACCAGGCTTCGTTCACGCTCAAGGACGACAAAGGCGGCGCGGTGCTGATCGTGACCAAGCTCATTGAAGGCAACTACCCGAATTATCGCCAGGTCATTCCCGCCGAAACCAAGGAGCGCGTCAGCCTGTCGCGCGAGGAGTTTCTGCATGCCTTGAAGCGGGCGGAGATCATGACCAGCGAGAAGTCCAATTCGGTCAAGATGAGCTTTGGCAAGAACAAGCTGGAGATCACGGCTAACTCGCCGGAAGTCGGCGAAGCCAAGGAAACGCTGGCCATCAATTACAAAGGCATCGAGATGGCGATCGCTTTCAATCCGAAATACATGATCGACCCCCTCACCGCGCTGACTAACGACGAAGTGTTTATCGAGTTGATCGATGAACTCAGCCCGGGGGTTCTCAAGATCAACGGACCGTTCCTGTACGTGGTCATGCCGATGCGGCTGACCTAAGGCGCGGACTTGTTATGGGATTCTGCTCGCTTCCATCGATGAACAGGTTCATGGGGAGGTGGTCTTCGGCTGGTGCCGGGCTCGGTCTTCAAAACCGTTGTGGGGCTCAACAAAGTCCCAGGTGGGTTCGATTCCCATCCTCCTCCGCCATTATGAGCGCCAGCGCGGGCGATTTTCCGAACGCGAAAGGGTCTGCGATCGGATGAAACGCGTGGCCCAACCCCCGCTGAATCCCGCCCTGCGTGATCGCGAGGAGACTGACTTCTGGGGCGGGTTCATCCTCGCGGTGATTGGGGGTATCCTGATCTTTGGCGGCGCGCGGCATGTGACCGGGGTGGAGACGGTCAGCGGCGGAAGCGCCACGGAGACGCAATTGATGAAGGCCTATTCCTTCAGCGGCTTGCAGTTTCCCGACCAGGTAGCGCCGCCCCGGCCGCCGCAGGGGAACGACCTTGCGGCCCTGGACCGTTGGATGAAACAAAACAGCCACCGCGCGGAGCCGACTTGGAAGGTGCGCGTGGATCCGGGCGCCAAGACCGCCTGCCCGACCTGAGCGAAGTAGATTTCGGCCGCATGGCGTGGCCGTCCCGCAGTCCGCAGCCCCGCTTTGCCGCCCTTTTGAATCTGGATTATGAACTGCCCGGCGCCTGATTGTCAGCAGCGCCAGCCAACGACGCTGGGGCGGAAGCTCTCGCGGGCGCGGCCGTGGGCGCAGACCGGGTTTTTGGGCGTGTGGCTGGCGCCGTTGGGCGAGTGGTTGCACGGTATTCCGGGCTGCGTGTTTCACTGTTATTCCTGCCCGCTCTCGTCGTTCGGCTGCCCCATTGGCATACTGGCCAACTATGCCGCCCTGTTCCCCGTCGCCGGCGAACTCCCCTACTTGCTAATCGGGATGTTGTTATTCGTCGGGGCCCTGAGCGGTTCGCTGGCCTGCGGCTGGGCCTGCCCGTTCGGTTTTGTGCAAGACCTGCTCGCCAAGACGCCCGCGCGCAAGTTTTCTCCTCCGAACTGGATGGGCTACTTTCGTTATGTGGTGCTGCTGGTCCTGGTGCTCCTTGTTCCCTTCCTGTTTGGCCGGCGGGGCGTCCATTTTGAGGACCAGGTCCTCTCCATCTGCCGGTTGTGTCCAGCGGGGGCCCTGGAGGCGGGTCTGCCCTATTCGATACAGAGCCTGCTCTCTGGAAACGGCTGGGTGATGAGTTGGTTTAAGTCGGCGCTGCTCTTGGGCTTCCTCGGGACGGCGCTGTTCATCCATCGTCCCTGGTGCCGCCTGTTTTGTCCCCTGGGCGGGATGCTGGCGCTTTTCAATCGCTGGAGTTTGTTCCACCTCCGTTTCAATCCCAAGCAATGCGTGGAGTGCAACCTGTGCCGCAGCCGCTGCCCGATGGGGGTTCACCTCGATCAAAAGGTCAACGTGACCGGCTGCGTCCGCTGCCTGGAGTGCGCCAAATGCGGCGCGCTCGAGCCCGGGTTCGCGTTACCTAAGGGTTAGCGCCGGGAACGCGGGCAAAGGACCGGGACGGCAACCTACCGGGTAGGTTTACAGCCACTCTACCACCACCAAACCCGCCGCCCGGGCCAAGGCGAGCTGGTCCGTGTCGAAGGAGAGGAACGCATCGGCGGCAACCTCGACGGCGACGGCGACGTGGAAGAGGTCCATCGAGCGGACCACCATTTTCAGGGAGTGTTCGGCCCCCAATTCGCAGGCCGTGCGGGCGGCGTCGGTCCAATCGAATTCCATGTGGGGCCAATAACCGAGGCGGACCTCTTGTTCGAGGAGTCGAATGAGTTGGCGCGATTCCCCCGCTCTTATCAGCCCGGCGCGCTCCGCTTGGCGAAAGCCATTAAACACCTCCACCCGGTGCCAAGGCGTCCAGAGCACTTCGGCGTCCGGTTCGCGATCGAAGAACTCAAGGGCGGCCGCGTGATGCGTGTCGCGCAGGCATTTGCAAGCCAGCCACCACGAAGTATCCGCGTAATACCTCATTTCTTGAGCGACGCCAGGAAGGCCGCGCCGTCAAACTCCGGGGCCTGCGCATCGCCTACCGAGCGCGCTTCGGCCAGTTGACGGGTCATTTTAGGCCGCGCGCTCTTGGTGACCAAGAACTTCGGTTTGCCCTTGGCGGTCACCAGGAGTTGCTTGCCTTCCGGCAAGCCGTCCACTAAACCGGCGTTATGGTAAAACTGGCGGACTGAAACCGTCTTCATATTGGTTAGACAATCGCGTCTAACCAGCCAAATAGCAAGCCCTCAAAGCGCCGCCTGGAAGCGGCCTCGAAGCGGCGGAAGCGGGCGCTTGCCAAGCGGATGCCGCCTCCGGTAGCGTTGGGGTAGTTATGGACAGACTTCCCATCTCCGTGTGCGTGATTTCCGGGGCCGAGGCGCGCCGCATCGGTCGCGCGCTGGAGAGCGTGTCCGGATGGACCTCCGAGATCATCGTGGTGCTGAACCAGGAGGTCCAGGACGACACGGAACGGATCGCCCGGCAATTTGGGGCCCAGGTATTCCGCGAACCGTGGAAGGGGTTCCGCGATCAGAAGAACTCCGCCGCCGAGAAAGCCGGGCAGGAATGGATACTGAACCTGGACGCCGACGAAGCGGTCTCGGACGAGCTGCGCGAGGAGCTGCGCGGCCTCTTTGCCGATCCAGGCCGCCTGGCGCGGTTCAACGCGTTCAGTTTTCCCCGGCTCTGCTGGTATTGCGGGCGCTGGATTCGCCATGGGGATTGGTATCCGGACCGCGGGACGCGCCTTTGGCGTCGCGGGCGGGGCGAGTGGGGGGGCGGCGACATTCATGAACGGCTCGTCGCCCAGGGCGCCGTGGGCCAGTTGCGCTGCGACCTGCATCATTACAGCCGCGAGTCCATCAACGCTCACCTCGCCAAGATCGCCCCCTTCAGCGATGAATTCGTACGCGCCCGGGTCCGCGAGGATGGCCAGCCCGGCCTGTTCGACCTGGCGGTTCGTCCGCTGTGGCGGTTTTTTAGGGCCTATGTCCTTCGCTTGGGATTACTCGATGGCTGGCCCGGCTATTACATCGCCTGTCATACCGCGTTTGCGACCGTCGTCCGCTACGCCAAACTGCGCGAAGCCCGTTTGCGGGAGGGCCCGGGGACATGACCATTTCCTTAATCGTCAGCACGTTCGACCAGCCGGCGCATTTGGCAAAGGTGATTCGCGGCCTGGCGTTGCAGCGCCGCCAGCCGGAGGAGATCTTCGTCGCCGACGATGGGTCGGGCGCGGAAACCCGCGCCTTGATTGAGCGCTGGCAGCGGGAGGCTTCGGCGCCCGTCCGGCATGTGTGGCACCCGCACGAGGGCTTCCGCAAGATCATCCTGCTCAACCGCGCCGTCGCGGCCGCCCGAAGCGACTACCTGGTGTTTCTGGATGGCGATTGCGCGCCGCATCCCCGGTTCCTTGCCGACCACGGGCAATTGGCCGAGGAAGGCTTTTGGGTGCAGGGGCGCCGGTGTTTCATCCTCGAGCCGTTTGTCCCCCGGTTCGAGTCCGGCCGCGCGTCCGTGCTGGGCTGGTGGCTGGCCGGCCGGCTCAAGGGCGTCGCCAAGGGGCTGCGCTTGCCCTTTCCGATCGTCTTTCGCAACCAAAAGCAGCGCGGCATCATCGGTTGCAACATGGCGTTCTGGCGCGCCGATGTGCTCGCGGTCAACGGCTTTGACGAGACCTACGTCGGCCGCGGCATCGGCCCGGACTCCGACCTCGGCACCCGGATTTATAACCTGGGCCGGCGGCGGAAATTCGTCTATGGCCGCGCGCTGGTCTATCACCTCAACCACCCGGTAGCCCCGCGCGACCATCTGGAGACCAAACGCGCTCGTCTCCAGGAAACGGTGCGCACCGGCAGAACCCGCTGCGAGCAGGGCGTCGAACAATACCTAAACGCCCCATGAACTCAACGCCGCCCCAAACCGAAGCGGACCTGATCTGGCGATCCTTCAACGGCCGCAAAGATGGGTACTTCGTCGACGTCGGCGCCAATGAGCCCAAACGCGGTTCCCAAACCTGGCTCCTGGAGGATCAAGGCTGGAGCGGCCTGCTCATTGAACCGCAAGCCCGTCTCTGCGAGCGGCTCCGGCGAGAGCGGCCCCGCTCTCGTGTTTTCCAGGTCGCTTGCGGCGCCCCCGGGCACGCGGAGTTCCTCCCCCTCCATATCGCCGAAGGCGCGGCGCATTCCTCGTTGGCCAAGAACCTGATCGACCCTTCCACCCGATACGTCGCCACCGAGCAGGTCCCCATTCGCACCCTGGATGCCGTGTTGGAGGAGGCCGGCAATCCACCTCTCGATTTCCTTTCGATCGACGTGGAGGGCACCCAACTCGACGTGTTGCGCGGTTTTTCGCTCGAACGCCATCGCCCGGCGCTGCTCCTGCTCGAGGACCATCTCTATAACCTCAAGGTCCATCGCCATCTGCGCCAGCGCGGGTATCGCCTGGTCAAACGGACCGGGCTTAACAACTGGTACGTCCCCCGGGACCGCCCTTTCTCGCTCTCCACTCCCTGGGAGCGCTTCCGTCTCTGGAAGAAGGTCTGGCCCAATACCCCATTTCGCAAGCTGCGCCTCTGGCTGAAGCGCCGACGGTGCGCCGCAATCCCGGCGGCCGAAATGCGTTGAGGCCCTCCCGGGACCAACGCCGGGCAAACGCCGGGCAAATGCAGTTGCGGAGGGTGCTCCTCGTTTAATAAGATTACGCGATGAACCCAACGCGACTCAGCGCGCTCGACATCTCGCGGCGAACCCGGCTGCTTCCCATTGAGGCGGTGGCCAACAAGCTCGGCCTGCGGGAAGACGAACTCGAACTATTCGGCAAAACCAAAGCCAAAATACCGCTGGAGGTTTGCCGGCGGCTGGAGGGGGCGCCGACGGGGCGGTTGATCCTGGTCACCGCCATCAACCCCACGCCCGCCGGCGAGGGCAAGACCACCACTAGCATCGGCCTGACCGACGCCTTGTGCCGGCTCGGCAAGAAGGCGGTCGTCTGCCTCCGCGAACCCTCCGTGGGGCCCTGCTTCGGCGTCAAGGGCGGCGGCACCGGTGGCGGCTATGCCCAAGTCGCTCCCATGGAGGAAATCAACCTCCACTTCAATGGCGATTTCCACGTGGTTACCTCCGCCCACAACCTGCTGGCGGCGATGCTCGACAACCATCTGCATTTCGGCAACGAACTGGGCATCGACCCGCGCCGGATCGTCTGGCGGCGCGTGCTGGACATGAACGAACGCGCCTTGCGCGAGGTCGTTATCGGCCTGGGCGGCAGCGCCAACTCCATCCCGCGCGAGTCCGGGTTCGACATCACGCCGGCCTCGGAGATCATGGCCACCCTCTGCTTCTCCGAATCGCTTCCCGAACTCAAGACCCGTCTGGGCCGGACGGTGGTGGCTTACTCCCACACCGGCCAGCTCATCACCGCCCGGGATCTCAAAGCCGACGGCGCGATGACGGTCTTGATGCGTTACGGCCTCCAGCCCAACCTGGTCCAGACCCTCGAAGGCAATCCGGCGCTCATCCACGGCGGACCCTTTGCGAATATCGCGCACGGCTGCAACTCCGTTACGGCGACCAAGCTCGGCCTCCGCCTGGCCGATTACACGGTAACTGAGGCGGGTTTCGGGGCCGACCTGGGCGCGGAGAAGTTTCTCAACATCAAGTGCCGCAAAGCCGGGCTGCGCCCCGATGCCGCCGTGCTGGTGGCCACGGTCAGGGCGCTCAAGTATCATGGCGGCGTGAAGGTGGCGGACTTGAATCAGCCCCATCTCGACGCGGTGACGGCGGGCCTCGCCAATCTTCTAAAGCACATCGAGAACCTCCAGGCCTTCGGTCTTCCGGTCATCGTGGCGATCAATGTTTTTGGCGGCGACACCGCGGCGGAGTGGGAACTCATCCGCGAGGCCTGCGCCGAGGTCGGCGTCCCGGTCGCGCTGTCCGAGCATTTCGCTCGCGGCGGCGCCGGGGCCGAGGCCCTCGCGCGCCTGGCGATCGAAGTCACCGCGCGTCCGCCCGACGGCCCCTTGAACTTTACCTACCCGGACGACTTGCCGCTCCTGGAAAAGGTGCGCCTAATCGCCCGGAAGATCTACGGCGCGGACGACGTCGTGGCTGAAGGCAAGACGGCCGAGAAGCTGCGGTCGTTTGAGGGGGCCGGCTTCGGCCGGTTGCCCATCTGCGTGGCCAAGACCCAATACTCGTTCTCGGCCGACCCGAGCCGGCGGGGCCGCCCGCGGGGGTTCACCGTGCCGCTGCGCAACGCGCGGCTCAGCGCCGGGCCGGGCTTCGTCGTGGTCTATACCGGCGATATCATGACCATGCCCGGCCTGCCCAAAGTCCCCGCCGCCGAAGCGATGGACGTGGACGCCGACGGCAACACGGTGGGGCTATTCTAAAGCTGCCGCAGTGGCGGGTGGGAGTAGATGCACCCCGCCCCGCGCCCTCGTCGCCGGGCTTTCCTGGCCCCGCTCTCCGTCAGAAATAGCCGCTACGGAAACGGAGTGCATCTACTTCACATTTTAGCTCCCGGGGCGGATTACAGGTAGTTATTTTTCTATGTAAAATGTCCTATGCGCGTATAGGACATATGTCCTATGCCACCATAGGACAAATGTCCTATAGAAGCTCTTGCCGGGCTCGTTTTTGGCCCCAACGGCGGGCGATCGGCCGCGGAATGCGCTGGACAGTGACGAGAGGGAGGGGGATGCTTTGAGCCCAATGAGCACAGGCGACTTCCCGCCGCAACGGCGCATGGGCCGATATGGGCCGGTGGTCTGCGCCCTCGTTTTCGGGTTGGCGGGCACCGGGGCCTTGTTCGGCTTCCTTTGGCGCAATGCGCAACGGTCGGATCAAAAGCGCTTCGACACGCTGACGCACTTCCTGCGGGAGCGCCTGGACGATCGCGTGGAGAAGTACGAACAGGTGGTGGTGCTGGCGCGGGAGTTTTTCATTCAGAACGCCGCGCCTTCGCAAGCCCAGTGGCGGCAACTGCTCGACCGGCTAAAACTGCCGCTCAACTACAGCGGCTTGATGGGGCTGGGCTATGGGTTCTTTTTGCCCGCCGAGCCTTCGCCCGGAGCGGAGTCTGAGTGGACCGCCCGCGCTGCCGCCGAATTTCCGCGCCCCCCGAACTTGCCGCCCGACGCCTCCTTTGCTCCGTTGCGCTATGCTTACGCCAAGCCGCCTTTTCCCGAACCCAGCCTCGGAACCAACTTCCTGGAAGGCGCGGTGGGCTATAGCGCCTCGATGGCAGAGTACCGCAACGCCTTGTATATTACCGGCTGCCTGGCGCCCGGCGCGCCGGGCAACCTCTTCCACGCGCATGGATTCTACATGGTGCATACCGTTTATGACGCCGGTTTGCCGGTAGAGGTGCCCCGGCGGCCGGGCGAGACTTATCCGGAGACTTGGGCTCGGCAACTCAAGGAGCGGCTTCCGCACCGTCAAGGCCACTTGATCGCCGCCATTGACGTGGATGAGCTTCTGAAAGACCTGCTCGAGGGCAGCGCCCTGGAAGCCGCGTTCGAGATTTTTGATCACACCGACGCGAGCCAGGGCCGGCGGCTCAACGACCGGGTCGGTCTTCCCGACGCGAGCGACCGACTGAGGCGGACGGACTTGAGGAATCGGACCCTGGAGTGGCCGATGTACGCGAACCGTTGGTCCATCGTCTTTTACCCCACCGCCGAGTTTGAGCGGCGGTCGCCGCGGCGGGTGGCGTGGATTGCCCTCGGAGCGGGCCTCGCGATCACGTTATGCATTTCGGGCTTGGTCTGGCTGGAGCTGTCGCGGCGCCTGGCATTGGAGTCGCATGCCCGCCAATTGCAGGAAGCTCGGGACCTCATCCGGGCGCTGTCGCGCGAGCGCGAGCAAACCAGCCGCGACCTCCATGATGGGGTGTTGCAGTCGCTCTACGCGCTGGGCCTGGGCCTGCAGAAGACGCGCCGCACCATCGCGCGGGACCCGGTCTTGGCGGAAGAGCGGTGCCGCCAAAACCTGGACGCCTTGGAATTGGCCATGGCGGAGGTGCGGCGCTACCTGGGCAAAGGCGGTTCCGAAGCCACAGAGGACCTGGAACTGGAGACTGCGTTGGGCAATCTGGCGGAAGTCATGCATCGGCAAGGCCGGGTGCCGGTGTGTTTTGATCTGAAGCCGGGTCCGCAGCCGCGCCCCCAGCCGGGCCTGGTCCTGCAACTGCTGCAGATCGCGCGCGAGGCGATCGCCAACGCCCAACGCCATAGCGGGGCGGATTTCGTCGTGCTGAGCTTGAGCGCGGATGGAGAGGGGCTGGTGATGCGGATCGAGGATAACGGCCGCGGGTTTGAGGCGAGTGATGCTCCGGGTCATGGCCTCAGAAACATGGCGGCCCGGGCCGGCGACATGGGGGCGGAATTTCGCCTGGACACGCGCCTGGGCGGCGGGGCTCGAGTGACCGTGAAGTTGCCGCCGGCGCGTTGCCTGACCGCCGATGCCCGCCGGGAAGCGGCGACCCAACCAGCGATATGAACGACCACAGCGCCGGAAAACAGATTCGCGTGTATGTGGTTGATGACCACCACGTAGTGCGGGCCGGCCTGCGCGCCATTTTCGAGGATTACCCGCAGGTGTTGCTGGTGGGCGAGGCGCCGGACGGGGCCACCGCCCTCCGGGAACTGCCCGCGGTCCAAGCCGAGGTGGCGCTGGTGGATCTGCGGCTCCCCGACCAGGATGGCTGCAGCCTGTGCCGCCAAATCAAACGGCTGCCCCAGCCGCCTCGCGTGCTGATCCTGACCTCCTTCGGCGCGGAGAAGGACATCCTGGCGGCGGCGGGCTCGGGCGTGGACGGCTACGTGCTCAAAACCAGCGACGACGATGTGCTGGTGGCCGCGATTACCACGGCCGCCGCCGGGGGCGCCGTGTGGCCCTCCGCGAGCCCGGGCACCCTGCTTCCGGGCGGCCGGGGGACGCCCGCCCTGGAGTCGCTCTCCCCCCAGGAGCGCCGGGTGCTGGCGCTGGTCGCCCAGGGTAAGACCAACAAGGAAATCGGCGGCGCCTTCGAGGTTTCGGAAAAAACCGTCCGGAACCAGATCACCAACCTGATGCGCAAGCTCGGCGTCGAGCGGCGGTCCCAGGCGGCCGTCTTGTTTACCCGGTTCGGCGACTAGCGCCGCCGCCCGCTGGGCTGGAGGGTCCCTCACTTGGGTTGGGCATTGATGTCCTATTTATGTCCAAAGATGTCCGGAAAGGGGATAGATCCGAACCGGCGGATCTGCTACTCTGAGGCCGGTAAATGGATTAGAAATCGGCTAAACAGGCAGGGGATGGGCTTGTAGCTTGGGCTTCGAGTTTGGGCCTCTACAGAATGGTCGAAATATCAACGCACGAACAACAATGACCTCGGGAATGCCGCGACGATCTTCATTTACTGATCCATTCACGCTTTCGGGTGTCCGCCCGAATTCGGGAGTTGACCGAGCGTTGCGAGTGTTACAAGGGAACGGAAAGGTAACGATAGTCAGGTGTTAAAAAATAATACCAACACGATCGAAACAACGGAAAGAAACACTATGAAACTTATAACTGACATTTTGGCGATAAAGTTAGAGGGTTTCTGAGACCCGGCAACCAGTTTCGGCGCTCTTTTCGCGGCCCCGCGAGGTCGTTTGAGCTTT
>Ga0316231_1002355_pt1 | contig 18233 bp, 8 predicted proteins | sample TBH18027metaG_FD_206002 | JGI IMG/M metagenome (GOLD analysis project Ga0316231, IMG submission 206002) | Freshwater microbial communities from Trout Bog Lake, Wisconsin, USA - TBH18027 | ecosystem: Environmental > Aquatic > Freshwater > Lake > Hypolimnion/Profundal zone | place: USA: Wisconsin...
CGCGGCCGAACTGCGTGGTCATCGGCTCCTTGAACTGCTCGCCGAACGGCATCCACGAGGTGGTGCCGCCATCGACGATCAAGGTCTGGCCGACGATGTAGCGGCCGGCGTCCGATGCAAGGAACAATGCGACCCCGGCAATGTCCGCAGGGGTGCCTGCAAAACCGCAGGGAATGGTTTTCCCGGTATCCCGGATCGACTGCTCGACGTCCACTCCCGGCGTGGACTTGAAATGGTTTTCCACCGGCACGGCTCCCGGCGCGATTCCCACTACCCGGACGCCACGGGGACCGAGTTCGATCGCCAACTGCCGGGTGAAGGACACAATCGCGCCGCGTGTGCCCGCATAAACCGAGTGCTCGGTATAACCCTCGTAGGCATGGATCGAAGAAATGTTGATGACCACGCCGCCGCTCTTCTCCAACTCGGGCAGCAGGGCCTGCGTGAGGAAGTAGGGGGCACGGACATTCACCGCATAGAGTTGGTCGAACTGCTCGATGGTCGTCTGAGCGAACGGGCGGTTCATGGTGATCCCGGCGTTGTTCACCACAACGTCCAGCCCGCCAAGGAACGCGACCGCCGCACCGGCCATGCTCTGCAGGGGTTCGGTCCGGCCAAAGTCAGCCTGGAATGTCGCCGCCTTTCCTCCGCCCTCCAAAATTTCCCTGACCGCCGACTCGGCACCCGCAGGGCTGCTCGAATAATGCACGGCCACCGCCGCGCCCGCGCGGGCAAAGGCCAGCGCGATCCCCCGGCCGATGCCTGTGCCTGCTCCCGTAACCAAGACCCGTTTTCCTGTCATTTCGCTCATGTCTTATCTCCTTGTGAATCCAAACAATTTCCAATCAGTTCGTCTTCGCCGGCCGATGCTAAATCCAGCACATGAAAATAGGTCATGATCCCGGTGGGATCGACGAACTCGGTAAAGACCAGAGTCTCCTGTGGCGCCCCTTTGCTCCACTCGCCCTTGCCCTCGACTTTGGCGGCCGCCTTGACCTTCCAGCCGTCCGGACGGACCGAGGCATCCGGCTCCGGCTCGCCGATCGTGGTTGGATCCACCACCACGCCATGGAAGTTCGGGTATTTCTTCAACAGCTCCTCGTTCTGGGCCGTGCCCAGGCAATACGCCACCGGTCCGCGCAATAGCGCCACCTTCCCCTCCTGCATCTGGCGTCCTTTCACAAAACGCCAGCACAGGGGCATGTCCAGGATCACGGTGTCGTCCGGCCGCCACGAGCGGCGCAGTTCATATCCCTTACCTTTGTCGCGCACCATGACCGGGGCTTCGTCGTTTATCCGCACCGTGGCACCGCGGCTCCAGCGCGGAATGCGCAGCCGCAGGGCGAAGGATGTCGGCCGGGACAGGGAGACGCGGAAACGCACCTGGCCGCTGTTCGGGTAGTCCGTCTCCTGAATCAGCGTCACGGCGGTGTCAGAGTCCAGGCGGACCGTCGTTTGGGAAGGCGTGTATAGGTTCACCGCGATGCCGTCGGCACCATAACGGTAGTAAACCATGCGCGGGAGTTCGGCCATGATGCGCCGGAAGTTGCCCGGACAGCAGTAGCCGTCCTGATCGAAATATGTGCGCGGTCCCGTAAACGGAGTGAAATACCGGATGCGACGCCCGGCGGGATCCTGTGCCGCGAAAAGCGCATTGTAGATCGTGCGTTCCATGATGTCGCCGTAGCGCAGGTCGCCGGAAAGGCGCATCAGGCTGTCCAGCCAGCGCACCAGGTATGCCGTCACGCAGGATTCGCCGATCGAGCCCGCGCCGTTCTGCGTGTAGGAGAAATACTCGCCGTCGGAGGCGGAACCGACCACGTTGAGACCGCCGCCCGCCCGCAGCAGCTCGCGCCGCATATACCGGGACATCTCCATCAGCGCGTCCTCGCCGTCATGGCGGTAAAGCTCCGTCTGCGCGTAGCAGCGGGCGAGCATCACGTAAACGTGCGCCGGCTTTGTGTCGAACGTCTGCCGCCAGTCGCGCAGGGAAGCGCAGCGGATCTCGTGGCTCCCGTTGCCATGGCGGATTTCGGCGGCGAACTTCAGATACCGCTCCTCGCCGGTGCAGCCGAAGAGCACAAGGAACGCCTCCGGCAGCCCAGCCGTGCATATCTCCTCCGGCTTCGGGTCGCGCGAGAAGGTGGCGATCACGTAGTCGCCGAGATCCTGCGCACGCTGGAGCGAGGCCGCATCCCCGGTGGCAAGCCAGTGGTGCGCGAGCCCCAACACCAGATACTCCTGGTCGTGCAGCACCCAGTTGTGATGGTTCTGCGCAGCGCCGGGCTCGGGCTTGAACGTGCCGAGGTAGCCGTCGGCGTCGCGCGTCCCCCACACCTCTGCGATCAGCCGCGCGACTCGGTCCCGCACGGCCGAGTCGCCCGTATACGCGGCGAACAGACTGCCCGCGTCAATCACCTTCCCGACGCCGATGTAGTGGTAGCCTCCCGTGAATGGCCGCGACCGGAATGGCTCGACGAAGTCATTCTCGAGGTTCAGGGCCATGAAATTCCCGCGGATGAGGTCGGCGACGCGCCGTCCGATCTCTCCGGACAGCTCCGCCTGCCTGAGCGGGAGCGGCTGTAGAATGTCGGTCACTTTGAATGTCGGTGTCATGCTCTGTCTAATTTTCGTTTGCGATGGATTCCCGTGCGGCCGTGTTCTCACCCGGCTGGCGGCACGGACAAGCCCTCGCCGGGTCTGAGCAGTATGGCCCCGACCTGCGGGCAGAGCCTCGCGCAGGCGTGGAGAAAGCCGGCCGGATCGCCCGCTCCCTGTTCGGCAAGGGTCCAAAAATGACACGGGATCGCCCATCGCGGCTTGGCCTCGGCGACCATCATCGCCGCGTCGATGTGGTTCATGTTTCCAAACACCCCGTTGATCACCGTCAGCACCACGTCGGGATTCAAATCGTAAAGCGGCTTGAACAGCTTTGGCCGCCAGGACGAGTCGCCCGAGACCATCACCCGGACCCCGCCAAAATCCAGGACGAAGGACAGGGCGGTCGGTGACAAATCGCCGTGGTCCGCAGGCACGGTATGAACGACGAGATCCCCCAGGTCATAGCGTTGGTTGGGTTCGAGCACGATCTGCCGGTCTCCCGGCACGCCCGCCTGCTCCAGCCCGGCCACACAACCGGACGGCCCGGCAAACCGGCAGGCCGGATTGCGGCGCGCAATCTCCGGAATGGAATCGGGATCGAGATGGTCGGTGTGCTCGTGGGTCAGGATCACCCAGTCCGCCTCGACATCAGGCGCCGTCATCGCTGGCAGAGAGAGACGCTTGAAGCCATGGAGCCGTTCGCACGCATCCGAGAGATACGGATCAAGAAAGATCCGCTTGCCTGCCGGGGTTTTGAAAATAAATCCCGCCTGCCCCAGCCAATAAATCCGGACGCTTCCCTCGGGCACGCGGGCATCTCTGAGATTGGCGCAGATATTATTCATGCGAAGAGTGTGTCGGTTCGTTCCCGCCGCTACTTGAGCCGAGGCGCTTTTCCCATCCTTTTTGAGCAAAGGATGTATCCAAAAACGCGCTGGGATCGTAAGGGTGTTCCTTCACGACATCCATGTTCAGGTCGATCCCCAATCCCGGGCCTTGCGGGATGGACAGGTGACCGTTTTCCGGATCGATGGCGGGGCACCAAGTGGCCAACGATTTGGTCCACGGTTCATTGAACGGATCAAAATGCTCCTGGATGAGGAAATTGGGGACGCACGCCGCGAGCTGGAGACAGACCGCCGTTGCGACCGGACCGCCACTCTGGTGCGGCGCAATCCATGCCCCGTTCGCCTCGGCGAGATGCGCGACCGCAAGTGTGTTTTTGATCCCGCCCAGAGACATCGGTTCCGGCTGCCAGATGCTGATGCCGCCCTGCCGGGCGAGTGACTCGAAGCGCCCGATTCGATCAAATTGCTCGCCCGTAGCCACCCGGATGGGGCTCCCGGCTGCCACTTCATTGGAAAGGCATTCTTGCTCGGCGGTCGTCGGCTCTTCCCACCAATAGAGATTCAGATCCGCCATGCGCCGGGCGATCCGGACGGCTTCGGCGGGCGTAAATCGGCAGTGGATATCAATCAGGATTTCGAGCCCGGCCCCAAACCGTTCACGGATCGCCTTGAGAATGGCATAAGCCTCGCTCACTTCAGCCTCGGAGAGAAAATTGCGGGATTGACCGAACGGATCGAGTTTGAGTGCCCGGAACCCCATTTTTACCACCTTATCCGCAGCTTTTACGAAGGATTCCGGCGTTCGATCCGCGCGATACCATCCATTCGCGTAGCCAAGAATGCTGGAACGGACTTTGCCGCCGAGCAGCTGATAGACCGGCACGCCGAGATGCTTCCCGAGGATGTCCCAACAGGCCATCTCGACCGCCGCCATCACCAGACGATGGATGTGGCCGGCATCCTGGATCGTCCCAATGATCTTGCGGGAAATCGCCGTGACTTCGCGCGGGTCGCGCCCGATCACAATATGGGCAAGCTCATGCACGGCCGCCTCAGTGGTTTTAATGAAGCCGTTGAGCGTGGCTTCGCCGATTCCGTAGAGGTCGGAGTCCGTGCAGACCTTGATAAACAGCCAGTTCTTCCAGCCCGCTCCAACCGGGTAGGTTTCAATGCTGGTGATTTTCATAAACAGGAGCGCATCAGCACAGGATCAAAAATTGGAAGTCGGATTGTGGATGGCTTCATATAACGTTTTGAATTCCATGTTTGCATCCAAGGCTTGAAGCACGGGCAACCCTATCATGCGCGATTTGTTTCGCTCCACATCCTATTGGAATCATTTTACATTTTTTTCGATAGTTGCTAAACGATATGTATGGAGGCCGATGTAAAAAAGCTGTGTGATTTGGTTTTATCGGAGGCGGCGGGAGTGCCGGCGTAATTAAGCAGATTGCGCAGGAGGCGATCGGCGACCGGGTCTTGCCCGAGGCTCTCGCGGATGTTGAGCGTGTTCATGACGATTCGTCCTGTGCCGTGCCGATAGACCGCCACGTAGGGGCCGGATTTGTAGCCGAAGCAGGTTTGGATCGCGCCGCAGACCACCTCGTCCGGATCCCCGGGATCCTTCAGGCACTTCCCATCGTGCGGGACGATGTTCCGGTAAGATGCCCAGTCGAGCAGGCCGGTCGGCAGGCTGTCGAAGATCGGATGCCGCCGCGCCCAGTCGTCCCGGTGGTAGAAACCGGCGACGAAGTCGAGCCGGTTCAGTTTTGGCGAGTGGAAACGGGTCAAGGCGTCCGTCTCCCAACTGGAAAGACGCAGCCTGCATCCGCCGCTGCCGCTGACAAGCTTCACCACCAGCAAGTGAGTGCCTTCCTTGAGCTCAACGAGCACCTCGTTGGAGGTGGATACCGTGTCGCTCATGGCCTTGCCGTCGATCCACGCTTTGCACCAGAAATCCGCATCGAATTTCATCATGTGGCTCCCGCCGCGACTGATTTCGAACGGGACATAGACATAGACGACAGGGCTGATTTCCATGGCGATATACTTGTGCATGGGGTCGAGTCCACCCCAGAGCGGTGACAAGTCCTGGCAGCTGCCATCCTCGCCGACCTCGACTTCATGCCGCCTGCCGGTTTGTCCCCCGAGCTGCAGCGTCTCGGGAATGCTGGTCAGCTGGTCGGCCTCTGGCTCCGGGGCAGTGTTGTTGTCGAACTTTTCAAACACTGTCCAGCGTGTCGGCATGCGGGCCGAGTCGTTGGACTGTGCCACTTCTGGTGTGAGCATGACCGCCGTGGCCCCTTGCTCGACGCGCTGTGCAAACTCCTCCAACAGCGAGCGGGTCACAATCCGGTTGCCGCTGGTCACGATGACTTCCCGATCGGAAGATGCTCCGGGAGCGAACGGACGGCAGACGACGCCACGTGCCTTCAGCCATGCCTCCAACTCCGGGTCATCGCCCCACAAAGCGACATTGATTTTCACGTCCCGCATTAGCACCGGATCGGACACCTGGAATACGGCCTCGCCATCAACGGCAGCAGCTCCCGAGACAAATGTGGCGGTCAGCCGGTGGCGTCCGGCGGGGCCGTCGAGCTTCACATCCTTTTTCCAGACAGGGAGAGCGAAGGGCTGTTCTGTCTCCGCGATCTGAAGCGGGACAATCTCCCGAAGCAGCGCTTCCTGGTTGGGCCCGAAGAGCACCACCTCGACTTGGTAGCTCCCCGGCGGCAGGACATCCTCGTTGGCGAGGACAACCTCGGCGTGAACCGTCCCGCCACGATAGATATTCCATGGCTCGACGAAGAGATTCCATTTCAAGGGGGCGAACCCCGTGCGGATGGCATCCACCGCGCCGGGTTTCAGGTCACGCAGAAAGGTGATCGGGCCTTCGCCGCAGCTCACTTCATCGTGCAAAGCCGTCATGCTATAGCCGACCAGATGGGGATTGGCGCGAAGCGCGTTCATTCCCAGCCGCCGGTGCTCCGCGTTGGCGACGATGCAGGATTTGAAGTAATCCTCTGGACGCCCGAAGACCTCGTGCAGGCACCAGTGATTCCAGTCGGCCATGAACTTGTCCAAATTGGCGCGATAGTATAACGCGTCCATTTTGTCGGTGGCACCCAGCCTCTCGTAATGGCGCGCCATCCCAACCAAGTCCATGGCGCTGGCGACCCCGTATTCGGAGAGGAGGGTGGCCCCTTTCGGCGCATGCTCGTCAACTGCTTGCAGGAAGGAGTGGTCGGCAGCATCAACGTTCCCGGCTCCGTCGCCGCCGCGCAGCCAGGCGATCTCGGCGGCGCAGTGAGGTACAGGCAGGTAATTGTGGACATCATTCAGTGGGGCGTCCCAGGTTTTGGAACCGGGGCGGCTGATGCTGTTGACGTGCAAGTCCCTGTCCCACCGGCCACTGCTGAGCAGGCAGAGGCGGTTGTTGTCGAGGTCGCGCAGCTTCGGAAGCATCTCCACGGCGTGGCGGAACACGGCACCGTCTTGGGTCTCGTTCAGGAGATACCAGAGCGCAATACACGGGTGGTTGCGGTCGCGACGGATGATGCCAAAAAGTGAGCGGTCAAAGCGCTCCGGCATAGCTGGCGAATCGCCCATGAGCCATGAGGAGGAGGACTGCTGCATGACCATCAGCCCCAGTTCGTCGCAGAGATCGAGCTGGGCCCTTGCCCCCGCGAAGGGGAGAAAGCGGACCGTGTTGAAGCCCATTGTTTTCGCGTAGATCATGTCTTTCCGAAGTGGCGACAGATCCTGGCAGGAATGAATTTTGACGGGGGTTGTCCAGAGACTGTGCGCGCTGCGCAGGAAAATGCGGCGGCCATTGAGCCGGAAAAAACCGTCCTCGAAATCGAAGTGGCGAAACCCGCAGCGCGTCGAACGCTCGTCGGTTGACTGGCTCCCCTCTGCCTGGAGCCGAGCCGTCAAACGATACAGGAACGGGGCGTCCAAGTCCCACAGCCGATGCTGCGGGATGGTCAGGCTCCCGTTGACCAGACTGCGGCCCGCAGGCACGCTTGTCTCCACGGCGGACCGGGCCACATTCTCACCTCCGGCACCGGGGGCGGCTTCGAGACCGAGCCGGACCGGAACGGCCTCCGAACCGGCGTTGAAGACCGTCGCTTCGACTTTGATCTCTCCGGTTTTCCAGTCCGGCAGCAGATGCACATCCTCGATGGAGACGGCCGGCATGCTCAGCAGTTCCACGGAATCGAGGATGCCGCCGAAATTCCATTCCAGCCCCGGGTGATGGGGGAGGTCTTTGGCTCCTCTGGCTGTTTCGTAGAGGACGATGCCGTCGATCCGTTCATTGGTAGGATTCAGGACGCGAATGGCCAAGAGGTTGGCTTCCTCCGGCTTGACCACGGCGGTCACATCAAGCGAGAACGGCTCCTCGCCGTCCTCGTGGCTGCCGACTAACTCCCCGTTCACCCAGACGTCGGTCTTGTAGTCCACCGACCAGAATCGCAGCAGAGTGCGCCCCTCGGGATCGGGGTTGACAGGGGCGGTAAAGCTCCTCCAATACCATGCCAGCCCGTGGTAGTTGGGGAAGGCCTCCTGGATGGTGCTCGGAACAGCCACTGTCTTGGACCCCGGCCTCGCGGCCTCAAACCATTTTGCCTCGCGGCCTTGGTTGTTAGGATCGGTGGCAATGTGCCAGCCCTCGCCATCAAGGCTCGTGACCGGGGTAAATTCAGGAATTTCGCGTTTTATTCTCATTTTTATGTATCCATGAAAAACACATCATCTCCATGGTTGTGGCATTATCGGAGCCGGCTCGGCATACGGCCGCGCCATGCGCAGAAAGAATCCGCAGGCTTTCCCGCCGTTCAATGCCATCAGGATCGTGACCGGTGTGCGTCCTGCTGGCAGTCGCACCGGAATGCGATGGAAATCACGGTATGCCGGATTGGTTCCCTTCAGGTTCGTGTGCACTTCCTGCTCCCCGACCCACAGGCGAACCGGCCCGTCTTCGCCGAATCTGACTTCAACGTCCATCGCCTCTTCGGCATCGACGTGCCCGAAGAATGCGGCGTGCCCGCTCTTTCCCTCCCACGTGTCGTGATTGTTGACGAAGGAGGCTGGAAAGTTACGCTCGTTCGTCCGGCACTCGTTCGCGTTCGGCCGAGCCATATCGGCGATATCCTCACCAGGGAATATCGGTGTGATCAGCCAGCGCAGAAAATCAGCGGAGACGTTCGGTGGACCGGGAAGCGGCAGCGGTCCGAAGAACGGACGATTGGCATAGTCGAAAGGCGCGGCGCGCAATAGCGTCACCATCCGGCCATCGAAACCATAGACGTGGTTTGGCACAACTTCCAGTTGCCGATTGACGCCATCTGCGATGAGGGTGACGCGTTGCGTTTCAGGATGAATCCCCACCACCTCGCATACGTTGCCGGCGGTGTCTGTCGCCACGCGCACCCCCGCTGTGCAGGAGAACAGCTCGCGGCCATTCAAGCGACCGTGGAGTTGGCCGTCTTCACACGTGAGCTGATAGGTGTGATCGCCCCATCGCTGGGTGCAGGTAAAATCATGCCCTGTGGGTCGCAGGCCCGACCACCACACACGATCCTCGTCCACTTGAACTCCGTGGAGATGAGCGAAATATTCGAGGGCCGTGAGGAGCATTGGGCCATAATTTCCACCACCCCAGGTGGTTGATTCGCCTGTCTTGATGCCGACGCCGCCGAAGAAATGATACCCGTTTCGCGCAAGGGTCTTGTGCAGCCTGTCGCCAAGCATGGACGCCTCCGCGTAGTGACCGTAGTTTTCGAGCGCGCGGATCGCTCGTTGCTGGAGAAGACCATGGCAGTAGTGGTCATCGGGCGAATAGCCAGGGATATCCGGGCGCTGATAGCTGGGTTCGTTGATGGCCAGGTATGACAGGCCGAATGGAGTCCAAAACTCGTCGGGATTGAGCAGGTGGCAACGGATGAACTCATCGGCCATTTGCTGTGTGAACAATCCGTAATACATCCCGCTCCAAATGTTGGGCGAAGCAAGGACGTCCACCCACGCTCCGGTTCGGTCACGATCGAAGAAGGCATGTTTCTCCGGCCGCCACAAACTTTCTGTCACCCGCTGGCGTACCTCCTCGGCCTGTTGCCGCCAGAAGGACTCACGGCCGTTACCAAGTTCCCGCGAAATGCCGGCCAGCATGAGCCGGCTGCTAAAGCTGTAACCGTTGATATTGAGCGAAGCGATTGGCACGAGCAACTCGTCTGGCGTGGGAACGGGAAACCCTTGATGATACCGTTCGATCCAATAGCTGGCATAGATGTCAGGGTCCAGGGGGCTGGGAAGGCCTGATGCTCCGGGCGGCTGATCGAAGGGCCAATAGGTTGGCGCCCCCCGCATAGTCCATCGCGGATCGCCGTCCTCTCCCGTGTCCCAGGTGCACCACAGTTCGAGCAGGCCATCACCGTTGGAATCTCGGGTTTTCCACAGGTAGGCGTCAAAAGCCTCAAGCGCCGCATACAGCAATTCCAGATATTCCCGGTCCTTGCCAAGCCAGTAGTATAGCTTCCATGCGGGGGTCGGAAAACAGTAGCCCTGAATCATCCGGTAATCGAACACCAGGCCCAGCGCGGGGTCTTCGACGAAGCCGTCCGTCCATTTACCATTCTTGAAATTGCCCTTGCGGGCAGCGGCAGCATTGTTGACGTAGCCCGGCAGACGGCCATCTTCCCTTTGACCGAGCATGAAGACCAACTGGTTGTGCACGGCAACTTCAAGGTTTCGCTTGGCATACATCTCTCCGCCCATAGGTTGGGTTTCGAGGTAGGCAGCATGGAACCCACCCCCTTCGACGAGGACTTTCATCGCGGGAGTAAACTGCACGATGTTTCCCTCCGCTTTCGCCTCGGCAGCGTCAAAAAGACGCTGCAAATCGGTATCGCTGGTTTGGAAAGACACGCCAGTCTCGACGATGTTCCCTCCCTCAGATTTCTTCTTAAGATATTGCAGAACCCTATCGGTCATCACTTTATTCATATATATTTAAAGATTTAATAGGATGTTGAGAATTATTTAGTTTTATTGCAAGCGGTTGGTGTGCCTGCATAATTGAGCAGGTTCCGTAGCAAATGATCAGCGACGGGATCTTTCCCAAGATTCTCGCGGATGTTCAGCGTATTCATGACGATCCGTCCTGCGCCGTGCCGATAGACCGCCACGTAGGGGCCGGATTTGTAGCCGAAGCAGGTTTGAATCGCGCCGCACACCACTTCGTCCGGTGTCCCGGGATCATCCAGACACATCCCGCTGTGCGGGACGATATTCCGGTATGATGCCCAGTCCAGCAGGCCGGTCGGCAGGCCGTCGAAGATCGGATGCCGCCGCGCCCAGTCGTCCCGGTGGTAGAACCCAGCGACGCAGTCAACCCGGTTCAGTTTGGGCGAGTGGAAGCGGGCCAATGCGTCCGTCTCGCAGATCGACAGACGCAGCCGGCTCCCGCACGCGCCGCTGATCACCTTGACTGCCAGCAAGTGAGCGCCTTCCGTGAGATCGACGAGCGCGCCGGGAGTGTTGAATTCGGCGCCCCCCCCCGCTTCGTTACCGGTGCGAAGCGTGTCGCTCACCACCTTGCCGTCCAGCCACGCCTTATACCAATAATCCGCGCCGAACTTGATCTCGTAGGAACCACTGTGCTGGATTTCGAACGGGACATAGATGTAAACAACGGCATTTTCCTTGGCCGAGCCTTGGGGCGACGACTTGACTCCGCCCCAGAGCGGCATCAAGTCCCGGCAACCGCCGTCCTCGCCGACCTCGACTTCATGGCGTCTGCCGGTTTGTCCGCCAAGCTGGAACGTCTCCGGGATCCTGGTGAGCTGGTCGGGCTCCGGCTCCGGAGTGCTTTTCTCGAACTTTTCAAACACTGTCCATCGGGCGGGCATACGGGCCGAGTCGTTTGTGAATACCGCCTGGGGCGTGAGCATGACTGCCGTGGCTCCTTGCTCGACGCGTCGTGAGAACTCGTCAAACAGCGAACGGGAGACTAAGCGGTTGCCACTGGTCAGGATGACTTCCCGGCCAGATGACGCTCCGGGAGCAAACGGACGGCAGGCGATGCCACTTGCCTTCAGCCACGCAGCCAGCTCCGGGTCATCGCCCCACAAAGCGACTTCGGCTTTCACCTCCGGCATCAGCGCCGGATCAGACACTTGGAACACGGCTTCGCCATCAACGGCAGCCGCTCCCGAGACGAACGAAGCGGTCAGCCGATAACGCCCGGCGGGGCCGTCGAGCTTCACGTCCTTTTTCCAAACTAAGAGAGCGAAGGGCTCCTCCGTCTCCGTGATCTGAAGCGGGACAATCTCCCGAAGAACCACTTCTTGGTTGGGTCCGAAGATCACGACCTCGACTTGGTAGCATCCCGGCGGCAGAACATCCTCGTTGGCGAGGACGACCTCGGCGTGAACCGTCCCGCCGCAATAGGCGTGCCACGGCTCGACGAAGAGGTTCCATTTCAACGGGGCAAACCCCGTGCGGATGGCGTCCACCGCGCCGGGTTTTAGGTCATGAAGGAAGCTGATCGGCCCCTCTCCGCAACTGACATGATCCTCCAAAGACGTCATGCTATAGCCGAGCAGATTGGGATTGGCGCGGATCGCATTCAGCCCCAGCCGGCGGTGTTCAGCATTTGCGGCTAGGCATGCTTTAAAGTAGTCCTCGGGGCGCCCAAAAACCTCGTCCAGACGCAATTGCTTCCAATCGTCCATAAACTTGTCCAATTGCGCGCGGAAGTAGAGGGCATCCATCTTGTCAGTGGCATCCAGCCTCTCGAAAAAGCGCGCGAGCGCCACCAGATCAACGGCGCTGGCGACCCCGTATTCGGAGAGAAAGGTGGCTCCTTTCTTCCAACTGTCGTCAGTCTCTTGCAGAAAGCCCCTGTCGGCGGGGTCAACCTTCCAGACGCCGTCGCCGCCGCGAAGCCAGGCGATCTCCGCCGCGCCGTGCGGCACAGGCATGTAGTTGTGAACGTCATTCAGCGGGGTGTCCCACGTTTCGGAACCGGGACGGCTAAGGTTGTTAATGCTAAGATCCTTGTCAAAGCGTCCGCTGTTGAGCAGGCAGAGACGGCTGTTGTCGAGTGCACGCAACTTCGGAAGGAATGATTCCGCAACGTATCGAAACACAGGCCCTTCGAAACACTCGTTCAGCAAATACCAGAACGTAATACACGGGTGGTTGCGGTCGCGACGGATGATGCCCAAGAGCGAGCGGTCGAAGCGCTCCGGCATGGCTGGCGAATTGCCCATGAGCCATGAAGAGGCGGACTGCTGCATGATCATCAGCCCCAGCTCGTCGCAGAGGTCGAGTTGGGCTCTGGTCGCGGCGAAGGGGAGGAAGCGGATCAGATTAAACCCCATCGTCTTTGCGAAGATCATGTTTTTCCTCAGCGATGTCAGATCCTCGCAGGAATGGATCGTGATGGGGCTCAAGAGACAGAGAGCGCTACGGAGGAATAAGCGGCGGCCATTGAGCCGGAAATAACCGTCCTCGAAATCGAAGTGGCGGAATCCGCAGCGCGTCGAACGCTCGTCGGTTGACTGGCTCCCCGCTGCTTGGAGCCGCGCCGTCACACGATACAAGAACGGGGCGTCCAAGTCCCACAGCCGATGCTGAGGAATGGTCAGGCTCCCGTTGACCAGGCTGTGGCCCACAGGCACTGTTGTCTCCACGGCGGACCGGGCCACAGTCTCACCTCCGGCGGCGGGGGCGGCTTCGAAATCAAGCCGGACCGGCACAGTCTCGGGGCCGGCGTTGAAAACCGTCGCCTCGACCTTGATCTCTCCGGTCTTCCAGTCCGGCAGCAGATGCACGTCCTTGATCGAGATGGCTGGCACGCTCAACAGATCCACAGAATCGAGGATGCCGCCGAAATTCCATTCCGCACCGGGGGCATGGGGGAGAGATTTGCACCCCTTTGCCGTCTCATTGAGGACGATCCCGTCGATCCGTTCATGGGTCGGATTCAGGACGCGAATGGCGAGCAGGTTCTCATTCCCCGGCTTGACCGCAGCGGTCACATCCAGCGAGAACGGCTCCTCGCCGTCCTCATGGCTGCCGACCAGCTCCCCGTTCACCCAGACGTCGGCCTTGTAGTCCACCGCCCAGAATCGCAGCAGAGTGCGGCCTTCGAGATCAGGGTTGACCGGAGCAGTGAAGCTCCTCCAATACCATGCCAGCCCGTGGTAGTTGGGAAATGCCTCCTGGATGGTGCTCGGAACAGTCACCGTCCTGGCCTCCGGGCTCGGCTTTGCGAACCATTTTGCCTCGCGGCCTTGGTTGTTAGGATCGGTGGCAATGTGCCAGTCCTCGCCATCAAGGCTCGTGACCGGGGTGAATTTTTGGGATACGGATGGCATAGTTTGGGATGTTATTGCAAAATTCATCAATGAACGCCTTAATCTTGATAGAGCCGAGGGCTTACGTCTTGCTGCAGAGGGGAGAACTTCAACCTCTCAGGCATATGCATTGGTAGCGCAATCGTTTATTCAGATCGCGCTTCCGCGAAATGATTTTGACATTTCGGTTGACCATTAGACACGTTTTTTCCATGAGTCGCCAATTGCCTCGAGCGTCGATCCCCGGGTTTCGGGGAGCATCTTGATGCCGAAGATTGCGGAGAGCACGCAGACCACCGTGAAGAGCCAGAAGATGCCTGCGCTTGACCCTATGAGTTGCTGCGACCATCCCATGATCATGGGAAATAATTGCCCGCAGGTATAAATGGCAACCCAAAGAAAAGTCGTGGTGATGGCGACCGCCTTGGCTCGAATGCGGGTGGGAAAAATCTCGGACATCATCAGCCAGGGTAGCCCGCCAAGCGCGATACCATGGGGCACCGTGCAGAGCGTGATGATCAAAAGAACAATGGGACCCGTGATATGAAAAAAGAAAACCAGGCCAGTCATTCCCGTGATGAGCGCCATCAGGAGGGATGCAAAAATCCAGAGTGGGCGCCTTCCGGCACGGTCGATCAGGTTCATCGAGACCAGGGTCATGATGGCCATGGCCAGATAAGTGAGCGAGAATTGAAGGATCGCCGCCTGCTTGGTGGGAACTCCGGCAATTTGTAAAAGAACCGGAACATAGCCCCCGATTGCGGACCAGCCAGTCCAGTTATTAAAAAAGGCCAGCATCAGCCCGATCAGGAGCGCGTAGCGCACTCCGGGCTGGAATAATTCAGACATCCCGCACTGCTCGCTGGAAAGCGATTCCTTGATTTCGTGGAGTTCCTGCTCTGCGACTCCGGGCCCGTGTATTTTGTGAAGAACCATGGCGGCCTCGTCGAACCTGCCCATCTCCGCAAGCCAGCGCGGGCTCCGGGGAAGGATAAAGAGGAATGAGGCGAACAATACCACAAAGACCATTTGCGAGATAAACATCATGCGCCACGAGTAGTCGTCCGGAAAAACCCGTGCCAGTCCGTAGCATGCCAGCGGTGACACCGTCGAGCCGACCACGATGGCGAGCTGATACATGGTGCCGAGGCGTCCCCGCATCGCTGCGGGAGCCGTCTCGGCGATATACATTGGGGAAGCGACAGAGCAGAGCCCCACTCCCACACCTCCGACAATGCGGAAAATATTAAGCATGGTCATCGTGTGGGCGTTGGCAGTCATGATGGCACCCACGGCGAGCAGGGCGGCCGCGACCATCATGGATCGTTCCCTTCCTATCCGGTCGCAGAGCCACGATCCTAGAAAAGGCCCCGCCATGCATCCCAGCGCAGCACTGGCGGTCGCAAATCCAAAGGCGGCATCACTCAGGTGAAAGTAGTCTTTGATGAAGATATTGGCCGAGGCCATGAGCGAGAGGTCGTACCCGAAGAGAAAGCCTCCAATGGATGCGATGAAGGAAATAAAGAAGATGTGCCTTCTGCGTTTCTTGTCCATCAGGGGGGTGTTCAGGTCGCGGGTGTTCATGGGAATGACGGTAAATTTTGTAGGTTAAGCATTCTGTTACCGCTGAATCCGCGCCGATGCGTTGCCTCCCGCCAAAGGCTGGGCCTCTTCAAAGCTGGAAATTTCAAAAACAATGCTCTTTGGGCGGTTGATCGGTTCGGCCTGCACTAGCGCTCCACACTCGCAATCGTGCGGCCGATAGGGTCTTCTGTTTGGCACATATGCCGGAAACGGTTTTTGAATTCCATGTTTGCATCCAAGGCTTGAATCACTGGCAAATCTATCATGTGCCATTTGTCTTGCTTTACATATTATTCGAATCATTTTACATTTTTTTCGTTTTGGTAAAAAACTCCCGTAGTTCTCACAAAGTGCTTGATCGCATTCATCCATCCTTCCATTCTTCATCTTCGGATCCTTTTTCACCCCAATAATCCCACAAGAACCCAAGCCATAGGCTTGTGCTATTTGAAAGAAGCATAATGAAAACTCTCAGTAAAAAACAGGATATCTGGGTCGAAAAGCACCTCAACGCAATGACCCTGGAGGAAAAAGTCGCCCACCTGCTATGTCCGAGCTGGGATTTCCATCCGAAAGAGGAATGGAAGAAAATTTTCGATGAGATCCCATGCGGAAGCATGTTTGTCGCGGATTGGGATGCCGACAAGCTTGCCGGCGCCATCGAATCGGTACAGGCCATCAGCAAGATCCCCTGCTGTATTGCGGCTGACTTTGAAAACGGCTGGAAGCGCGGCACACTTTATCCTTCTGCCATGGCATGCGGTGCGGCCAAGATGCCAGCTCTCATGCGCAAACGCGGCATCGCCACCGGACGCGAATTGCGCTCCGCAGGCATCCATTGGAGTTTTGCACCTGTGGTTGATATTGCCATAAACCATCGCAACGTGGATACCATCAACCGGTGCTTTTCGACCGATCCCGTGAGATTAACCTCGCTTGTGATCCCGCTTATCGAAGGCATGCAGCAGGGCAACCGGATCGCTGCGACGGCCAAACATTTTCCAGGCACAGGCGTTGACGACCGCGATCAACATCTTTGCACGGCAATCAATTCGCTATCCGTCAAGCAGTGGCGCAAAACTTTCGGTGCCGTATGGCAGTCTGTCATAGACGCGGGCGTCATGTCGGTCATGGCTGGCCATATCGCGTTTCCGGCATACGTCGGGCAGTCAAAAAACCCGTGGGCCGCCCTGCCGGCAACGCTTGATCCCAAGTTGATGATCAATCTGCTGCGCCAGGATCTCGGATTTGATGGCGTCATCGTGTCGGATGCAGGTGTGATGGTCGGTTTTGCATCGCGCGTGGCAAAGGACGAGATGGCAGTCCGGTTCATTGAGGCTGGTGGTGATGTCTATCTTTTCCCGAATGTCCGCGAGGACTTTGGTTTCCTGATGGCCGCAGTGCGCAAGGGCCGTCTGACCGAGGAGCGGATTACCGCATCTGCGCGACGCATCCTTGAGATGAAGGCTCGCCTCGGGTTAAATGAAAACCTGGCCGCTGAACCCATCTCAGCAAAGATGCATGCCGACCATGCCACCATATCCGACAAGCTGTCCAAAAATGCGATGACCGTCATTCGCAGGAATCCGGCCTTTGCCAGGGCTAAGAAACTGGGCAAAGGATCCCGCGTTCTCACCGTCAGCATCATGGTTGACAACAAACGTGAAAAGCACCGCTCAACGCCACTGGATATCGTCGATGCAGAACTGACAAAACGCGAGATGGCGGTCGAGCACATGGACAACCCGGGACATGAAGTGCTGCTCAAGAAGATTGTCGAATGCGACATGATCTTCTTCAATTTTGAAGTCCTAATGCACCAGATTGTCGGCAACGCCAGGGTGATAGATGGATTTGCCATGAACTTCTGGAAAGCCTTCTGGTTCGAATATCCGGAGAAGGTGATCTTCACATCCTTTGGCTCTCCGTATCATCTCTATGAGTTTCCGCATCTGCCCAACATGGTGCTGGCATATAATCCAGAGCCCGAATGCCAGAGGGCTGCCGTCAAAGTCTGGCTTGGCGAGATGAAGGCGCACGGCACCTTGCCGGTCGTGATGCCGATCGAAGCCGGGCCACTTGAATCAGTGATCGGGCGGAGCTGAAACATTTGTCATCTTTTAATTAGGATTATCCATGAACAAGTATTTTACGTTTGACGATGAAAACAGGTCTATAAGAATCCATCGGTTCGACACGCCGTGTCCCTGGCTGAATTACCTGTCGAACGGACGCCTGCATGCGTTCGTATCGAATGCGGGCGGCGGATTTGCCTGGTGGAAGAGTCCGGTCATCATGCGGCTCACTCGATACCGCCAATACAACCTGCCTCTGGACACTCCGGGATTTTATGTTTACATCCGTGAGGCGGACGGCATCTGCTGGTCTCCGACCATGCGTCCCTGCGAGACGGCTCTGGATTCCTTTGAAGCGCGGCACCGTCCGGGCTGGAGCGAGTTTGCCGCATCCAAAAACGGGGTGGAAGCCGCCCTGAGCTATTTTATCCCTCCGGATTATGATGCCATCGTCTGGGATCTGAAACTCACCAACCGCCGAACGGAACGTGTTTCGCTGGACATTTTCCCATACACGGAATTTTCACAGTTCGAATTTGAGAGGGAAGTTTTGTGGGGCTATTACGTCAAGCTCATGTTGCGAACCTGGTTCGATGCCGGGGCCGAAACATTGAATTACCTCTTCCATGCACAGGGCAGCCCACGGGAGGATGAGGTGCCACTGGTTTATCTGTCCTCGACGCATCCGGTCATCAGCTATTCCGGCGACCGCGACGATTTCATCGGCGATTACCGCAGCGAACGCAATCCGGTTTCCATCG
>Ga0316231_1002359_pt1 | contig 18206 bp, 12 predicted proteins | sample TBH18027metaG_FD_206002 | JGI IMG/M metagenome (GOLD analysis project Ga0316231, IMG submission 206002) | Freshwater microbial communities from Trout Bog Lake, Wisconsin, USA - TBH18027 | ecosystem: Environmental > Aquatic > Freshwater > Lake > Hypolimnion/Profundal zone | place: USA: Wisconsin...
CGGGGGTCGGCTGGAAGTCGTCCGGCGTGAACGCGGCGGCACGACGGTCTCATGTGAGTTCGTCCAGCCGATCAGGAAACCTGCCTGACAAATTCCAGCATAATATCACCTGCGACATCGCAATGAACCGCGTGGACGAGAGCAACACCGCTTATGAGCGCATGCTCAAAAGCGATGTAAAATAACGCTTCGTCATCGACCTGGCCTCGCTCAAGGCGGAATAAGTCGCATTGCCTGAATTACTGGGGCGTGTTTGCAAATTGCGGAGCGCGGCTGTCCTCGGCCGCAGCAATACGCGGACGACCGACACCTCCCGGCGATTATCAGCGGCTTGGCGATTGGGGAGTTGCTGCGCCCGGGACGGGCGTGCTCTGGACGCAATTTGAAAACACGCGCTAGCGCTTCTCTGCGTCCTGGCCGCCGAGGTGGCTCAAGTGATCGCGGACTTCTTTCTGTTCGACGGCATTGGTGGGCGCGTTGGCGAGATAAATCCGGTAATTGCGGATGGCCTCATTCGTCTGGCGCTGGCGCCAGGCAATTTCACCCAGGCCGTAGGCGATTTGGAAACTGTTGGTGAAGGCGGCCTGGAGCTGGCGAAAATCGGCGCGCGCCGCATCGAGGTGTTCGCTTTGGTAATAGGCCACGCCGCGACGGAATTGGGCGTCGGGGAAGTTGGTCTGTATTTCCAACAACCGGCTGAAGGCGGTTACGGCATCGCCATAGGCGCCTATTTGGGCGCTGACCCGGCCCTTGCCGTAGAGCCAGGTGGGATCATCCGGGGAGCGGGCCAGCTTGTGGTCAATGGCGTGGAGCGCATTCGTGTACAGACCGGCCCGATTGAAAACCTGGGCTGAAACCAGCATTAAGATTTCATTGTCAGGATGGCGGCTCATCTCCGATTCCAGCAGCGCTGCGCCGTCGGTGTTTTCATGCCGCTGAAAATGGGCCGTGGCGGCGAGCACGTTCAAGTCGGTGGAATTGAATTCCGTCAGGGCAAAGCGGAACGGGCGTGTCAGCGGATCGTGCAACACTTCCAGGGCTTGGTCGGGGTGGTAGTAGGCCAGATAAATGGAGGCCAACAAAAGCCGGGTGGTCAGGTTGTCAGGCGCGAGTTGGCGGACGCGGTTGAATTGGACGGCGGCTTGTCGCAGAAAGCGGGACTGCATGAGCGAGGCGCCGTACTCAAAACAAAAACTGGTTTCGTCGAAGGGGCCGTTGGCGGCCAGGACTTCATTCCAGTTGCGATACCGGCCAAACTGGTCGGACGTAACCCGCGAGAGATCCACGACGGCAGGTGAGCCGGCGCGCAGATTTTTGTTGAAGGCCAGGTTGATGCTGGCGGCCACATTGTTGGTATTTAACGCGCCCGCAGTGTTGAACAGGGTGGCCGCCTGCTCCAAATCCCCGGCGCGCTGGACTTGGACGCCCAGGAAATCCAAGCTGCGCGAATAATACGCTCCCGCCAGCAAAGCATTGGGGTTGGCTTCCGGCAAGACATGCAGATGCTTCATGCCCCAGCCGATGAAGCCGCCGTGCTTGGTCAAATCAGCCGGATGCTGGGCCTGTTCAATGCCGGTCTGGCTGGCGCTGACGACTTGCGTCCAAAACGCCTCGTTTTCGGCCATCAGGTTGGTCGCCAAGTCGGGCGGCAGCATCGTATTCTCCGGCAGCGGTTTGAAGGCATAAACCAGCCCGTGTGGTTCCTGGTAAAACCGTTCAAAATAATAGCCGAAGCTGGGATTGAGATAGTAGATTTGGTGGTTGGTGGAGAGTTCGCTCAACACCCCAAGCACACGCCAGGGCGTCAGCGGGAGAACATCGTTGGTCGTCACGGTCTGCGGCCAGATCTTGGGAAAATGCTCGTGCAGATACGTATGATAAGGCGGCCACTCCAGCAGATGGGTGTCCACCACCGGGAACTGTTGGGACCGGCCCTCGCGGGCCAGTTCGGTTTGCAGCAGATACGACCGGAGGGGTTGTCCCGAATCGTCGCCGTCGCACAACAAGACCGCGCCTTCCGGCGGCAGTTGTTGCGTGCTGAATTGCGCGAATTTTAAAAGGGCAGCGCCATTGACCGTGCGAATGAGGGGCACATTCCTGTACAGCAGCAAGCCTGCTCCGACCAACAGCGAAAGCAGTTCGGCGGCCACGATGACGGGGCACAGCCAGAGGAATTGTTTGGGCAGGGCCGGATCAGGTTTGGGGTTGCGCCGGGTGGGTGTGGGCGCTTTACCGAAGACCAGCAGGAAGTAACCGGCGAAGTAGCCCAAGCACAAGGCCACCAGATAATACAGGGTGAGCGCCGACACGCTGAACCCAAGTTCCTGCATCAATTGGCGCGGGCTGAAGGCCGGATCAAAGGTCACCCACACCAGCAAGCCCAGGAGCACGACATTGACCGCATGCACCATGTAATTGACCAGATTCGCGCCGATCCGGCTGCTGTCACCAAACCCCGCACTCCACCGGACTGCCATCACCAAGGCGGGCAGCAGGGAAGTCAGGGACAGCAAGGCCAGGTCGTGGCGAATGTCCGGCCGGCCCAGGAGCTTGACCACGTGCCACTCGCTGCGCAGATTGGCCTTGATCGCGTCCCATATCCCCAGCGGAAAAACGCCGGAAAATTTGGCCGCCAGCGGCACGGCCACCAGCAGCATTAGCAGCAGCCCGCCCAGGCTCCACAAGGTCATTTGAGCCAGAAACTGCAGGTTGAAGAAACCCAGACCCCGCTGCCAGATGAGCACCGTAAGAAACACCGGCAGAAACCCCAGCAAGGCCCAGTTTTGGACGAGGCAGAACCCATAAAGAAAAGCCGCGAAATACAGGCGCTCATCCCGTTCATCCAGCCGGTATTCGAGCAGTTGCCAGAGGATGACCGCAAAGCCGAGCAGCTCCAGGCTTTCCCCGGAAAAATTCGTGGCGTTTTCCCAAAAGGCCAGTTGCCAGCCCGCGAACAGCACCGCGGCCACCGGCGGAATCCAGGCTGCCCAGCCCGTCAGAAAGGAAAAATCGCTGCGTTCCCGCTGCCGCTCCATTTCCGTGCGGTCATGCGGCAGGATGGCCACTGACCGCGCCAGCACTGCCAGCGTGGCGGCGGCGCAGAGGGCCGAGAAAAAGTTGAGGGCGACGGGAATGTGCGCGGCCGGCAGCCAGCGGAAGGGCAGGGTGGCCAGCCATGAGAGCGGGTAGAAAATCTGCGGCTGCCGGGTCCAGCCCGAGACCGAGGCCACTTGATTGATATTCATCAAGGCCACCCAATGATTCAAGGTGAACCAATAAAGCGCCAGCATCGCGCCGCCCAGCAGCCAGGGCAGAAAACGCGGTGCAAAGCCGGTCCGGGGGTCGGTCTGATTGTCTTTAGGCATTCAGTTTTGTCCAGTTGAATCCAAGAACCGCGCGTTGGCAAGTTCCGTTTCCAGGGCGGGAGTTGTTTTTTGACATCGCAAATCGGCCACGCACTCCACGTGCTGGGTTTGGGGAAACATGTCCAGCGGTTGCACGCGCGCCAATTCAAAGACACCATCGCCGCACAAAATGTTCAAATCCCGCGCCATGGTCGCCGGGTGGCAGGAGACATAAATGATCTGGGCCGGCCGCGTCTGGCGCAATTGCTCCAGCAATTCGGGCCAGCAGCCTTTGCGCGGCGGGTCCAGCAGCACCGCGGTCTGGGCCGCCGGCAGCTTGGCCAGCAATTCGGGCAGCACGGCTTCCACTTTGCCGGCCAGGAACGTTCCGTTCGTCACCCCGCGGGTCTGCGCGTTCTTTTGCGCGGCGGCGATGGCCGGCTGGTCGTATTCCACGCCCGTGAATGATGCCAAAACGTTCGCCGCCTCGATGCCGAAGAAGCCCACGCCGCAATACAGATCAAGCAAATGCCGGGCGCCGCCGGCCTGCAAAAAATCGCGCACCGTCTCGACCAGCTTGGGCAGCAGGAAGAAATTGTTCTGAAAAAAGGAGTGCTGCGGCACGTTCCAGCCTTCCGGTTGCACCCGCAGCACCACCTTGAGCCCGCCCTTGGGCGGCGGATTGGCCCGGACCTGTTTGATCTGCTCATTTAACGCCGGCTCGGCAATCTGGCATTCCTCGATATCCTCCACGAATTGGTTGTCCGCGCGGATGAACCCGATGACCAACTTTTTGGCGGGACCGTTCCACTGGCTGCGGATCATGATGCGGTTCCGGTAGCCGTAAGGCGCCGGGCAGGGGATCACCGGCGCGATCACCGCCCGGGGAATTTTGCCCACGCGCTCGAACAAATCGGCAATTTGCTTTTGCTTGGCGTGCAACTGGGCCGGGTAGGCCAGGTGCTGGTACTGGCAACCGCCGCATTGCCCGAAGTAACGGCACGGCGGCGTCACCCGTTCGGGCGAGGCCGTTTCCACGCGCAGCAGCCGGGCCCGCGCGAAGTGCTTTTTCACTTCCGTGATTTCCACCAACACGGTTTCGCCGACGATGACAAAGGGTGTGAACACCACAAAATCATCGGCCCGGCCCACGCCTTCGCCGCCGAAGGCAAGATCCTGAATCTGGAGCGTGATCTGGTCACCAATTTTAAGAGGCACGAGAGAAAGGATGGCAAAAGGTGGTCGGAATGGAAATGACGAATGACGAATGACGAATGACGGTGTGAGGTGTGACTGAAGGGCCTGACTTGGTCGGACTCGGCCGGACGGAGCTCGGAGAACGGAGGCCAGATGAAAGGAAACGCTGAGAAATTGACATGCTGAAATCCTGAAATTTCTGGCCGCAAGAAGGCAGACAAGGGAGACCACTGGCCACCGACGACACAACCACACGACCACAGAACACAAGCTCCGTAGTCCTGTGGTCCGTCGTCCCGTAGTCCCTCTTCCCCTGCGCGCATGTCGCCATGATTTGGCATCCGGGGAGAAACATAGCATGGATGAGGGCGGCGCGTTTGTTAGCCGCTAACACGAGAGCACAATTTTTTTACCGCGGATTACGGATGGCACGGAGTTTGTACTTGAACACCAGGGGCGGATTGTGTGGGGGCGGATTGGCGGATTGATGAGAAGTTCCGTGTTCCATTCGGACCTGCTCTGATGGCAATGGGCAGAACCCATGACCGTTATGCGTTTTAGAGTCAAGCCATTCACTCACCCTGAATACCAAGCACTTCGGCTGAACAGCGAGTTCTTGGCTTCCTTGTGGGGAACGGGGCATGTCTTTTTTATTGTATTCCTGACGTTCGCACTCGTTACGCCCGTGGGTATTGCGCTGGGTGTGATGGTGTGCCCAGAGTATGAAGGCCCTTGGAATGCTGTCGAGTCCTTTAGGGGCGCACATTTAATCATTGCGACTATCGGATGCGCGGTCCAAAGATTCGCCAGTTGGAGAGGAAGGAATTTGCATGAACCTCGTTGGAGTAAAGCATAACATTCGCCGGAACAGACCGCCGGTCGCGCTTATGGATCTATTGTCACTGTACCATGGGGCGTTGCCCCTATGCTGGTATGGGCCGGGCCTTTGGTCCAGGATCGTCGCCTTGCCTTCCGTAACAGATTGTCCATCCTGACGCACAATTGGCTGCTCGGTTTTCGGGCATCGGATTTCTTTCGGGTTTCGGATTTTGAACTTCGGATTTCGGCTTCAGCCCGCCGGCTTGCTTTTTTCGGCGATGGCTTCGGAGAAGATGGCCAGGGCTTCGGCGCGTGAGAGTGAGCCGACGAGACGCTTTTCCGTGAGGCTGTTGACGACGGGAACGTTGCGTAGCTCGCTTTGCAACAACAAGGGCAGGGCGTCCACCAGCCGCTGGCCGGGGGTGAGGCAGGGCGGCGGCGGGCGCATCACGTCGAGGGCGATCACGCCGCCCAAGGCCCCGTTGTCGTTCAGAAATTCTTTCAAATCCTGCAAGGCGACCAGGCCGAGGAGCTGCTGCCGGGCATCCACGACCGGGAAGAAGTTGTTGGAGTTGGCCACGAAACGGTTGGCGATTTCCCGGAGCGGCACGTTCTCCCGCAACGGCGGGACGGGCGCGTGCATGAGGTCGCCAACGGTTTTGTCCATCGCCGCGCCGGCTTGCTCGATTTCGCGGCGCAGGGACAAGCCTTTGAGCCGCATGTGCTCGGTATAAATGGATTCGGGGTGCCATTGCCTGGCCACGAGCGTGGCCACCACACAGGCCAGCATGAGCGGCGGCATGAGGGCGTAGTCGAGCGAGATTTCAAATGCCATGATGATGGCCAGCAGTGGCGAACGGGTGGTGCCTGCCAGGGTGGCGCCCATGCCCGCCAGCGCGAAGGCCCCCGCCGGCACGCCCGGCGCGCAACCTAGTTGATGCAGCGCCATGCCGAACACCGCGCCGGCCGTCGCCCCCAGAAACAGGGTGGGAGTGATCACGCCGCCCACCGTCCCGGCGCCGACGGTGATGGCGGTGACCAACAATTTGGCGAGGAGCAGCCCGCTGAGTTGCGGCAGTGCTTCCGGGAGCTTGTCGTAGTTGCCGTGCAAAATGGAGTTGGTGACGAAATAGCCGTTGCCGCACACACCCGGAAAGCCGGCGGCGGCCACCAACCCGACGGCCAGCCCCGCGACCATCAATTTCACATACACCGGCCAGGTCAACCGGTCGAAATATTCTTTGCCGGTTCGCAAAAACTTTAGAAACACCGCTCCCACGCCGCCGCAGATGAGTCCCAGCACGATGAACCACGGGAGTTGCGCCGGCGGGCTGGGCGGGAATGGCGGCACTTGATACCACGGTTCGATCCCGAAAAAGCTGCGTGATACCGTGGCGGCCACGACGGAGGCGCAAACCAGCGGCGCAAACAGATTCATGGAAAAATTGCCGAGCACGATCAGCGAGGCGAAGACCGCGCCGGTAATGGGGGCATTGTAAGCCGCCGAAATGCCCGCCGCCGCGCCGCACCCCACCAGCATGCGCAGCCGGTAGGGCGGCCACTTGGCCAATTGCCCCAGCTTGGAAGCCAGAGTGGCGGATAGTTGGGTGATGCCGCCTTCGCGGCCAATGGAGGCGCCGGTGGCGATGCTCATCAGGGCCGAGGCCGTCTTCACCGATTCGGTGCGGAGCGGCAGCCGGCCATCGCCGGCCACCACGACTTCCAGCAGGTCGCTGGAACCTTGCGGCCGGATCAGCCGGGAACCCAGGTACAAAATCAAGCCGGCGGCCAGTCCGCCCAGCGTCGGCACCAGCAACCGCTGCGTGGTGGTGAACATTTCGGCCGTTTGCACCGGATCGCCGGATTGCGCCAGGAACGTGCGCTGCACCATTTCCCCGGCCCAGAAGAAGAACAGATTGACCAGTCCGCCCAGGATGCCCACCACGCCGGCCACCAGCAGATGGATGGCCTCCTCTTTGAAGACCAACTTCTGGCGCCAACGCAGGGCACCCTGCCAATGGCGGCGAAGAAAGATCCGCGCCTTGCGGAGGAGATCGCTGTTTATCCACGACTGCACAACGCAGTTTAGCCGCGGCCGCGGCCTCTGACGAGGAAGGATTCGCGCGTGGCGTCAGGCATCCGTGCCTGACGTGGAGGGCGGCATCTCTGCCGCTCGGAAAAGGCGTGGGTGATATTGTGGCGGGTGAATATTTCAAAGGGTCTGGGTTTGCGCGAGGTTTGGTCCGCCGGGCTGGGAAGGCCGAACCTCGGCTTGGCACCGGCTCTACGGCAGGTAAGGATGCCGGCCGCCACAAACAGCGGCAACGGCGCGCTGGACAAACGGCGCCGGACGAAATACAGTCAGTCACACATTAATCCTTATGCCGACACGATTCTTTTTGCCCTCCCTCATGACCCTCGCCACCATTACCCTGATTGCCGGCAGCCCCGCCGACGCCCGCGCGGCGGACGCCGGCCAGCCGCAGTATTATGAAGTGCGAATTTATTCCACCCCCGCGGAAGCGCAGCAGCAACGCGTGAACGATTATTGGCGGGACGCCGCCATTCCCGCCTATAATCGCATGGGCATCCGTCCGGTCGGGGTCTTTACGGAGCAGGAAGCCTCCGCAACCAACAAAGTTTACGTGCTGATTCCGTGCGACTCGCTGGAAATATTTGGCGCGATCCCGGCGAAGCTGGCGGCGGATGCGGTGTATCAGCAAGCCGCCGCCGAATTTCTGGGCGCAACCAAGACCAACGCGGCCTATGAACGCATTGAGAGCACCCTGCTGGTGGCGTTCGACGGCATGAAGCAGCTCGTGCCCCCGCCAGCGGACCGGCGGCCGGAGGTTTTCGAGCTGCGCACCTATATGAGCCCGAGCGAAAGCAAAGGCTTGAACAAAATCCGGATGTTCGAGAGCGGCGAAATCACCGTGATGAAAGAGGTGGGGCTGGCCCCGATTTTCTACGGTCGCGCGGTGGTGGGTTCGCATCTGCCGTGCCTGATGTACATGACCTGCGGCGTGAGCCCGGAAGAGCATAAGAAGCACTGGCAGGCGTTTTCCGCCGCGCCGGTATGGAAAGGACTGCAGAGCGATCCGCAGTACAAGGACAACATGATTGGCATGATCCGGGTCATTCTCAAGCGCCTGCCCGCTTCGCAGATTTGAATGGTGCGGCGGGGCGCCTCACCTCCGGCCCGATCCATTCACCTTGCGCGGTGGCGCGCTGGGGGCGGTTGACGGGGCGTCAACCGCGGCACGCGAGGGCGCGTGCGCTCCTCGGACGCGGAGTCAGGCGAGGCACCTCACCCCTGACCCGCACCATTCACCTTGCGCGGTGGCGCGCTGGGGGGCGGTTGACGAGGCGTCAACCGCGGCACGCGAGGGCGCGTGCGCTCCTCGGACGCGGAGTCAGGCGAGGCGCCTCACCCCTGACCCGCACCATTCACCTTGCGCGGTGGCGCGCTGGGGGCGGTTGACGAGGCGTCAACCGCGGCACGCGAGGGCGCGTGCGCTCCCCGAAGGGGGAGCAGGCTGCGCAAAAAACTTATCGGCGCCAGTGCATTGCGGTTGACTTTTTTGGCGATAGATGAAACCTTTCCGCGTGCGTGTTCCCCGAATTTAATAGTAGTCGGACCCGCTTGAAAATTCCGTGGCAGAAAAAGACGATTATTTATTGGATCTGCTGGTGGACCTCGGCTTCACCAGCGCTGATGTTGTGGCCAAGGCCCGTGAGGAGGCCCAGGCCGCCGGTGTCGGCGTGGTGGATTTGCTCGTGGCCAACAAGGTCATCCGCGCCGGCGACGTGACGCAGGCCAAGGCCGCGCAGTTTGGCGCGGAAGTGGTCCACCTGGCCAGCCTCAAGATCGAGGATGACATCATTTCGCTGGTTTCGCGCGATGTCGCCCGGAAATATCGCGTCATTCCCGTCTTCCGCAGCGAGGGCAAGATCGGCCTGGCCATCGCCGATCCCTCGGACCTCAACACCATTGATTCGCTCACGCATTTGCTCAACGCCGAAATCGAGCCGCGCGTGGCCTCGGAACCGGACATCGAGGCGGCGCTCAACAAGTATTACGGCGGCGAAAAGCGGAAAGGCGCGCTCGCCGACAACAAGGAATTCGAGGGGGTCATCAAGGAGCTGACCGAAAGCAACGTCGAGATCGTGGCGGACGACGGCGGGGAAGTGGAAGCGGACGCGCCGCTGATCCGGCTGGTGAATCAGATCATCGTGGACGCGTTCAAGCTGCGCGCGTCGGACATCCACCTGGAGCCGCTGGAGAAAAAATTCCGCCTGCGCTACCGGATTGACGGCATGATGACCGAGGTGAAGTCGCCGCCCAAGCGCTTGCAGGCCCCGGTCATCGCCCGGTTGAAAATCCAGGCCGGCATGGTGATTTCCGAACATCGCATTCCGCAGGACGGACGCATTCAGACCAAAGTGGGCAACAAGCTGATTGACTTGCGCGTGTCCTGCCTGCCGACCAATCACGGCGAAAGCATCGTGATGCGTATTCTGGACAAAGAAGGTTTGAAACTGGGCCTGGCCGAACTTGGCTTCATGAGCGATGACCAGGCGACTTTCGAGCGCATCATCGCGCTGCCGGACGGCATCCTGCTGGTCACCGGGCCGACCGGCTCGGGCAAGACCACGACGCTCTACTCGTGTTTGAATTTCATCAACCGGCCTGACCGCAAGATCATCACCGTGGAGGACCCGGTCGAATACGTGCTGGCGGGCATCAACCAGGTGCAGGTGAATGAAGTCGTGGGCTTCACGTTCGCCCTGGCGCTGCGCGCCATGCTGCGCCAGGCGCCCAACATCATCATGCTGGGGGAAATCCGCGATATTGAAACGGCGTCCATTGCCATCAATGCCTCCCTCACCGGCCACCTCGTTTTCTCCACCCTGCACACCAACGACGCGCCGGGCGCCGTGACCCGCTTGATTGATATCGGCGTCAAGCCGTTCCTGGTGGCCTCCTCCACCCGGTGCCTGATGGCCCAGCGCCTGGTCCGCAAAATCTGCAAGAAGTGCGCCGCGCCCTACGAGCCGACGGATGCGGAACTGCGCTCGCTGGGGCTCAAGCGCGAGGAGATGAAGAACGCCAATGTGCAAAAGGGGCGGGGCTGCAATAACTGCAACGGCTCCGGCAACCGCGGCCGGTTCGGCATCTTTGAAATTTTCACGGTGGACGACGAGGCCCGGAAGCTGATCTATGACCGCGTGCCCACCAACGTGCTCCGCGCCCGCGCGCGCGAAATGGGCATGCGCACCCTGCGCGAGGACGGCATCCGCAAGGTGCTCGCCGGCCTCACCACCCCCGATGAAGTCATCCGCGCCACGGTCGGCGATGAAGCGTGAGTTAACGCAATGACGAATGTCCAATGATTTGAGCTATGTCTTATTCGATGTCAGATTTGTTGCAGTTGGTGGTGTCCGAAGGGTCGTCTGACCTGCATATTCGCGTCGGCACCGCGCCGACCATCCGGGTGCACGGTATTTTGCATCGGGTGGAGGGCCCCTCGCTCAAACCGGAGGATGCCGAGGAACTGATGCGCAGCATCACCTCCGAGGAGCACATCCAGCAGGTGCGCGAGCGCGGCGGCGCAGATTTCGCCTTTGCCTTCGGGGAGGCGGCGCGCTTTCGGGTGAGCGTGTTCAAGGAAAAGGGCAATTTCGCGATGGTCATGCGCCAGATTCCCAGCAAGATGCTCACGTTCGAGCAGATCGGCATTCCCCAGTCGGCCAAGGAACTGCTGTACAAGCCGCGCGGATTGATTCTGGTGACGGGGCCGACCGGTTCGGGCAAGACCACCACGCTGGCCTCCATGCTGAACATCGTGAACGAAGAGCGCGACGAAGTGCATCTGATCACGATTGAAGACCCGATCGAATATTACCATAAGCACAAGAAGGCGCTCATTACGCAGCGCGAAGTCCACGTGGACGTGCCGAATTTCGCCGAGGCCCTGCGCCGCGCCCTGCGCCAGGACCCCGACATGATCCTGGTTGGCGAAATGCGCGACTTGGAGACCATTGAGGCGGCCATCACGGCCGCGGAAACGGGCCACTTGGTGTTCGGCACCCTGCACACGACCGGTGCGGCCAAGACCATTGACCGCCTCACCAACGCCTTCCCCACCAACCAGCAGGAAATGGTGCGTATCCAGCTCTCCACGGTCCTGCAGGCGGTGATTTCCCAGTTGCTGGTTCCGCGCGTGGACAAACCGGGCCGCGTGGCCATCTTTGAAATCATGATCAACACGCCCTCCATCGCCGCCCTGATCCGCGACAACAAGACGTTCCGCATCCAGTCGGACATCCAGACCGGCTCCAAATGGGGCATGGTCACGCTGGACTCCTTCCTGATGGAGAAATACCAGCAAGGCATGATCGCCCGCGAGGAAGTCATCAACAAGGCGCAGGACCCGACCACCATCCTGGCCAAGCTCCAGGAACTGGAGCTGGAGGCCAGCACGAATGCCAAAGGCAAGAAATAACCCCGCCCCATGCCCGACGAAATCTCCAGTCCATTATTGAGCCTCATCCGCGAAAACGGGCTGATTGACGATCTGCAATACGAGGAGGTGGCGGGCGAAATCAAGCGCACGGGCACGGCGGTCATTCAGGTGCTGCAGGACTTCGGCATCATGAAGCTGGACGACATCCTGCATGTGGAGGCCACGGCGCTGGGCACGGAAGTCATCTCGCTCAAGGATCGGGAAATTTCGCCCGACGCCTTGAAGCTGATTCCCGCCAAGGTGGCGCAGATGTACCACTGCCTGCCGGTGGCGCTGGTCAACGGCACCCTGCAAGTGGCGCTGGCCGAACCGCTCGATCCGAACGCGATCGGGGAGATCGGGTTTGCCGCCAAACGCGATGTGCAGCCCGTCGTGGCCGATCCGGCGGAGGTCCTCAAGGGCATCGAACGGTTTTACGGGCAGGAGGACAACGAAAGCTTTTCCGAAATCCTCAAGGAGCTCGACGCCAATAAGAAGATCGCCCGCGAAGTCGTGGAAGCCGGCGAGGACGCCAAGGCCGCCGAGGCGCTGGCCAACGAGGTGCCCATCGTCAAATTCGTCAATCTGGTTTTGCAGCAGGCGGTGCAGGATCGGGCCAGCGACATTCATTTCGAGCCGTTTGAAACCGACTTCCGCATCCGCTACCGCGTGGACGGCGCGCTGTATGAAATGGCGCCCCCGCCGAAGCACCTGGCCCTGCCCGTGACCTCCCGTATCAAGATCATGGCCAACCTGAACATCTCCGAAAAGCGCATGCCGCAGGACGGGCGCATCAGCCTGACGGTATCCGGCAAGCAGATTGACTTGCGCGTTTCCTGCCTGCCCACCGCGTTCGGCGAATCCATCGTGCTGCGCGTGCTGGACCGCTCCTCCGTGAGCTTGGATCTCGACGCGCTCGGCCTGCCCAAATATGTCTATGATTTCACCTCCGAGGTGATCCAGCGGCCCAATGGCATTTTCGTGGTGACCGGCCCCACGGGCTGCGGCAAGACCACCACGCTCTATTCCTGCCTGCGCCGCGTTAACACCATTGATTCCAAGCTGCTCACCGCGGAGGACCCGGTGGAATTCGACATCGAAGGCATCATGCAGGTGGCCATCAACGAAAGTCTTGGCATGACCTTCGGCAAGGCGCTGCGGTCCTTTCTGCGCCAGGATCCGGACATCATCATGGTCGGGGAAATGCGCGATTTGGAAACCGCGCAGATTTCCATTCAGGCGTCGCTCACGGGCCACTTGGTCTTGAGCACCCTGCACACCAATGATTCCCCCGGCGCCGTCACGCGGTTGGTGGATATGGGGGTGGAGCCGTTCCTGATTTCCTCCACGCTGATGGCTGTGCTGGGCCAGCGGCTGGTGCGGACGATCTGCAAAAATTGCCGCACGCCGTTTGAGCCCACCGAACAGCAGTTGGGGCTGCTCGGCCTCTCGCCCTACGACCTGGGCGACAAGGTGTTTCACTATGGCCGCGGCTGCTCCAATTGCAGCGACACCGGGTACAAGGGACGCCGTGGCATCTTCGAGCTGCTTGTGGTCAGCGACGCCATCCGCACGCTCATCAACGAGCGCGCCCCCACCGTGGTGGTGCGGCAGAAAGCCGTCGAGCTGGGCATGGTCACCTTGCGCGAAGACGGCTTGCGCAGCATCTTTGACGGTGATACAACGATTGAAGAAGTTGTCAAGTACACGTGATTTGCCATGCCTAAATACACCTATGTAGCCCTGGACAAGCTGGGCAACGAAACGAAGGGCAGCATCGAAGCGGGCAGCCAGAACGAGGCCATCGGCCGCGTGAAGGACATGCAGTTGTTTCCCACCAAGATCACCGAGACAGATAAGGAGGAAAAAAGCGCCAAGAAAGCGGCCAAGAGCAAGGCCGCGCCCAAGCCCCGGCCGGGCGGCAAGAAGGGCGCCATGAACATCAACATCAAGATCCCCGGGTTCAGCGGGGTGCCGCCCAAGGTGTTGACCACATTCACCCGGCAGTTGGCCACGCTCGTGGACGCCGGCCTGCCGCTCCTGCGCGGCCTGCGCGTGCTCGAAAAGCAGGAGCGCAATTCCACCCTCAAAGGCATCATTTCCCAAGTCGCCACCTCGATCGAGGGCGGCAGCACTTTTTCCGAGGGCCTCGCGCAGCATCCCAAGGTCTTTAACCGTTTGTTCGTCAACATGGTCAAGGCCGGCGAACTGGGCGGTGTGCTGGAAGTCGTGCTCAAGCGGCTTGCGGAATTCTCCGAAAAGGCCCAGAAGATCAAGGGCAAGGTCAAGGCCGCCCTGTTCTATCCCATCGCCGTCTTGATCGTCGCCGTCGGCATCATGATTCTGCTCATGACCATGGTCGTGCCCAAATTCAAGGAAGTGTTTTCGGGCATGGGTTTCAAGCTGCCCGGGTTCACCCTCTTCGTCATGGGCGTCAGCGACCTCATCCGGCTGAACATCATGGCTACATCGGGCGTGCTGGCGGTGCTCGTCGTGATGTTCCTGCTGTTCATCAAGACCAAATTTGGCCGCCGCATCTGGGACAAGACCAAGCTCGTCATGCCCCCTGTGGGCCAGGTCATCAGCAAGGTTGCCATCTCGCGCTTTTGCCGCACGCTGGGCACCCTCGTCAGCAGCGGCGTGCCCATCTTGCAGGCCTTGACCATCGTCCGCGAAACCGCCGGCAACGTCATCATCTCCAACGCCGTCTCCAAAGTCCACGAGAGCGTCAAAGAGGGCGAAACCATCACCGCCCCGCTCGAGGCCTCCCGGGTGTTCCCGCCCATGGTCGTCAGCATGGTGGACGTGGGCGAGCAAACCGGCGCGCTGCCCGAAATGCTTCTGAAGATCGCCGACAATTACGACGAGGAAGTGGATAACGCCGTCGCGGCCATGACCTCGCTGCTCGAACCCATCATGATCGTGGCGCTGGCGGTGATCGTCGGCAGTATCGTGATCGCGATGTTTCTGCCCCTGATTCAAATGATCACCAACTTGAGCGGTGACGAAGGCTCCGGCACCGGCAAGAAGGAGTAGGGGACAAGCAGGTTGAGGGTTGAGGGTTGAGGGTTGAGGGTTGAAAGTTGAGCCAGCAGGGAAAAGTGATGCGTGATGCGTGAAATGGGACAGGGTCGGCCGTTGCAACGTTTGGACGTTTATTGCGAGTGCCTGAGCCGGGTGACTCCAACGCATGGGCTGAAAGCCCAAAACATGATAGCCCAGGGCAGCGCCCTGGGTTAGGGGTGGCAACCGTTTATCGAGCCCTGAAAGGACGAAACAGAACCGTATGCCATTGGCTGAATCTTATGTGTGAGGTTGCTTTTGCCGCCCTTTCAGGGCTTGAATTTGTGGGGTCGCGTGTCCCAGGGCGTTGCCCGGGGCTGTCCTGTTCTTGCGCCTTCAGCGCAGGGGATGCCCCAGCGTGATACCCACCATAAACGTAGAAGAAAAACATTTTTTACAGAAAACCTTGACAAATTGCGCCCGTGCAAGTAAATACATTGTAAACACATTGCATGGGCGAATTATTTACAACTGACCCGATATGGAGTTTGATTGGAATAACTTGCCTTTTGAGCTTGGTTCTTTGAATCAACGGGAAGTTGAGGAGTCCTTTGAAGACGCATTTGCCGTGCGCCTCATGCCGGATTCGCCGAGGTTTGCGGTGCAGGCGCGGTTTTTCAACTTGGGCATGTCCGCCGGGGGCGTTGGCATCCTGAGCGTCTATCGCACCAACGGACGGGTCGTTCGGGTGCTGCTGGCACGGCCGTTTGACCCGGAAGAACGTTTCTTCTACCAGCGGAAAATGGGACAGACGCTCTCGCAATAGGGGGAATTGGGGAATCCTCCTCGTCCTCGCAATCGAGGAAAAACTCGAGGACGAAGACGAGGACGACAAGAGAAGATTTTAGATGCGCACATTTGCCAGATGGGAAGAAGTGCCCCTCTTCGATAGCGAAGAGGCGGAGGCGGATTTCTGGACCGAGAACCGGCCGGATTTGCGCCTCATGGAAGGGGCCGTCTCGGGCAACGCCGAGGCCGCCGAATCCGTCACCATCACACTGCGGATTGACCCGCGCATGCTGGCGCGCATCAAGCGGCTCGCCCGCATGCGGTTCCTGAATTACCAGAGCATGATCAAGCAATGGTTGAGCGAGCGGATGGAACAAGAATTGAAAGAACGATGAAAACATATCCCATGCGGAGTCAACGAGTGCGGAACGCGGAATGCGGATTGCAGAATGAAAACATGCCCGCTGGCGCGGTATTCCGCACTCCGAATTCCGCACGCCGCACTGACTCCGCCTTTACCCTGATCGAACTGCTGACCGTCATCGCCGTTATGGCCACCCTGGCTGCGTTGACCTTGGTGGTCGTGGGCAGCATCGCCAAAACCAAGTACCGGAGTGTCGCCACCGCCGAATTGCATCAGATCGAAAACGCCCTGGAGGATTACAAGGCCAAGTACGGGGTTTATCCGCCCAGCAATGCGAATATTCCCGGCACGTATGCGTCGCCGCAGACCAATGCGGATTTTCCCCCGCTATATTATGAATTGAGCGGTGTCGGGAACAATGGCACGGCTTTCACAAACTTGGAAGGCACCGCGCAGATTAAGATGACCGACGTGCAGACCGCCTTTGGGGTTGGTGGCTTTATCAACTGCTCCAAGGGCGGTGGCGACGACGCAGTGCCGGCCAGGAATTTTCTGCCCGGCCTGAAGGCAAATCGAATTGCCACGGTGCTGGACAACAATGTCTGGATCACGAACCTCGTCACTTCCGTGAACGGGCCGGACGCGCAGTACATGCCGCTTGGCGTCGCGAACGTCAATCCGTTTCGCTATGTATATCCTGGCATCAACAATCCCAATTCCTACGATTTGTACGTGGAGATTCGCATCAGCGGCCAGACCAACCTGATTTGCAACTGGAGCAAAGCCGTCCTCTATAACACCTCCTTGCCTTGACGCTGAATTAGCCTATGAACACTCCCGACGCCCACGGCCCCGATTGCTGGAAATGTTCGCTGAACGTGGAATGGCGCGACTGCACGTTTTGTCCCGCCATCCAGTTTCGCCGGGACATCCTTCAGCGCAACGGCAGCCAGGTCAAACCGCTGCCCGCGCCGGCCATTCAGCCGAATCCCGCCCGCCGCAGAAATACTTTTAAACCCATGAAAAACATCCAGCTCTCCACGCGCCGCTTCCGCAGCGGCTTCACCCTCGTTGAACTGCTCGTCGTCATCGCCATCATCGGCATCCTGGCAGCCATGCTCATGCCTGTTTTGGCGGCCGCCAAGAAACATGCGCTGGTCATGAAGGCCAGGACCGAAATCAGCGGCCTCGTCAACGCCATCGCGGCCTACGACCAGGCCTATTCAAAGTTTCCGGCGTCCCCCTATGCGCAAAAACTGGCTGGCCTTGGGCAGAATAAGAACTTTGACTTTACGTATGGCGCCAAGTTTCCAAATGCAACCGGTGTGGTGCAGCCCATTGGGACGCCAGTGGATACAAGCGGCAACGTCTATACCAACAGCGAGGTGATAGCCATTCTGATGGATATCCCAACCTATCCGATAACCGGGGTATCCACCATCAACACCAACCACCAGAGCAACCCGCAGGGCACCAAATTCCTGGACGCCCACATGTCCGGCTGGGATCCTTCCCAAGGTGGCGTGCCGCCCGCGGGTGTGGATAACAATCTCGTGTATCGGGATCCGTGGGGCAATCCCTACCTCATCAGCATGGATCTGAATTATGACGATCAATGCCAGGATGCATTCTATTGCAAAAGGGCGGTTTCTTCTCAAAATGGCGGCTTGGCTGGCTACAACGGTTTGAACAGCCCAGGACCAGCGGGAACTGATAACTTCCAATTTCACGGCAAAGTCATGGTCTGGTCCGTGGGGCCGGATGGGAAAGCCTCCTCCGTGGACGCCAATGGCAACGCGCTTAACGCCATTTCGGGTGTGAACAAAGACAACATCTTGAGCTGGCAGTAATATTGTGAAATTCGTTCGTACATTTGAGTTGACCGACCGGGTGTCAGGCGGACGGTGGCGCAACTTGGCTGAGCCAGCACCTTTTGCGCACCTGGCGCAAACCAATCAATCAGGATTCGACCGGCGCGGTTCTGTGTCTGAATCCCAACGGGATTCCGGCTTCCAGCCCAGGGTTGTGCCACCAGCGCTACCCTGGGTAACGGTTGCCAATGAACCCCAACCCCAACGGGGTTGCGGCCAGTCGAGCAGCGGGCGGCCTCCGGGCCACAACCCCGTTGGGGTTGAGGATACCATCCACCAACTTCCCAGGGTAGCCTCGAAGGCCTTTGGGGTA
>Ga0316231_1002365_pt1 | contig 18183 bp, 10 predicted proteins | sample TBH18027metaG_FD_206002 | JGI IMG/M metagenome (GOLD analysis project Ga0316231, IMG submission 206002) | Freshwater microbial communities from Trout Bog Lake, Wisconsin, USA - TBH18027 | ecosystem: Environmental > Aquatic > Freshwater > Lake > Hypolimnion/Profundal zone | place: USA: Wisconsin...
TTTTGATGAATCAAAATAAAGTATACTTTTGCACACGCTTGGAGAGATGGCAGAGTGGTCGATTGCGGCGGTCTTGAAAACCGTTGTACCGAGAGGTACCGGGGGTTCGAATCCCTCTCTCTCCGCAGCAAACCTTGATTACTAAGGGTTTAAGAAAAAGAGGGACTAATAAAGGGACTAAACCGATTTTAGTCTCTTTATTTTTGCCTCCAAAACAGTAACAAAATCAACTTTTCTGAAACCTCCACTTACTTTCTTTCACGTGTTACGACCTACCTGGACTGGCTATACGTTAATTCCTGTATCATTTGCTAATTCTTCGACTGTTCTAATTGCCTTTTCTAATTCTATCTTAAATAGGGGCTTCTCAATATCGTAATGAGAATTTGGATTAAGTATTCTGTCTTTGTATTCCATCAGTTTTGTCAATTTTGCAGCATTTAATCCATTTGCTAATCCTTTAACCCGAAAAGCCTCAATCATTCCATGAAGATTTTTTATGCTATAATCAACATTCAATCTTTCGTGTAAGGTTAAATAAGCTTTGCAGAGCTTTTCGGTTGCCTTCCTTAAAGTGTTCGCTGATAAGTCAAGTTCTTTAGCGTGAAAGAGAGCCCATGATTTTTTTATCTGATTTGTTCTCTCAATAATTAATGGTTTTGGCTGACCTGCATTTTCATTTTCAAACATTTCAAGATACATCCAGTTTTGATGCAAGGTAGTAATCTTATATTGAGCAAGTTCAAAAAGAAAACGGTCATGTGTCATTAATATTAGCTGATAATCACTTGAATATTTATTAAACAGCAAGTCCAAAACCACGTCCCTATTAGACATATCCAGACTTATAAGCATATCATCAATAACCAATACTTTTAATTCAGCTGAATAGAGTTTTATATCCAATATAGCAAAACGAATGGACAAGCCAATGGCAGACCATTTTGCCTCATTTAAAAATGTATGCGGTTTTTTAATGTTAGGATTTGGGATACTTTGATATTCGGGTATTGAAATTTTAATTTTGGGTGGGGTCAGGTTAAATTTTGCTTCGCTTATTTCAAAAACTTTTTGTTCAAACTCAAGTTTAATTTTAAAATTGTATTTGAATTCATTCTGAATCAATTCATTAGCCTTAATTGTAATTTGAGAAAGTAAATCAATCAACCATTCATTCCATGATTTAAGTCTTCTCTTGTAGTCAAAATATTTTTGATAGCTTAATTTTTCGGCAGGCAATTTTGATTTTCTTAATAATGCAATTGGGTAAACATCTACTCCTTGAAGATTTTTCACCTTTTCAGGTCCCTTTTTCAATTCATCGAGAATATTCAAACAAGGTTGATTACCAATCTTTACATAAGGCAAAACTTCTTCGGCAAACCAATACCAAAGGTCGTTATCTTTAGAATGTTTTAAATTGTGAAGTTGAAACAAAACCCTATAATTGATAAAATCGGAAGCCATGCTGCTTTCCTGAACCTCTGTATTAGTACGAATTGAAAGATCTCTAACATTTTGGGAAACACTGTAAGTTTTAATATTTACTCCATCACTTAAAACCGCCTTAATATGAGTATTGTTTCTGCGAGTTGCAAAAATGTTTACCAAACTTTCATTACCGGATTTCTTAAAATACTTCCGAATTTCATCGTCTGATTTCTTAAGACTACTTTCGAGTAAATTGTATAATGCCCAATAAATAGTCGACTTTCCACTTCCATTCTCGCCATAAATCAGCAAGTGTTTGCCATTAATCTTAAGCAATGGGCTATCAGGCTCAACTTCTGAGAAGAACTTAAAATCATTTATATGCAGTTCGTGAATTTTCATTACTAATGTGTTGTTTCATTTATTCTTTTTATAATATTGGGGCTGCGTGTTGAAGAAACCAAAATCCTGTTTCTTAAAGGATTGTCCTTTTCTCTAAGCCTATAATAAATCTTTTGTATTATATCCCGTTTTTCTTCAAAGGTTTCCATTTTTGAAATATCGGGGAAATTTACAAATTGCAATACATTAATCTCCTTTTCTTTCATATGTTTTTCAAAGTACAATTCGTAAACCATCATGTTCAATACTTCTTCTATATTTTGGCCAATGATTTCGTTGGATGCGTGTTCTAATATTTGTTGTGAAGTTGGGTCATTCAACAATATCAGATATTCAGCCATTATTTCAAACGGCATTCTTTGCATTTCATCCAACTTTGGAATTGGTAATTGCTCAACGAAAATTTTACTCCATTGATTTGTCCCTTGACCGGTAGATGAAGAAACTTTATCTAAATACCACTCCATTACTTTCGAATTAAGTATGGTAAGTAAGTATTTATTGCATTTGCTAGTCATTATGTATGCAGGTGCAGTAACAAACATTTTACGATTATCCAAAGCAAATGCTGGTTTGTCTGAAATAGATAGCCAAACTAATTTTTCCTTCTCAAATTCTTCGGCAAAGGTTGCAGCTGGTCTTTGCAGTGTATACCATTCATATCTAATTCCAGTTTCAGACTTATTTCGTTTTGATAATTCATCTTTAAATCCCAAAAGGTGCTTATAAACTGTAGGATATTCATTTTTAAAAGCAGTTTCTGCTTTTAATGAAGAACCTGAAATTAAAGAATCACCATTTAGCGGAAAATGCCACGGGATGAATATTACATAAAGATCGTCAAATTTGTAATTGAATTTGCAAATATTCCGACCTCTCAATAAAGGTTTAATAATCAGTTCGCATTTGGGTTCAAGTCTCACTAATTCCTCTTTTTTTTCTTTATCAATAAAAAATGCATCGTTAAACCCCGTCAGGAAGCCTCGATAAAATTCAATGTCCCATTCTTTCAATTGAATTCCCTTTTTAACAATTTGATTTTTAATATCAAAGTCCTCATTATCTACAATTACCCAACTTTCATTGTCTAAATCGTTAAGAACTATTCGTTTATTTATTAGATAGTCATTTATTGAGTTCCCTGGCAAATAATCCCCCTTTATAGCTACTGCTACTAAATTGTTATTCCAACTTTCTTTTTTTGTAACCATGATATTTACTTCTACGGTAGCGGTAGGAAAAATGCGTGTATCCTCAAAATTTAAAAGTATTTCAGGGTTTGAATCGGTTATAAAAAACTCGCGTAACCCCTCGCCAAAATTGGTGCGCATCCAAGTATTAGAAGTAATATATGTTAGCGTGCCTTTAGGTTTTAAAAGACTTATTCCCTTTTCATAAAATAAAGTATAGATGTCGCCCGTCCTCCTGAAGGTCTTGAAACCAGCATCCTGTAATATATCTGCATCCTTACCCATTTTTTGCAGTTGAATATAAGGCGGATTACCAATAATTACGTCAAAGCCACCCTTTTCAAACACATCCATAAAAAACAAATGCCACAGAAAGTAGGGGCGTTCGTCGGTATGTTCAAATTCGAGTAATTTAATTCTTGCCTCTCCCTTTTGTGTTAGTTGTTTCTTGCGTTTTTCTATTTCTTTTTCGGTTTTATCCGTTTTGCGAAGAAATTCTTTATTCCGCTTTAATGATGTTTCTAAGCCTGCAATTTCGATGAGCAATTGGTTTTCAAAACCTTCCAAAGATTTGTCAATATGGTTGGTAACGATTTTGTCAATTTGCTTGCGCATTTCGGCTTTTTCTAACTTGTCTTCTGTAGTAAAGTAGGTTTGGATAAGTTGTTTAATATCATTCCTGTTTTTCTCTGAAAAACCATACACAGAACCAGGTTCATGGAATAAGTCATGATCAATTACACGCACTTTAGGTTCTTCAAAAAGTGCTGCTTTGCCTAAATCAATGCCATCAAAACTTTCGAGTAAACTGTTGCCCTGCATTATTTTGTAATCGAGGTTAGGTAAGGGATGTGGGCTATCTTCATCAACCACTAATGCCAGCCAAAAACGGAGTTGGGCAATATCAACTGCGCCTTTTTCCAAATCAACCCCATAAATTGATTTCTGGATAATGTCCTTTTTAACCTGTGCTGGATTAAATTCCTTGTTGGTTTTCAAATAAGGATAAATGAATTTCTTTGCTTCAAAAATCTCCAGCAATATTCCAATAGGAAAAGCACCAGATCCAATAGCAGGGTCGCAAACCCTAATTTCGTCCAATAATTCATTCAACAGAATAGCATTGTCTTTTATGGCAAGGGTTTCAGAAACAATATGATTACGGACAAACCTTTCAATATCGAATTTCGTTTCAAAGGAATTGCTTAGGTATTGAACAATGCTTTCCTTGCACATGTATTGTACCACTTCCTTGGGTGTGTAAAAAGCACCTTTCTCGCGGTTTTCTTCCAGCAAGTTTTCAAAAATATGCCCTAACATTTCAGGGTCAATCCCTACTTCATGGTCATCGGGGCTATTCTCATCAATAGTGAAATTGTACTGTTCAAAAAACTCAAACAGTTCTGCAAAATATTTTTCAGGAAAATCAATTTTTAAAACTTCCTCCGGTTTATCAGTATCAAACAAACCTCCGTTCAGGTAAGGAACGCGCGAACCATTTAATTTCCCATTTAATCCTTTTATTTCAAAAATATCTTTGGGTCTTCTAGAATTCAGCGTATTGAAAAATAATTTCGTAAGGCATTGGCTATTAAAATGAGATTTATCTGAAAAATCTTCAAAGAGTAGCTGCATAAATTGTTTCTTACCATTTTCCCATTTATTAGTGTTGGAAGAGCAACCCATCCAACCTTTTTTCTGCAAGAAATGTAGAAAAACTATCCGACCCAATAATTTCTTTGCAAAATCACGAATGGGTTTTTCCTGTTTTTCAAGTTGTTCCTTTGCTGTATCCAATAAAATATTCCGATATCCATTTGTTGGATTTGCTATAAACTTCCAAAATTTTTCGTAGTGTTCCTTGTAAGTTTTAAAGAATTCTTTGTTAAGCGATTCCACCGAAAACGCATCAATAATTTCCTTAATTCCAGTATTTTGATTTACCTTTTGGTCAATTAGTAAAAGCAAACGTTTTGCTGCAGTTGTGCAAGCTTCATTATCGCCCAAAAGATAGGTGTATCGTTTGGGTTTAGTTTCACCTTTTTTAAATTCTCCTGTGACGAGGTCAATCTCGGACCATTTGGCAATAAACGAAAAACGGTAATCAGTCTGATTTTTTGAATAGAAAAACACAAAAGCACCATGTGTAATATTTTGGTCAATATGATTAATGGCTATTTCTCGCAATCCCTGTCGGTTGCGGTCAATATGAATACTGTCATCCACTTCCACCTCAAAAATGGCAATTGTTTTTCCATCATCCAATTTCACATTTCCCGTTTGTTTCCCTGATTTTACTTTATAATTTTCAGTAAATGGATTCGATGGATTGCTAAAATATTGCACTTTATTGAAAATCAATGAAAACAAGGGTTTCCAATCTGCTTCAAAGTTGAAGTCTTTTCTGAGGATATCCTTTAATTCTTTTTCTTTCATGCTGACTATTTACTAAAACTTTCGGTAATAATGATTTCAGGATTTAGAACTCTTGGTTTTATTACCTGAACTTCCTGATATATTTCATCTTCATCTTGTTTCAATGGATAACTTTTAAGAATTCCAATCACTCTTTCGAGAATGATCACCGGTTTTAACGGACTTTTTTTAACCGCTTTATGAAGTTTATTAATGTCGCGCTGTAAATTTTGGAATCTTCCTTTTCGTATTGCTTCCTTTGCAATTATAATCAATTGAGTTTCCTTGTCATTTGTAAAAGGCAAATTCATCATGGCATCCAAATAAGTAATGGCACTCTTTTCATTTGGTCCCTGAGTAACATCAACCTTTTTATCTTTGGCTTTCTCATCTTCCACTTTATCAGCAAAGACTTGTATGGCTGATTTTACCTGCTCATGGTGATTTTCATGTATTGCAATTCCTTTTTCTTCCTTAAAGGCTTCAAACTTTTTAACCGTCTCTAAAAAAGTAAGCTCTTCCACTTCCTTATTGGATTTAACAAAAATGAAGGCATCTCTTTTGTCATCCTTTATAAAACAGATAGTTTCATTGTTTAAATCCGAGTTGTTCCTGCCAACTCTTGCCCTTAAAGGCATATTTTTAATTATTTTGAAAAAGGTTGGATTTTTTTCTTTTATATCACGAATCATCATCAAATACGAAAGCTTTTCGTCTTTTTCTTCTTCCATTTGTTTATCAAACAAACCAAAAGTTTCAAATTCTTCATCAGGTGAATATATTTGGCTATCCTCACCTAAAGCAGCGTGGAACGCTTGTAACTTCATAATTGCCTTTTTCTCCAATTCAATATCGCTATTGACTTTTGCTGTTGGATAGAAATTAAAAACATATACTTCATTGGCAGTTGAACCAATTCGATTTACTCTTCCGATACGCTGCATTAATTTTGTTGAGTTCCATGGTGTATCATAATTTACAATCACATTTGATCTGTGAAGATTTATTCCTTCTGCTAATACTTCAGTTGAAATTACAATGTCGTAGTCGTCACTTTGCTCTGATTTAGGTATGTTGGCATCAAAGTTTTTTCTGATCTCAGGCATTTTATCCTTACGTGAATGGCTATCAACCGAAAGAATTCTAAAATTCACTCGTTTCGGTAATTCTTTAAATAAATAATCTGTTGTTTCCTTGCTTTCAGAAAATACAACTAATTTGGATTGTGGATTGATTTTCCTACTCAGCAAAGTATTCTTTAAATAATCAATAAACACATCTAATTTTGGGTCTTCAATTATTTCAACCCAATCTTGATTAAGGTCTTTTAAAAGTTCGTAGTCATTCTTCAATCCAGGCAGAAAGTTGTATTCAAAATCATCCGGTTCGCAAATCTCAATAGTTGGGTCATCAATTGATTTTTCAATAATAAGATTGAGTAATTCTTCCTCTTTCCCCTCGTTAATCATATCTGAAACTGGCAAATTAGGAGCAAGGTAAATTTTGCCATTTTCAAACATTGTAACCATGGCCTTAGTTGCCATCATAAACCTTTCAAGAGATTGTTTAAATGCAAAAAAACTACTGTCAATTCGCTTAACAAGTAACGTTTTCATTATACGAGCCAATTGTACTGAAATCATATCAGCTTGTTTATATTTGGCTTTCTTAAAGGGTTTTAAAAATCCTATTGCTCTGTATCGATTGTAGGTTAAACCTTGCGTTGGGTCGCTTAAAACAAAAATAGTTTTATCATACAAGTCTTCCAAATGTGGTTCAAGTTGATAAAATATCTTTTGTGGTTGTTTTACGATTGGAAATTTAATGCCTTGATTTACTAAGTCTTCTGAATATTGTTTGTGTGCTAGTAAGTCTGTTCTGGTTCTGCGAACAATTAATGGCTCAATTACTTTAATTCTTATTTTCTCATAAATCTTTTTAACTCCGGATTGTACAATTTTGATATTGGGTTCTTTTTTTAGCTTCCTATATGCATCAATTTGAATCCGGAAAAAGTTTTGCAAGTTTCCGATTTCAAGAGTTGAATTTTTACTGTCCTGAAACAAATATACAAGGTTAGCAATGTCTTCCGGTCTGTTATTTAATGGAGTTGCAGAAACCAACATAATTTTCTTTTGTACTACAGTCCCATTTGGTAAAATGCGCCTAGTTGGTGTTTTGCAGATTTTTTGTAATTCGTTATACATTGAAGCAGTGTCAGACCTGAATTTATGGGCTTCATCAACAATTATTAAATCGTATTTGGCTAGGTCAGTAACTTTATGTAAACTTCCATTTGTGACAATTTTAACATTATCTAACCGGAATTTTTCGGTTGTTTCAGCCCAGTTTTCTTTAAGCGTTGGCGGTACAATGATTAGAGTTCTAGAACGATGTGAAGGAAAACCGTTTGAATAGAAGTATTTTTTTGCTATAACTATTGCAACTATTGTTTTCCCCAAACCAACCACATCAGCCAAAATAAAACCACTATGTTTAATCATTTTGGCATAACCATCGTTTACAGCATCAATTTGATATGAAAGTCTTTTAAATCCTTTTGGCAAATCCGTAATTGAATTTGGGTCAAATTCGATACTTCTGCCAAAATACTCAACAAGAAATTTCAAATACACCTCGTAGGGGGTGTAGGTGTCGTTTAGGTAAGTTTCTTTTCGAAGTTTTTCAATGTATTCTTGTGCTATTGGGATTGATTCTTCCCAAAGCTTATTGAATGTTTCAGTAGCAAATTCTATATCTGAATTTTCACGAAGTTCAACATTAAATTCAAAGTTTCTTGAAAGACCAGCATCGGTCAAATTGCTTGAGCCGGTAATAACAGAACCGTAACCGTGGTCATGTTTTTCTTTTTCTCTGAAGATATAGATTTTAGCATGAATATTCTGTTTGGGATGGACTTTGATTTTTACTTTGCCGGTAACAATGTCTGAAATGAGTTGAAGCATTCCATTTTCAACATCTTTGTCATATTCTGCTGCTTGTATACTTTTCTTTATTTCAAGGAAGAATTCATCCTGGGCTCTTTCAGCATTACTGTCAAAAAGTAAACCTTGTTGGCTCGCTTCATTTAAGAGATTATCAATATTAATTCCAACTAAGATTCTTATTTCTTCTGCCCTTTCTACAAACTCTCTAATTCTAAAATAACCTGAAGCCCTGAAATAGCCAACCAATGCATCAAAGAAATGAATATTTCTATATTTAAATATTCCCTCAATCTTGTTTATAAGAGTATTGTCAGCTTCGTTCGTGAAAAATTTATTACTCATAAGGTTTTCAATGTTTTTTTAAGTCCATCTTTCAAATATTTCAAATTACCAAGATTACTCTCAATAACAGACTTTATAAATTCAATTTCAATTTCTTTTTCTGGTCTTCCCAGAATTTCAGCAAGAATAGGAATCATCTCCTTTGTCGCAACTCTATCATTTCTTTCTATTTTACTCAATATTGATGTGTCAATGTCAAGAGCCGCAGCCACTTTTCTAAGAGGTAAATCTCTTTCTTCCCTAACTCTCCTTATGTACTCTCCAAATGTTTTCATTTTGACATTATTGTTTTGACAGAATCATCAAACTTAGCAAAAATTTTAAATGAAGATGTGGTGCGTTGGAAAAATTTCAGGCTCTTTTGGCTGCGAAGTGGTCTCCCTTCGGTTTAGGCAGCCAAATGTACTTGAATGTGGGAGGGTTCTTTTCTTGTATTTAAGTAGCAATTTGTCTACAATTTCGTTTTTCTACACTTGCCTTTAACTGTCGATGCCATGTGTCTGAATGGAATACGGAATTGCGTCTGTATCCGCTGCTGAAAACTGCCTGCGAAACGAACTGTTGCAAGCTTGCCTTGCCCATTTTGGCCTATCGATGTTATTCAGGGTTGTTGTTATTTTTACATTCATCTTTTACTATACAATTTTTGCAATCTGGGTTATTTGGTTTGCACCAATTTCGTCCAATTTCCCAACAAGAAAAATCAATAATTCCAGGGAATTCTGGATTTAATTCTCTTGCTTTATAAATAATCATATCATTTTCTGCATTATCTGGAACGAAACCAATTCTTTTCATTACTCTTTTAATATGAACATCCGGTGAAATATCAATTGAATAATAGTCTGAAAAGGGTATTTTAAACTGTCTAGCGAGAATATTAGCTGCCATTGTTGAAATCTTGATTCCACTGCCTTCAAATTCTAAAAATTTATATACTACAGAAGCACTACTCGGATTGTTTTCCCAAATTTTGGATGCATCTGTATCATAATCATTTTTTATTTTCAAAATAGCTTTATAAAAGATTTCTGCCATAGTATTATTGAAGCGATGTAACCTCTCTGTTTCAAAAAGATTCACAAAATCTTTCAATTTGATTTTTGATAATTCAGTAATATTATATGAATTGAAATTTTTACAAACCAAGAATGGAATTTGCCAAGCTCGTTCCGCCTTTATTTGCCTATCCATCAAACATGCCAATACATATGCATGCGGATAATTTGTTAAATCATTTAGGAATGAATCAATTTCATTGACCCTAGTAAATTGAACAATTTGACTATCAATTTCGTCAAATCGTCTTTTTGCTAATTCAACTAACTTGCTCTTTGTCATGATTTTTCATTTAATAATTCCTATTGTTCGAGGGTTTGATTGGAAGCGGATTTCGGGGAGCGTCAGCATCAAACGCTACGAAAGATTGAGGCGAGACAATACGCTTAATGCGGCACTGCACCCGCTTTTAATTATTCCCGTTGTTGACACCTGCATTATTTTTTGTTTTTACAGTATCTGTTTTTATTTTTAAATTATCAATTGAATAAGACTTAATATTTTCTTCTTTTAATAAATCATAAATATAATTCGAAAATACGTTTATAATTATTGCTATAATAACACCTATAATCAACGACAGTATTGGTCGTTTTTTAATCCAATCTCGAAGTCTAATAAATTTATCCTTTTTTATCCTTTTAAGTTCTTTTCGTATGTTATCTACAAAATCTATTGGTACTATTTTTCCATTAAAGTCTTCTTTACATGAATCACAAAGTGTGATTTTTCCAATTGAAAATGCTATATCAGTCTTGTCATTATTAAAATCAAATAAACAATTTTTTAAATCTTGATGTGTATAACCAAAAGGGTCAATATCGATCGAACCATTTTCTCTATAGTACAAAGCAATATAATAATAAATTTCTTGAATTATAAAATACTCTAATTTGTAATCATTTTTTAAAACTATTTCAGCGGTTTCATAAAGAGATAAAACAACACTATTCTCATTTACAACTCTTTCGTAATAATCATCCTCAAGTTTTTGATTAATGATGCCGACTACTATCTGATATTTACTAGTATCTCCAATAATATCCTTTAATTGATTATCAGAATAATAATAGAACCCTAGGGAATCAACAGTAGTTGAATTGTCTAATTTTTTTAAAACATCAATCTCTTGAATCTCAAAATAATTTGTTGTCCATTTCTTTATAAAATCATGATCAAGCTTGTACTTTAAAGAGCCTAAAATTCTAATGTTGATTTTAATCTTATCCATATGCTTGGTATTTTAATCTTGCCGCAAACGGTTGACGCTAAGACCAGTAAGATATTTCAGAGCGTCTTTACTTTCAGCTTAAATGAAAAGTTGATGCAGGATTTGAGCTTCAAGAATCGCCTAACCCATTATTGGCCATAGCGTTTATTGGGCCTTGCAATTTGTTTATCAATTCATATTTCATAGGTCATTAAATAATTCATCTATATTTCTGTTATCAAAAATCATAATCCCATTTATATTTTTTATATAGCTCTCAAATTCTTTCTCCCAAAAATCCGATTTGCTTTCATTTGATATTTCAATCAAAGACCTTACATAAACAGGAATCTCTTTGTATTGACCAATAAATTGATCTGAATCATTATTAGTCAATTCTGAACTGAAGTAATTTGAGATAAATTTGGTAAAATCTTGTCCGTTATTATTTCGACGAGCCATAGGACAACATAGCATACAAGATAATGGAATCGAATCTTCTAAAATGTCATTATAATGCACCGTTCGTCTTCCGACCTTTATAAATTTCTCATTTAATCCATTTGCTCCAGTTATATAAACACCTTCGTCAAGAATATGCATACCACATTTAACTCTGTCAATTTTATTAGTGTAAAATGAATATATAGGTATTGAGTTATTATCAATCGAATCGCTGATTAACTTTTCAATCTGCAAGCCATATTTGTTAGAATAAGCAATCGAAGAGTAATTATCACCATTTATTTTTATCTTTTTAGCCTGAACTCGAAATCTATATGACGTTTTTTTGAAAAGGAACCACCATTCCCAATCTGCACCAGTAATTTTAGCTTCTTCGTTTCTTGAAAATGATTTGTATGATATTCGTCTTATTTTATTAGAAATATCAAATAATAACCAGTCTGTTAATGATTCTTCTTTAACGCATGATTGCTTATCAATCCAGTTTCGAATATATAAAGAAGACTCTTTTAATAATTTACAATCATTATCCATATTTTGTAGTTTAACAACATTTTGTTTCTGTTCTTCTTTTGGATTAAAATAAGGGTTATTCGATACATCCCCTGCATCAACATATTTCCAAAAATTTATTTTTCCCTTGAGCATAGTGTCAATCAATATTACGGATGCTGTTTATTATACCGCAATAACGTCGCAGCTGCACGCAGAGGCGGTTCGCAGGCGATTTCCTGTCAAGCTGAAAGACGGCCTGACAGGAAAGATGCACTCCGAAATTCACTGCTGCCGAATTTGCGGGTAGCTGATATTGCGGGCTGGGCTATGTTACTTCTAATAAATATCTTTCTTTTGTTTGATTTATAAATAAAGTTTGATTATCATATTTCTCCCAATACTCCAAATAATTCATTGGAACAAAATCAATATATGGGCTAAGCTTTGTGCAAAAAATATCAATTTCATCTTTGTGTATTTTGTATACATCAAAGTCGCTCCAATTGACAGGTACCCAATAGATATATAAAAGAATTGGTTTTTTTTGAAAATTTGACTTGTTAATCAGACCCAAAGTGTGTTTAATAAGTTGAGATGCATCAAGATGCATTTTATCTGCATAATCAATGTAATATTTAATCACACTTTCTTTGAATCCATTTAGAAAATCCACTTTTTTACTTTTATAATAGGGTTCAAGATTTCCATAACTTTTCCCATAGCGTTTCTCATTTGGTAGTTTTGGTGTTAATATTTCAGTGAATTTCGACTCGATCCCAATAAATACTAAATCATTTTCCGCTGTAAAATCAAGATTTGGGGAGTGTCCTCTCAATCCTGTGGTCAACTTGGTCTCAAAGTTAGAGCTATAGAATCCATTAAAATCTAATAAACTAATATCACCTGATTGACTGATGATTTTTTTTATAATTGCGAAGTTATTCACACATAATGCCGCAGAAGAAAAGATGGATTTAAATTTTGGAGGCCGATTGTCAATACTTACTAATTCACTCCCATCTCCATTCTCAAATTCCTTTTTTATGTCTGTCCAATTTGAAACTAATTCAATTAAATTATCTTCAAAATTGTCAACGTAGCCTTTACTATTGAATTTAATCTTTAATTCAGAGCAACGATTCTGTATGGACTTTAGTATTCTATCAGTTTCCATTGTGTCGTATGCTTATAGCCTTACAGGCATCTTGTTTCTATGAACGGAATCCATAAAGTACATCCAAAAATTGTTGGCTATCTTTGCTTAATGCCGTTTTTTATTCTTTGCAATTTGACTATTTAATTGAATAAATCAAACATTATTTACATGTTACTCAGCATGTTTTGACTGATTTATCATTTTATTTGAACGGATTACATTTTTCTTTTGTTTTATAATGAAAAGGCCGGTGTTTTTGGCTCCCGGGCTCATCTCGTTTTGATGGTATGGTTACAACAACAACACTCTAAAACTAAGGCTATTTTGTTAGCTCTATATATTCCGAAAAAATAATTTTACTATGCGGGTTCCTACTCAGGGCCTCCTGTCGGATCGCCTTTGTTCCGAATCGGATAAACCAGATTTTGTATGGTACGCGGTGCGCGACCTGGACTATGGTGTCGCGGCTCTCTATCAATAACGGCGTATCGTTGCAGCCTGCGAATGTCAGCCATTTGTCCTGGTAGTTTACGCACCGGATGGTGTCTGGCTTCTTATCCCGGTATATTATCGAATCCCGGATTATCGGTTTTATATTGTATTCCGTATGCGTGGCCGTGGTGCTGGTGCTCTGTACTCTTCCCGGCTTTACTCCCAACAGTTTTATGGTGGTCATTAAATACCCGCGTTCCTGCTCCAGCTCGCGCTTTGTTAGTAATAACCTCTCGACGCTGATCGCGTTCAAACTGTCGGCTGTTTGGTAGGTTCTGGCCTTTTTCATTAAGGCGTTTTGGTTTCCTTTGTATCGGTTTTTTTCTGCTGCCTGGTTCCTGCAGCTCATTATTGAAACTGCCAGCGATATTATTAGGGCTGTGCAAAAAATCATCAAATACTTATTCATGGCAGTAGTGTTTTAAGTGTTTCTATTTGGTCGCGGATCGCTTGTCGTTGTGTGTATATGGTGAGCGAGTCATATTCGCAGGGAATTCCGGCCATCGTATATTCATAGGCTTTTACCACCTGGTAGTCTGTCCCGGCCAGCTCCGCTTTTAGCGACTCGATCTTTGCCGCTATTTTTCCCGGTTCGTTCGCCTGGATTTCCCAGGCCCTGACGACGATTCCGCTCCGCTCTTCGTAGTATGGCAGCGGGTTATCGGTGTCGCTGGTTTCTGGGGGGTTGCTCGATTCAAATGGCAGGTATTCCGTCAGCTGCTGGATTCTGATTTGGTAGTCGGTTTCTACGTGCTCCCAAATCGCGAGGCTTTCTTTTTCTGCCTCGCTTTGCTCTTCCGGTTCGATGGCTTCAATCTCAGCTATCTTTTCCGCCGTCAGTCCTGCCAGCTCCTTTCGCTGTATTCTTTGGAATTCTGCCGTTGCCTCTTCGTGCTCGATCTCTATTACTTCGACCGAGCTCCTGTTCAGTATTCGCGCTTTTTGTGTCATATCGATTTTATTTACTCCAATAATTATAGCTCCAATATGTGCCGTCGAATAGGAAGGCGCCCATGTCCCCGGCTCCAATCCCGACGTTTACGTTTGCCACCGAAGAGGTCGCCATTATGTTGTGCCCGTTTCCGTATACCGTTATAACCGCCGAGTTCATCTTGCGGATGAATATTAGCTGGCCGAGCTGTGGTGTTGGCGGAAGGTAAAAATAGGCGGTCGCGGTATTGTAGCAGGCAATGTAGGCGTCTATGTCCCCGAGTGTGCTTCCTACTGAAACCGACGACGTCCTCAAATAAAACCCGTTTGCCAGCAGCCGGTAAAAAATGCCGCCCCAGCTTGGGGCTGCGTTTACCACAGGTGTGTAGGAATTTGAGGCGGCTCCAAAAACTCCGCATATCGAATCCAGCCCACTGGTGTAAGCGTTTTTTAAAAGGCTCCCGTTGCCGAGTCCTACGATCGCCGCTTTTATCTCCATTCCAGTGGCTGCGCTCACAGCTTGCGTCCCGGCTTTGTTGGCGAGTATTCCCTGGGATGAAAGCCAGGCGATGTTGTTGTCGCTGGTGCTTGCTTTCATCATCCCTTCGGCGCTTTTTATGTCGATGGTTTGGACGATCGTTTCGGTTCCTGCCGTAGGTGTATACCTAGAAACCTCCGACTTTAGTGCGATGGCACCGTTTAGCCCATCCAAAACAGCCCGTGGGGTGCTTAGGTCTGACAGCGTATTTTGGCTGGTAATTTGCCCGTTATTTATGATCCAATCGGCAATGTTGGCCTGCTCCGCAAGTAGAAGGTTTGTTGCTACTTGCTCAAATTGAGAACCGATCGGGTTCCACTTGCTGGTGTCTGTCGGCAGAACTCCATTAAAAAGTCCTGCGTCAACTCTGGCGAGGTAGTAAGTCCCCGAATATTTAACAGCGTCAACGCGTAGGCTGGTTCCATAGTAGTACCGGGTTGTATTGAAATTCCCGGCGTATGCCATCGCTGCTCCATTCGCTCCGGTGGCTCCGATGGCTCCGGTCGCTCCAGTATCCCCTTTTGGTCCGGTGGCTCCTTGTATCAAGCTCCATGCGTAATCCGTTGTTACAGTCGATTTCGTTGAGCTCGTTTTGTTGTATGCGATTCCGATGTAAGTCATCCCTGTGGGGCTGTCGCTAATCCCTAACCCGGAGGCATTGGTTGCATATTTTATCCAAGTGTAGAGGCTGGCTCCAGCAGCTCCTGCGACTCCCTGTATTCCCTGTGATCCCACGATCGCGCTCCAATCATAATCTGAATAAACGCTGGACTCCGTCGCTGTTATTTTGTTGTAAGCGATTCCCATGTAGGTTTTTCCAGTCGGGCTGTCGCTCATTCCGCTGGTCGGAGTATCGGCGTATTTCAACCATGTATAAAGGCTTGTCCCATTGGCTCCATTCGTCCCGGCTGATCCCGGAATTCCTTGTGAACCCTGAGCTCCATCGGCTCCGGTAAGTCTGACCGGTGTCTGCCAGTACTGGGTGAATGCAGACCCGTCTCCTGTCTTTCCGGCCACAGTCACCCATAAATATTCACCGGCTGCGAGCGCTGGCATGGAGTTCGTCCATCCTGCCGGAGATAATGTGGTTGCCGCCAGCGACGGGGGTGTTGTGGTGGAAGTGTTCTTCGCATATCGGTATTCCATCCAAATCCCGGCCGCTCCTGTAGCCCCGGTATCTCCTTTTGCTCCGTCAGCTCCTGAAACACGGACTGGTGTTCCCCAATTCTGCAGAAGAGCTCCGGCTGTACTCTTCTTTGAAACGGTAACCCATAAATATTCAAGCGATGCAACCGCTGGCATTGCTGTTGTCCATCCTGTTGGTGCAGCATCCGTTGTGACCATTGTTGGAGGGACTGTCGTCGATCCGTTTTTTGCGTATCTGTATTCAAAATATGCACCATCGGTTCCGTTGGTTCCGTTTGCTCCGTTTGCTCCGTTCGCGCCTGGTGATCCTTGTATAAGGCTCCATGTGTAATCTGTCTTGACAGTTGATTCTGTTGGGCTTGCTTTATTGAAAGCAAATCCGATGTAGGTCATTCCAGTTGGGCTATCGTTGATTCCTGTTCCTGAAGCGTCTGTTGCGTATTTCACCCATGTGTATAAACTGGACCCGGCGACACCTTGCATCCCCTGAGCTCCTGTGATCAAGCTCCAATCGTAATCTGAATAAACGCTGGATTCCGTGGAGCTGGTCTTGTTGTAAGCGATCCCCATATAGGTTTTCCCGGTGGGGCTATCGCTCATTCCTGTTGTCGGAGTGTCGGCATATTTGAGCCAAGTGTATAAGCTTGCTCCATTGGTTCCGTTGGTTCCGGGTGATCCCTGTATTCCCTGCGATCCATCGAATCCATATTTTGCCCAGAGCGCGGGTGCAGAAAAAGCTGACCATATGCCTGCGGTCTTTGTCCGGGTCGCTGTCCATTCATATGGGTAGCTGCTGCTCACCCCAGTTGGATCGTCTGTCCATCCGGTTGGGATGTAGTCGTCTGTCTGGGACGTTCCCGGTTTTGTTGGTGCAGTGCTTGTCGCTGTAAGTGAAAATATAAACTCGAAGTCTGTTCCGTCTTTACCGTTCGTCCCAGCGGCGCCATCAAAGCTGTATTTTGACCACAAGGCTGGTGATGAAAATGCCGACCAGACGCCCGCTGTTTTGTATCGGGTGGCAGTCCATTCGTATGGAAAGGTTCCGTTCACTCCCGCCGGATCGTCCGTCCAACCTGTCGGGATAAAGTCGTTTACTTGGCTGGTTGCTGGGGTCACCGGGGTTACGATGGTCGCTGTCCGTGTGAATATGTATTCGTAATCAGTCCCGTCGATTCCTGGTGTCCCTGTTGCGCCTGCTGCCGCGACCACGATCCAATAGCTTGTATTTGTCGGCAGGATTCCGGTGCTTTGGGTGGCGTTTATGTATCTGTATGTCGATCCCAGATAGGTTACTTCGTCTCCCTGGTAATAGGTGTAAGCGGCATTATACGCTCCCCGGAAAACTCCCGGGAGTGATTCGGTTCCGCTGGGGCTCTGCAGGAGTGTTCCTTTTAGTCGCAATTTCCCGTCACCCTGGGTGTTCCAATCCAAGTATGTTGTCGCGTTTCCTACCTTGAACGCGTTGTTTACGAAATCGAGGAAATTGTACCCGTCGGCGCTTACAATTTTATTTGTGGTTATCCGCCCGGGGAGTATCTCTGTGAATCCGTATAGTGGTACAAATGACCGCGTGCCTTCATACTCGCTGTTCAAAATCCCGACCAGCAAATGGTAAAACCCGGCGACCGCGTCCTTCTTTATGGCTGTGGTGCTCAGTACGAAGGTTCCGGTTGTCCCAGTTGTGCTTACTTTGGCGTATAAATAAAACGCTGGTTTATCCTCCAGCGCCGGGCTCGTGTATCCTGCTACATCCCAGAACTTATACTCCGCCGGGGCGTGGCTGGATGAAATGGTCGCGATCCCGAGCGTCATGTGCTGCAAAATACCGGCGGCGCTTGTTAGTGTTTTGGCGCTGGGGTCGAATGTGACCGCGTGGTCGATCTCCGTTGGTGTGGTCTTGCTGTTTACGAATCTGAACTGCAGGCTTTCGTCTCCGACCAGGGCCTGCATGGTTTGTACTGTCG
>Ga0316231_1002374_pt1 | contig 18152 bp, 9 predicted proteins | sample TBH18027metaG_FD_206002 | JGI IMG/M metagenome (GOLD analysis project Ga0316231, IMG submission 206002) | Freshwater microbial communities from Trout Bog Lake, Wisconsin, USA - TBH18027 | ecosystem: Environmental > Aquatic > Freshwater > Lake > Hypolimnion/Profundal zone | place: USA: Wisconsin...
CAATGGCAGATACAAACCGTCGCAAGCCCGCGAGGGGGAGCTAATCGGAGAAAGTCTGCCTCAGTTCGGATTGTAGTCTGCAACTCGACTACATGAAGCTGGAATCGCTAGTAATCGCAGATCAGCATGCTGCGGTGAATACGTTCCCGGGCCTTGTACACACCGCCCGTCACATCACGAAAGTGGGTTGTACTAGAAGTCGGTGAGCCAACTCGCAAGAGAGGTAGCCGCCCAAGGTATAACTCATGATTGGGGTGAAGTCGTAACAAGGTAGCCGTAGGAGAACCTGCGGCTGGATCACCTCCTTTCTAAGAGAGAACGTCACGGCACTCGCGCGACCTTCGGGTTTAAACATGCGTGGGATGTTGCCGTGTACCTCGATTCGAACCCTCACCTGTGGTGAGAATCGGGATTCTCGCTCGAAGTCTCTTGCTCAAGCAATCTGCATGATGGTCAGGATCGGCTTAGCCGGTCCGCACGTTCAACCTTGTCCTCGATCTCTTTTCCATTAATTTGGATTTGAATGTTAGGGCGCCAGCAGAAACTGGGCCTGTAGCTCAGCTGGCTAGAGCGCACCCCTGATAAGGGTGAGGTCGGTAGTTCGACTCTACCCAGGCCCACCATACCTTGATTGATAGTCATGGGGCTGTAGCTCAGCTGGGAGAGCGCGTGCTTTGCAAGCATGAGGTCACCGGTTCGAAACCGGTCAGCTCCACCATTCTCATTCTCATTTACTGCTCGAAGCTGGATATCAACTCAGTAGGTTGGTATCGAACCTTGAACAGTGATGTTCCCTGCGAGAAGCGGGGCGTCGAAAGACGCAAGCGATGTTTGACAACTGAATAGCATTGGGATAATTACAAGGCTAAGTTTAAATTTTATGAGTGCCTTAGATTTATTGCATTGCGTCGTGAGACGCAGCAGTCGATTGGAGAGGCCAATAAGATTCGCGATACATTACCGGCGCGAGCCGGATGTGTGGAGTAAATTTTATGGTCAAGCTACTAAGGGCGCACGGTGGATGCCTTGGCAGTAGGAGGCGATGAAGGACGTGGCAAGCTACGATAAGCCTCGGGGAGCCGCAAGCAGGCTTTGATCCGGGGATTTCCGAATGGGGAAACCCTGTACGGTGAACCCGTACAACGGCCCGATGAATACATAGTCGGGTACGAGCGAACCCAGGGAAGTGAACCATCTCAGTACCTGGAGGAAAAGAAAGAAACCTCGATTGCGAAAGTAGTGGCGAGCGAAATCGCATGAGCCTAAACCAGTCCTACCTTCGGGTAGTGCTGGGGTTGTAGGGCCGACAATAGTAGAGTTACCAATTCATTTGTTAGTCGAAGCCCTCTGGAAAGAGGGGCCATAGAGTGTGACAGCCACGTAGGCGAAAACAGATGAACTCGAAGTCGGTACCTGAGTACCGCGGGGCACGTGAAACCCTGCGGGAAGCAACGGGGACCATCCCGTAAGGCTAAATACTACCTACTGACCGATAGTGAACCAGTACCGTGAGGGAAAGGTGAAAAGAACCCCTGCGAGGGGAGTGAAATAGTACCTGAAACCGTGTGCCTACAAGCAGTGGGAGGGCTATGCCCGTAAGGGAATGCCTGACCGCGTGCCTATTGCATAATGAGCCGGCTAGTTATTCTTGTCAGCAAGGTTAAGCGGAAGCGAGCCGTAGCGAAAGCGAGTCCTAATAGGGCGTTAAGTTGGCAGGAATAGACGCGAAGCGGGATGATCTACCCTTGGCCAGGTTGAAAGTGGGGTAACACCCACCGGAGGACCGAACCGGTGTTTGTTGAAAAAAGCTCGGATGAGCTGAGGGTAGGGGTGAAAGGCTAATCAAATTCCGTGATAGCTCGTTCTCTCCGAAATAGCTTTAGGGCTAGCCTCGTGCGATTTGCAGTGGTGGTAGAGATCTGGATGGACTAAGGGGCTTTCCAGCTTACTGAATCCAACCAAACTTCGAATGCCATGGACAACCAGCACGGGAGTCAGACGGCGGGGGCTAAGCTTCGTCGTCGAGAGGAAAACAGTCCAGATCGCCTGCTAAGGTCCCAAAGTTCTAGCTAAGTGGGAAAGGATGTCGGAACGCCCAGACAGCCAGGAGGTTGGCTTAGAAGCAGCCATCCTTTAAAGAAAGCGTAATAGCTCACTGGTCAAGCGGTCCGGTGCCGACAATTCAACGGGGCTCAAGCTAGACACCGAAGCAGCGGATGCGTCGAAAGACGCGTGGTAGGAGAGCATTCTCAGCGGTTTGAAGCGAGACCGGAAGGACTCGTGGACTGCTGTGGAAGAGACCCTGCCGGCATAAGTAGCGATAACGGAGGTGAGAACCCTCCGCGCCGAAAGTCTAAGGTTTCCTGAGGAAGGTTAATCCGCTCAGGGTTAGTCGGTCCCTAAGGCGAGGCCGAAAGGCGTAGCTGATGGACATCCGGTTAATATTCCGGAACTCCCAAGATTTCGTTATCACGATGGGGTGACGCAGAAGGATAGTCCCGACCGTATATGGCTATGCGGTTCAATATATGTAAGCCTGATCTGGTAGGCAAATCCGCCAGGTCTTAAGGGTGAGATATAAAGCAGTCCCGTATGGGGCAAAGGGGATGATTTCACGCTGCCAAGAAAAACCTCTAAGGAGAAATTTGGGGAACCGTACCACAAACCGACACAGGTAGACGAGGAGAATATCCAAAGGCGCTCAAGAGAACACTCGTTCAGGAACTCGGCAAATTAACCCCGTAACTTCGGGAGAAGGGGTGCCTCACTAGGGTTCATAGCCCGAAGAGGCCGCAGCGAATCGCGCACGGCGACTGTTTAACAAAAACACAGGTCTCTGCAAAGTCTAAAACGACGTATAGGGGCTGACGCCTGCCCGGTGCCGGAAGGTTAAAGGGAGAGGTTAACCGCAAGGTGAAGCTTTGAACTGAAGCCCCGGTGAACGGCGGCCGTAACTATAACGGTCCTAAGGTAGCGAAATTCCTTGTCGGGTAAGTTCCGACCTGCACGAATGGCGTAACGATCGTGCGACTGTCTTAACGAGTGACTTGGCGAACTTGTAGTACCGGTGAAGATGCCGGTTTCCCGCATCTAGACGGAAAGACCCCGTGCACCTTTACTATACCTTCACTATGAATTATGGACTTTGCTGCGCAGGATAGGTGGGAGGCTTTGAACTCAGGCTTTTGGGCTTGGGGGAGCCAACGGTGAGATACCACCCTGTGAATTCTGTGATTCTAACCTACTCCCGTTAACCGGGAGAGGGACATAGTGAGGCGGGTAGTTTGACTGGGGCGGTCGCCTCCTAAATTGTAACGGAGGCGCACGAAGCTACGCTCAGGCTGTTTGGAAATCAGCCGTCGAGTGCAATGGCATAAGCGTGGTTTACTGCGAGACCTACAAGTCGAGCAGTTGCGAAAGCAGGTCATAGTGATCCGGTGGTTCTGTATGGAAGGGCCATCGCTCAACGGATAAAAGGTACGCCGGGGATAACAGGCTGATCGGAGCCAAGAGTTCATATCGACGCTCCGGTTTGGCACCTCGATGTCGGTTCATCGCATCCTGGAGCTGTAGAAGGTTCCAAGGGTTAGGCTGTTCGCCTATTAAAGCGGTACGTGAACTGGGTTCAGAACGTCGCGAGACAGTTCGGTCCCTATCTGGTGTGGGCGTAGGAGATTTGAGAGGGCCTGTCCTTAGTACGAGAGGACCGGGATGGACGAACCTCTTGTGTTCCAGCTGTCGTGCCAACGGCATGGCTGGGTAGCGAAGTTCGGTTGTGATAACCGCTGAATGCATATAAGCGGGAAGCACTCCTCAAGATTAGATCTCCCAATCCAAAAGGATAATGAAGAGCACAGGAAGACCACCTGTTTGATAGGCTGGATGTGCAGGCGCAGTGATGCGTATAGCTTACCAGTACTAATCGCTCGTTCGGCTTGACCATAAAATTTACTCTGCGCATGGAGAGAACCTGCTCCTACCTTGAGTTACTCAATGCTATTTAGTTGTGAGACATCGATCTCTTGATCTTTTTCAAAAGTTTCCGGTGATCATACCGCAAGGGAAACACCCGTTCCCATCCCGAACACGGAAGTTAAGCCTTGCTGGGCCGATTGTACTGCACGCGAAAGTGTGTGGGAGAGTAGGTCGTTGCCGGATTAAATAAAGGCCTCACGCCTCAAGCGTGGGGCCTTTTCCGTTTTACTAAGAAGCCGATGGACGCCGTGCATTGATCAACCTTAGAAACAGCGCAAAGATGTTAAGGTAGATGTCAAGTCGCGTGGACGGCACAGCTTCCTGGAGGCCGAAACGTTAACTTGAACTCGGTGTTCTATGTTTACTGAGATTTAGGAGATCGCATGAGACACACTGCAGTCCTGCTCACCGTAATATTCCTCATTCTTGCAAGTGGGATCGCCTCCGCGCAGCAAACTGATGTTTCTTTCAATGCTCTTGGTACCTTCACCAATAGCGTCACTGGAAAAGGCCTGAACGAGACGGCTACAAAGTCAGGCGGCGCGCTGCTCTCATTCCGTTATTTCCCGCACCAGCATAACGGGATCGAGGTTAATTACGCTTACACCAAGAACTCGCAGGTATACACCAGCCTTTCTGGCGTCCCTGTCACAAGAGTGCAGTCGAGCATCAACGAGTTTACCGGTGCTTACGTCTACCACGTCACGCGCGGTCCCGTGCAGCCCTTTGGCCTGGTTGGCGCCGGATTCCTGAGCTTCAGCCCTACGGACAGTGCGATCAAAGCCGCAGATCCCTTGATCAGCCGACAGATAAAGCCAGCCTTCCTGTATGGGGCGGGACTTGATTTCCGGGCCACCAAGAACCTGGCAGTGCGGGCGCAATACCGCGGCTTCATCTACCAGGCTCCGGATTTCTTCGGGGAAAAATTTGCTCTTCACACTGGGGCAGCGATCCGGATGGGAGAAGGGGCTGTCGGATTGGTTTATCGCTTCTAAGAATTGTCTGCAGCAGATGAGTGGACCAAGAGGCCGAAGTGCCGCTGATTGAGCGGCGCTTCGACTCCTCGCCGGGGTCCCTTTCTATAATCCCTATTACAAGTAATCGCGGCTAAGTTCCCTGGGACGGATTGACGTGTTCTTCAATCTGGTGCTGCACTTGGCGGCGGAACTCCATCGGGTTCGCAACGTGGCTAAAGGGTTCGTTGGTGCCTCCAGTGCCGCGCAGGGTGATGCTGCCGAAGCCCAGCATCCGCCCGAAAACGGTTTGCTCGACCGCGACACTCTCAACCTTCGAGAGAAAGAGCTCGACGGTGCGCTTGGTGAGAAATCCAATCTTGATGATGATGCGCTTGTTGGTTACGGCCATTTCCGTGGCGTTGCGGCGGATGGCTGCGATGCCCAGAATCGCGCCGCCGACAACCACCAGCGCAACCCCGGCTAGGCCTGCGGCCTGTCCTTCACCGCGTTGTGTGTGTGTGCCCGCGATACCCCAGACGATGAGTGCGAGTCCAGCGATAGAGAAGATTGCGTCCACGAAGATGGAACGAAAAAGCACAATCCAGTGCAAGTGCGTGGTGTATAGAATGCGCTCGCCGGGATTCAGGTTCTGTTCAACATAGCCCAAGAGGGACCTCCATATGACGCCCCTCTGATGGTAGCGCCGATGGGAGAACTTGTCGTGGCCCTCTGCCCGGGCGGACGAGGTTTCCGATCCGCCCATCTCAGACCAGACCATAGAAGAGCTATTTCAAGACGTATTTCCTTAGCCTGTGGGGACCGACGTCCGCCGCATAGATCGTGCCGTTTGCGTCTGCCACGATGCCCGACGCCCCAGAAATGCGGTTCACCTCTGCCTGGTCCAGATCGGGGTCAGGTATAAAGGCCCGGATCGAGCCGTCTTTCGCGCTTCCAACCGTGATTCCCCTGGTATAGCCCGGGTTCACTTTCGAATTAGAATGCGAATCGCTCACGTAGAGAGTGTCATCGGCCGAAACGTACAATGCGCTTGGCCGTCCGAACTGCGTCCATGCGGCTATGAAGTTGCCATCCTGGTCGAAGATCTGGACCCGATTATTACTGCGGTCGGCCACGAAGACATGTCCTTGCGATCCGCCTATTGAAATGTCGTGTGGTTGGTCGAATTCGCCGGGCCCCGATCCGTGGTGTCCCCAGATTTTGATAAGTCGCCCGTCCTTTGAAAATTTCAAGACGCGATCGTTCTTCCCGTGGCCATCGGTGACGAAAATATCGCCGTTGGGCGCAACCGCGACGCCGGTTGGCTGGTCAAAAGTATCGGGACCGTTTCCAGCAACTCCCTGCCTGCCGATCGTCATCAACACTTTGCCAGTCTTCGGACTCAACTTGAAGACCTGTTGGCCCCTTGTCACGCCCTTCGAGTCTTTGGCTGACATACCAAGTACGGTCTCGCTTGCATTCGCGTCCGTCGCCCAAATATATCCCTCGTGATCGACGGTAAACCCATGGGGAAACGCGAACATTCCAACGCCAAAGCTCGCCAGAAGTTTGCCTGCCGGGCTGAATTTCAAAATCGGTGGGTCAGTACGTCCAACACAGGTGGCGTAGCCCGGAGGAACGACATTGAAACACCGATGAAAGACCCAGATATTGCCTTTGGGATCGATATCTGCCCGGATTAATTCTCCCCAATGACCGCCATTCATATTCTTTGGGAGTGTCGGCCAGTTCTCCACCAGGCGATACGGATTGGGGAGTTGCGTTTGTTTTGGATACGAAGCCTTCTGGACCTGTGCTACCGATCCAAGTGTGGTCATCGCCGCAAGCACGGCTACGAGTACGTATTTCGCTCGAACAGAGTATTTCATTTACAAGCCTCTCGGTTTAGGTTCCGGCGGTCGCCGCGGACCATGGCTCTTGGAGACACCCGTTTTTCGTCACACTCGCATTGCGGCGAAGACCGTTTGAGCGGCAGCGATGGTCGTGTCAATATCTTCGGAGGTATGCGCAGTGCTGAGGAAGGCGGCTTCGAACTGTGATGCCGGCAGCCAGATGCCAGCCTCGAGCATTCCCCGATGGAAGCGGCCAAAGAGTTCAGTCTTGCAGGACGCCGCAGTATCCCAATCAAAAACTTCGCGATTAGTAAAGAACCAAGTGAACATGCTGCCGACCTGGTTGGAGGTTATCTCGACTCCGGCGGCGCGACCGGCCTCGGTGATGCCAGCCACCAGTTTCGCGGAGAGGGCGTTGAGCGCAGGGTAGATCGTACGACGGCCCTTCCCCAAGGTCTTGAGCATCGCTAGTCCGGCTGCCATTGCCAAAGGATTTCCGCTGAGCGTTCCCGCCTGATAAACGGGGCCGAGAGGTGAAATCTGGTTCATCAGCGCAGCGGGACCTCCATAGGCGCCAACGGGGAGTCCGCCGCCAATGACCTTGCCCAAGGTGGTCAGGTCAGGCTTTATGCCGTATAACTCTTGCGCGCCACCGTAGCTGACGCGAAAGCCCGTCATCACTTCATCGAGGATCAGCAGGCTACCTTCACGCGTGGTCAGGGAACGGACGGATTCAAGATATCCGGGCTTGGGAGGAACGCAACCCATGTTGCCGACCACAGGCTCAATAATGACGCAGGCAATCTGGTTCTTGAATTTGTGGAAGGCCTCTTCGAGCGCAGCAACATCATTGTAGGGGAGCGCCAAGGTAAATTTGACGAACTCTTCCGGGACTCCTGCCGAGCCGGGGATGCCGAATGTGGCGACGCCGGAACCCGCCTTCACCAGCAAAGCGTCGCTATGGCCGTGGTAGCAGCCTTCGAATTTCACAATGTACTTGCGTCCGGTCGCGGCGCGGGCCAAACGGATCGCCGACATGGTCGCTTCGGTGCCACTGGAGACGAAGCGCAACATCTCTATCGAGGGAAAAGCCTTAATCACCTCTTCGGCGAGTTCGGCTTCGGTGGGTGTCGAGGCTCCAAAGCTGGTTCCTTTACGGGTAGCCTCGATGACGGCTTCGACCACTTCGGGCGCGCAATGCCCGAGGATCAAGGGCCCCCAGGACAGAACATAGTCGATGTAGGTGTTTCCGTCGGCATCCGTCATCCGGGCACCAGATCCGGAGACGATCATGGGCGGCTCGCCACCAACGGCGCGAAATGCACGCACTGGGGAGTTGACGCCGCCAGGAAACAATGTTTCGGCACGTTGCTGCAGAGAATTCGAGATATCTAGTTTTCTAGTCACGGAGACCAACCAGCACGGAAAAGTTTAGAATCAAAGGTAGCACCACAAAACGGAATATCGCGTGTTTGTAATTTAGACAACGCGAAAAGGGCCGTGAGCAGCATCCCATGACGGAGGTGATGGATGCAAGTTTCGCTCACCAGGGGAATGCCGGAAAAGAGCCAAATAGCTTGAGGCGGTTATAAGAACGGGCTGCCGCGAGCTTTTTTGTAGTGCTGACCGGAGAAAATATAGAAGTTGGAATCATGAGAAAACTAACGCAATCATTAATTCGAATTATCGAAATTGCCGCGCTGCTTTTATCGCTCGGCAGCGCAATGCACGCTGACGTTGGCCTGATGCTGAACGAGGCCCTGCGAGAGGGAGCCTCAAAGTGGACGGGAGCGGGGCATTCCGCGGTTTATCTGTCTGGTGTTTGCATGGCCTCTCCGGTGGAGTTGAGGATGTGCAATCCGGGTGAGAACGGAGTCGTCCTCAGCAACTACCGCTCCTTTGACGAAGACCGTTCGTATGAGTGGAACGCAATCCCGTTGAATATCTACCTGTATGGCGTGGAAGACGCCTCCGCGCGACCGCTTTTCGCAAGCAAGACGGTGCGCTGGATGCTGCAGGAACGCTACCGCCAGAAATATTTGGCGAGTTTATGTATCGGAAACTGCGCGACGAACCCCGAAGCTCTTTGGCGTGAAACGGTGGGGTCGACCTTTGAACGGGATATTTACGTGTTCATGGCGAAGACGACTCCAGCGCAAGACCGCGCCCTGATCGAGAAGTTCAACCGTGCCGGGAACGTGGGTCACTACAACGGGTTCACTTACAATTGCGCGGATTTTGCGCGCGACGTAGTGAATACGTACTTCCCTGGGGCCGCGAAAGCCGACCGTATCAATGATTTCTGGATGACCAGTCCGAAGGCAATTGCAAAGTCGTTTGCACATTATGGCGTGAAGCGTCCCGAACTCGGGTTTCACGTGGTCCGCTTCTCTCAGATTCCGGGCGAGTGGCCGTCGAGCCGAGACAATCGCAAGGGGATGGAACAGCTCTACCGTGCCAATCGCTGGCGGCTTCCCTTGGCAGTTGTTCTTCCCGAGGAACTTGCAGTGTTCGCTGGCAGCTATTTGACGACGGGACGGTTCAATCCGGAACTGGAATTAAATCGCCGACCGGTGGATGAAGTGATCGGGCTGGAAGTGTCGCTCCAGGAGGCTCGCGAAAACGGGAATCGGGAGCTGGAAAAAGAGTACAAGCAGAAACTCCGCGCCGTGCGTAACAATGCGCTGGGCACCAGTGAAGAATGGTCAGGCTACAATACCAACGTTCAGCAGTATGAGGCCGAAGCAGTCGAACAAGGCTATGCGAGCAATCTAAATAATTTGAGAAATGTTACTCGCCAGATGATCTCCACGAGTTGGATCACCATGGACGACAAAGGTGGCTTGTGGTTAAGCCCGCGAGATGGCCAGTCTCACCCGAAGGTCGGCTTAAGTGCAAATACCTTGGTGGAACCTTCCTCTGACGCGAAAATGGGATATCTGCTGGCGCTGTCGCGCGTAGGTGCCGAATTGCGCAAGAAGACGAAGAATCGGGAAACGCTTGTTTTTTTTCGTGAGGATTGGGAGTTGATGGAACAACTCCGTGCGAAGGTGGTTCCGTTTGTGGCTGGGACGCAGCGAACACCGGCGGGCAACGGCGCGGCTCAGTAAAGGTCACGGTGGGTCGTGATAGTGGTCACACCGGAGACAAGGGGTAACGGGTATTCTGGAATTGAAAAGCATTTTCATTTCAGTCTTAATTAAGCTTTCACCGTGCCGGTGGTTCTACCCGTTCCAGGCTGGATGAAAGAAGAAAGAAGTATCCGTGCCGACCTCTTTACCGTTCATCATCCGAAGAAATACTCTTTTACCGGCAATTGCGCTCCTCATACTTACCGTGCTCTTCTATGCTCCCCTATGTTTCGCACAGGAGGACAACGCGTCTACACCTCCTGGGAATTCCGGCGAAATTGCAACTATGTTTCCGCATTCGCAGACCGCGCGCTGGTGGGTAAGCGGCCAGTCAAACGTTGTCTTTCAGGCACATCCGGACTTTCGTGCGGCATACAGCGGCCCCCACAGCCTTCATGCCACCGGTGAACATGCGACCTCCAACGTGGAAACTCTCTTTCTGGGATACCAGTTGGGGCGTGGCGCCGAAGTGCTGCTAGATGTGGAGTCAACCGGAGGGCGTGGAATCAGCGATGCGCTGGGGTTAGCCGGATTTACCAATCTCGATGTGGTTCGCAACCCCGATCTCGGTCAGGCACCGTACCTGGCCCGGGTGCAGTTCCATCAAACCGTTCGCTTGTCGGCGAAAAACGTTGCAGTCGAGCGCGGCCCTTTCGCGCTGGCCACCAGTGCGCCCGAGCGCAGGCTCGAGTTGCGCTTCGGCAAGTTAAGCACGGTGGACTTCTTCGACGTGAATGGAGTGGGAAGCGACAGCCATTTGCAGTTTCTGAACTGGACTGCGGACGCCAACGGCGCATACGACTATGCGGCAGATACGCGCGGCTACACCTATGGATTTCTCGCGGAGTACCAGAGCGCGGGCTGGGGTTTCCGGTTTGGCGAAATGCTCATGCCGAAGGTAGCCAACGGACTTGATCTCGACTGGAATCTACGGCGGGCGCGAGCCGAAAACTACGAATTGGAATTGCGCCCGTCGTTGCTGAAGAACCGTAAGAGCACGGTGCGGCTGCTGGCGTATGAAAACCACGCAGACATGGGCGACTACCGCGAGGCGGTTGCGCGCTACAAGGCTGGAGTGGACGTTCGCCCGATCATCGAAAATACCCGTCGCCAGGGCGCCGTGAAGTACGGCTTCGGCTTCAATGCAGAGCAGGAGTTGCCGCGCGATCTGCGGGCATTTGTCCGGTTGGGCTGGAACGAAGGCCGCCACGAATCGTTTGCCTACACGGAGGTGAATTCCACCGCGGCACTGGGGATGGATCTGGCAGGCGGACGTTGGCATCGCAAGCTGGATAAAATCGGCGCGGCGATGGTAACGAACGGAATCTCCGCAGTTCATCAACAATACTTGCAGAATGGCGGGCTGGGCTTCCTGCTCGGAGACGGCGGTCTGCGTTATGGGCGAGAAAATATTTTCGAGGCGTACTACACGTTTCACGCATGGCGCGGAATCTTCCTCAGCGTGGATGTGCAGCGCATCTGGAATCCCGGGTACAATCGCGATCGCGGCCCCGTTGTAGTGCCAGGGATGCGGCTACACGTGGAACTTTAATGGTTTGTGCCTGACTTTTGGCGTTTTATCCCTCGGTTTCGGGGTGATCGGCCCAACGCAGGACTTGGGTTGTTCACCCCATTTTCTTTTTGTGCGCCAGTATTACGATTCGAACTAGGTACAGCACGAGCAAACCGCTACAATGATTTGCTTTATGCCATCTAGATATCCACTAGCGTCCAGTGGCTCTGCCTGTGCTACGCGTTGGGCCGCATCGCTCACGGGTCGCCATGAGCGCTGAAGCTGAAGTTACGTCCTTGCTGCGTGGCGAACTCACGGATATTGTCTCCGGCACCTTCTTCGTGCTCCTCGGACTGATAGCATTTTCCACCGCTGCGATCCGTCGTTGGGAGGGCGTACGAATTCTCGTATGGCTCGGCATGTGGAGCGGAATGTTTGGTGTGAACGAACTTGCCCGCTCGCAAGCCTTTGCAGCAGCTCTGCCCGATTCCTTACGTTCCGCCATACCGTTGCTGATTGTTCTGATCTCTTACCTGCTCGTAGTTGTGGGTACGCTTTCCTTTTTGGATCTAAGTCTGGGCAAGTTGCGGACTGTCTTGCGGGTGTTGATAGCGGCCGATCTACTGGTCGCCGTTGCTGGCATCTCCAGGTTCCTTGCTTCCGGAGTGGAAGACTCTTTCCTGGTTCCCAACAACCTGCTTGCAGTCATTACCGTCACTATTTTGGTAGCGGTGGCTGCCACCCCCAAGCTTTCGCGACAATACATGGTCGTTTCCGGCCATCGCGTGCTCACCGTGGGAACAGCGGTTTTCGCAGGGCAAGCACTCTATGCCAACCTTGCGAACGTGATGCACTGGAACAACCCTGCATTCGTCAGTTCGCTGGGCTTTGCGGTCCTCCTGGGGTCGTTTGGATACACCGCCGTAACCATGATCGTCAGCAACGAGAGCCGCCTGCTCGCAATCGACAAAGAGCTTGAAATCGCTCGCCAGTTGCAGTTTTCCATTCTTCCAGGCAGCGCCCCCGAAATTCCAGGTCTACGCATTGCGGCCACGTACGAACCAATGACGGCTGTCGCCGGTGACTTCTACGAGTTCATCAAGGTCGATGACCGGCACATTGGATTTTTCGTCGCCGATGTCAGCGGACACGGCGTGCCCGCCGCGCTGATAGCCTCCATGATTAAGGTCGCGGTGCAATCAGTGAACAACTGTGCCGGTGACCCGGCGGAAGTGCTGGGCCGGCTCGGGAATATTCTCTCCAATCACCTTTGCGGACAACTCGTCTCCGCCGCGTATCTTTGGATCGATACCGCAGCCTGCACCGCTCGATACTCTGCCGCCGGACATCCACCTCTGCTTCATTGGCGCGCTGCTGATGCAACGTTTACCCGCGTCGAAAGTAATGGTTTACTCTTTGGCGTCATGCCCGGCTGCAGCTATCCCGTGTGCGACATTCCACTCGCTGATGAGGATCGCTTTCTTCTCTACACCGACGGCGTTACAGAACCCGAAAACGCAGGTGGCGAACCCTTTGGCGATCGTAAGCTGGAGCAAATCGTTCGGGATAACCGATCACAAAATGCGCAGGAGTTGTCAGCACGTATTCTGGCCGAAGTACGTGAATGGCAGTCCGCGGCGCTGGCACAAGATGACATCACGCTGCTTGCAATCGATGTGGTGAAGCTTTCGAGGCAGGTGGAAGCCCAAGAAGATCAGGCGCTCAGTGTTTCAGGCTGAGATAGGGAGCTAAGCGACCAAGAGGGCAACTAACGTACACTGTCTCCCATAGTTCCAGGGGGGAACTTCATAACGAATCGACAACGATCTTCCTGCAAGTCGGTTTGGGTAATACTTTCTAGGGGACAATGTTGCGCGAGTGCGAACCCAGGAAATGGCAAGCCTGGGCGACCATGCTTTTGACGATCTCTGCGGCTGGCGGCGCATCACGAATTATTCCGGAAACCTCACCCATGAGTACACCCGAATTATCCGCATCCCCCGCCTTAAAGGCAGCCCAGAAGCGTTCATACTCAATATCGATTGACTTCTCCATCTCGCGCTCGCGACCATGCCACTTGGCGACAAAAGTGTTCTTCAGAACGCGAACGACGAACTCCGGATTGGGCCAGTAACGCTTCCGAGCGATGTCAACCGAGGTCGATTTCATCGTGGAGTCCCCGTCAGCGCGAATGATCGCCTGGCGAAATCCCTCCGGCGCTTCCGACTCCCGGCTGGCGACAAAGCGCGTTCCGACAAGAACACCGTCTGCACCGAGCATAAGCGCCGCGGCAAGGCCGCGACCGTCCCCCACGCCGCCTGCCGCGACCAGAACGGTATCGGGTGAGCGCCTGGCGAGATAGTCGGCAGCTTCTGGAACAAGCGTGAACAGGCCTCGGTGGCCGCTGTGACCGCCGGCTTCACAACCCTCAGCAACAATGATATCGGCGCCGGCATCGACCGCTTCGCGCAGATACCTCATCCCCTGCACCTGGCAGATCAGCGGCACTCCTTGTGCCTTGATGCGCGACGCGTGTGGTTCGACCTGCCCAAAGGAGAGCATCAGAGCCGCCGGTTGCTTGGCCAGAACCTGATCGAGAAGCTTCGGATCCCGCGCCATCGACCAGGTGATGAACCCGCAGCCAACCCGTGCATTCCCTGCTGCCGCGAATTGCTGTTCTAGCCAATCGGAGTCGCCATATCCTCCGCCGATGATGCCAAGCCCGCCTGCGATGGACACCGCGGCAGCAAGCTTCCCGCCCGCCAAAACGTTCATGGGTGCCAGAAGTATTGGGTGCTCGATCCCGAGCTTCTCCGTCAGCCTTGTCTTCAAATGCATTGCGGTCCCTCTCGAACGCCCGGCGCCAGTCGAATGAAACGATCAGGTATTGCCACAAATCGATAGAAGTTTACCCCAGCTACGGACAAAAACGGCCCATGACACCCACGAATTCAATGGGAGATCATAGGTCATTACTAAACAGGTTTATAGCGTGCAGCGAGGAGACCGGTGGCCGCTGTGAGATCAACGTCGGCGATGAGCAACCCTTCTTTACCGTATGGTTGGTAGCTGAACAGGGTCCCATCCGGACGCACCACTGCGGAAGTGGTTGGCGACCCAACGCTCGCATAGTTTACGGTGGCAAAATAGCAGGTGTTTTCGGCGGCGCGGCATAGTGCTGCTTTCTCGTGGAACGAGTTTGCGGGGTCGGCGAAACTCGAGGGCACGTACCCGCCGGGCTCGGCCTCGTGAAGATGAGGATGGAACACGATTTGCGCGCCGTGTTGGACCGCCCAGCGCACCGTTTCCGGATAGCGCCAACCCTCGTGGCAGATCACGATGCCAAATGTTAGTGGGCCAGTTTGGAAAACTCGCCTTCCAGAACCGGGCGAATAGATATCGTCTTCAGAAGGGTCGAGTTGAACCTTGTCCTGGAAACCTGCAATCCGCCCATCCTGATTGATGACCAGAGCGGTGGCCAACAGTGCGCCATCGACAATGCGTTCGGTGCCGAGAACAACAGCGACGCTTGCTCTTGCTGCGGCCGATGCGATGGCCGCCCAGGCGCGCTCGAGGAATGCAGAGTCGGGTGGTGGAACCGTTTTTCCCAGACCTCGATAGCCGGGGATGAAACATTCCGGAAAGCAGATAAGGCCGGCGCGCTCGATGGAGGCTTGAGCGATGGCCTGTTCCGCCAAGCGAATCGACTCCTCTGGGGTCGCCGGAAACCGAATATTGGCGAGCGCAATTCGGAATGCGGTCATGGTCAATTTTAACTTGATTCTGAAAGACCGCCTCAAATTTACGATAAAACGAGGAAGCTGTATCCAGTGAGATTGAAGACAAATAGAGTCGATTGCTGGCTGAAAAGCCTGGGGCTGCGCGAGAGACTTGAGCTGCGCTGGGGTCCTTCGCCGAGGCTCAGGATGACACTCTCAGGCCGTTGTGCATACAGCAACCATGGAACCGCTATAGAATGGTGGGGAGATGATCCTACCGTTCGTTCGCGAGTTGCTCGCGGACGCCGAAACAACCTCCAGTTTTCAACGTGCAACAGCCCATCTAAAGGGAGGCGCGGGGCGTATCCGTGTGTCCGGATTGACGCCCACGGCGCGGGCTCTGCATTACGCATTGCTGCATCGGGCTTCGGGCAAGCCTCTGCTTTTGGTGGTTGGAGACAACCGCACGGCAGAAGAGTTGCTGCCCCTCTTGCAAAGCCTGTGCGAGATGACCGGCGCGGCAACTGCCGATTCGGTGGCCTACCTTCCGGCGCGAGACGTTCTTCCCTTTGAAAATCTTTCTCCGCATCCCGAGATCCAGGAGATGCGCGCGCGTGCGCTCTGGCGGATTGCCAGCGGCGCGGCATCGCTTGTCGTGGCTCCATTTGCGGCTACGGCGATTCGTCTGCGGGACGCAGAGTACTACCGCAACCTGGCTCGGACTGTGCGCAAGGGTGATTGGCTCGACCTGGAACAACTGGTACAGCACCTGAATATTGTGGGGTACCGGCAGACCGATGTGGTTGAGCAGCAAGGTGAATACGCGCAACGCGGTGGGATTCTGGATGTGTATTCGCCGGAGATGGAAAGACCGGTCCGCATTGAACTATTCGGCGACGAGGTCGAGTCGCTGCGGCGCTTTGACCCCGTGACCCAGCGTTCGGCGACGGGATTGGAAGAAGCTGTCCTGCTGCCGCTGACGGAAACTCCGGTGACTGAGGAGTTGCTGGCGACGATCAATGCGCGGCTCAGCGGAAAACGAGTCACCGGAAGCGAAGAAGCACTGCAAGACGCGGCGCGTGCAGGCGGAGTGACGGTGTTTCCGGGATGGGAGTTTTTCTCTCCCGTTGCAGGCGCGGAGAACACAATTTTTGACCTGATGGCGGACGCCGCCGTACTGCTCGATGAACCGGAGAAGCTGGCCGAAGATCACGATGCATGGTGGATGCGACTGGCCGACGCACACGAGCGTAGCGGCGTGGGAAACCTGGTGCGTCCGGAAGAACTGTACGTAACGCCCGACGAGTGGCGCGTCCGCGTGGCGCTGACCAATGGGCTGGATGTGGAGCAACTTGGACTTGCATCGAGCGAGGGCCCTGAGCTGGTGGAGTTCGGGGCGCGTCCCACGCCGCGATTTCACGGAGACGTGCCGAAGCTGCTGGAGGAAGTGAAGAAACTCTCCGGGGCAGGAGAGCGCGTATTGCTGGCAGCGGGCTCCATGGGTGAACTGGAACGGCTGGCGGATATTTTCAATGAGTACCAGGTGCCGTATCGGCTCGGGATGCGGGCCAAAGCAGCCGCGGTCAGTGAGGAAGCCACTTATTTCAACGATGAGAGCGCGGCAACCACGCTGATCTATGGCTATGTGCCGGCGGGCATGGCACTGCCGGATGCGAAGCTGGTGCTGTTTGGCGCGAACGATTTGTTTGACGATTCCGAGGCCGGTGCACCGCGGCAACCGCGCCAGCGCTCCAAGACTTCGGCATTTTTGTCAGACTTCCGCGACCTTGCGGTTGGCGACTACGTGGTACACGTGGAGCACGGCATCGGCCAATATCAGGGCTTGCGTGAGATTCCGCAGGCGGACGGCTCGAAGACAGAATTCATGGTGTTGGAATACGCCGAAGGGGCGCGGCTGTACGTTCCGCTGACACGGTTGGACCTGGTGCAGAAATATCGTTCAGCCGAGGGCGGGCACGTCATCCTCAATCGCCTGGGCACCCAGCAGTGGGGGAAGACCAAAGCGCGGGTGAAGAAGGCCATGCAAGACATGGCCGACGAGCTGTTGAAACTTTACGCGCAACGCAAAACGGCAAACGGATTTCAGTACTCCGCTGACAGCCAGTTCATGCACGAGTTTGAAGATGCATTTGAATACAACGCCACCGACGACCAGACTGCAGCGGTAGAAGACATCAAGCGCGACATGGAAGGGCAGCAGCCCATGGATCGCCTGCTCTGCGGCGATGTGGGATACGGCAAGACCGAGGTCGCGATGCGTGCCGCCTACAAGGCGGTGAATGATAGCAAACAGGTCACCGTACTGGCCCCTACTACGGTCCTGGCGTTCCAGCACTACGAGACCTTCAAGCGCAGGTTCGCCGCGTTTCCGGTGAATATCGAAATGATCTCGCGCTTCCGTACTCCGAAGCAGCAGAAGGAGATCGTCGAGAAGGTTGAGAACGGTAAAGTAGATATCCTGGTGGGCACCCACCGCGTGCTTTCCAAGGACGTCAAGTTCCCGGATCTCGGACTGGTGATTATCGACGAGGAACAGCGCTTCGGCGTGCGGCACAAGGAGAGGCTCAAGCAGTTGCGCAAGGAAGTGGATGTGCTGACCCTGTCGGCTACGCCAATTCCGCGCACCTTGCATATGTCCATGCTTGGGTTGCGTGACATGAGCGTAATTGAGACGCCGCCTCGTGACCGGCTGGCCATTCAGACGGTGGTAGCGACGTGGGATGAAAAACTGATTCGCTCCGCGATTGAACAGGAGTTGGAGCGCGGCGGGCAGGTCTATTTTGTACACAATCGCGTGGAGTCGATTTTCGAAATCGCCGCGAAGCTGCACATACTGACTCCCAAGGCCCGCATCTTGGTGTGCCACGGACAAATGGGCGAGGGTCAACTGGAGAAGGTAATGCTGGCCTTTATGCGGCACGAGGCTGACATCCTGGTAGCCACCACCATCATTGAGAATGGACTTGATATTCCGCTCTGCAACACCA
>Ga0316231_1002380_pt1 | contig 18135 bp, 21 predicted proteins | sample TBH18027metaG_FD_206002 | JGI IMG/M metagenome (GOLD analysis project Ga0316231, IMG submission 206002) | Freshwater microbial communities from Trout Bog Lake, Wisconsin, USA - TBH18027 | ecosystem: Environmental > Aquatic > Freshwater > Lake > Hypolimnion/Profundal zone | place: USA: Wisconsin...
TTAACGAGTCAGTAAATAAATTTAAAATATCATTAAAATAATCAGGTCGAATTTTATAAAATTCTATATCTTTATTTTCTTTAATTTGATTAACTATTTTATTACTTATCGTTTCTGTATCTAATTTATTTGGCAAATCATATAAATTATCTTTCTCTGCTTTAAGAAATGAAGATGTATTATTTGAAAGAGAGATGTCTGTTGAATCGTTAACTTCAATAGTAAGCTTTAATATTTTATAATCTGTTTTATGAATTATATAATAACTTATTCTTAAGCTATCAGAAGCAAAAGCTGAGGTATTGATAAGTATAAATAAAAAGAAGAAAATAAACATTATCTTTTTCATAATTATATTGATTAGATTTATAATAATAAGAATAATAAGTTTGCAAATGTACTTATATTTTTATCATACCTAATAAAAAATACAATAATAATCATATATCGCTCTATATCTGCATGCTAATTTAATACTAAGATAAAACGGAAGTACAGTATTACTCTAAAACTGGTTTTATGATAGAATGGAAGTACGGGATTACCTTAAAACTCGTTTTAAGATAAAACGGAAGTACGGGATTACCTTAAAACTGGTTTTATGATAAAACGGAAGTACGGTATTACTTTAAAACTCGTTTTAAGGTAAAACGGAAGTACGGGATTACCTTAAAACTGGTTTTAAGATAGAAACCAAAATGGAAGTTACCTTAAAACTCGTTTTATGACAGGATGGAACTACGATGTTACCTATTGTTCGTAGTATATAGTTGTTGTTTTTACTTCTTCTCTTTTATATTTAAACCCTGACTTCGGTTATAAATATAAAAAACATCATACTTAAAATAAAAGAAATAACAGGAACATTTCGACTCCTCGCAGCAACCGAATCTGTTAGCTTGTTTGCCTAATTGTGTAATAGCCTAAACAGCTATAAGCCTTTTTATAATTTAGTCACTCTTCTCATTTAGTTTGCTATGTTTGAATCCATAAACAAAGTAAAGCGAAAGTCCTATTATTAACCAGATAATAAATCGCAACCAGTTAGTTATACCTAATTCAGTCATTAAATATAGATTTGTTAACAAACCTAATACCGGTATGATGGAGTACTGTTTTATTATTGCTGCAAAAGTTATAATAAAAGCTATAATTATGAATAAGAATAATGGTATCTGATGCTTGAATACATTCCAGAAACCTTCGTTAATATAATTACCCCCATTAAAATTAAAGAAATTGTAAACGCCATCCCAATTTAAATAAAAAAGAAAAAACAAAACAACAATCCAGATAGGAGGGAGGATGTAACGGCTGTTATAATAAGGCACTTTGAAACCTCCTTTGCGAGTGCCGTTGTCGGTTTTGTTGTTATCCATAATCAAAACTCCACCCGAAACTAAAACAAAGGCAAACAGCGTACCAATGCTTGTAAGGTCAGTAACTTCGGTAAGATTTAAAAACAAAGAGGGAATAGCAACAAATACTCCGGCAACTATTGTTGAGAAAGCAGGAGTTTTATATTTAGGATGAAGCTTTGAGAAACGCTTAGGTAACAAGCCATCACGGCTCATGCTCATCCATATCCTAGGCTGCCCAACCTGGAATACCAAAAGCACACTCGCCATGGCAATAACCGCACTGATAGCTATAATGCCCGATAATTTAGTGAGATGCAATTTTGCGAAAGCATAAGAAAGAGGATCACCAACGCCTAATTCTTTATAGCTTATCATGCCCGTTAAAACAAGACTTATTATGATGTAAAGTACGGTAGTTATAACTAAAGCATAGATCATTGCACGCGGTAAGTCCTTCTGTGGATTTTTACATTCTTCGGCAGTTGTGGAGATTGCATCGAAGCCAATGTAAGCAAAGAAAACTCCTGCAACTCCTTTTAATACACCACCGAAACCATTGGGTGCAAATGGCGACCAATTGGCAGGATTAACATAAAATGAACCGACAGTTATCACCAATAATAAGATTGCTATCTTTAGAACAACCATAGTATTGCTTGCAACTTTAGTTTCGTAAATACCTTTATAAACCAGATAAGTTATGAAGACAACGATACCAAAAGCAGGAATGTCGGCAATGATCCTCATACCACCAATCTGAGGAGCATTAGTCCATGCAAGATATGCTTCCTGAAGCCCACCAGATAATTGATTGAAAGTTGTACCATGCAAGATGCTTTCGGAAGCAACCTTAAACCCTCTGGCAGCACTCACAAAATCAGTAGTCATGTAAGCAGGGATATTAATTCCTATCCCGTGAAGGAAACCGGTAAAATAATCAGACCAGGAGATTGCCACAGCAATATTGCCAACAGCATATTCCATAATCAAATCCCAGCCGATAATCCAAGCAATAAGCTCACCAAAACTAACATAAGCATAAGTGTAGGCGCTTCCGCTGATAGGGATATTGGAAGCGAACTGGGCGTAACACATTGCCGAGAAACCACATGCAATAGCAGTGAAGATAAATAACAACGACACAGCAGGACCACCGTTAGCAGCAGCATTGCCGATAGTACTGAAGATACCGGCTCCAATAATAGCTGCAATACCTAAAGCGGTAAGATCCCTAACGTTCAGGTTTCTTTTAAGTCCGCCATGATCCTTGTTCTGCCCTGAAGCATGCTCAAGAATCTTGTCAATTGACTTTCTCCTGAAAAGATTATTCATTATGATAAGGTTCGTTTTTTAAGATAGTGAAGGCACGATAAAGCTGCTCAGTAAATAATAAACGAATCATCTGATGAGAGAAAGTCATTTGAGATAAAGAAAGTTTCATGGAGGCTTTCTCGTATATCTTATTGCTGAAACCAAAAGGACCGCCAACAACAAACATTAGGTTCTTGATGCCGGAATTCAGTTGTTTCTGTATAAATGTTGCGAAGTCGGTTGAACGAAACTCTTTGCCTTTCTCGTCGAGTAAAACAATGTATTCCGCTTTCGCGAAATGCTTTAACATCTCCTCGGCTTCCTTGTTCTTTTGCTCTTCAACAGGGATGTTTTTAGTGTTCTTTAACGAAGGAATTACAATAGTCTTAAAGTTGATGTAATGTTTCAATCTATTTTCGAAGATTGTAATACCTTCTTTAAGATAATCTTCTTCTGTTTTGCCGACTAAAAGTAGCGTAATATTCATTAGCAGATAAATTTTTACGAAAATAAACAAAATAATGATTCAGATTGATAAAAAAGTCGTAAATTTGCATAAAATCATAAAAGATTCGCCATTGATAGTCTTTGGTAAGGAATTTGTGGTAGTTATAATAAAATGAAAATGAAAAAAATTGTCGTTATTCTATTGTTTTTTGTTACTTCTGGGTTTACATTCTTCTATATGTCACCCAACCAAAAGGCTGCTGATATTTCAAAAGGTATTGCAGAAGCCATAAGAAAAGGCAATGTAAATGATTTGTCTAATTATTTTAATTCGACAATAGACCTTTCTATTCTGGGTAAAGAAGGCTCATACAGCAAAGCACAAGCAACTCAAATAGTAAAAGAGTTCTTTACTAAATATCCTCCTAAAACATTTGAAATAAAACATCAGGGTTCATCTTCAGATGGTTCAAACTATGTTATTGGTAGCTTAGTGACAGCAAAAGGGAAGTTTAGAACTAATTATTTAATTAAAAATAATTCGGGGAAATTATATATAAATCAACTAAGCTTTGATACCGAAAATTAATCTGTTAAAACACTTATGACAATAGATGATATTATTGTAAACGCACTTAAAGAAGATTTAGGTGATGGTGATCATACTTCGCTTTCGTGTATTCCTTCTGATAAAAAAGGCAGGGCTAAATTACTTGTTAAGGAAGAAGGTATCCTTGCCGGAATAGATGTTGCCAGAAAAGTATTTGATAAAGTTGATGCTACTATCGTTTTTAATCAACTTATGAATGACGGTGATAAGATTACTCCAGGAGATATCGCTTTTACTGTTGAGGGCAATGTTATTTCTTTACTTTCCTCTGAACGTTTAGCTTTAAATTTTATGCAAAGAATGAGTGGCATTGCTACTTCTACCAATAAGATGGTTAATCTGCTTGATGGCTTAAAAACTAAACTTCTTGATACCCGCAAGACAACTCCTAATTTAAGATTGCTTGAGAAGTTGGCTGTTAAGCTTGGTGGTGGGGAGAATCATCGCTTTGGGCTTTATGATATGATTATGATTAAAGATAATCATGTTGATTTTGCAGGAGGGATTGTAAATGCAATAACCAATGCCAATAATTATCTTAAAGAAAAGAAAAAGGATCTTAAAATAGAAATAGAAGTCAGAGGGTTTGATGAACTTAATCAGGTATTGAACTATGGTAATGTTCATCGTATAATGCTTGATAATTTTAATACTGATGACTTAAGAAAAGCTGTTGAGTTAATTGCAGGCAGATATGAAACCGAAGCTTCTGGTGGTATTACTATTGATACTTTAAGAGCGTATGCTGAAACAGGTGTTGATTATATTTCAGTGGGAGCATTGACGCATCATATTAAGAGTCTTGATTTGAGTTTGAAAGCTTTTTAAAAAGAAGTGACTAAAGTTTAAAGACATTAATAGTTAGATACCAATCAAGCTCCTCTCCTTTTAGGAGAGGCAGGGGTGAGGTTAAAGAGATAATTCATTATGCTAAAAACAATCTATCAGAAATTTATTAATTTGAAGGTGGTTGCCTTTATCATCTTTCTTTCTAAAAAGATAACTTTACCGGGCTTTGAAGGTCTTCCTTTTTATGATGTATTCGTTTTCTTTATTAAAGGAATACAGAAAGGATATTTAACACAACGAGCTGCCGCACTTTCATTCAATTTCTTTTTGGCTTTGTTTCCGGCAGTAATCTTTTTCTTTACATTAATCCCTTATTTACCTATTCATAACTTTCAGCAAACACTTTATGATATAATCCAAACGCTATTACCTGAAAATGCTTTTGAATCCATTAAAACTACAATAACTGACATATTAGTTCACAAACGAAACGGATTGCTCTCTTTAGGTTTTATACTTGCATTATATTTTGCAACAAATGGGATAAGTGCTATTATTGATGCTTTCAACCAAACTTCTCATGAAATAGATACAAGAAAATGGTTTAGAAAGAAAACTATATCTATATTTTTAGTCATTATACTTGCAGTTTTATTATTGATTGCAATGTTATTAATTACCATTGGTTCACTTTTGCTTCATTTTCTTGCTAGCGAAGGCATTCTTAAAACACATTTTATATACTTATTGCTCGAAACAGGAAGATGGATTGTGTTATCCTTCATGGTATTTGTCGGTATTTCTTTTCTATACTATCTAGGTCCTGCCAAGAAATCACACTTTCGGTTTATATCTGCGGGCTCATCTTTAGCTACTTTGTTAACTTTGATAACATCTTTTGGTTTTAATATTTATGTTACCAACTTCTCTAAATATAATACCTTATATGGCTCCATTGGAACATTAATCATAGTGTTGCTTTGGATTTATTTTAACTCTATTATTTTGTTGATAGGTTTTGAGTTGAACGCAAGTATTCATAATGTCAAAAAGAATAAAAAGAAATAATCTATTGCCTGTTAGCATTATTTAATATTGAATAGAAAGATATTCAATCACACATCCCTAAAAGTTTTACAACCGTATTCCAGTTACGACTGCTTGCTGTTACCTTTAGTTTGTTTTCAATATAATTAATTGTCAGCTTTGAATTACTAAAGCCATTAGGGCATAATAAATAGATTACTTTGCCTGCTGTTATAAATTCATTTGGAGAGTCGTTAAGGGTATATAATATCTTTATTCTCACCTCATCCGCTTCGTCCGATAAAAAGGTTACAGCTAATTTAGAAATATCTTCATTCCTTTCATTAATAAAAGGATTATTTTCGGAAATATATTTAAGCTCCAGCTGATTTAAAACTATAACAGGCACCTCGAAAGCATATTCTTTTTTAATCTTATCGGATATAAGTGTAGCTAAAACCTTTTGATTAGTGTGTGGATAGTTGAACACAATGTTGCCACTTTGAATATAAGTTTTAACATCTTTTAGCTTAATATCCTGAAGATGTTTCCTAAGCTCCTCCATCTTAATAAGCTTATTGCCGCTTACATTTATCCCTCTTAGTAATGCTATATATGTTTCCATGAGATTTGGGTTAGTAAAAAATAATCTAAGCTTCTATAATAAATTTCTCTTTAAGTCTTTCGGATAAATATTGTTTTGCTTTTATAATATCGTCTTCATTATCTAAAGAGATTTCTATTTCATCATTTTTCTTATAAAAACTAATTTTATTATTATTAATCACAACTTTAATAATCTTTGAGAATTTCCATTCTTCTTTTTCAGATGAATTATCTATTATTATAATTGTATTATCCTTTATCATTAGCTTAAAATTTCCATTAATAATAAAGGCATTTATTAATAACGGAATAAAATATAATGGAAATGGATTTATATTTAATGATTTAAAATTTGTAAAAATGAGAAATATAAACAATAAAACAGCACAAAATAATATAAAATAGATTGGGAATGGCAATTTAAATATATTTCTTTTTACCTTTCCTATAATAATATACACTCCTTTTTTAATTTTAGTCTTTATTAAATAGAAGTCCCAAAAAGAAATAATAATAAATCCAACACAATATGTTATCATTATAATTAATATATATTCTCCTTTAAAAATTAACCCTAAGATTAATAATAAAAATAGGATTCCCATTAATATATTTTTATACAAGTTTTTCATGGTTTAATGATATTTGTTTTGCAAACTTACTCTTTTTTTATCATACCAATACTCTTTTTAATAATAATTATAATTAAAATCTAAATATTAATGTAAATGATGAATATAAGTAGTATCTTTACATTTTTATTGGATACAATAATAATAGATGTTTTTTACTGATTGATAAAACTAATTAAATGAACAATAGTTGTGCAACTCACTATACGAATGATTATAATGAAATTGATATTTATATCTATGGAGATTATACAGTCAACTATTTTAAGCAATGTTATTATCAATCCAATTCAAATATGAATCTATACAATCACAGTTTCTCTTTTTTCTACGACTTTTTTATAGCTTTTGCTGATAAAATAATTCCATTTATCAATAATAGTATTTTATTTATTAGCAATATATATTTAAGTATCGACTATATATTAACAAATAATCGATGTGCATCCTTGGATTTCGGAAAAGCAAGGCTGCATTTCCGAAAAGAAGAGATGTACATCGACAGTTTGTATCTCTTTAACGATAGTTTAGATACAAACAACGCTCATTCATTAACATTAAATGCTAATACATCCTTTGTTTTCGGAAAAGCAAGACTGCATTTCCGAAAAGGAGAAACGCACATCCACAGTTTGTATCTCTTTAACGATAGTTTGCAAACATTTAACGCAAGTAATAAAACATCTAACCATAATATTGATATATTTAACCAATGTTTGATTAAATATATCAATAGTTCATATTTTTATAACAACAGTTTAGATATTTTATCTCGCAATGTATGTGCATGTATGCGATAATATTATTCAAATTATAAAACAAACTAATACTATGGATATAGAATACAGATTAATAAAGACTTTGCCAAGAGTAAAAGCGATGGAAATTATAATGATAATGATCAACAGTGCTAATAAAATTGAAGAGCAAATTATAAGAATACCTTTTATTCCATTTGGTGCTTTAGCAATAAGACAAGTAATCAAAAGAGCATTAAAAAATTATGCAAAACGGAGTTCCCCAAAAGGAGTATGGAAAATAATATTTACAGAATGTATGACACAATTTGCAAATATGTATTATGCTAACGGACAATATATAGAAACTACCGCTTATAATGCTAAAGACAGGAAATTAATATCAGATTTAGCTTATAAAACTCATAAGAAACGCGAACATTTTGTAAGATCTCCTATAAAAATTGAAAATACTAACAGATTAGGTTTCCTGAAAATAGAACTTAAAGCAGGTAAAAAGGTTAGTTTTTATATGGTTGAATGTATAAAGATAGTTGATAACGTGTTGAGCAAACCAATTGTGTGCGAATCAATGCAGACATCTACCGAAACTATAGGCGGTTTTGAATCAGGGGCTTTGTATATGATACGGGCTCGCCCGGTTTTTACTAAAAAGCGTAAGGGTAACTGGACTCCTTACTTCCAAATAAGAGTAAGCTGAAGAAAGTACTTAGAGTGCTTAGAGTGACTGAAGTACTTGGAGTTGAAAGGCTATGGAGTTGTTAATTGTTAATTATCTTCCGCATACCATTCGGCATACGAGTTTGGAGTTTCGTCTAGTCGGATGTGATGAAGTTTAGTTGGTATAGGAAGTTTCTCTATAATCTTCTGTGCAAAATCAAGTAAAAGATTCTCACAGCTTGGTTGATAAGGCACAATGATAAGTTTCTCCGATACTTTATGCCATATACCTTCATTAATCCCAGGTGTTTGATCATTAATAATAAGCGCATGGTCAAATGGGGTAACTATAATTTCATTAACAATAGTTTTTAATAAACCAAAGTCAATAACCATGCCATTTTTAGGAGAATTATTATCTTTAATAGGCTGCCCGATAACTGTAACAGCCATCTTATAAGAATGCCCGTGAATATTGCGGCAAGGACCATCATATCCTAATAAAACATGAGCACTCTCGAACCTGAACTCTTTTGTTAATCTAATTTTAGCCATCAATTATTAATTATTATCAGTAACATAAATAAGGTCTGTTATCTTTTGAAGCCATTCGGCATCTATTTCATCAAAAGAATTTAAATCTTTGCTATCAACATCAAGAACTCCTACAATCACTCCCTTACTATCTTTTAAAGGAATAACTATTTCGGATTTAGAGCGTGAATCACAAGCAATATGTCCGGGGAACTGCTCTACATCAGGCACAATAATTGTTTGTTTTGCATTGATAGCAGCCCAACAAACTCCATCATCTTTCTTTAACTCCATACAAGCAACTGGTCCCTGATAAGTTCTGACGATAAGTTTGCCTTCTTTTAAACAGTAAAAGCCTGTCCAGAAATTATACTCAATCTTATGATGAAGCACTGCAACTACGCTGCACATTCTTGCATCAATATCATTGCTTTTCTTTAGCAGTTCTTTTATTTGTAAATATATACGTTGGTATCTTTGTGTATTTCCCATTATGATTAAAAAAAGACGATGCTTTTATTAAAACATCGTCTTTTAAATTATGTTTATAATTAGTTGTTAAACTTTTTCTAATTCTACAGTAAAGTGACGCATGATAGGAGCTTCGTAAGTTATTCTTAATCCTTTAGTGATACTCTCTCTGCGATCGAAAACATTTTTCAATGCAACTGCCACTACATCCATGTGATTATTAGTGTAAACACGGCGAGGGATGGCAAGACGCAAGAACTCCAAAGCAGGATAACGGTTAATTCTGGTTTCAGGATCTCTGTCGGCAAGTAAAGTACCAATTTCAACAGCACGAATACCACCTTCAATATATAATTCAATACCTAAAGTCTGAGCTATATATTCTTCTTTAGGAACATGAGTTAAAACTTTCTTTGTGTCAACAAATATAGCATGCCCACCAACCGGACGCTGAAAAGGAATACCAAACTCTTCGAGCCTGGCACCTAAATATTCCACTTGTTTAATACGTGTTTCCAAAGTCTCAAACTCTGTGTTTTCATCTAATCCCTGAGCTAATGCATTCATATCTCTTCCCGACATGCCACCATAAGTTACATAGCCTTCGAACATAATATTAAATACACTTGCTTGTTTAAAGAGCTTTTCAGTACGCATTCCAATAAAACCGCCCATGTTAACGATAGCATCTTTCTTAGCACTCATCGTCATAACATCAGCATAAGAAAACATTTCTTTAGTGATCTCTTTAATGGTTTTATTTTCGTAACCTTTTTCGCGCATCTTTATAAAGTAAGCATTCTCAGCAAAACGAGCTGCATCAAATACCACCATTTTACCATACTTGTCAGCAATAGCTCTAACATCTTTCAGATTCTGAATAGAAACAGGCTGTCCTCCTGATGAATTACAAGTAACGGTCATAATGATAAAAGAAACCTTATCAGTATTGTTTTTTATTACTGTTTCGAGCTTATCAATATCAACGTTGCCTTTAAAAGGATGTTCCAAAGCTGTATCAAAAGCTTCAGCAATTGTACAATCGTAAGCTTTAGCCTTACGATATTCTATATGACCTTTAGTAGTATCGAAGTGTGAATTGCCCGGGACGATGTCACCTTCTTTAACTAATACCGAAAACAAAACATTTTCGGCAGCACGTCCCTGATGTGTAGGCAGGAAGTATTCGAAACCTAAGATGTTTTTAATAGCATTCTTCATCTTGAAATATGAAGTAGCTCCTGCATAACTCTCGTCGCCAAGCATTAACTCGCTCCACTGACGATCGCTCATTGCGCCAGTACCTGAATCGGTAAGCAAATCAATGAACACTTTGTCGCTACTTAAATTAAAGAGATTGTATTTAGCTTCTTTAATCCATTTTTCGCGTTCTTCTCTTGTACTTCTTTTTATAGGTTCAATCATCTTGATCTTGAAGGATTCTGCAAAAGGTAATTCCATGGCTTTTAAAATTAAATTCATAAAATAAAAATTAAAATAAATAAGTAAAATAGATAAATTGAGGTTAGATTAGTTTAGATCAAAAATGATAACTGTCTCTATTCTTAATGTTAAGAAAGAGACTGTAGCATAAGATATATAAATAATAAGCACCCATCATAGTAATCCTTTAAACTTTACAAAAATACAATATTTTTTAATATCTTTGCACATTATTTGTAAGAAATATTACAAATAAATATTAAACAACTGATATTAATCTAAATAAATAAAACAATGAAAAGAATTTTAATAATTATTCTAACATCTTTTACACTTACGGTGTCCGCTCAGTACGACAAGTTTTTTGAAAACAAAACACTTCGTATTGACTTTTATCACTCAGGAAACTTTGAACATGAATATTACAGACCTGACGAATTGATTGAGAAGACAGGGTGGGCCGGTTCGAAAGTTAATCTTGTTGATACTTTTAATTACGGTAAGTTCAGGATACTAGTGTATGATAAAGCCACTGATCAATTGATCTATTCGCGGGGCTTTTCTTCTATCTTTGCCGAATGGAGAACTACTAAAGAAGGTCATGGGGCTTGTGGTAATTATCAGGAAACGATGATGGTTCCTTATCCAAAGAACATTATTAAAGTTGTTTATCAAAGCAGGGATAGTATTAATGTATGGAATACTATTGCCGAGGATGAAATAGATCCTAAGAAATCGGAGATTATTAAACCTAAAAAGGCGAAGGCTGAAACAATTAAACTACATTATTCCGGCGATCCTTCTGTGAAGTTAGATATTGCTATTATTGCTGATGGATATACAAAGAATGATAGGGAGAAGATGATGAAAGATTTTGATAGTCTTAAGAATAGTATCTTAAGTTGTTCTCCTTATGATAAAGTTAAGGAAAAGATTAATATCTGGGGGGTAGCTACTGTGTCAGAAGAATCGGGGATTACAAGTCCTAATGATACTATTTTAAAAAAGACTATTCTCAAATCAAGTTTTAATGGAATCAATTCCGACAGGTATATATTGACTGTCGAAAACAAAACGCTTCAAGATCTTTTGGCTGATACTCCTTATGATCAGATTGTGATTATGTGCAATACCACTAAGTATGGTGGCGGAGGTATTTACAACTTCTATTGCACGGTGGCGGCCGGAAATAAAGTAGCAGCATATCTTTTTCAACATGAATTTGGGCATGCTTTTGCCGGCTTAGCTGACGAGTATTATACTTCCGAAGTTTCTGTAGAGAATTTTTATCCTTTTAATATCGAACCTTGGGAACCTAATATTACTACCTTAAGTAATTTTGCAAGTAAATGGAAGAATATGGTTGCTGATAGCATTGCCATTCCAACTAAAGCTGATGATAATTATAAACACACTATAGGTGTTTACGAAGGTGGCGGTTATATGCCCAAAGGTGTTTATCGCCCCTATATTGATTGTACTATGAAATCTATTAAGATAAATGCATTTTGCCCGGTATGTAAAAGGGCAATAGAACAAATGATTGAATTTTATTCTCATTAAACAATAATTTATATTTATAATAAATAAAAAAAACCTTCACCGTGTTAATGATGAAGGTTTTTTTTATTTTCTTTATGATGATGTTTATATTTATAACCGAAGCTCGGGTTTAAATATAAATAAGAAAAAACAACTCTAAGCACTCCAAGTACTCAATACTCTCTAAGTACTTCTTTTTTATTGTAGATAAAACTTCTGAGGCTCAGCCCAAGGACCGTTAAGTTCCGGATGGGCAAATATGATTAAGCGTTGAGTAGTCCATACTGCCGAACCTTTATTTTCAACACCCATGTTTATGGTATAAATAGCTTTTGTAAACGTCTTGTGAGTTGTACCTGAGTCATCTGGGTTAACCATTGCCGTTTCTCCTAAGATATAAGATACCTCTACTCCATCAGCATGTTCGCTTTTGTCTATCGAAAACCTACCTGTTTCCTGATTGGTGCGCACCTTGCCTTGTACCAAACCTCCGCCTAGCGTTTTATAAAATCCATATAACATCTTTTTTATAACTGTTGTAAAATGAGTAGGTGCACTACGTCCTATTTTAAAATTAAACAAGATAGCAAGGTCGGTAGTGGCTCCGGTGCTTACAGCAGCCCTGTCGAGCAAAGGATTAGCAACAATATGAAATTTCCTTATAAATGTCACTACTTGCTCATTAATACTACTAGTTTTGGTCAAAGGATTTTGATGCTTAGTCCAAAGACCGTTTACATCGTCTAAGAAAAACTTACGTTGGTCGTGCCACCAGGCAACTTCCGCAGTAGTCCATCCAAATGCCGTTTCGGTTGTCGGAATTATTATTGACAATAAGCTGTCGTCAGTCCTTTTCATGTAAGAAGCAAAGTCTGCTTCATTTGTTGGGATTCTTGAATTCATAAGCTAAAATATTATTTCGTTTTTAATTAATTGATTTGTTATTTATTATATGTGTAAATAGCACATTATTATCATGCAAAATAGAAGTTCCGCTATACGGCCGAAAAGTTCCGCCATATGGCCGCAAAATTCTGCCATAAGGCCGAGAAGTTCCGCCATAAGGCTGAAAAGTTCCGCCATAAGGCTGAGAAATTCCGCCATAAGGCTGAGAAATTCTGCCATAAGGCTGAGAAATTCTGCCATAAGGCTGAGAAGTTCTGCCATAAGGCTGAGAAGTTCTGCCATAAGGCTGAGAAGTTCTGCCATAAGGCTGAGAAATTCCGCCATAAGGCTGTGAAGTTCCGCCATAAGGCTGTGAAGTTCTGCCATAAGGCTGTGAATTTAAGTTACCTTCTGAAGAATTTTTATTGTTGAAAAAAGATTGACTGCTATGCTTAGTAATACCCGTACCCTTGATTATAGATATGCTTTTGGTGGCTGTTACGCATTTAAGATAAGCCCTGCTAAGCTGCGATCGAAGCGTACGTTCTTTGTTATTAATTATGTGATATTATTAAGCAAAAGTTTATAGTATTAAATAAAAAACAAAAGTACTACTAATTTTCCAATTAATAATAACAAATAAAAAAATAAAAATAAAAATAAAAATCATTCATAATTCATCATTCATAATTCATAATTAAAGTACTTAAACCACCTTTTCTCCGTTTCATTTATTAAAGTTCATAAAAATGTTTAATAAAAACAATTTGTATATATAATTTTTAGTAATTTAGCTGCGATATTAAAAGACATGTCAAAACAAGAAGAAAAGTACAACAAACGAAGGCTAAAGAGCTCATTTATTACCACAATAATAAGTATCACACTCGTGTTATTTATGCTTGGTTTATTAGGATTAATCATCTTGCATGCTCAAAAACTTTCTAATTATGTAAAAGAAAACATAGGTTTTAATATCTATATAAATGATGATGTGAAAGAAGCTGATGTTATTCTTTTCCAAAAGACACTGGATGCATCTTCGTTTGTTAAATCAACAGAATATATTACTAAAGAAAAAGCAAAAAACAACCTTGTAGCTCAAACAGGTGAGGACTTTGTGAATTTTCTTGGCTATAATCCATTACCTGTTTCGATAGATGTACGCTTAAATGCTAATTATGCCAATCAGGATAGCTTATCTGTATTAGAAAAACAACTTATCAAAAACCCTATCGTCAAAGAAGTTAACTACCAGAAATCACTTGTACAATTAGTAAATGCTAACATCCGCAAGATAGGTTTGTTTATAGTTTCTTTTAGTTTGTTATTATTAATTATAGCAATAGCTTTAATCAACAATACAATAAGATTATCAGTATATTCTAAAAGATTCTTGATTAAAAGCATGCAATTGGTAGGCGCTACCGAACGTTTCATCCGCCGACCATTTATTATCAAAGGAATACTAGGAGGTATATACGGGGCATTAATTTCTATAGCACTGTTATTCGGAGTTATATACTTAGCCCAGGGGCAATTCCCCGACATCGTAAATATACAGGAAATAGATATGTTTTTAATACTGTTTGGAATAGTTATCCTGTTAGGGATTTTCTTTTCGTGGGTATCAACATTCTTTGCAGTACGGAAATATCTTAATATGAAAAATGATAGTTTATATTTTTAATTTATTACTTTTGTAGTTTATTTTATAATCAAATAATATATGGCACAAAATACAACAAAGACTATAATAGCCAACAAGCAAACAGCTTCAAAACCAAAAGTTCAGCCTGTTGTTAACAAAGCAAAAGGACCTGAACATAAAGCTTTAGAATTTACATTCGGTAAAGAAAACTATAGGCTTCTTTTGATCGGACTGGGTGTTTTAGCATTAGGTTATATCCTTATGATTGGCGGCGGCAGCGATGATCCTAAAGTTTTTAGCGAAAAGATCTTCGATTTCCAAAGATTAACACTCGCACCTATTGTTCTTATCATAGGTTTTATCATTGAAGTGTTTGCTATAATGGTTAAACCTAAAGAATAAGCTATTATTCTTTCCATTTTTAATAATTAAAAAAATTAATTATGACTTATTTACAAGCCATAGTCATTGCTATTATCGAAGGCTTAACAGAGTTTCTGCCAATATCCTCCACTTATCACATGAAGTTAACTTCTGTAATAATGGGGATAAAAGACAATGATGAATTTATAAAACTGTTTATCGAAAGCATACAGTTTGGTGCTATTATATCAGTTATTGTTCTTTACTGGCGTAAGTTTCTTGACTTTACTAAGCTTAGTTTTTATTATAAGATAATAGTTGCCTTTGTTCCCGCTGCAATTGTTGGATTTCTATTAAAAAAGCATATCGAAAAAGTACTTGGAGACCTATTGATAATGACTATCATTACTTTTCTTGGTGGTTTTTTATTATTATTTGTTGACAAATGGTTCAATAAATCAGATGACGACAATATAGATAATGTTACTTACAAGAAATCATTTTTTATAGGTATATATCAGTTATTAGCAATCGTATTCCCGGGCTTCAGTCGTTCATTTGCGACAATTATGGGAGGAATGCAACAAAAGTTAAGCAGAAAACTGGCAGCAGAGTTCTCTTTCTTTTTAGCTGTTCCTACTTTGGCAGGAGCTTTTGTTTTAAGTATATGGGATGCACACAAAAAGAACCCTGAATTTTTGACAGGAAACAACTTAACATTTATCATTTTAGGAAATATTATTGCATTTATAGTTGCTATGTTAGCAATAAAAGGATTCATCGCAATATTAACTAAATATGGTTTCAAAGCTTTTGGATATTACAGAATAATAATGGGTGCAATAGTTATCTTACTAATTGCTTTTCATGTTATATAACACTAAATGAAAGAATATAATTTCTCTGAAGGAGAAGTTTTGCTTTTCGATAAACCTTATGAATGGACTTCGTTCGATTTAGTAAACAATGTTCGCTATTTCATAAGAAACAAGCTTGATTATCCTAAATTAAAGATTGGTCATGCAGGCACACTTGATCCATTGGCAACAGGTTTGCTGATATTATGTACAGGAAAGTACACCAAAAAGATTGACGACTATCAGGCTCAGGAAAAAGAATATACAGGAACTTTTACAATAGGCGCCACAACTCCTTCTTACGATATGGAAAAAGAAGTTGATAAGACTTTTGATTATTCTCATGTCACTGAAGAATTAATTAATGCTGCTGCAAAGAAGTTTACCGGCACATTCCAACAGATTCCTCCTATATTTTCAGCTGTAAAAATCAAAGGAAAACGGGCTTATGACTATGCAAGAAACAATGAGGAGGTAGTAATTAAGTCGAAAGAAATAACAATAAGTGAGTTTGAGATAACTAAAATAAATTTGCCTGAAGTTAATTTCAGGATTGTTTGTACCAAAGGAACATATATTCGAGCATTAGCAAGAGACTTTGGAGAAACACTTAACTGTGGTTCATATCTTTCGGCACTTTGCAGAACCAGAATTGGGGAATTTAAACTTGAAGATGCTTTCGAAGTTGAATCCTTTAAAAAGATGTTTCAAAAAATATTATAGTATTTATTTTAATCTGATATCTAACATACTAATTTTAAAAAAGTAAATAAAAGTAAAAATAACTTGACTTTTGCTCATAAAATGATTATCTTTGCACACTTTTTTATCTACATTAAGTTAAAAATAAACATTTAAACATGAAATTATCACAATTTCGTTACCATTTACCTAAAGATTTAATAGCCGATCGACCATCTGACCAAAGAGATGAATCAAGATTGATGGTTTTAGACAGGAAGAAACAAACAATAGAACACAAAATATTTAAAGATATTTTAAACTATTTTGATGATGGAGATGTATTTATATTAAATAACACCAAAGTTTTCCCTGCATTGCTATATGGCGAGAAAGAGAAAACAGGTGCTAAGATTACAGTATTCCTATTAAGAGAATTAAATGCTGAAAGTCGTTTGTGGGATGTATTAGTTGACCCTGCAAGGAAAATAAGAATAGGCAACAAACTCTATTTTGGAGATGATGACTCTCTTGTTGCCGAAGTAATTGACAATACAACCTCAAGAGGTAGAACTCTAAGGTTTTTGTTCGATGGAACTCATGATGAGTTTAAAAAAGCATTAAAGAAGTTAGGACACACACCACTTCCTGATGAAGTTCAGAAACTAAGAGAGATAGAACCTCAGGATAAGGAAAGATACCAAACCATTTATGCAAAACATGAAGGTGCTGTTGTTGCTCCTACTGCAGGATTTCATTTTAGTCGTGAGCTTATGAAAAGACTGGAACTTAAAGGTGTTAGTTTTGCAGATATTACTTTACATGCAGGATTAGGCAATTTCAGAACGATAGATGTTGAAGATCTCACAAAACACAAGATGGATTCTGAAGAACTTATCATTACAGAACCAAATACAGAGATTGTTAATAAAGCTAGGCAGAATAAGAAAAAGGTTTGTGCTGTTGGAACTACAACAATGAAAGGTATTGAATCTTCTGTTGCTGTTAACGGCAATCTAAACCCATATAATGGCTGGACCAACAAATTTATTTTCCCTCCTTACGAATTTAGTGTGGCTAATGCTATGGTAACCAATTTTCATCCATCTATGTCATCAATGATGATGATGGGTGCTGCTTTTGCAGGCTTCGATTTATTTATGAAAGCTTACAAAGAAGCAATTGATCAGAAATATAAGTTCTTAACTTATGGTGATGCAATGTTGATCATCTAAGTTAGAAATCATTTTAATAATAAATATTATAAAAGACTTAACTTTACAAAAGAGGTTAAGTCTTTTTTTTGGCCTATGAGAAAAACAGTTATAATAGTAGCAGCCGGTTCTGGGAGTAGAATGAAAACGGACATCCCAAAGCAATTCATTATCATTAAAGGCAAACCGGTTTTAATGCATACAATGATTGCATTTTTTAATTATGATAATTCGGTTGAAATAGTGCTTGTTTTACCTGAACAACACATTGAATATTGGGAATCTCTTGTTGAA
>Ga0316231_1002387_pt1 | contig 18090 bp, 16 predicted proteins | sample TBH18027metaG_FD_206002 | JGI IMG/M metagenome (GOLD analysis project Ga0316231, IMG submission 206002) | Freshwater microbial communities from Trout Bog Lake, Wisconsin, USA - TBH18027 | ecosystem: Environmental > Aquatic > Freshwater > Lake > Hypolimnion/Profundal zone | place: USA: Wisconsin...
CCTGCCCTGCAGGGGGGACGCTGCCTTTAATCCCCCCTGTGAAATAGGGGGGAAGCTGAACGTAGTGAAGCAGGGGGGTCTTTCGCCCAGGGGATGCACCCCCCTGTCTCGCTGCGCGAGCCTTCCCCCCTGCCCTGCAGGGGGGACGCTACCTTTAATCCCCCCTGTGAAACAGGGGGGAAGCTGAACGTAGTGAAGCAGGGGGGTCTTTCGCCCAAGGGAAGCACCCCCCCCTGTCTCGTTGCGCGAGCCTTTCCCCCTGCCCTGCAGGGGGGACGCTGCCTTTAATCCCCCCTGTGAAACAGGGGGGAAGCTGAACGTAGTGAAGCAGGGGGGTCTTTCGCCCAGGGGGAGCCCCCCTGTCTCGCTGCGCGAGCCTTCCCCCCCGGGGGATACAGCTGACGTCCCTCGTTGACTGCCGACTAATCAACTTCTTCCTCCACCGATCCCTTTCCTTCCAGCGCATACAGGGCGGCGCCGATCGCTCCGGCCAACTGCGGGAACCGGGGAATCAGCACCGGCCGCCCGATCATCTCCTGCGTCATCTCGACGATGTAGGGGTTGTGCGCCACCACCCCGCCGGTCATGACCACCCGGTCGGTGAGCGAGTCCATCTCCAGCACCCTCTTGATGACCGAATAGAAGATTCCCTTGACGATGTCGGAAACCTGCTTTCCCTGGCGGATGTTCTCCAGCACCTCGGTGGCCGAGAACACGGTGCAGTAACTGCCGAGTTTGATGATGTTTTCCGAGCGGCTGGCGAGGGCGTTCATCTCTTCGAGGGATATGTCGAGTCGGAAGGCCATCTCCTCCAGAAAGGAGCCGGTACCGGCCGCGCACTTGCGGTTCATCTTGAAGCTGCTGCGGCTCCCGGAGTCGTTCAGCTTGACGATCTTGTTGTCCTGCCCGCCGATGTCGATGATGGTGATGGCCCCGGGGAAATAGTGGTGGCACCCCTTGGCGAGGCAGCCGATCTCCGACTTGCTCTTGTCGGTGACGAAACCGACATTGCTCCTGCCGTAACCGGTGGAAAGCGCGCCCGCGATGTCGTCACGGGTGGCGCCGGCCATGGCGAGCGCGGCATCCAGGCAGGCCGCGGCGGTGGCGCCGAAGTCGGTGCCGGACTTCTTGGTGCCGTGGCCGACCAGCTCTCCCGCGGCGTCGATGACCGCCACCTTGGTCCGCGATGCCCCCATGTCGAGTCCCACATACACCGGCTTTCCCATACCTCATTGCTCCTTTTTTCTGCCCCGCCCTGGTGCGCGAGCTCCCGGCACCGGCGGCGGCGCAAAATCAAAATACTGTTCTGCAGTTTGCATGCCGGCACATATTCAATAGTGTAAAATTGCTTATGTCTTTGTATTATATGCTTATTTGCAAAAGAATAGCATTTTAAACGCAGGCGCAAGAAATGGAGTGCGACGATATTTCGTCGGGAGGTGGGACATTCTACGAGTCAAGGTGCGGTGGATTACTTAGAAAGGGGCCAAATATTCATGAGGTAGGCGCGCCGGCGGGATAAACCTCGCATAGCGGCGTCGACGATATTTCGCCGCTGCGACGATATTTCGTCACGTACGAAAAACGGAGGATAATAGGAATGGCAGAAAGGAGTGGATTAACCTTTAAACGCCACATTTTACGACGTGCGATGTGGTTCGGAGATAGCAAGGATGACGACTAAAATAATTCGCGTTGGCATCTCTCGGGGTGTATTCATCCCGGAATACCTTTCAGAGAGGAGCGGCATTGGCCCAGAAGCGGAACTAGCACTGGAGAACAAGGGGATCGTGATCCGTCCGGCAACTGGCCAGCGTCCCGGCGGTCACCCCCGAGAAGGATGGGGCGAGAAATTCCGCCAGGTGTCTGAGAAGGACGGGAACCGAGGCAACGGGAATCCGAAAGGACAAACGGATTGGGACCATGATGAATGGGAATGGTGACCCTACTCAGTTTTCCGTTTGATCCCCAGCTTTTTCATCCTCGAATTGAGCGTGGTCGGTTTCAGGCCGAGGATTTCGGCGGCGCCGTTTTTGCCCCGGATGCGCCAGCCGGTTTTCTCCAGCACGGAGTTGATGTGCACCCGCTCCATCCCCTCGATGCTCATAGGCTGGCCGGCGAGGGCCGCCGAGCCGTCCGGCACGTCGATCACCAGCGACTGGCCGTTGTTCAGGATCATGGCCCGCTCCACCAGGTTGCGCAGTTCCCTCACGTTCCCCGGCCACCCGTAGCGCTCCATCGCCTCCATGTTCTTCTTGGGGATGCGCTCGATGCTCTTGCCGAAGACCGTGCAGAACTCCTCCACCATGGCCCAGACCAGCAGCGGGATATCCTCCCTGCGCTCGCGAAGCGGCGGCACCGGGATGGGGAACACGTTCAGGCGGTAGTAGAGGTCCTCCCGGAACTTGCCGTCCCGAACGGCCTGGACCAGGTTCTTGTTGGTCGCGGCGATGACCCGCACGTCGACCTCGACGAGTTTCGGGCTCCCCAACCGCTCGAACTGCCCTTCCTGCAGCACCCGCAGGAGCTTCGACTGCAATTCCAGTGGTATTTCCCCGATCTCGTCCAGGAAAATGGTGGAGCCGTTGGCAGCCTCGAAGCGGCCGATCTGGCTGGTCTGCGCCCCGGTGTAGGCCCCCTTCTCGTGCCCGAAGAGCTCCGCCTCGATGAGCCCCGCCGGCAGCGCCGCGCAGTTCACCTTGATCATGGCGCGCGCCTTGCGCCCGCTTAGGTTGTGGATGGCCCGCGCGATCAGCTCCTTGCCGGTGCCGGTCTCGCCGAGGATCAGCACGTTCGAGTCGGTGGCCGCCACCATCTTCACCTGGATCAGGGTCTTCTGGATCCCCTCGGACTTGCCGATGATCTCGTCGTGCTTGTACTCGATGTCGATCTGGTCGCGCAGGTAGATGTTCTCCGCCTCCAGGCGGTCCTTCAGGCGCTTGATCTCGGCGAGGGCATCCTGGATTTTCTGGTCGGTCCGCTTGCGCTCCAGGGCGTTGGTGAAAATCCCCCAGAGCAGCTGCAGCCGCTGAATCAGCTCGTCGGGCCACTCCATTTTCGCCCGGTACGACACGAAGGTCATGCCGCCGATGACGGTTCCGCCGACACTGGCCGGCAGGAACATGATCGACTTGATGCCGCCGCTGTCCTTGCAGTACTTCTTCTCCAGCCAGCAACTGTCGGGCATCTCGTCGACGTCGGAAACCTTGAAGATCTCCCCTTTCAAAAGCATGCTGTACCAGACCGGTATCAGCCCGATGATGACGGCCGGCGGCGGCGTGATCCCCGGCACGGCGTAGGAATAGGCGAGCACCAGCCTCTCGTTGTCGTGAGACACGTGCCAGATGGAGCAGCGATCGACCCCCAGGAGCTCGACGACCCTTTGCAGCCCCTGCTCGATCTTGGCATCCACCTCGCTCACCGGCACGTTGATGAAGGCGGTCGAGAGGTCGGAGAGCAGCGCCTCGATCTTCAGCCGCTCGCTCTGCACGTCCTCTTTGATCTTCTGCTCGGTGGCGTCCTTCACGATCAGCGTGCACCCCAGCACCGCTCCGCTTCTGTCCTTGAGCGGGAAACAGTAGATGCGCCAGAACCTGTTCCGGGAGAATTGGTCCCTGAGCGGTCTGATGACGATGGTTTCGTATTCGACGAAGGAGCGCCCTTCCCTGACAGTGCGGGAAACCACCGGCTCGAGAGCCAGGGCAATCTGCTGATCGAGTTCGATGAGAGACTTGGAGATATGCTGTTGGGCGGGGATGTCGTCAATGACAGCCATCCGGTCATTGGCGTGGATATAGCGGAGATCCCGGTCCAAAACGGCAATGCCGAACTGGACCTGGTCGAAGAGTTGCTCGAGCCGGCTGAATTTCAGCTGGAAGTACTTTGCGCTGTCGAATGTCGGGTCACAGGTCAGTGCCATAAGCTACCTTAGCCATGGATGTCGAAAAATGTCACGACATCCTAGCACTAACAGGCATTACATGGCAACGCATTACCATTAAAGGGGAATTCGCAGAGAGCGGGATTCATCACGCCCTTTTTCCGCAGTGGATCGACAAGGACGAGAAATCTGCCGGCCCTACCTTTTCCAGTGCGAGCGAACCCTTTCCGTACTCCACCCGGAAACGGGCGGCGTTCCGTTCCCGTGCCGCTTCGCTTAAACGCTCCAGCGCCCCCCGGGTGAGGCCCACGCCCCCGCTGGCAAGGCATATTTCGCTGAGGCGGCCAGGGGCACGGGCCAGGCCACGAAGGATTCCGTGCAGCGGCGCAGCATCATGCGCCCAGCCGAAGATGCCACGAAGTGATAAAACAGCACTGGCACGTATAGTTTTCATAAGGTCACTGCCTCTTAAATTGATTCCCACACCGGAAGGTCCCAGAGAGCCACGCGGATTGCACCGGTGTACCGTTCCCAAGCCCGCTCCTCGGCGGGCGTCCGCGGCTTAACGCCATACATGTATATTGGTACCACAATACCATTTTAAGCGCAATGGTTTATTTCCAGCCCGCCCCCTCCCCCGGGATCTGGGCCGGACCGGGCCCCCTCTGGATCTTCACCTCGTTGCCCGCCGCTGCTTTTCTATGGACTTTGACGCGCACTAGAACGTATAGTTGCATCTCTTTCATTTTGACTGTGCGCGATTCAAGCATGCACTCACAGGAGCAGGGTTGTGACTGTTAAACAAGCTTCGTTACAGGATCGGGCGACCCCGGCGACCGACTTCACGGGCCACGCCGAAAGTGAACAGCACTACCGGGACCTGACGGAAAACACCAGTGACTGGATCTGGGAGGTGGATGAAAACATCCGCTATGTCTACGCCAGCCCGAAGGTGACGGACCTGCTAGGATACTTGCCCGAAGAGGTGCTGGGAAAGACCCCTTACGATTTCATGCCCGCCGAAGAAGCCGTCCGGATACGCGCCGGCATCGATGAACTCCTCAAAGCCCCCCACCCCTTCCAGGCGCTGGAGAACACCAACATCCACAAGGACGGCTCGCTGCGGGTGCTCGAGACGAGCGGAGTTCCCATTTATGACGCCACCGGGCGCTTTGCGGGCCTGCGGGGCATCGACCGCGACATCACCGAGCGCAAGAGGGACGAAGAAGTCGTCCGCGCGCTCAACGAGAGAAGCCAGCAGCAGGCCCTGGCTCTGCTGGCCACCAACCGCGAACTGAGAGCCTTCAGCTACTCCCTCTCCCACGACCTGCGCTCCCCGCTGACCCGGATTTTCACCGCCGCACAGGCCATCGTCGACCTGTATGGAGACCGGTTCGACGCAACGGGCAGGACCCTGCTGCAGGCCATCCACACCGGATGCACGGAAATGGAGGAATTCATCGAGGCGATGCTGGTCCTTTTCAGGGTGACGCAGGGAGAGATTGACTGCCGTGAGGTCGACCTGTCGTCCCTGGCCGAGGAGATCCTGGCCCAGTTGCGCCTGCCGCAGCCTGGAAGGCGCGTTGAGCAGGCCGTCACCCCTGGCCTGGTCGCGTGGTGCGATCCGCACCTGATGCGGATACTCATGGAGAATCTGCTCGGCAACGCTTTAAAATACAGCTCCAAGACCGACTGTGCCCGCCTGGAGTTCGGCACCTGCCAAGCCGACGGGGAAAGCATATATTTCGTGCGCGACAACGGGGCCGGTTTCGACATGGCGAAGGCGGATCATCTGTTCCAGCCGTTCCAGCGGCTGCACCCTTCCAGCGAGTTCCCCGGCACCGGCGTCGGACTCGCGACCGTCCAGCGCATCGTCGAGCGCCAAGGTGGGCGGGTGTGGTGCGAAGGGGCCGTCAATGCCGGGGCCACCTTCTACTTCACCCTGAACTGCCGCCGGTCTCCGGTTTAACCTTCAGACCTCTGCTCATCCGCATCCAGGCGCAAGCCGGAAGCCTGAGCCGCCACTGGAGGACGGCACGAGACTCCAGGGCTCGACGTCGTGGCTGGTAAATCACGCAGCTACCCGCGCAAACGGTGCTGACACCTGAAGAGCTGCTTGTCCCTGCAGCCCGGGCGTCCAGGGTTCCAGGCTGGGGTGATGCGTGCGGGGGCGTGCCCGATGGCGCCGCCCCCGCGTGTCTCCGCCTGATTGGTTCCTGCCGGTGCTCCCGGGTTACTGCTCGCGGCGGCGCCTTGCCAGAGTCAGACCCGCCAGGCCGACACCCAGCAGGAGAATGGTCGACGGCTCGGGCACCGGATCCGGGCTGAGTTTCCCGCCGTTTTCCAGCTCGTAGGTGAGCCCGCGCAGGGCCTGATCCGCATTCGCGTCATAGTAGATGTTGAAACCGTTGCCGATGATGTTCCTGACCGTCGAGCCTGAGATATCCAATCCCGTGATATTGCGCACGTACAGTGCCCCGCCGGGGGTGGCGTTGCCGTCGGAAAGCGACAGGGTCTGCCCGTAGATGTCCAGGGAGTTCCAGGCATAGTTGTTGATGAACCCTGACGGGTCCCCGCCCTGGTCCGCCCCGGCAAGGGCGAAGTTGTGGCTGGTCGAGCTCCCGTTGGAGATGAAGTCCAGGGTCGCCTGCGCCGTATCCCAGAGGGTGTTCTGGGTGCTGCCGTTGATGAAATCCCCCTTGTCCCGGAAAACGTCGCCCTTGCCGCCGGCAAGGTACCCCCCTCCCCCCACATTCAAGGCGTTGAAGGTCTGAGCCGACGGGTCGCTGACATAGGCTCCGTTGTTGGTGAAGTTCCCCCAGTTGGCAGCGGAGCCGGTGAGGTGCACCGTGCCGTTGTTGGTGACCGTCCCGCCCGAGTTGTTGTTCAGCTGGGCGTTGTTCAGGGTCAGGGTGCCGTTGTTGGTCAGGGAGCCATGGAAGGCCCCGAAGCTGTCCAGGGTCAGGTTGCCTCCCGACAGGATGTTGAACTGCTGGCCGGAGTTGATCCCGAGGGCCGCCTGGGAGTTCACGTTGCCGCTCATGGTGCTGGTCTTCGTCACGTTGACGCTGCCGCCCCTCATGGTTATCTGGCCGTTGAGGGTGGCGCCGTTGAGGTTCACGGTGCCGCCGTTGGGGTTGATGTACCCTCCGGCGCCCCCGCTAATGACGGATTGCAGGTCCAGCGTCGCGCCGGTGCTGCTCAGCAGGTTGCCGTTGTTGAGGTTGACGTTCCCCTTGACGGACAGGGTCTTCCCGCTGCCGCTCGCCTGGGTCACGGCGCCGGAGCCTGACGGCGTCAGTTGCGCCGAGATGGTGCCGTAGCCGTTGATGTTGCCGCCCTGGAAGCCGCCGCCTCCGGTAGAGGTGATGGCACCGCCGGCCAGGGTGATCGGGCTGATCGCACCGATGGTGACGTTGCTGGCTGCGGCGTTGTTCAGGGTCCCGCTGCCCACGACGATGGAGGACGGTCCGCCGGTCACGCCGCCCAGGCTGACCCCGGAGAGGTTGAGGGTGTGCCCGTTAACAGAAATCGGGACATAGTTGTTGATGGTGATGGCGCCGTTCAACGTGCTGTCGCCCGTCAACTTGATGGCGCCGGGGGTGGCACCGGTGTAGTTGCTGGCGTTGAAGGTGACGCCGGTCAGGCTGGCGCCGTTCAGGAGAATCTCGCCGATGGCACCCGAGCCGACCGTACCGCCGAGGATGGCGCCCTCCAGGGAAAGGACCGAAGGGTTGGAGCCGCTGACCGTGCTGTTCAGGAGGCCGCCGCTGTTGTTGACGCTGCCGGTGAGCCGCATGGTCTGGCCGGCGCTGTTGGCGATTATGCTGCCGTTGTTGGTCAGGGCCGCGGCGACGTTCCCGTAGCCGTTGATGGTGCCGGAGTTGACGAAGGAGCCGCCGGCCGAGCCCAGGGTGCCCCCCGTATTGGTGGTGATGCCGGTGAGGGTCAGGGGGGTGCCGGCATTGTTGGCGTTCAGGGTGCCGGTGTTGGTCAGCTTCTGGATGGTGCCGCTGCCGCCCCAGGTCCCGGCGTTGCTGTATCCCTGGGCGCCGTTCAGGGTGCCGCCCAAAAGGACGAACTGGCTCAGGGCCTGGAGCGCGCCGGAGTTGTTGGTAACGGTACCGCTCACGTTGGCGGCGTTGCCGCTCAGGCTGCCGCCGCTGCCCAGGGTCATGGTCCCGCCGCCGGCGACGTTCGTGGTGCCGTTGTTGGTCAGGGCGGAGGTCAGGGTCAGGTTCCCGCCGGAAGCGGCGGTCAGGGTGCCCGTAGCCGAATTGGTGAAGGTCCCGGAGAGGGTCAGGGCGTTGGCACTGTTGGCGGTGACGGCGCTATTGTTGGTCACCGGCCCCACGATGGAGCCGTAGCCGCTGACCGCCTGGTTGAAATTCCAGCTGCTGCCGCCCGGGGAGCTGATGGTCCCTCCGGCCAGGGCAACGCTTCCGGTGCCGCCGAGGGAATGGGCGACAGAGTCGTCGTTGTGCAGGGCGCCGCCGGTGTTGACGGTGATGGTCTTGGCGTTGGAGATGTCACCCTTCATCCCCAGGGTGCCGCCCGAGTTGAGGGTCAGGGAGTTGGCGGAAGCGCCGACCGTAAGGGAGGTGGCGGCGCCGCCCAGGGTCACCGCGGCACCGAGGGTCACCGACCCGTTGCTGGCGGAATTTATCGTGGCCTGATCGGTGTAGCCGGTATGGACTTGCCCCGGGTAACGGCCGTTGCCGGCGCTGTTCGGCGTCCAGTTATAGGGGCTCGTGGTGTCGGTCCAGACGCCGGCATTGGCGCCGGTGCCGGATCCGGTCCAGGTGAAGCTGGTCGCCCGCGCAGTCAGGGGCAGCAATGCCAGGGCCAGCATCACAACTGCTACATTGAAATTTTTCCGTTTAATCGTCATTCCTGGTCCTCCTTCCTCGTTATTTTTTCGTCTTCGATTCCTGGATCAGTTGCGCCACCTTCGAACCCGGTGTCACGGACTCGACGAGAAGAATGTGACTGGCATTGATATTCATGGCATCCGGCCCATGAAGTTCGTTCCCCCTTTTCGTGAGCACGGTGCTAACCTGCCTGGTTGCCGGGTCCTCCTGGTTCTGGATGTAATACACCTCTTTCAACAGGGGGTATCTGGAGCCGGCATTTTCCAGCTTTCCAAAAAAGACCTGACCATTGTCGAGGAATACGGCCTGATACTCTGTGTTTGCTTTCAGTGCGTCGCCTGACTCCGCGTTTACTATGGACGTCCCGACTTTCGAGCAGCCATTAGCAGCGAAGGAACAGAGCACCATCATAAGAAAGTAAAAATTCAGTCGTGCAGCACTGCCATGTCTCATTTCGTACTCCTCCGATATCAAGTATTTTTGTACACTGGCCGCGCATCGGATACCCGTTGCCAATGTCATGAGGTGGAGGCCTGCAGCAGAACTGACCTGGCGGCCAATCCCGAGCGTGCAGGTGCAGTAGTGAACGATTTCGCCCTTTCATGACTACCTCCCTCCTTAAGAAAATCAAACCACTTAGCCCAGATGCACAGCGCAGAGCAAAAGCCAGACCAACGGCATAACATGCTGTTTTTCATAGCGAAGGTCATCATGACGCTTACCCGCGCGGGACAACTGTAAAAAAAGGTGGAGAGACAGCCCTCCGCAATTGTGCAAACAATGTGCACGCACAGCAAGTCGAGCCGATATTTGCCTGCTGTGCATTGACAGATCGCACTCAATATCAGCAATTTTTAGAATTTATGTACAGAATACCTTACACATTGTGTACACTTGTAAATTTTTCCGACACATGATATATGGCGTGTTAATTTTTTCGACAATATGCACCAGTTTGTAATGTTTTACTTACACGCTGATGCTCTTTGTAGTAATTTTCTTACAGACTAATAAGTGTATATTATTTTTAAATGCCAGTCACATCAGTTGTAGTGAAAACCTGACACACGTTTTTACGCGTTGTAGCTTGGCATTGATAGTGTGTGGGTTGGCGTAGAGAGATCAAACGGCATGTGGCATATCCCCTCCACACCCGACACACAGACAGCGAGCATATGGCCGGTCGGTTTGGCGCACGATGACTGGCAGGGTGGAGAAAGTGCGGGTCGGAAAGGGGGCGAAGGCGAGGTAACGGTTGAGGAAAACAGGAAAATATTCCTGGTCAAAGTAGTATAATTACTCCCAGGAGGAGGAACCGCCGCAGGAGCCGTTTTGCATGTACAGTGCAAACGTAAGGTGCACCAGGGTTATGGTATCTGCGAAAACCATAACATCAGGGCGTATCGGAGCTGCCTGCTGGCCCAGAGACGAAATACCATGAATGATGACAGCAAACGGTCGGCGGTTTTTAAAAAACTGCGCAGTGAGGCAGAAAAGGCTGTCGCTGAAAACCCTGCGGACGATGCAACATTGAGAGAGCTGGACGCAAGGAGGCTGCTTCACGAGTTGCAGGTGCATCAGATAGAGCTTGAGATGCAGCACGCTGAGCTCGTGCATTCGCGTCAAACACTGGACCTGCTGCAGGACCAGTTCACGACTCTGTATGACTTTGCTCCGGTCGGCTACATGACCCTGAACCGTGATGGCTACGTACTCAAATGCAACCTTGCCGCCGCAGGACTTGTCGGCTTGACACGATCGGAGATCGGCAAACGGCTGTTTTCGAGGCTGGTCGCCGAAGCGGACCGGCCCCTGTTCGGCAGTTTCCTGAAGCAGGTTTTCGATGACCGCCCCCTGGAAACGAACTGCCAGTTGAGACTTCTCAAAAGGGGACAGGCTGATATCAGCGTCCAGGTGAAAGCGCAGACCGGCAGGTCAGATCGAGAGTGTCTGCTTGCGATTGTTGCCGCCGTCGAGGGCAACCACACCCTTTCCCCCGCGCGGGTTCCCATCAGTGCGTTGAGCCGGCGTGAGCGGGAAACCCTGAGATTTGTGGTCGAGGGAAAAACAAACTCCGCCATCTCCGAATTGATGAACATCTCCCCCAAAAGCGTAGAAACCTACCGGCATAGGATGATGAAGAAGCTTGGGGTCAGCAACATTCCCGACCTGGTCAGGTTTGCACTCCTGTTCGGCATCATCTCTCTTTAGTCTGCTGTCGTTTAAGTTACGGTTTTCCCCCTGTGGAACCGCGGTTTTGCCCCCCCTAGGTACCAGGGGGGAAACTGAACGCAGTGCAGCAGCGGGGTACCTGCACCGACAGCAAGCCACCCCAGTCTCCCGGCGCGAGCCTTCCCCCCTGCTGCGCAGGGGATACAGCTAAAGTCCCGTCGCTTAATGGCAGTGGGGCCAGGTTATTCTACCGGGCCTGTTCCCCCATGCCGTTACCGCTGGGACCGCCCAGGGGAGCCGTGCCGTAATTGGGACCGGTTCCGTTAAAGTCGTAGGAACCTGAGTGGCTTCCGGTATCCGTCGATCCTCCGGTGCCGGAGCCGGAACCGGTGCTGTTCTCGCCGGGATTTTCCTTGTTTTCGTTGCTGTAGCTCGAATCGTTGCTGTAGCTCGAACCGGTATCAGACGTTCCGGTGTCCGATCCACCGGCACCCGAGCCGGTGGTCCCTTGATAATCCTGCCCGCCAGATCCGGTACCCGCATAAGCGCTGCCCGTCACCGCCGAACCGGCTATCGATAGCCCCGTAAACGCGACAATCGCGATTGTCCTTATGACCATTTTTTTATTTTCTCGCATGGTATTCACCTCGTAGCAAACCTAGGTACCTCAGCTTCAATTATAAGGTAATTTATATTTGGCATCAACAGATAGTATTAGTTTAATTATAAATACTACTAGTATATTAATACTACTGCGAACTACTTAGTTTCAATTTGGCAGAAAGAGTTGATGCCAATTTAAGATGACATCGCTCGTCTCTAGGTATCTCATGGTGTAACGAAGGCACTGCCCGCTCCCCGCAGGCGCATTTTTCCCTTTGACAAGAACCAAGGGTGAGGCATTATGGAGATGCTTCTTCTCTGTCGTCTGCCCCGCAACTGATCTCTTGCCGCTCGAGGAGTTATCGTATGAAATACCTGACGCTTGGTAGTACTGGTTTGACCGTCTCCGAATTGGGTTTCGGGTGCATCCCCATCATCCGGTTTCCCAAGGAAGATTCGGTCAGGGTGCTGCGGCACGCCTTTGAAAGGGGCATCACCTTCTATGACACGGCGAACGCGTACCGTGACAGTGAGGAGAAGATCGGGATCGCCTTTTCCGGCATGCGGGACAAGGTGGTGCTGGCGACCAAGACCCTGATGCGCAGCGCGCAGGATGCGACGGCGCATCTGGACAACAGCCTGCGGATGCTGAAAACCGATTACCTCGATCTCTACCAGCTGCATCAGATCGCCCAGGAGCAGGACTGGCTGCAGGTGACCGGACCCGGGGGCGCGCTGGAGGCGGTCCTGAAGGCCAAGGCTGCCGGCAAAATCCGGCACATCGGCGTCACGTCGCACAATCTCCAGATGGCCATCAAAATGGCGCGCAGCGGGCTGTTCGAGACCATCCAGTTCCCCTTCAACCTCATCGAGGAGGGGGCCAGGGAGCTCCTGGGAGTAAGCCGGGAGTTGGGGATGGGTTTTATCTGCATGAAGCCTTTCGGGGGGGGGGGTGATTGACAACGCAGCGGTCGCCTTCAAGTATCTGCGCAACCACCAGGATGTGCTGCCGATCCCCGGATTTGAAACCTGCCAGCAGGTGGACGAGGTGCTCTCCTTCTATGCGACGGCCAATGTCGTCACCGACCAGGATCTGGGAGTCATGGAGAGGTATCGCACTGAACTGGGGAGCAGGTTCTGTCGCCGCTGTGAGTACTGCCAGCCTTGCCCGCAGGGGGTGATGATAACGTCGGCCATGGGCTACCCGATCGTAGCCTCGCGGATGTCGCCTGCGGTCGCGGTGGAATTCCTGGAAAAAGCGATGGCGAGCGTGCCGCTTTGCAACGAGTGCGGCGCCTGCCTCGCTCGCTGCCCTTACGAGCTGAAGATTACTGACACCTTGAAGAAACATTACGCACTTTACACACGGCACCGGAAAGAAAAACAAGACGCTGCGGGGAAGTGAGTCATGGGGGGAGAGGGCCTAAACTTGAAGTCTGACACAGCGCCCACCCTCAAAGTGGCCTCTATTCAATACCGGGCTCTCCCTTCAAACAAGGCTGATAACCTGCACTCTCTTGCCGAGCTAGTCGGTGAGGCCGCGGCGAACGGCGCCAGGATCGTTGTTCTGCCCGAGATGTGCACGACCGGCTTGAATTTCCGGAATAAAGCCGTGGCCGAAGCTCTCGCTGAGACCATCCCCGGTCCTGCAGCCGATGCCTTCGCCCAGATGGCACTTCGTTACAAGATCCATCTCGTTGCGGGCCTGGCTGAATTCGACCGTGACACCGGGCAGTTTTACAATTCACAGATACTGCTCGACCCGGACGGGCTGATCGTCGGCAAGTACCGCAAGGTGCACCTGTTCGGACCCGACCTCAATTGGGCGGAGATTGGGGACCTGGGGTACCAGGCTGTCGATACCGAATGGGGCAGGATCGGGCTGGGGATTTGCTGCGACATCAACTACTGGGAGTTGATGCATTTCATTTCCGGGACGCTGGTGGATATCTTTGCCTACTCCACCAATTGGGTGGGAGACGAACTCCCCTTTGGCTATTGGTCGGAGATGCTGGCGGGCTGCAATTGCTATTTCGTCGCCGCAAACAACTGGGGGGATGAGGACGAACTCCGTTTCACCGGGGGGAGCACGATACTCGCTCCGGATTTGTCCGTGCTGTCACAGGTTCACCTTCCAGCAAACAGTATCATTTATGGGGATATGGATCTGCGGCACAGGGTGTGCCTGAGCCCTTCCGTTCCGTAACTGTCCCGTCCCCTCCTGCCGGCCAAAGCATCTTCTTTTTCCACCACCCTCAGGTTTACCGTTTATGCCATCCCTGCCGAGGCCGATTTTGATTTCCATGGCGAGGAGTCGGGCGAATGATGATGCGCCCCCGCAACGGCGCGCCGTTGCGGGGGAGGCTTCGCTCAGCTGGAATCCTCAGGCAGACTCTCCTGCTGCAGCAGTCGGCGGTAGTCCTCTTCCGTGTCGACGTCGAACAGGATGTCGGAGGTCGGCACCGGCAGTGCGAGCAGGCGCTCGGCATACTCGTCGAAAAGCGGCCTGGCACCGCAATCCCCGCCGAGCCTCCCGATGCTGGGAAAGGTCTCCCGGCTGAAAAGCGCCGGGTTGCCGCGCCTCCCCGCACAGACCGGGACCACGACGGGACTGCGCGAAGCTTGATAGGCGGCTATGACCCGGTCTATGGTCTGCGGGGTGACCAGCGGCTGGTCGCCAAGGAGAAAGAGGGCCGCCTCGCTCTCGTCGGTCAGGGCCTGCAGGCCGGCCTTGAGGGAGGAACTCTGCCCGGAGGGAAAATGGTGGTTGACGACGACCGTGACCGCCCTCCCCCGCAGCAAAGGCTCCAGGAGGTCGGCCTGGTGGCCGACGACCACGATGACCCGGTGCAGCGAGGAAGCGAGCGCGCTGTCGACGACGCACTCCAGGATGGTTCGGCCCCGGAAAGGGAGCAGTTGCTTGGTCTGTCCCATGCGGGCGCCCTTTCCTGCCGCGAGAACGATGCCGGCGACCTTGGGTACGCCGCTCACCGTGCCACACCCAGGCGCTGCTCGCAGTGGATGACCATCCCCTCCAGTGCCTGGCCGACCAGCACCGCGTCCGCCACGGGGTGCGGCTGGCGCCGCAGCAACTCGGCGACCTCGCAGCCGGCGGCCCTGCGCTCGGGCGTGTCGGCCTTGTTGAGGAAGACGATGCGCCGGGCGCCGGGAGGCGCACCCTTGAAGGCGCCGGCCGGGTGGGCGAGCAGGCGCGCCAGGGCCTGGGTCGTGATGGTTTCTCCCTCTGCGAGCCCCATGATCGGTCCGGCAAGATGTGACCTGAATACCAGATCCTCTGAGAAGGGAGCGCCGATGGTCTCAAGCCCCGCCACGGCGACCAGCACGGTCGTTTCGGGGGCGAGCGCCGGTTCGTGCGCGGCGGGCGCCTTGAGGGGGCGCCGGGCCGAGCCGTCGGCCTCGATGATGATACAGTCGAAGAGTCCCGACTCCCGGAAGCTGCGGATCGCCGAGGGGTCAAAACCCTGGAGCTTTCCGGCATCGGGCAGCTGGGCCGCGGCGGCGGTCAGGTGGGGGCTGGCAGATTGGCAGCTGGAGGCTTGCAGCAGGACCGCTTCGGGGTCGGCGGCGACGATGAGCTGTTGTGACTGTGCGGCTGTCGGGACCCGGATCTTGGTCGTGGTCGTGGTCAGCACCCGTTTCCCGGTGCCGGAAAGAATCCGGGCCAGCAGGAACATGAGGCTCGTCTTGCCGCCCCCACCGACCAGGCTCAGCACTCCTCCCGATTCCAGGCCGAATATCTCTTCGATGCTTCTCATGGCCTCGCACCCGACTCGAACTGCGACGACAGCCTCACCGGTTGAAGGCCGCCAGCACCGCTTCCAGGACGGCTCCACCGAGCGCCCGGGCCTTCTCCGAGACCGTGCCGCAGTAGCCGGCGTCGCCCCGGGGGTCGATGTCGCCGATCTTGAGCCCCCTGCCGACAGTGGAGCCCGGCCGGATCAGCCCGCGCAGCACGCCGCCGATCTCGGCGACCACCTCGTCCTCCCCTACCCGCCCGACGATGTCCCCCTTGCCGATCGGGTCGCCGATCTGGCGCTCGGTCGTGAAAACGCCTGCCGCGGGCGCCCGCAACACCCGCTCGCGGGTGTAGCCGGCGATGTCGCCCGGAATGCCGGTGTTCGCCTGCGCCCTCCCCTCCCGGATCAGCCGCCCCAGGTCGTGGCCGCGGTTGGTCTCGACCACGACGTGGCAATCGCCCCCGGCAAGGAAGCCGGGCCCCAGGGCGATCACCAGCGGGGCGTCCGAGATGGAGGTGCCCAGGTTTCGCTTGGCGATGATGGCGTCGATGCAGACGTCCGCCTTGCAGCGCGCGATGCTCGCGCCGGGGGGATCGACCTGGACGGCGATCTTCCCCGCGGCCCAGGCGTGCTCGGTTTCGGCCTGAGTGCTGACCCTCACGGCCTCGATCCCTTCCACGGTCATGCCGCCGTCGTGGACCGCCTCGCAGAAGGAGACCCGGCGCCTGACGGCGAGCGGCGCAGCCGTCTCCAGCATGAGTATGCGCCTGAAATTGGCCCGGTGGAGCCGGCAGGCGATGCCGGTGGCCATCTCGCCGGCCCCCTTGATGGCGATGACGCGCTCGCAAAGCGGGATGGCCGTGTCGTTCTCGTCTCTGCCGGTGGGCACTGCGCCAAGCTCCTCGATGCTGACGATGCGCTCTGTCAACGGGATGTTCATGTCATTCCCGGCCGTAATAGTGCGCGAGCAGTTGGCTCGCGATGCTGATGGCGATCTCCTGGGGGGAACCGCCGCCGTTGTCGTGCCCCACCGGGCAGCGCACCTTGGCGAGGTCAAGCCCCTTGCCGTCCAGGTTCTTCTGGACGCCGGCCCATTTTGACTTGCTGCCGATCATGCCGACGAAGCGCGCCGGGTGGGGCAGCACCTCCTCGAGCACCTGCTGGTCCACCGTTCCGCTGAAGGTGAGGATGGTTACGAAGCTGCGCTGGTCGCACCAAGCGGCCTTTTCGATGAACTCGCTCCAGCGGCACTGGTGCCGCATCACGGAGCTCGGAATCCCCGGCGCGTTGATCCATTCCTCCCGTTCGTCGATCAGGTGGATGCGGAAGGGGGTCCCTTCCAGCACCTTGCAGAGCGACTGGCCGATGTGGCCGGCTCCGAACAGGTACAGGCTGGGGTTGTTGTTGACCAGTTCCAGGTACAGTTCCATGGTCCCTCCGCAGGCCGGGAACTCGCCGCGCTGTTGCAGCGGGATCTTCGAGGTGGAGCTTTGCGTCTGGGCGAAGCAGGTGCGGGCGTCCTCCAGGGCGTAGTACTCGGGGGCGCCGCCGCCGATCGTGCCGAAGAAGGTCCCGTCCGGCAGCACGATCATCTTGGCGCCGTGCTTGCGCGGGGTCGAGCCGGTGCTCTTGGTGACCGTCACCAGCACGGCCAGCTGGTTCTGGCGCCGCAGTTCGTCGAGTTTGCCGATCCAGTCCCACATGGTAAACCTCGCTGAATCAAAACATGGGAACAAATTGCCACAAAAAAGCACAAAATGCACAATAAAAGCTAAAAGCTAACGGCCTTGAACCGCAAAGACGCAAAGTCGCAAAGAAATTCAGGGCAGGTAGTATCGGAACCAGGTTCATAAAATGGGTTGCCTTTCCGTTTGTGTCTTTTGCGCCTTTTGATTCTGGACGTTGTAAGGTGTTTTGCCTTTCCTTTGCGACCTTTGCGCCTTTGCGGTGAAATGGTTTTTGGTGGTGAGGTCCGTTTTTGTGCATTTTGTGGCTGATGGTTGTCAGGGTTTTGCCGCTTCCCGCTCCCTTTTCTCCTTCAGGGCGCGCCACACCTTCTCGTAGCTGAGCGGCAGGGAGTTCACCCGCACCCCCATGGCGTCGAAGATGGCGTTGGAGAACATCCCCAGGGTCGGGTTGGTGGCCCCCTCGCCGATCTCCTTCACCCCCCAGGGGCCGCTCGGCTCGTAGCTGTCGACCACCTCGGAAAACACCGGCGGCATGTCCACCGCGGTCAGCACCCGGTAGTTGGCAAGCTCGGCGTTCTTGATGCGCCCCTTGTCGTCGAAGAGGACCTCCTCCCAGCACGCCTCCCCCATCCCCATGTAGAGCGCGCCGTGCACCTGGCCGTGCAAAAGGCGCGGGTTGATCACCTTGCCGCAGTCGTGCACGTCCCAGATGCCGACCACCGTGACCTCGCCGGTCTCCTCGTCGATGGAGACCTCCCCCACCTGGGCGCCGAAGCTGTAGGCCGGCGAGGTGCCGACCGCCGCCCCCTTGAATTTCCCCCCGAGCCTCGGCGGGGTGTAGGACCCCTTGCCGAGCAGCGGCCCCTTGAGCACGAAGTGGCGGCGCGCCACCTCCTCGAAGCTGAGGGTCTTCTCCGAGCGGGACTTGGAGAATACGATCCCGTCGGCGCAGTCGAGGTCGTCGACCGGCAGGGAGAGCATGGAGGAGGCCATCTCCAAAAGCTGCTTCAGGACCTCCTCGCCCGCCTGCTTGACGGCGGCGCCGGACATGTAGGTCTGGCGGCTCGCGTAGGCGCCGAAGTCGAGCGGGGTGATCTCGGTGTCCGCCGCGACGATCT
>Ga0316231_1002388_pt1 | contig 18084 bp, 19 predicted proteins | sample TBH18027metaG_FD_206002 | JGI IMG/M metagenome (GOLD analysis project Ga0316231, IMG submission 206002) | Freshwater microbial communities from Trout Bog Lake, Wisconsin, USA - TBH18027 | ecosystem: Environmental > Aquatic > Freshwater > Lake > Hypolimnion/Profundal zone | place: USA: Wisconsin...
AGGCGACAACAAGCCTTGCACGCCTCAACTTTGTCCGAATCTCATCTAGCTTCTGCTCGCGGTCTAAATACAACCAAACATACGTGCCAACTATGAGTGGGCTTTCGCCCAAGACGCCGAAACCAGACTTCAGTGCTGCCCAGTAAGCATCCCGCAGCAAAGACGGGATGCAAACTAAAATACTCTCTTGCGGCAAGTGCGCCGCTAAAAGCTGAAACTGATGTAAAAGAACCTCATCACTGGAAAGACAGGCAAAATGCTCAATCTGAATGCTTTGTTCTGGGAATCGCCATTTCTTGTAAATTTTGTTGTGTCCGATAGGCAGGAGCGAAAAAAAGCCAGCCTCTTTTGGATCTGTTGATTCACAAACAAGCCAGCGATTTAAGTCACTGCGGATCTGTTCGGCGACTGCTTCGGAGGAAGCATAGCTATGAAGAGGGGACGGCATTTGCCGAACCTTAAACTGATGCCAAATACCCCAGAGTGCATTGGCGATTGGCTCGCTATCAGAAATGGTGGCATTACGAATCATGTGTTGTCGGACATTCTTAGGTTTTTTACCACGTTCTGTGTCCACCCGCTACCGTAATTTCACGCCTCACTTGCCAACGCAAAACGTGCTGAATATCGAGTCCAGCAGATCTTCCGTAGTTGTCTTCCCTACGATTTCGCCGACGGCGTTGGCGGCGATGAGCGAATCCATGGCTACGGGTCCAGGGTCGCCTCGTCTGCCAGCGCATCAGCAGCCTGGCGTGCGGTCATGCGTAGCGGTGTTCCGCGCGGAATTTTAGAATAAACTCTGAGAGCTGGCGAAATTTGCCCTGCTCGTGATCACTGTCGAAGGCGTCGTTTAGGCGGTCGGCCAATTCTTCAGCCTCGATCCGCAACACCACTCGATTGAGCAACGAAAGTTGCCCCGCGTCCATGTGCTCGATTTTCTCATGCAGCATGGGCTTCAGTTGTTCCACCGAAATGTTGGCCGGGTACGACATTGCTCTTAAAGGTATTTATCATGTTCCACGTCTATCCGCCACAGTAATTTCACGTCTCATTTCCCTATACAGAATGTGCTGAATATCGAATCGAGCAAATCTTCGGTGGTAGTCTTGCCCACGATTTCGCCGACGGCGTTGGCGGCGATGCGCAAATCCATGGCCACGAGTTCCAGCGTGGCCTCGCCAGCCAGTGCCTCGGCGGCTTGGCGCGCTGCCAAACGCGCACGGTTCAGCGCGTCTTGATGGCGCGAGTTGATGGCCACCTGCAACATCCCGGCCTTGATTTCCCCGGACCAAACCAGATTCTTGATCGCGTCTTTGAGTGTTTCGATGCCCATGCCGGTCAGGCAGCAGACATCCACGATCGGAGCGCCCGTCCTCCGTAGCGCTGCGGCGGGTGGACCGGCCTCTGGCACGGCTTGACTCGGAGCGCCGGTCTCCGACCCGGCGCGTTGAAGTTCATGTTGGAGTTCATGTTGGAGTTCACGCTTTAGCGTGCCACCCGGACAAGCTAAAGCTTGAATTCCAACTTGCCGTGCCGGAGGCCGGCGCTCCGATTCTGGCCGGGTCGGTGCCCGGCGCTCCAAGGGCAGTTCCAGTTTCACGGGCAAATCGGTCTTGTTGCGCACGAGAACGCGCTGCTTGCCGGCGAATTCAGCGAGATACTTTTCATCCGCATCGGTCAGCGGTTCGCTGGCGTCCAGGACATGCAAAATCAATTCCGCTTGCGCCAGCGAGGCGCGGCTGCGGCGGATGCCTTCGCGCTCCAGTTCGTCCTGCGCTTCGCGCAGGCCGGCGGTGTCAATGAACACGACCGGCAGCCCGCGAATATTGGCCGTTTCTTCGATCGTGTCGCGCGTGGTGCCGGGCAGGTGCGAGACGATGGCGCGGTCATGGCCCAACAATTGGTTGAGCAAACTCGATTTGCCCGCGTTGGGCCGGCCCACAATCGCCGCGCGAATGCCGCGCCGGAGAATTTGTCCCTCATTGGCCGTGCTCAGTAGTTCCTCCATGTAGGCGAGGCCGTCGGCCAATCGCTGCTGCAACTGCGCCTTGGTGTCCGGAGCGATGTCCTCCTCGGGAAAGTCCAAGTGCGCCTCGACATGCGCGAGCGTGTGCATCAAGTCGTCCCGCAGCCGGTTGATGCGCTGTGACAGTTTGCCGGCCAGTTGCTCATTGGCGGCGGCTAGCGCGAGTTCCGTGCGCGAGTGGATCAAATCAGCGACGGCCTCCGCCTGGGCCAGATCAATGCGGCCGTGTAGAAAGGCGCGCTTGGTGAATTCGCCCGGTTCGGCCAATCGCGCGCCTTGAGCCAGCAGCGTGTCGAGCACCAGCTTGGCCGGCAGCAAGCCGCCGTGGCAGGAAATTTCCACCGTGTCCTCGCGCGTGAACGTGCGCGGCGCGCGCAGGACCGCAAGCAGGACTTCATCCATCACTTTTTCGTCCCGGACAATTTTGCCGAACTGGAGGGTATGCGTCGGCGCGGCGGACGGACTTAAGGAATTTTTCCCAACGGGCCGGAAACATCTGTCGGCGATGGACAGCGCCTGCGCTCCCGAGAGCCGGACGACCGCCAAGCCACCTTCGCCGAGCGGCGTGGCAATGGCGGCAATGGTGTCTTCGAGCGGCATTTGCGATTTACGATATGCGATTTACGAGTTACGTCCAGGCAGGACGCATGGTTACGCGCGCTTCCTCGAATGATCGGAGCGGCGGCCTCCGGTGCGGCTCGATGATTGGCGGCTTGAAACGAGCCGTACCGGAGGCCGGCGCTCCGCCCGCACTAGCGACGCGTAAATCGCATATCGCAAATCGTAAATTCAAGGCAGGTGCCGGCAATTTCCCGCCTGGTTCTCCGCCTCGCGCCCCAGCAAAAACAGCCGCGCCTTTTCGTAGCTGTGCTTGTGGAGATAGTGCAACAAGGCCGGGTCGGTCTCACGTGGCAGGCGTTTGGCCAGTTCATCGAGCTTGGTGAAGGTCGGCAGCAAATCGGGCTTGGCTTTGGCGGCGGCCATGGCTTGGACGGCCTCCGCCAGTTGCGTCAGCGCCGACAGCAGTTCATTTTCCAGCGGGGAATTCATGGGCGGAAGCAACTAATGGCCCAAAAAATTGCCGAGATTGGTGATGCGGTGGGACAGCCACGAGTGCTGGAGATCCATATAGCCAAGCAAATACATGGCCGTGATGAGCCGGGCCAGGCCGGAGGTCAAGACCACCACGATCGTGGCCGAGAGGTACACGCCAAAGGCATGGGTGGGGTCGGGTTGCATCACCCGCGGTATGCCCTGATACAGAATCCAGATCACCAGCCCCAGGCCAACGAGCCAAGTCACGTAAGGCGGGATGTCCGCGCTGGCATCCACAAAATGCAGCAGGAGCAGGGGACTGAAGCCGTAGGCGGCGGTGGTGTAGGCTTGGAGAAAGGTCAGCCGGTCTTGGAAGGTCTGGCTGATTTTATAGATCAGCACCGCGCTGGCGATGACCACCGCAAATAACAGCACGAATTGGATGAGCTCGAAATTGATGATTTCCTGGGTGGAAAAGTGCTTGTAAAACTGGAGCCACGGCTGCCATTTGCCATTCTTGTGCAAGCCCCAAGCTTCCAGTGCGGTGCCAACGAGGATCAATGGCAACAGATGGGCCACGGTAATCAAGAAATAGCCGCGGCGTGCCTGCGCGATCTTTTCCCAAGCCACATTCGGTTCAAAAATCAGGAAGAAAACCTTGATCATGCTGGCCTAAGCATCAACCATTTTCCGCCCGATGACAATAAAATCCGCTTTCGCTTCCCGCGCGCGCGGCGTTAAACTGGGCGGGTGAAAGTAAACCTCGGCATCTGGAGCTGGCTCACGCAGGCGGTCATCGCCCTCGTGGTCATTGCCGTCTTGCTGCTGATTGGCATGACCTACCTGCCGCTCATCCAACAAAACGAGCAGATGCGCCGGAAAATTGACAAACTGGACGCCGAAGTGGAACAAGAGCGGCAGACGGCCAAACAACTGCAGCAGGAATTTGATGCCTTGCATAATGACCCCAAGACGGTGGAACGGCTGGCCCGCCAAACTCTCGGTTATGCCAAGACCAATGAAACGGTCATCCATTTTGAACCGCCCGCAACCAATGCCGCGGGCCGCTGAATGGCGGCTTGACACCGTTCGCCGCCCGAATTATAACAACCACTACCATACCAACGAAAACCCGAAATTTTATGAAAAAACTACTCCATCTGGCTCTGATTGCCGCCGCCGTATCCACCGTGACCAAGCTCTCCGCCGAGGATGCTGGATTTCAATTCTCGGTCGTGCCGGGATTTGCCATCCAACCGGTCGGAACCACCATTCACGGGCTCACCATCAACTTCATCTGCGGACAAAACCAGGAGCAGGGAATCACCTTGGGCGCCTGGAACATCCTCAGTGACGAAAGCTCCGGATTCAGTTGGGGCGCGGTCAATTACGGCGAATCCTACCGGGGGGTTCAAATCGGTCTCTTGAATCTGACCCAGGCGAATTTCTCGGGCTGGCAGGATGGGCTTATCAATTATACGGCCAAGGACTTTTGCGGATTTCAATCCGGCCTCATCAACGTCACAGGCCATTGCCGGGGACTGCAATTCGGAGTTTACAATTACACCGAGAAACTCAATGGACTCCAGATCGGGGTGATAAATATCGCCAATGAGAACCGGTGGTTTAATCAGTTTCCCCGCCAATTTGCGCCCGCCATCCCCTTCGTGAACTGGTCGTTTTGAGAGCTGGCCGGGACGGGGACAGCTGGTCCCCGGCCTCCGGCACCTGCAGCCAGGCTCGCGGGGACAAGCTGTCCCACCCCTTCCGCCCGGGCTTCAGACGGTCATGATTTCTTTTTCCTTGGCTGCCACATGACCGTCAATTTTGGCGATGGAATCGTCGGTCAATTTCTGCAAATCTTTTTCGGCCTGCTTCACGTCGTCCTCGGTGGTGCCGCTGTCGTGGCCGTGTTTTTTCAACTGCTCCATCGCATCGCGGCGCACGTGGCGCACCGCCACCCGGCCGTCCTCGGCCATTTTCTTGATGAGTTTCACGAATTCCTGGCGGCGCTCCGTGCTCAATTCCGGGAAGGCCAGCCGAATCAGCTTGCCTTGCACCACGGGCGACAAGCCGATGTTTGCTTTCTGAATCGCCTTCTCAATCGGCTGTAGCGAGCTCACGTCCCACGGCTGGATGACCAACATGCGCGGCTCCGGCGTGTTGATGTTGGCCAGCTCGCGGATGCGCATCTGCGAGCCATATACTTCCGCCGTGATGTTCTCCACCAATCCGGCCGAGGCCCGGCCCGTGCGCACGCCGGCGAAGTTGGTAACGATCACCTGTTCGGTCTTGATCATCTTTTCTTCGGCTTCCAGTAGAATGTCGTCGAGTGTCATAGTGCGGATAATCTAATCGCATTGTCACCGAAGGTCGAACGAAAATTCGGCCGGCGGGGACGCCCCGGTCGGAGCGCCGATCTCCGGCCCGGTTCGACGTCGTTGGACTTCAAGTTTCAGCTTCTCCGGGGACACGCTAAAGCGTGAACTCCAACGAGCCGGGTCGGAGGCCGGCGCTCCGTTGCCGCTCACCAAACTTCCACCGGGCCCTTCGGCACGGGGATGTGGTTGGGCAGGGTGGCCGCGGGATCTAGCATGAAGGACGCCACCAGGGGCGCCGGCTGAAAGCGTGGCTGCAACTCGCCCCGGGCGTCCAAAAATTGCCGCCGCCAGCGGACATATTTTTCCAGAATCTCGTCAAACTGCGCGCGGGTGACGAGTTGCACCACCTGTTTGTTGAATTCGTGGCAGGGTCCGAAGCGCCGGGCGTACCACGGCGCCACTTTGCGAAACATCCGGCAGCCCAGTTCCTCGCCAAACACTTCCACCATTAAATCCAAGTGCCGGCGCATGACGCGCAGGCGTTCGTCGAAGGAGGGTTCGGGGGGGACGGGGTCATTGGCTTCGTTGTCAGAGCCGGCGTGAGGAGGCTCATGCATTTCTTTCCCGGAATTAGTCAGAGCCTCCTCACGTCGGCTGCTACAAGAGCTTAAGTATTGATAGGTGCGCTTGAAGATCCACGGATCATAAAACGCGCCGCGCCCGATGCTCACTCCGGCGCAACCAGTTTCGTCGAGCATCCGTTTGGCGGCCTGCGGCGTCACGATGTCGCCGTTGCCAATCACAGGAATGGTTTTGACGGCGGCGACCACCGCGCGGATGCCAGCGAGGTTCACCGTGCCGCCAAACCCCTGTTCCCGCGTGCGGCCGTGCACAAAAATGGCCGCCACCCCGGCGTCTTCCAGGGCGCGGGCCAGTTCCGGCGCGGTCAAATTCTCGTCGTCCCAGCCCAGCCGCATTTTGGCGGTGACGGGTATTTTCACGGCCTGGACCATGCCGCGGACCAGCGCGGCGGTTTTGTCCAGTTCGGTCATCATCGCGGAGCCGCCGCCGACCTTGCAGACTTTCTTGACCGGGCAACCCATGTTGATGTCCACCGCCGCGGCACCGCGCGCTTCGGCCAGCAGCGCGGCCTCGCGCATTTCCGCCGCCACCGAGCCGAACAGTTGTACGGCCAGCGGCGCATCCGCCGGGCGGGTTTCCGTCAGTTTGAACGCCCGCTCGCGCTGCTCAATCAACGACCTGGCGTTGACCAGATCGGTCGTGCACAGGCCCACTCCGCCCAGTTCGCGCACGGTCAGGCGGAAGGGCAGGTTGGTATAACCCGCCAGGGGCGAGAGAAACAGATTGGATTCCAGCACCAAGGAGCCTAAACGCATGGCCTGATAATACTGGAATTAGCGGATTGCGAAAGCGGCAATAACATGATACTTTGGCGCAATCAAAATGTTTGATGATGATTCAAATTTAAAAGATAACGGCGGCCAGAAAAAGCCGGCCGGGAACGGTTTCAACAAGATACCGGTGTTTACGCTGCTGGCGTGGGCCGGCATCATTGCGGCGGCGGCGTTGTTGTTCTTGATGAAACAGCGCATCACCACGCCGGCCACCGAGATGACGCAGTCTGAATTCCTGGATAGATTCGCCTCCAACCAGATTGTCGAGGCCAAGGTGGTGGTGAATCAGCAGTCCCTGCCGCTGGAGGACATCACCGGCACCTTCCGGCCGGAACATGGCATCCGCGCGGCGGCGGCGACCGCGGCGCCCGTGGAAAAGGACGGCAAAGAGGTCAAGCCGCTCGTGGAAGAACCGCCCATTTCCTTCATCGTCCACAACGCCTGGCTCACGCAGGAACAATTGAATTTGCTGACGCATTCGCCCAAGATCACCAACAGCGCGCCCAATGTGGTGGTGATGAACCTGCTCTGGGGCATCGCGCCGTTTCTGATCCTGGGCGTGTTGTTCTGGTTTTTCTTCATCCGGCAGATCAAGGCCGCGGGCAAGGGCGCCTTGAGCTTCGGCAAGAGCAAGGCCCGGATGCTGGCCAAGGACCGCAACAAGACCACCTTCAAGGACGTGGCCGGCGTGGACGAGGCCATTGAGGAAGTATCCGAACTGGTCGAGTTTCTCAAAGACCCGAAAAAATTCCAGCGCCTCGGCGGGCGGATCCCCAAAGGCGTGCTGATGGTGGGGCCGCCCGGCACGGGCAAGACGCTGCTCGCCAAGGCCATTGCCGGCGAGGCGGACGCGGCGTTTTTCAGCATCAGCGGCTCGGATTTCGTGGAGATGTTCGTCGGCGTGGGCGCCAGCCGCGTGCGCGACATGTTCGAGCAGGCGCGCAAGAGCACGCCGTGCTTGATTTTTATTGATGAAATTGACGCGGTGGGCCGTTCGCGCGGCCACGGTCTCGGCGGCGGCAACGATGAGCGGGAGCAGACCTTGAACGCCTTGCTCGTGGAGATGGACGGCTTCGACACGCAGGAGGGCATCATCATTATCGCGGCTACCAACCGGCCGGACGTGCTGGACCCGGCGCTGCTGCGGCCTGGACGCTTTGACCGGCAAGTGACGGTGAACCTGCCGGACGTGCGCGGTCGCGAAGGCATCTTGAAAGTTCACGCCAAGAACGTGAAGCTGCTGCCGGAAGTGGATCTGTCGGTCATTGCCCGCGGCACGCCGGGATATTCCGGCGCGGAATTGGCGAACTTGCTGAACGAGGCGGCGCTGCTGGCCGCGCGCACCAACAAAAAGGGCGTCGGCCAGCCCGAACTCGAGGAAGCCCGCGACAAGGTGCGCTGGGGCCGCGAACGCCGCAGCATGGCCATGAGCGACGAGGAAAAGCGCGCCACCGCCTGGCACGAGGCGGGTCACGCGCTCGTCAATGTGCTGCTCAAGCACGTGCATCCCCTGCACAAGGTCACCATCATCCCGCGCGGCCGCGCGCTGGGCGTCACCATGTCCCTGCCCAAGGAGGATATGCTGAATATGCGCCGCAAGCAGGCGATTGACACCATCATCATGACGATGGCCGGCCGCATTTCGGAGGAATATGTCACCGACGATATTTCCAGCGGGGCGGCCATGGACATCCAACAAGCCACGCAACTGGCCAAGGCCATGGTCATGCACTGGGGCATGAGCGAGAAGCTGGGGAACGTGCTCTACGGCGAGGCGCAGGAATACGTGTTCCTGGGCCGCGACATGATGCGCACCAAGGATTACAGCGAGTCCACCGCGCAGGATATTGACACCGAGGTCAAGCGCATCGTGGACGGCGCCTTCCATACGGCCAAGCAATTGATTGAAAACCACCGCGACAAACTCGAAATTGTCGCCAACAGCCTCTTGGAGTATGAGACGCTGGACGGCGCGCAGGTCGAGGAAATCGTGCGCACGGGCCATTTTACCCCGCCGCCCAAGCCGCCGGTGAATGTCGGCCCCATGATGGGCGCGCCGGCCGGAACGCCCCTGCCGGAAAATCCGCCCAAACCTGTGCCGCCGAAACTGCCCGGCCTGGGTACTCCGGCGCCGGCGCCGGCGGGTTAGCCGCCAACCCGGCGGACGCGGATCGTTGGATGGCTGGATGACTGGATGGTCGGGTGATCCACGTAGCGGCGGTCTGGCGACCGCCGTCGAGATTGCTTCCGTGTTTGCGAAAAGGCGGCGGATTATTGCCATGATTCAGCGCAGCCGTCCTTTTTCGACAAGCTGGAGCCGCTCGCTCAGGCGAAAACCAGCGCTCTTGTCATTGGTTTTAAACCAACTATAAATGCGTCAACCCACAGAATTGGCCCATTAGCAGGTTCGGATGAAATTCACTTTCAAACGCGTGAAATTTGTGGCAAATGTAAAACATCGTCGTGAGCAATACTGAATGGGAAGACTGGCTGGACCGGCTTTACAACCTCCGAAGGGATAAGAGCGGATCGCACGAGCGTCCGCACAAGCCGGTCTTGCTGCTCAGCATTATTGACCTTTTGGATCACGGCGTCGTCAACCGCAACGAAGTGCCATTGAGTGACGAACTGATTGCAACTTTCAAACGCTACTTCGCGGTCGTGCGCAAGCACAATGATCAGCCGTCCATTCAGAATCCGTTTTTCCATCTGTGCAGTGATAATTTCTGGCAGCTCGTGCCGGTGGCCGGTGAACGTGAGATATACCATGAGGGCGCCGTTTCAAGCGCGCCCAGTGTAGCCGGATTGCGTCGCTCCGTCGCGTATGGAAAATTTGATGACGGCATGTGGCAATTGTTGAAAGAACCATTGGCACGCCATCAATTGCGCGAAGCATTGATTGCCCGATATTTTCCGGAAGATCGGGACAAACTTGCCGCCATCACTGCCGCAGCACATCTCCCTGAACCCGTGCGAACGCTCCAGGAGGAAATGCCGCCGGGACGTGATGGGGCATTTCGCAGGACCATCCTGGAGATTTATGATTACCGCTGTGCCGCCTGTGGCGTGCGCGTGTTGCTCGACCAAGTTGAATCACTGGTCCAAGCAGCTCACTTGATTCCGTTTAATGTCAGCTGGAATGACAAACCAACGAACGGCATGGCGCTTTGTCCGAATCACCACTGGGCGATGGACCGCCATTTGATTGCGCCGGTTCCAGACCGCAAGAAAACCGCCGGCATATGGCGGGTAAATGAAGCCCGGCTCGATGATCGCATTGAAGGCCAGCGCGACTTGGTTGCCATTGCGGGCAAATCGGTGATTCCGCCCCGCGAAGAACAATTTTATCCCGCGCTGGAAAGCTTGCGCTGGCGGGCGGAGCATTTGGTCGCGACTTACTGACTTCGTCCATGTCTGCCGTCACCAGCCATCCCGAGAAAGGCAATGAACTGACGTTGCCAGAATTTGGTTTGATTGAATCAGAGCGGGTGCTGGCCGTGGATGAACTATTTGCCGTGGTCAGCGACAAATTTCCAGTATCCCCGGGCCACACGCTGATTATTCCACGCCGCCCACTGACACGATTCCGAGAACTGGACACTGCAGAAAGATTGCGATTGCTTGGATGGGTGGTGTGGGCACAGGAGCGGCTGGAGAGAACAATGACCCCGACGCCGGAGGCGTTTAATCTGGGCGTGAACGATGGCATGGCGGCAGGACAAACGATGCCGCAATTTCACTTTCACGTCATCCCTCGCTTTACCGGGGACGTACCTGACGCGCGCGGTGGTGTACGGTGGGTTGTTCCGCTGAAGGCTAGATATTGGGGATGAAGGGATGCGCGCTCCGCTTTCCGGTGCAGAATCGGCGGATTGTGGTTGTCGGTGTAATTGGTATGCCGAGCCCGGCCGTTGACCAGGTCAATCGTGACCGCGTGGCGCAGGGCGGGATGGGCAGCGTCGAGAAAATCCGGGTAGGACAGGAAGGACACCTTGAGTTCATCGGTGCGGAATTTGAGGACATTGAATTTTTCGTCGAGTCCATGCTGGGTCGCCAGAGTGGCGAGCAACTGGTTCAATGCCCGGCCGAAATCCGTGTCGGGCTGCCGGAAAACATAAACCGCGGATGGCAATCATTTGCCATGGGTGAGCGCAGCCAGGTGCTGTTGATATTCCGCAATTTGCACAGTTCCACGTTAGGAACTCTTTCCTAGGCTCTTCAAATCTTCGGCGAGAAATTGCGCCACGTCTTTGAACCGCGCCACGTTCTCCGGGTTCATGGCCATCAAGGTTTGATGCGCCTCGAGGCTGGTGCGGGTGATTTCTTCGTGGGTGGGATTCTGGGGCGCCGGGGTGCAGGCGGTCAGGTCCGCCGGCAGTTGCAGGGGACCGCTGGTGGCCTTGAACAGATGGGCCGCACCCAGGTTATCCAGCAACTCGCTGACGCGCTGGGAGGCATTATGCAACTCAATGCCCCGCTCGGTGGGCGCGCCGTTGGGGTTCAACTTCATGCCGAATCCGGACAACACACCCAGGAAGGTGCTGTCCATCAGCATGCATTCGCCCAAATCAATGACGAAATGGGTGAACCCCTTCTGGAACAGTTCGTTCAGCAGGGTCTTGAAATCGGGACTGCAGGCAAAATTTGCGCGCCCGCAAATTTTAATGCAGGCACAGTTTTTGCCGACCAGGACTTTCAAATTGGCAGATGACATCTTGATTCCACTATTTCTCAGGCCGCCCCGCCCGGGGTTACAATTTGCACCAAAGCCTGTTGCAACACCAGCGTTTCGTCCAAACCGCTGGACACCAGCCGCTGGTTGCAGCGCAGCAGCACATCCATGGCCCGGACGAGTTCCTGCGAGGTGTATTTTTTAACCTGCGGCAGGGCTTTGTAAAGCACATATGCATTGATGGCCTGCGGATTGAACTTCTTTTCCGCCGGCAGTTTATCGGCGGGGATGGCAGCGAGCTGGGCTTTGAAACGGTTGTAATCCCCGTCCGGCTTCACCCAGCCTTCGCGCACCATTTCCTTGAGCAGCAGCAGCGCCCGGACTTTGCCGATCAACCCGTAGAGCAGGCCGATTTCGGACTTGTCCTTGTCAAATTTGGTTTCCCAAAGTTCCTCGTCCAGCCGCTTGAGCACGCGCGGCAGGTCGCGATCTCCCAGCGCGTCGCCCAAGGCAAAAGCCCGGGAGGTTTTGTTGCGGGAACAGATCGTGGTGACGTCCGCCAGCTCGATTTTCTGGCGGTCGCCGGTGAACACGCACAGCTTCTCGATTTCATTTTCCAACTGCCGCGCGTTGCCGCCGGCGCGGCTGACCAGTTCCCCGAGGGCGGCGTCGGAAATATCCTTGGCTTGCTGGCGCAGGGCGTCGCGCGCCGCCTGTTCGGCACGGTCGGCCCAATCCCGGTCGTCCTGCGACCAGGCGGAAAAGCTCTCGATGGTGCCGATTTTTTCCAAGGTCTTGTAGAAGACCCGCCGCTTGTCCGCTTTGCCGGCGCTGATGAGCAGCCGGATGTTTTGCCAGGCAAAAACCTTCAAATCCTCCGCCAAGCCGGCCAGCGCCTCGGTCACCGCCTGGGAACTGGCCGAGCGCTCCTCGCCGAGAAAATTGCAGTCCCGCAGCCACACTACTTTGCCGGTGCCGAAAAAGGGCAGGGTTTGCAGGGCCTCGCGCAGCCGGCCGAGCACGGCCAGGGCCTCGCCGCTATTTCCCGCGCCCGCTTCGATGATCTCGTGATCCATGCCGCCGATTTCCGCGGACCACTCCGCGAAAAGCTGTTTCGCGCGCTGCTTTACGGTGAAGTCGTCGTCGCCACAGACGAGGGCCAGCGGATGGGACGTTGCGCGGGCCATTTCAATCCGTTTCCAGATCGCCGCCGGACTCGTTCATTTTATTGAGCACTTCGCTCATGTCCTCGAGCTGGGCAAACAAGGCGGCCGACACGAAAATGGGCTTTTTCTGGGCCGCCGCCAGCGCCAGGCAGTCGCTCGGGCGCGCGTCCAGTTCCACGATCTTCCGCGCCAGCTCGTTTTGCTGCTGCAAAATGATCCGCGCGAAGTAGGTGGAATTCTTTAGATCGGTGATGACGACCCGCTCGACATTGATGCCGAAGCCTTGAAACATCCGGTTGATAAGGTCGTGGGTCAGCGGTCGTTCCTTGGGAGTCTCCCGGAGAAACATGCCAATGACGGCGCCCATCTGGGGTTCGACATTGATGACGAAAACCTTCTCGTCATTCCCCACAAACAGGGCACAGCCGCTGTTGGCGGGGAGTATGCCGCGAATCTGAATCGGCACCACGTCGTTCTTCATGCTGGCAATCTACGCCGCCACGCAAAAAAAACAAGTCTTGTCCGCTCATCAATTTTTGCGGCTTTGCTCGCGGGGCGATGCCAGCTAGCATCCGCGCGACCGAATTTAAAACCGAAATGGCCAATCCACCACCAGCCGCGACGAGCTTCCTGGGCAAATTCACCGTGCTGAACGGCGCGGCGCGGGAGCTGTGGCTCACCTTCGCGGTGAAACTGCTGAGCTGCGCGGCCTACGCCGCGACCAACCTTGCGCTCAAGCTTTGGCTCTCCAGCGAGTTCCATTACAGCGATCAGCAGGCCCTGGGTATTGTGGCCGCCTGGGGGCTGGGCATTACCGTGGTGACGTTGCTGGTCGGCGCGCTGACCGACGCCATCGGTCTGCGCCAGACCTTTTTTCTGGGCATCTGGGTGTGCATCGGGGCTCGGGCGGTAATGGCTTTTTCCACCGTGCCGTGGTTTGCGCTGGCGTTCGGGTTGTTTCCGCTGGCCGCCGGCGAGGCACTGGGAATGCCGGTGTTCATCGCCGCGGTCCGAAAATTTTCCACCACTCGCCAGCGCTCCATGTCCTTTTCGACCGCTTATGTAGTGGGGAATCTGGGCTTGCTGGCCGCCGGCTGTGTCTTCGATTGGGTGCGGCAGGGCTTGGGCGAACATGGCCGGCTGGCGCTGCCGTGGCTGGGCGCCTCGCTCACGACCTATCGGACCTTGTTCCTGGTGAGCCTCGGCATTGAATTAATCATGCTGCCGCTGGTGTGGCTGATGCGGCGGGGAGTGGAAGTGGCGGACGATGGCGTGAGAATCGCGGCCGCGCCGCCCCGGACGGCGGCCACGAACCAGCTGGATGTATTGTTCCGCTCCGTCCGCGAAAGCGCGCGGAACACCATTCGCCTGTTTGGTGAGCTGTTCCAGCAAGCGGGGTTTTACCGGTTGCTGGCGTTCCTGCTGTTGATTGCGTTTTTGAAGCTGATCTTCATGCAGATGAACTATGTCTTTCCAACCTTCGGCATCCGCGAACTGGGCGAAGGTGCACCGGTAGGGAGGCTTTGGGCCATCAACTCCCTGCTGGTCATCTTTCTGGTGCCGGTCATCGGCGCGCTTACCCAGCGGTTTCCCGCCTACGGCATGGTGACCTTGGGCGGCATCATTTCGGCCGCGTCGGTTTTCCTCATGGCGCTGCCCACCACTTGGTTTCAAGGCCTGTCCCGCGGCGGTATTTGTCAATGGCTTGGCCATCATTACCTTGGGCTCGCAGGCACCGTGCATCCGTATTACGCCATGATCACGCTGTTTGTGGTGGTGCTGTCCGTGGGCGAAGCTTTCTATTCGCCGCGCGTTTACGAGTATGCCGCAGCCATTGCGCCCAAGGGGCAGGAAGCCTCCTACGGCGCGCTGTCCTACATTCCGTTTCTGCTCGCCAAATTGTTGATCGGCACATTCTCGGGCACCTTGCTGGCCACGTATTGTCCGGCCGTCGGCGAGCGTCATTCGGGCGCCATGTGGCTGTGGGTGGCGCTGACGGCCACGCTCGCGCCGGTTGGTTTGGTGCTGTTCCGGCGTTGGATTCGCGTGCCGGAGGCGGGACGGGGCGGCCAATGACGAATGATGAATGACGAACAGCAGGGCGGCGAGTGGACACCGATGAAAACCAAGCCGGATTATTGGATAGGTGGATGACTGGATTATTGGCTGCCGGCGCGTTCTGCCAACCATCCGGCCATCCTTCGTTTGATCTGTGTCCGTCTGTGGTTGAATTCTTGTTCAATCTCCTGGTTCCAGTTGACCGGGGGATTTGGGTTTGCAATCACCATTTTTTGTTACTGGCAAACTGTTTTTTGTCCTCCGGCAAGAAACAGTGTGTTTATTTCAATTTAGTGGTTGTTTAAGCTCTCCGCTTAGGGCAATTTTCGCGCGCAAATTGAAGTTCCACGCAACATACGTTATGACCAGCAGTACGCAAGAAAAACCGCAGACCACCAACCGCCGCTTGACCTCATGGGTCGAAGAAATGGCTGGCTTGTGCCAGCCTGACCACATCCATTGGTGCGACGGCTCCAGTAAGGAAAACCAGGCGCTGTGCGATTTGATGGTACGGAATGGCACCTTCATCCAACTCAACCCTGAGAAGCGCCCCGGATCCTACCTCGCTCGCTCGCATCCCAGCGACGTGGCCCGCGTCGAAGACCGGACGTTTATCTGTTGCGAAGCCCGGGAGGACGCCGGCCCGACCAACCATTGGGCGGATCCGTTTGAAATGAAAAAAACGATGCACGAGCGGTTCAAGGGCTGCATGCGGGGCCGCACGATGTACGTCATCCCCTTCGCCATGGGGCCGCTGGATTCCCCGCTCTGCAAAATCGGCGTGGAAATCTCCGATTCGCCTTATGTGGTGGTGAACATGCGCATCATGACCCGCATGGGTAAGCAGGTGCTGGCCAAGCTGGGCGCGAAAGGCAGCTTCATTCCGTGCATGCATTCCGTGGGCGCCCCTTTGCTGCCGGGACAAAAGGATGTTTCCTGGCCGTGCGAACCCGACCCGCAGAAAAAATATATCGTGCATTTTCCGGACGAGCCGTCCATCTGGTCTTACGGTTCGGGCTACGGCGGCAATGCGCTGCTCGGCAAAAAATGTCTCGCCTTGCGCATCGCCTCGTGCGTGGCCAAGCGCGAAGGCTGGCTGGCCGAACACATGCTCATTCTCTGCCTCACCTCGCCGGCGGGGAAGAAGCATTACCTGGCGGCCGCGTTTCCCAGCGCGTGTGGCAAGACCAACCTCGCGATGATGCAGCCCGCGCTGCCTGGTTGGAAAGTCACCACCCTCGGCGACGATATTGCCTGGATTCGGATCGGCAAGGACGGCCGGCTGTATGCCCTGAACCCGGAAACGGGATTCTTCGGCGTCGCGCCTGGCACGTCGGCCAATTCCAATCCGCACGCGCTCGAGGCCTGTGCGAAGAACACCATTTTCACCAATGTGGTGCTGACGCCCGACGGTGACGTCTGGTGGGAGGACATGGGCGTGCCCGCGCCGGCCAAGGGCATTGACTGGGAAGGGCACGATTGGACGCCGGACAACGGCAAGAAGGGCGCGCACGCGAATTCGCGTTTCACTGCCCCGGCCGAACAGTGCCCGGTGATTGATCCCCAATGGCAGAATCCCGAAGGCGTCCCGCTGGCGGCGATTCTGTTTGGCGGGCGCCGCCCCAGCACCATTCCGCTCGTCAATGAGGCATTTGATTGGGAGCACGGCGTGTTCATGGGTTCGGCCTGCGGTTCGGAGACGACCGCTGCCGCGCTGGGCAAGGCCGGCGTGCTGCGGCGCGATCCGTTCGCCATGCTGCCGTTCTGCGGCTACAACATGGGCGATTATTTCGCCCACTGGCTGTCGTTTGCGCAACGCACTGACCGCGCGAAACTGCCGAAGGTTTATTTTGTGAACTGGTTCCGCAAAAATGCGGACGGCAAATTCATGTGGCCTGGCTACGGCGAAAATTCGCGCGTGCTCAAATGGATTTGCGAACGCGTGGAAGGCGCCGGCCAGGCGCAAAAGACCGCGATTGGCAACCTGCCGGCTCCCGGGGCGCTGGACGTAAACGGCTTGAACCTCCCGGCCGGGAGCATGGAACAATTACTGGCCGTGGACCCCGCGGGTTGGAAAAATGAAATCGCGGATGTGGCGGCCAACTACACGAAATTTGGCGCGCAATTGCCGGCGGCCTTGGGCGCGCAGCTCGATAATTTGCGCCAGCGGTTGGGGTAAGGCGGAAACCCAAAGCCCAAAAGCAGAATTCCGTTCAGCCACAGATGGACACAGATGGCCACAGATGAGAAACGGACGGAAGGAATTCCAAATCAACGCAGAGACGCGGAGAACACGGAGAGTCGCAGAGGTAGATAAATAACTTCGCCTGCCTACGCGTGCTCTGCGTCTCTGCGTTTAATCTGGTTCCGGTTCCTTCGTCTGCCCCCACGCGCCGGCCATCCCATCTGCGTCCATCTGTGTCCATCTGTGGCTAATGATTTCGGATTTCCGATCTCTCCATGCCGTTTCTGCTTGCAATCCAGCGGCCACTCGGCCATTAAATCCACCGGATAAAATTACCATTATGAAAAAATTGCTTCTCCTCACGACCATTATCGTCAGCCTGGGCTTTGCCTCGGCGTTTGCCCAGCCGGGGCCGCGCGGCGGCGGGCAGGGCCCGGACCTTGGCGGCTCGTTGGGCAAGCTCTTTGGTGCCAACCAGACTTTCTCCGCGGTGATGGAATTTCAAACCAGCGGGCCCGGCGGAGAAGACATCACGATGCCCGGCAAAATGAGTTTTGACACGGGCAAATCGCGGTTTGAAATGAACATGAGCGAAGTGAAAGGCTCCAAGATGCCTCCCGGCGCGGCGCAGCAAATGAAGGCCATGGGCATGGACACGATGATTTCCATTTCGCGCCCGGACCTGAAGCTGGCCTACCTCGTGTATCCCGGACTGAACAGCTATGCGGCGATGCCGTCGCCGGATGCCTCCGCCAGCCTTCACCCGGACGATTTCCAGGTGGAGACGACCGAACTGGGCAAGGAAACCGTGGATGGCCACGACTGTGTAAAAAGCAAAATGATCGTGACCGACAAGGCGGGCGCCAAACACGAATCCACCGTCTGGGCCGCGACCGACTTGAAGAAGTTTCCGGTGAAAATCATCACGAGCGAAGGCGGACATGCCGCCACCATTTTGTTCAAGAATTTGGCTTTCACCAAACCGGACGCGGGCCAGTTTGAACCGCCGGCCGGGTTCACCAAATATGACAGCCCGCAGACCATGATGCAGACCGAGATGATGAAGAAGATGGGCGGCGGCTTGGGCAAGCCGCCGGGACAACCATAATCATGCGTTCGGACATCATCAAGAAAGGTTTTGAACGCGCGCCGCATCGTTCGCTGCTACGCGCCACTGGCTCCATTGAATCCGAGGCGGATTGGGGC
>Ga0316231_1002389_pt1 | contig 18083 bp, 16 predicted proteins | sample TBH18027metaG_FD_206002 | JGI IMG/M metagenome (GOLD analysis project Ga0316231, IMG submission 206002) | Freshwater microbial communities from Trout Bog Lake, Wisconsin, USA - TBH18027 | ecosystem: Environmental > Aquatic > Freshwater > Lake > Hypolimnion/Profundal zone | place: USA: Wisconsin...
TGGATATGACGACCCTCTTCACCATGGCGCTCGGGCTTCAGGCCCCTTGGGAGGTCAAGGACCTCCAGTTCAACAAGGAGGACCAGCGGCTGGACATCATCATCGACTTCACCAGGGCGGCGACCTGCCCACCTTCCAGCAGGCCCTGAGGGAGGTCAGGAAGAACACCGGCCGGGATCCCCTGTCCCTCAACGTGAACTTCCGGTCGACCCAGGCCGTCGTCGACGGCTGCAATGCGATCCTGGAGAAGGACGACGACACGCCCTTCTTCACGGGACAGAACGCCGGCCTGATCACGACCCCGGTGGAATGCGGCAAGAAGCAGCTCAGCCTGACCGATGCCCAGGGTGAAAGCCTCCCGGCCATCCAGGTGGTGGACGTGTTCACCGACCCCACGGCCCGCGAGGTCAATCGGATGGCGGCCGCGCGCCTGGCCAAGGCCCTGAAGGCGACACTCGACGACGGACGCTATGCCGGTGCGGAACGCAAGAGCCCGCGGCTGCGCTACGAGGACGTCTTCGTCCTGGCAGCCAAGAAGAAGGAAGGGCGGGTCATGGCCCGGGCCCTGAAGGCGGAGGGGATCCCCGCGGCCCTCTACCGGGAGGATGGCCTGTTCGATGGGGTCGAAGCGGAGGCGTGCCGGGACCTCCTGCTGGCCATCGAATCGCCCCTGGACGAGACCCGGCGCGCCAAGGCGCTGCTGGGCCCCTTCTTCGGGCTCTCGTTGGCGGAAAGCGAAAGGGCCCGGGAGTTGCCGGAAGGCCACCCCATCCTCGCCCGGCTGTATTCCTGGCAGGAGCTGGCAAAGAAGGGGCGTTTCGGCGAACTTCTCAGCCGCGTGGCCTCGGAAAGCGGCATGAGCCAGCGCTTGCTGTTCCTGGATGGGCGGCAGCGCATCCTGACCAACCTCCTGCACATCCTCGAACTGCTCCAGAAGAAGGCCCTGGCGGGGCACTGCACCCTGGCCGACCTGGCCGTCCAGGTCCAGCGGTGGATCGACGACCAGGACCGCCCGGCGGTGGAAGACGGCACGACCCAGCGCCTGGAGCGCCAGAGCGGGGCGGTGCAGATCCTCACCATGCACAAGTCGAAGGGGCTCCAGGCGCCCCTGGTGGTGCTGTTCGGGGGGACATCCGGCTCCCGTCCCAGCGAGATCCACCGGTATCACGGCCAGAACTGGGGACCGCGCCGGGCCTGGGCCGGTCCGGTGAGCCTGGCCCCGTCAGAGATCCGGACGCTGATCGGGAAGGAGGAGGCCGAGGAGGGGGAGCGGCTGGCCTACGTGGCCCTGACCCGCGCCGAGGCCCAGGTGATCCTGCCCCGGTATGTGGTCCTCAAGAAGAACGGGAGGAATTTCGATGAGGACGGCAATCCCAGGAAGGGCATGTACCTGGCCATCAACCGCCGTCTCCAGGCCCTGCTGGGGCCCCGCCAGGCCCCCAAGGCGGCCGGGGGAATGGCGCGCAGCGAGGCCCGGGAGCAGATTCCCGAGCCGGAGGAGCCGATACGGAGGCCATGGACCGTGCCCGATCCGGCGCCACTGGCCTTGCCCGGGTTCGAAGCGATCCTGGAACGGGGGCGTCCGGTCTGGATGTTCAACTACACCGGCCTCCAGAAAGGGGTGGAGCGGGGCAGGGCGGAAGCGGGGGTGTTCGAGGAGGTCAAGGAACTGGCCCCGCCCGGGGGCCCGAGGGGCGGGAAGAAGCTGGGCACGCAGGTCCACGCCATGCTGGAGACGGTGGATCCGGCTTCCTTCACCGGCAGGGACCTGGAGGCCTGGATGGCGTTGCCGGCCACGGCGAAGCTGGCGGGAGACCTGCCCAAAGAGGACCGCAAGGAGGTCCTGCATTGGGTCCACCGCGCCATGACCCACCCTCTCCCGCTGCCGGGGGGCGGCGTGCTGGCCCTCTTCCAGGCGGAGGAGATGCTCCGGGAGATGGATTTCGTGACGCCCTATCCGGGGCTGCCGGACTACCTGAACGGGTCCATCGACGTCCTGTTCCAGGCCGCGGGGCGCGCTCACGTGCTCGACTGGAAGACCAACCATCTCCAGGGATACGGCCCGGCCGCCCTGGATGCCGCGGTCCAGGCCCATTACCTGCTGCAGGTGAAGATCTACTCCGTCACCGCCTGCCGCTTTCTGGGGATCCAGGACGCGGGGCACTACGAGCGGGCCTTCGGGGGCGTGGTCTATGTGTTCCTCAGGGGGCTCCCGGAAGGGGGCGTCTGGACCTGCCGCCCCTCATGGGATGAACTGCGGACCTGGGAGCGGGACCTGGAGGATCTCCGGCCCGAACGTTGGACCCTTTCCCACGCGGGAGGCGCGCACCATGTCTGAAGATCTCCAGATGCTGCTGGAACTGCACCAGGACCGGGGATGCTTCCCCGGGAGGCTGGTCGACCAGGTGAAGGAGTTGAACCAGGACGCCTCCGCCATCATCCTCGCGTGGGAACTGAGCGGACTGGCCCCTGGCCTCGACCGGTCCAGGCGCGACCGCCTCTTCGCCTTGTGCCTTGCCCTGCGGGTGTCCCAGGGGCTGGGGCATACCCGCATGGCCCTGGCCCCCGCCGAAGGGAGCGCGGCGGACCTGGTGCTCCGGGCTGCCGCCCTGGGGCCGTTCGACCTGGAGGATTTCCTGGAGACGGTCCCGGCCATCGCCGGCCGGCCCGGGGCGGCCACGCCCCTGATCATGCAGGAAGGCTGGCTGTACTCCCAGCGGATGCTCGACTTCGAGGAGGACCTGGCCGCGCGGGTGAAGGCCCTCTGCGCCAGGGAGGACCTGGAGCATGTCCCGGTGCCGGAGGACATCTTCCGGTCCCCCAGTCCCCTCAACCCGCGGCAGCGGGCCGCGGTGGAGATGGCGATGCGCGGGGCGCTCACGCTGGTCACGGGCGGCCCCGGGACCGGCAAGACCACGATCGTGGTGTCCATGCTCCGGGCCCTCCTCCGGCAGGGGACGGTCCGGCAGGACATCGCCCTCGCCGCCCCCACGGGCAAGGCTGCCCAGCGGATGGGCGAATCCATACGAAATGGCCTGGCGGCTCTGGCGGACAGGTCCGAAGAGGAGCAGGAGTTCATCGACGCCCGTGTGGACCCCGAGACCCTGCACCGGCTCCTGGTCTGGCATCCGGCCACGGAGCACTTCCACCACGGCGTGGGGAACACCCTGCCGCACAAGATCGTGATCGTCGACGAGTCCTCGATGATCAGCCAGGAGCACATGTGCCGCCTGGTGGGGGCGCTGGGCAAGGACGCGCGGCTGGTGCTGCTTGGCGATTCCGAACAGTTGCCCAGCGTGGAGGCGGGATGCTCCTTCCTCGACATGGTCAGGCGCCTGGACGGGAACTGCGTGGAGCTGACCGAAAGCTACCGCATGGACAAATCCAACCCGAGCGGCCGAAATATCTACTCGGTGGCCCAAAGCATCCGGAGCAACCGCGTGGAAGACCTGTGGGAAGGCCCCGAGCCGATCCATTGCCGTGCGGCCCTGGACCAGCTGGACCATGCCCAGGTGGAACTGCTGGAGCCCGCCCCGGGGGTGATGAAGGCGTTCCTCGCGCAATGGTTCGCCCGTGAAGTGACGGGGCTGAAGGGCTTCCAGGAACTGGCCGGGCGAGTGTTCAGCTTCAGGGGCGGGATCTGGGGAGACGGCGACGAGGCCGCCCTGAAGGCGCTGTTCGGCCACTTCGACGGGTTCCGCATCCTGTGCGCCCTCCGGGAAAGCCCGGACCACCGGGGCGTGGAGGACATCAACAAGCTGCTCCACGGGTGGATGGGCGGGATCACGGGCAAGGGCCTGACGCTGTCCACGCCCTTCTTCGCCGGCGAGCCGGTGCTGATGACCGCCAACGACTACCGCAGGCAGATCTTCAACGGCGACCAGGGGCTGATCCTGAAGGTGGCGTTCGACGCCGGGCCGCTGTACCGGCAGGCCGCCGTCTTCCCCAAGGGGGCCGGCTACGCGGCCTTCCCGCTGGAGCCGCTCAAACAGCGGCTGGAGCACGCCTACGCCATGACCGTGCACAAATCCCAGGGCTCGGAGTACGCCCGCATCGCCATCGTCCTGCCCCAGATCAACCACAAGGCGCTCACCCGGGAACTGCTCTACACCGGGCTCACCCGGGCGAAGCAGTCGGTGGTGCTCCTGGCGGAACGGGAACGGATCCCGTTTGCCGCGGGGAACCCGTCCCGGCGGGAATCGGGGCTGGCGGGGCGGTTGGGCCCTTCGGCCGCGCCCCCGGAGGTTCAGGCATGATCCTGCGGCGCCAGGTTTCTACCCAAAGGACGGCACGCCTATGAAGAAGCTTCTTGCCGGAGAGCCCATTGTCGCCCATGGGCCCGCTGCAGGTGAATTCCCCGGCGCCGTTGAGTTCCAACTCGGGCAGCGGCAGGCCGCGGCAGGAGGTTTCCACGGCCTCCGCGGCGATGCGGTTCAGCAGCATCCAGTCGGAGCCGGCATGGTGGTTGAGGGAAATGGAGACGTGCAGGGGACGCCATCCCGAGGCGCCCCGGGCGACCCGGACGATCACCTTGCCGTCAGGGCTATGCCGAAGCGGCCCTTGCGTCGGGCGAGGGCGTGGGCATGTTCAGTGGGGACACCTCCCACCCAGCCGTCGGTGACCACCAGGGCCCGGCGGACTCCTTGCCGGACCATGTGCTCCGTGACCACGGCGTTGCTGGCGCCGCCCGTGGTGCTGCCCACGGCGAAGCCCAGCAGGTCGTCGAAGGCGATCAGGCTGGCGTTGTAGTGCCGGTGGTCGAGGCTCAGGGCCGCGGCAAGGCGGTTCAGCAGTTCAGACTTGGCGGTGCCGTGGGGGGGCAATGAGCAGGAGCGGGCGCTCGTCGGCCAACGCGGCCAGGATCACCGGATCCAGATGCGCGAGCCCAAACAGGTTGAGGGACGCCAAAAGGCGGGTGGGGGTGCTGGGTGTGGCGGGCATTCGCAGCCTCCGGAGTCTGCGCCCCGTTTAGCAGCTTTGTTTTACGTCGCGGCAAGTGGGGCTAAAGGACGACGTGGTTGTTTCCGGTTGGGTCCAGCACATGGGTTCTCTCAAACCTGGGCACCGTGGCGCTTGGTCGGTTGCCGGCCCCGTGAAGGGCACTCTTCATGTCATTGCCAAATTATCATGATGTCGATCGGTATCAAGCGAGCAGGTAACAGGAAGCCGAGGATGGTGGATTCTGCCAATCCACCGCATCGCATCCATCCGTTTTGCTACAGCTCGAGCCTGAAAACCGCTACCCCGTCGCCCGCCCCATGGGCGATGCTGGAATCCGGGGTAAAGCCAAGCGCCGTCAGAAGACGGATCGAAGCCGCGTTCCCCGGCGCAACGATGGCCAGCACGCCCCCCAGGCCCAGTTCCGCGCGCCCATGCGCCAAACACGCCAGCGCGGCCTCCCGGGCGAGGCCCCGGCCCCGGAATTCCGGCACGAAGGCATACCCCAGATCCACTTCCGGGAGCGTGTCGCGCCTGATCAGACCGCACATGCCCATGGGTTCGCCCGTCACCCTGTCCTGCACCATGCAGAGCCCATGGGCGTGTTCCTCATAGCTGGCCAGGGGTCCCTGCTGGAGGTAGGTTTCCGCCTGCTCCACGGTGCGCACCCCCTTGTCGCCGATGAACTCAATGAAGGAAGGTTCGTTCAGCAATCTCACAATGAACGGCGCGTCTTCCAGGGTGAAGGGGCGGATGGTGAGGCGATGGGTGTCCAGGGGCGTCATGCCTCAATCATGCCAGACCGCTCATGCCCTGCGGACTGGAGCCGTGTGGGCACATGCATGAGGGGTGTCAAGCGCCACCCAAACTGACCCTCCACGAGGCGATGTTCATTTTGCGGGTGCAGGGGCTTTGGCTCTTCGGTGGGCCGGAGGGTGTGGAAATGGGTTCTTTTCGCCCGGTCCATCGCAGGACCGCGCCGCTGGCTCAGGCCTCCATGGGCTTGCGCAGGTGGCAGGCCACGAAGTGGTTCGGCCGGGCCTCGATGAGCGGGGGTTCCTCCCTGGTGCAGATGTCCATGCACTGGTTGCAGCGCGCCGCGAACCGGCAGATGGGCTCGGGGTTGACGGGGGAGGTGAGTTCGCCCTTGAGCAGGATCCGTTCGGGGCGGTTGTGGATGCGCGCCACCGGGATGGCCGAGAGCAGCGCCTCGGTGTAGGGGTGCAGCGCCTTCTGGAAAAGGGCTTCCGCGGGGGCCTTTTCCACCAGCCGCCCCAGGTACATCACGGCGATGTCGTCGGAGAAGTGGTTCACCACCGAGAGGTCGTGGGTGATGAACAGGTAGGTGATGCCCATGTCCCGCTGGATGGTCTTCATCAGGTTGAGGATCTGGGCCTGGATGGACACGTCCAGGGAGGACACCGGCTCGTCGCAGACGATAAATTTGGGTTTCATGGCCAGGGCCCGGGCGATGCCGACCCGCTGGCGCCGGCCGCCGTCGAGTTCGTGGGGGTAGGTGTTGATGAGCCGTTGGGCCAGGCCCACGGTGTCCATCAGTTCCAGTACGCGCATGAAGCGCTTGTCGCTGTCCGGGATGAGCCCGGCCAGGAGGATGGGCTCCTCGATGGTCTCGGCGATGGTCTTGCGGGGATTGAGCGAGGAGTACGGGTCCTGGAAGATGATCTGCATCTCCCTGCGCATGTAGCGCATCTCGCCCCCATTCAATTTGCGCAGGTCCCTGCCGTTGAAGGTCAGTTCGCCGCTGGTGGGCTCGATGAGCCGCAGGATGGTGCGCCCCAGGGTGGTCTTGCCGCAGCCCGACTCGCCCACGATGCCCAGGGTGCGCCCTTCCTCAATCGTGAAGCTCACGTCGTCCACGGCGTGGAGCGTCCCGGCAGCCACGTGGAAATATTTCTTGAGGTTCTTGACCTCTAGCAGTATCTCGCCCAAAGGATTCACCTCGTCGGTCAGAGCATGTTCTCGGTCGTTTCGTCGTACAGGTGGCAGGAGACATGGTGCGTGTCGCTGAGCCACCGCGCCTGCGGGAAGTCACGCGCACATTCCGGTTTCGCGTAGGCGCAGCGGGGATGGAAGGCACATCCCGGCGGCAGGTTCATCGGATCGGGGATCAGGCCTGGGATCGGCTTGAGTTCCGCGCGCCGGTTCTCGATGTCCGGCAGGGAGTCGAACAGGCCCCGGGTGTAGGGATGGCGCAGGTTGTCGAAGATGTCGGCCAGGGTGCCGCATTCCACGATGCGCCCGCCGTACATGATGCCCACGAAGTCGCATACCTCAGCCACGATGCCCAGGGCATGGGTGATCAGGAGCATGGCCATCCGGGAGTTCTCCTTGAGCTCGCGGATGAGCTTGAGCACCTGGGCCTGGATGGTGACGTCCAGGGCTGTGGTGGGCTCGTCGGCGATCAGGAGTTCCGGGTTGCAGGCCAGGGCGATGGCGATGATCACGCGCTGCTTCATGCCCCCGGAGAACTGATGCGGGTAGGCCGAGACGCGGCTGCCCGGGATGCCGACCATCTCCAGCAGGTTCGTGGCCTTGAGCAGGGCTTCCTTGTCGCTCACCCCGCGATGGATCTTCATGCCCTCGGCGATCTGCTCGCCCACGGTCTTGATGGGGTTGAGCGAGCTCATGGGGTCCTGGAAGACCATGGCCACCTGGCTGCCGCGCATCGCCAGCAACGTCTTGGGGGGCATCTTGAAGACATCCTGCCCGTTGACGAATATCTCGCCGGAGACGATCCGGCCCGCCGGCCAGGGGAGCAGGTTGAGGATGGACAGGGCGGTGGTGGTCTTTCCGGCTCCGGTCTCCCCCACCAGGCCGAAGGTCCTTCCGGCGGGAATGGTGATGTTCACCCCGGTGACGGCGTGCACGACCTCATCATCCACGAGGTACTCCACCGTGAGGTCCTTGATTTCCAGAGTGTTCTGTTGCGCATCCATCGCAGCTCCCGTCAGTGTTTGAGCCTGGGATCCAGGGTGTCACGCAAGCCGTCGCCCAGGAGGTTGAGCGCCAGGATGGTGAAGAAGATGGCCAGGCCGGGAGCCATGACGATATGCGGGAAATCGCGCATGTAGGTGCGCCCGGAGGCGAGCATGTTGCCCCATTCCGGGGTCGGCGGCTGGATGCCCAGCCCGATGAAGCTTAAGGCTGCGATGGTCAGGATGGCGTTGGCGACGTACAGGGTGACCTGCACGATGATGGGGCCGATGCAGTTGGGCAGCACGTGGCGGGCGATGATGCGCGTGTCCAGTGCGCCGATGGAACGTGCCGCCTCGATGTATTCATTGTCCCGCACGCCCATCACCGCCGAGCGCACCACCCGGGAGAACTTGGGCGCGAAGGACAGGCCGATGGCGATGGTCAGGTTCAGCTTGGTGTTGCCGAAGGCCGCGATGATGGCCAGGGCCAGGAGCACGTCCGGCAGGCTGAGGAAGACGTCCATGGCGCGCATGATGACGCTGTCGATCTTCCCGCCGTAGTAGCCGGCAGCCCCGCCCAGCACCAGGCCCACGACCAGGGACACGGAGATCGCCGAGATGCCGATGACCAGGGATATCCGCGCGCCGTAGACGATGCGGGCCAGGATGTCGCGTCCCAGTTCGTCGGTGCCGAACCAGTGGGCCGTGCCGGGCGGCTGCAGGCGTTCGGCGATGTTCATCTTGACCACCACGTTGTCGTAGCTGGTGAGCCAGGGAGCGGCGACGGCCACGGTCACGATGAAGCAGAAGATGACCAGGCCGATCACGGCGGTCCTGTTCTTCAGGAAGCGCAGCCACAGTTCGTGGGCGATGCTCTTCTTCCTGAACTGGGCGTAGAATTCCTTCTTGGTGGTGATCGGCCTGGCCGCGGAGGTGGCTTGCATCAGGCTTTCCTCACTTTCGCGCCGTACTGCGCACGGATTCTCGGATCGATGTAGGCGTAGATGAGATCGACGATCAGGTTGGACACTGCCACGCAGATGGCCATGACCACCAGCGTCCCCAGCACGCAGGGCGTGTCGCGCTGGTTGATGGCCTCCACCAGCAGGCGGCCCATGCCCGGGATGGAGAAGACGGTCTCGGTGAGCACCACTCCGCCCAGGAGCGTTCCCACGTTCATCCCGATGATGGTGATGGTGGGCATGAGGGCGTTGCCCAGTGCGTGGTCGTAGATCACGTCATGTTCGGCCACGCCCTTGGCCCGGGCGGTGCGGATGTAGTCCTGGCGGATGGCTTCCATCATGGAGGATCGCGTGGTCCGCATGATGTTGGCCATGTAGTTGAATCCCAGGGTGATGGCGGGCAGGATCAGGCTTTTCAGGCCGTGGTCCATCCCGCTGGAGGGCAGCCAGCCCAGGCTCACTGAAAAGAGCAGGATGAGCAGGAGGCCCAGCCAGAAGATCGGCATGGAGACGCCCATCAGGCCGAACACCATGGTGCACTGGGAGAAGATCGAGTTGGGCTTGGTGGCCGAACGGATGCCGATGGGGATGCCGACGGACACGCACAGGATCATCGCACTGACTACGATCCAGGCCGTATTGGCCAGGCGGACGCTCAACTGGTCGATCACCGGGGCGCGGGTGACGTAGGAGATGCCGAAGTCGCCGTGCATCAGGTTCCAGATATAGTGGAAATATTGCACGATGAGGGACCGGTCGAGGCCCAGCTCCACCCTGAGTTTCGCCCCCAGCTCAGGGGTGTAATCGTTGCCGAGGATGATGTTCGTCGCATCGCCCGGGGTCATGGACAAGATGGTGAAGACGATGAACGTCACCACCAGGATCACCGGGATCAATTCGAACAGCCGTTTGATGGTGTAACGGACCATGCGGTCTCTCCTCTGCTCTCCTGGTGGACAGGGCCATCAGGTTCGTTCCCGCGGGACTCCATCCTTCCGGGGGGAGTCCCGCGGGAACGGGGTGCGGCCTGAAGACGGCGCCGGGCGCCGCCCTTCAGTAGTGCAGCTTGTAGTAGTTGTAGGGCTTCTCGGGGTTGAGCTCCACGCCCCTGAGATTGGCGTTGCTCAGGGCGTAGACCTTGGTCACGTACAGATCCACTTCGGGAGCTTCCTCCGCCATGAACTCCTGCACCCGCTTGTAGACCGCGATGCGCTTGGCCTCGTCGAAGGTGCGGCCTTCGGCGATCATCTCATCGAGCTTGGGGTTCTGGTACCAGACGCGGTTGGGGCCGCCGAAGCCCATCGGGGTGAAGCGCCGCGGCAGGAACCCCTCCGGGTCCCAGTAGGAGCCCCAGCTTGTCACGAACATGGGCGCCTTGTGGCTGGCGATGTAGGTCGGGAAGACCGCGTTCTCGATGCGCACGACCTCGACCTTGATGTTGATCTCCGCCAGATAGGCCTGGACCGCCTGGGCGATGCGCTCGGCCTCGTCCCGGAAGACCACCAGCTGGGTGGTGAACCCCGGGCAGTTGGCCTCCTTCATCAGGGCCTTCGCCTTTTCCGGGTTGTAGGAGTACATGTTGAGCGGGTTCTGGACGCCCCCGAGACACTGGGGGGAGTGGGCGAAGGTGCAGCTGTTGAACAGGACCCGGCCGCGGCCGTTGTGGCCGACCTTCATGCAGCCCTCGCGGTCCACGGCGAAGCCCACGGCCTGGCGCACCAGCTTGTTCTTGAACCAGTTGTTGGTGTTGTCCATGCCGAGATGCCAGACCAGCGAGGAGGGGTTATCCCAAAGCTTGAGCTTGGGGTTCTTCATCACTCGGTCATAGTCGTTGGGCGTGAATTCAACGTTCAGGTCGGCGGCCCCGGTCTCGATGGCGATGGTCCGGTTGGATCCTTCGGGGATGACCTTGATGGTCAGGGTCTTGTTTTCGGCCAGTTCGGCCTTGTTGAAGTAGCCGTCGAAGCGCTCGAATTTCACCGTGTCGCCGATCAGGCGGCTGGCGAACTTGTAGCGGCCGCTGCCGATGGGCTTGGACCAATCCTTGGTCTTTTCGCACCGCTCGGCGTAGGCCTTGGGCACGATGCAGGTGGCCACATGGGTCAGGGCGGTGGTCATGGCCGGGTACGGCCCGTCGGTGATGATGGCGACGGTCCTGTTGTCGACCTTCTTGATCTCCTTCACCGGCTTGAACATGGCGCCGATGGCCGCGCTGCCCTTGGCCCGGTTCAGGGAGTAGACCACGTCGTCGATGGTCAGGGTGCTGCCGTCATGATACTTGACGTTGTCCCAGATGGTGAAATGCCACTCGGTGGCGCTCGTCCGCTTGAAATCCTTGCACAACTCCTTCACGCCGCCGTCGAGCTTGTCCTGGGACATGTTGAACAGGCGGCTGTAGAGGTTGTAGAGCACGTACTGATTGTTGAGGTCGGACGTGGCGATGGGGTCGAAGCTGATCATGTCCAGGGCCTGGACGATCCGGATATCCCCGTTGCGCCCCGGGTTCTGCCCGGCGGCGGGAAGACCGCCCCCGAGCAGGGCGATGGCGAGCGTTGTCACGAGTAAGGCGGAGAATCGTCTCATCTTATCCTCGCTGAAGGTGGTTGACTGCAAGGGTTGCCTTTTCGTTTCAGAACCCGGATGATCCCCAGGCACACCTCACTTCCAGTGCGGTTCATCCCAAAGAACAAGTTCCTGTCCGATTCCCAACTTCAAGGCATTGCGATACAGAACGGTGCCCCAGGCCGCGTCTTCCACAGGCATGCCGCCAACGATCATGATGTAGCGGTCCTTCTCATTGGTCCTGGCAGGCTTTTTCCCACAGGCGATTTCAGTGAGGCTGGCCAACGACTTCGGATTGATCTGGCCATCTTCGCACAAACGGAATACCGATTTGCCGGGGAAATCAAGTCTTTTGGCGGCCTCTTCCTCCGGAATGAGTTCCTCCTCCTCCTTCCAGATCTGATGCATCTTCAACTCGTCAAACACCACCCGTGACGATGTGAACAAACTATCGGGAATGGCGGCCGTGCCCTGGGTGGCAATGAAGGCATTGGGCTTGACCCATTCCTTTTCCAGGATCGGCTTGGTGTTGCCAGAGGTGGCGATGCTGAGGACATCCGCGGCCCGGACAGCCTCTTCCATGGAATGGGCAACCTCGAATGGGAAGTCCAGTTCGTTGCTCATTTCAAGGCAAAAGGCCTTGGCTTTGTCCGGCACCAGGTCAAAGACCAACGCTTTCGTCAATTGAGGAAGGGCCGCCTTCATGCATGAGACTGTCGCCTTGCCTATCACGCCAGCACCTATGCAGACAACGGTCTTGGCATTCTTGCTGGCCAGGTATTTGGCGCCCACGGCGGGGACCGCTCCTGTCCTCATGGCACTGAGCAGGTTTGCCGACATGAAGGCAAATGGCTCACCCGTTTCTACATTATTCAAGATGACCACAAGCACGGACCGGGGCAGTCCATGCTTGACGTTTTCCACATTGGATCCGTACCACTTGGTGGCGCAGACGTTGAATTGCCCGCCAAGGTATGCCACCATCGCCATGAATCTTCTATCAGGCCCTGCAACCGGCATATTCGGGAACTTCTTTACGGTAGGAAAGAAGATCCGTTGGCCATGCTCAAGGCCGCTCAAGCCTCCCATGATTGAATCGCCTTCTCCAACGACCTTGAACATGTCATCAATTGCTGCGACACACTGCTTTCCGTCAAGAACTCCCGCTTTCAGCATGTCTTTTTCAGACAGGTATAAGAGGGTTGTTTTTTTCCCGGCCATATAGCACACTCCGCTGTTTTGGGGTTTAGGGTTGCAATAACCCATCCTCAGGTTGACGCCTTCACTTTGGATTGGATCTGGAACGTCAAACATACAAGCATCGTTCATGCCAATATGAGACGTGGCCGTAACTTATTATTTAAAGCTAATATATGCAGTGAGATAGCTCAATGGATTCGAAGTTCCCTTCGATCCATGCTCCAAATCCTTGCGCCTGAACAAGACAACTTTCCCGGACTTCTCATTTTGTTCTCGTAGGATTCTCACGAAAATCTCATCGTTCTCCAGAAGGTGGCCCAGCCCAGCCATCCCGGCGAAGGGCATGGCCAGGAAACCATTCCCAGGACCGAGCCGCCGGATTTCCTGCTTGCTTTGGATCGTTTGCCGGCGCGCCCGGGCCCGGAACGAGAGCAATATTCTGGTGGCATGCAACGTTTGACTCGACTATGGACCAGACTGAGTTCAACCGGGTTCAGGCATTGTGAACACGCCCAGGTTATATCGTCACTTCTTGGGCCATCTAGAGGAATATTTATCAACCCATCGATAAATAGTAGCCAAGCTCACACCAAATGTTTTAGCCGCATGAGCTTTTCCTGTTTTGCCCCAACCTTGGTCTTGTAATATATTTTGCAGCCTTTCCATTCTTTCATTTTCTTTATTGCATAAATGCAACAGTCCGACCGGCGATTCAAATCGCGGTGGCAGACTACTTAATGTCAATATATCATCATCCTCGACATTCACTGCATATTCAATAATATTGGAAAGTTCACGGATATTCCCTGGCCAAGAATAATTTATTAACCATCTTTGAAGCTCATCCGATATTTTGAAGATATTCTTGCCAAGCCTTTTTGAATATTGTTTCAGGTAATGGGTTCCGAGCATTTCAATGTCTTCCGGCCTCTCCCGAAGCGGTGGTATGGCAATAGGGATGACATTCAATCGAAAATAAAGGTCTTCACGGAAATGACCGTCTTTTACCAGGTCTTCGAGGTTCTCGTTGGTCGCCGAGATGATACGGACATCTACGGGGAACGATTGTTTTCCTCCCAATCGATCCACCCTGTGCTCTTCTAACACCCGCAACAATTTCGTTTGCAGGTGCAACGGCATCGTCCCCACTTCATCGAGAAAAATCGTTCCGCCGTCGGCAAGTTCAAACTTGCCTGGCTTTCCTTCCCGTTTGGCGCCCGTGAAAGCGCCTCCGTCATAACCGAAGAATTCGCTTTCAAGAAGGGTTTCAGGAATGGCCCCGCAATTGATTGCCACGAAATGACCCGAGCGATCACTTCCTTGATGAATCGCACGGGCGAATATCTCCTTGCCCGTACCACTTGCCCCGCGAAGCAATACTGTCGAATTTGATCGTGCTATCCTTTTTGCGAACTCGATCATTTTTTGCATCTTCTGATTGCGAGTTAAAATGTCATCAAAAGTTATAGGTCGGTCTGCAATTGTCATAGACCCTGCATCCTTCTTGACCACTGCATAATCGAGAAAGTCCATGAGCCTGATTTTTTGGGCTCCGTGACCAGTCCCGTGCATTTTAATTGTCTCCATATTCATCAACAGCGATCTCTTTCCATACTGAATGATCCTCGGTACATTGATTTTTCCTTCTTTCAAAAATGGAGTTAAAAAATCTTTAATTTTGTTGGTAGAGTTTGATGATTCGTTCAGCGCAAGAATTCGAGTTGCTGATTTATTGTAATGAAGTATTTCACCATCTTCATCAAATGCAACAATGCCCTTTTCCAACTTATCCAATATTGCGGTCAATTCGGCCATGGCAAGACCGAATGAATTCATTAGCCTATGTTCTTTCAGTTTTGATGACAACAGCCCAGCCATGAGCTCAACGAACCGCGCGAGATCTTGCGATCTCTTGCGCAACTCAAGGGCATTGTCCATATCGAAGGAAATGACCGCGAGGACCCCCATTGGAATCCCATCGGCAATGATAGGGGATGCAACTGAGAAAAAGTAATAGCAAGATCCTTGCAATTTGCACATTTGGCATAGATCATGTGTTCCAGGATACTCGACCACGATGGTTTTTGGATTTTTAATTAAATAATTATATACATGGCCATGCTGTAGAACCTTCCCCAAGGTATCCCTGATGGTCCCGGTGGCGCCGATGCGAGTACCGGCCTGGTCTATCACTTCAACATCACAGCCGATGGCCAGACCGATGGCCTCGGCAACATCTTGTACATCATCCTTTATCGAGTTCAGATCCAACATGATTCCCCACTTTCGGAGGGAGGCGGATTTGCGGTTGGCGGGCGGCTTGGCTCCATTTTACCCACACACATCCTTGGATCCGTGAAGGTTTGTGAATGCTGATCGGTTGGTGGGGTTGGAGCAGGGAGTGAAAGGAGAACGAGTTGGAGCGTGAACGAATGCACCCGTCGCGGTAGTGATCCCGGTTACCCGGGACCCCTGCCGCAACCCAGTTTCCACAATCCTTCCCGGATCGCGTTCGCCCGGACCCATCCCGCTATGGTTTGGGCGCCGCACTGGGGATGCCAAAACCCTTCATGGCTTCCAGTTTTTTAAAATCGACCAATTCCGCGGTGCGCTTGAGGGCGGCCATGTCCACCTGGTTGCCATGGACCTCCACCACGAAACGGGTGGCCACCAGGACTTGGTATTCCCCGCTGCCGCCCTTGTCCCACTTCTCGTGGACGGAGCGCCCGCCGGCCTTGTACATCTTTTCGTATCCGCCGTCGGTCTGCCGGTCCTGCTCGGTGTTGGCCCACATGGTCAGCATCCCGGAGGAGGCGGCCCCGGCCATGTCCATGATGACGAGGTCGACCCGGTGTCCCTGCTTGTCGCCGAATCCGGCGGAAGCCTTGGAAACCTTGAAGGTGCCCATGCCGGTCTTGATCGCGTCCTGGCTGTTGCGGCCGTATCCCAGGGCGGTGTCGGGCAGCAGGACCTTGAGCATCGCCGGGTCCACCGGCTCGATCCCGGTCCCCTGGGGCATCACGAAGGCCGCCTGGGACGCAGCGGCGCCCTGGGGCGCCGCCGGGGCCGGGGCGGGGGCTGGGGCTGGGGCGGAGGCCGCCCGCAGTTCGGCCAGTTGGGCCGCCGACGGCGGCTTGGGCGGAGTCATTTCCAGCTCCCCGGCCTCCTTGAGCTGGGTCAGCCGGGCGGCGAGCTCGCCGGCGGCTACTACGTGCAGCCCACCGTGTTCAAGGGCCGCAACCCGATGCGCATCTTCCAGGAAGAGATCTTCGGGCCCGTGGTTTCGGTCACGACCTTCAAGGACGAGGCCGAGGCGCTGGCCCTGGCCAACGACACGCTCTACGGCCTGGGTGCCGGCGTCTGGAGCCGCAACGGCAACACCGCCTACCGCATGGGCCGGGGCATCAAGGCGGGCCGGGTGTGGACCAACTGCTTCCACGCCTATCCGGCCCATGCGGCCTTCGGCGGCTACAAGCAGTCCGGCATCGGCCGCGAAACCCACAAGATGATGCTCGACCACTACCAGCAGACCAAGAACCTCCTGGTCAGCTACAGCCCGAAGGCGCTCGGGTTCTTCTGATCCGCGACCCATCCCCCCTTTCCGGGCGGCCCCGCCTGAAGAGCCGCCCGCGGGCTTTCCCGGAGGACGCCCATGACCGAACGTGTTGTCGCCACCGAAGCGGCCTTGCAGTTGATCGAGAGATTGAAATCCAAGTACGGCCAGCTCATGTTCCACCAGTCCGGCGGCTGCTGCGACGGCAGTTCGCCCATGTGCTACCCCCTGGGCGAATTCCTCGTCGGCGATTCCGACGTCCAGCTGGGCTTCATCGGCGCCTGCCCTTTCTACATGAGCAGCAGCCAGTTCGCGTACTGGGAGCACACCCAGCTGATCATCGATGTGGTTCCCGGCCGGGGCGGCATGTTCTCCCTGGAAGGCCCGGAGGGACTTCGGTTCCTGACCCGCTCGAGGCTGTATACCGAGGAGGAGTGGGCGGAATTGAGCGGCCAGACGGCCAGATCGATGTAACCGACATCAGCACGCCCTCAGGGCTTGACAGCGTCCTCCAGGAAGCTGCGGGTGACGGCCCGCACCTGCGGCAGGTTGAGCAGGGTGTGGGGCGCGCCCGGCACCATGACGATGGTCGCGGTTTTGCTGTCCTTGAATGCCTCGGCTGCGTTGCCTCGGGCGGCGGGATTGCCCAGCCAAGGGTTGCTTGGGGCAAAGAACGGATCATTGGAACTCATCACGTTCAGCACCGGCTGTCCGGCCAGCACCTGGGTGCGCGGTTCCTCGACGAAATAGTTGCTCTCGCAGCTCCAGGAATAGATGATGCGAGCCGCGAATTCAGGCCCGCCGTAGCGGGCCACCGGCACCCCGCCCTCGCTGGCTCCGGCGAGCACCAGCCGCTTGGGGTCCACCCAGGCCCGGTCCTTCAGGGCCGCCAGCACCGGGGCGATCTCGGAGGCGCGCAGGGCGTGGATCTTCTCGTAGACATCCTTGCCGACAGGTGAGGTGTAGGTGATGCGGTCCGGCAGAGCGAAGGAGTCCGGCGCCACGCTGGCCACCCCCAGGCCAGCCAGCCACCGCTGCCACTCACCGATGGCCTTCAGCCCGAGCCCCGAGGAACCGTGCAGGAACACGACCACCGGCACCTTTACCCCCGAGCCGGCGGGCATGTTCTTCCATTTGCCGAAATACACCGCGCCGCCAGCCACCTGCGGCGGCAGCGCCACGCCGGCCTCCGCCACCAAGCCCTTCAGGGATTCGCTGGTGTGCTGCCAAGCGCTGCCCTGAATTTCGCCCTTGGGCGTCTGGGCCGCCCCAGGCAGGGCGAGGACGGACGCCAGGGCGATCCAGCCAACAAATCCAGCTCCGGGTGCCATACGCTCTCCTTTGATATCGGAATCGCTTAACAGCCGGCGATTCGCGCCACGCTTTGAACGTGCCAATTTGCAGGAACGATCCGCCATTCCGGTCTACAATTTGCCAGAAATCCAGACTGAGGAGGAAATCGTGTTCCATTCCAGGATCGGAGTGCTCGCCCTGCCCTGTCTTCTTGCCTTGACGCCCGTGCGCGGCGCGGTTCCCAAGAACGACAAGCCCCGGTTGATGATTTCCGAGTTCCCGGTGGCCAAGGGTGCCTATGAGGGATGGAACGGATGGGGCATGGGTGGCTCCGAGGCACGGGTCAGCGACGTCTTGCAGGACCTTATGGTCACGGCCATGGTCGAGAAGGCTGGCGACAAGGTCCGGCTCATGGAACGCAAGCAGTTGGAGGCCGTGCTGGCGGAGCAGAAACTGGGGGCCAGCGGCCTGGTGGATGAGAACACCGCCGTCGCCATGGGCAAGCTCGTCGGCTGCCAGTACATGATCTCCGGGAAAGTGACCCGGTTCGCCTACAAGAAAAGCGGGTTCGGCACCGGCTGGGGGGTTTCCGCGCTGATGAGCAAGGTTCCGGGCATGGGCGGCGCCGCCGCGTCCGCG
>Ga0316231_1002391_pt1 | contig 18076 bp, 10 predicted proteins | sample TBH18027metaG_FD_206002 | JGI IMG/M metagenome (GOLD analysis project Ga0316231, IMG submission 206002) | Freshwater microbial communities from Trout Bog Lake, Wisconsin, USA - TBH18027 | ecosystem: Environmental > Aquatic > Freshwater > Lake > Hypolimnion/Profundal zone | place: USA: Wisconsin...
TTCCCATTACCGATCATCTGACCGGCGCGATGGACACCTTGCCCTCCATCGGCCAGGGGATGGGGATGATGGATCTGTCCCGCATGTTTGATGGCATCCCGCGCGTGTTGCGGGATGAATCAACACCCCGCGCCATTGATCTGCCGCTGATGACAACGAATCCGGCTGTGCAGCAGACGTTTTTCAGTCAATCCGGCCAGGCCTATGAAGTCAGTGGCCAGGTGTACGATCCCACACAGCCGTTCCGGGTCACGGTGGCGTGGACGGATGCGCCCGGCGATCCGGCCGCGTTCAAGCAATTGGTGAACGACCTCGATTTACAGGTAACAGTCAATGGAAAGGTTTATAAAGGAAATGTGTTTAGCGGCGATCATTCGGTGGTCGGTGGCGGGTATGACGATGTGAACAACATGGAAAGCGTTTTCCTCCCGGCCGGTCAGACCGGCACATGGAGTGTCGTGGTCCGAGCGGCGAACATCGCCGGCAATGGTGTTCCCAACATCGTGACACCCAATGGAACCAATGCGCTTGTGGGTCAGGATTTCGCGTTGGTCATATACAATGCGAAACCCAACAATCCAGCGCCGAGCGACCTGTCCAGCTTGATCACCAACGACACCTGCCAATCCGCCATCGAAATCCAGAATTTCCCATTTGTGTTTTCGAACCAGTTGAACCGCGCCCTCTATCATAACACGATGCCCAGTCCTTCGGCGGGCCGCGGGGGGATTAATGAGTTCTTTAAAATCGTCGTGCCGGAAGCAGGGACGACAATCTATGCCGACACCTTTGGCAGTGATTTTGATACGCTGCTTTCCGTCTGGCAGGTCCAGACTTTGCCGCAGACAGTGCATATGGCGGGCAATTGTGGCGCCTTGGTGGAGGTGGCCTCGAACAACGATGCGCCCGCGAGCTACACCAATCCGTGCAATGGCACCGTGAGCGGGAATTACTTCTTGCAGGCCGCCGTCTCTTGGGTCGCCGATGGTTCGAATACGTATTACATCGTGGCCGAGCCTTTTAATGACAATATTCCAGTCGGCAAAGGGCATCTCACAATCAATGTGTGCGGGTCGGTTCCGTCGATTTATTTAATCCCATCGACGACCAACAATTTCGGGCATGTGCTCGTCGGCGCCAGCAGCGCCGCATCGTCAGTGGTGCTGAGCAATGGCACGGCCAATCCGTTGAATGTTTTGTCGGTCCAGCTGGCCGGCAACAACCCCGGCGATTTCGTGATTCTCCAGGACCAGTGCAGCGAGAAGTCCATTGACGCGCAAGCCACCTGTTCGACTTTGGTGGGTTTTTCCCCCATCACGAATGGTCTGCGCACCGCCAACCTGCTGGTAACCTACGAATCTTATAGTGGGCCCCAGACCAAGACGTTGCTGCTGGTCGGCATCGGCGATGCGCCCCAGCCCGTGATCTGTGCGCCGGCCAGCTTGGCTTTTCCGGTGACGGATATTGGCTTCAGCACCAATCTCAGTTTTGTGGTCACCAACTGCGGGACACTGGTGATGCAGAATTTCAGCGCCAGTCTCTCCGGCGCGGGCGCGACTGATTACAGCATCGTCCAACCAATCTGTTCGTCCATTACCAACGGCGGGTCATGCACGCTGACCATTGGCTTTGCCCCGAGCACCAATGGCACACGGTCGGCATCTCTGACCATTGCCGGAACGGGGGCGACTTCCAAAATCATCCAATTGACTGGTACCGGTAAACCACCCGAACCATTTGTCTGTGTGTCGACCGGTCCCAATCTGGATTTTGGCGGGATCAGCCTCGGCTCCAACAGCACACAAAGCGTGGTCGTCACCAATTGCGGGACCGCGGTTCTCTCCATCGGAGCCATCGGTCTCAGTGGTCCGAATTCGAACCTGTTTCAGATTCTTCCAGCCACGGACGGGTGCAGTAGTAGCAGCATTCCGCCGGGCGGCCATTGCTCCTTCCTCGTTACTTACCATCCGATCGCGGTCGGCACTGCGGCGGCGACCGTGACCATCAATGACAATACATCGGTGGGTCAGTATCTGATTAACGTTGTCGCCAATTGTGTGAACACCCAGCCCGATGCGTTCATTAGCAGCAAGCTCACCGCCAAGTCGTTCGTGGGAAAAGGCATCTACAATCACTCGGGCGCCGCTCAGGAAGTCAAGCTGCCGGTTGCGCGTGGTAAGACCTGCGTTTTCTATGTGGAATGCCAGAATGCGGGCACGGGGACGGATCGATTTACGGTCCTCGGCGATCGGAGTGGCTCGGGTTACACGGTCCAGTATTTCCAGGGAACTGCCGTTCGCGGCGAAGACAATGTCGACGTGACCCGCACCGTCACGGCCGGCTCATATTCGACGGCCGATTTGGGCGCGCAACAAATCCAAGGGAATGCCACCTTGCTGCGGGTAGTGATTACCGCAGATAAAACAGCCGCCAAAGGCACCCACTCCGTTCTGCTCACCTATACTTCGCAGTCGAATCCGCTGAAGATAGACACTGTCAAGGCGACATTCACGATCAAATAACGCAGGGCTTTCGTGACTGAAAACCAAAATAAATTCCGAAAATTCAGGGTTGCCCTCCGCGCGAAAGCAGGACTGCTCGTCGAAGTGATCTTGGGCACCAAACCATCGCATCCAGGGGAAGTATTGTGGTGACGCCCGCCACCAAGGTTACCAGCCCATAAGGAAAATATGAGGCGATTTATTTGGATAATTGCGTTGGTCATGCTCGCCCCCAGTGCCCTCTGGGCGCAAACGCCAACCTGTGCTGCGGTGCCGGCAACTCCCGGCGGTCAGTCGTTTGGCGTCGTGACGGCTGGCACCGTCTATTCCTACACTGCGTCTGGTTGTATCACATTACAGGTTGATAACGGAACCGGGCCGGGATCGATCCACACATCCGATCCTGACGGCAATATATTTACTAACGCGTGCACCTCTTTCGTCTCCGGTCCGCAAATTGGGGGGAATGCTGACGCGTGTCCAGGCTTAATCCACTGGTCTTTGGTTGGAAAGATCGGAGGCGGGGCGTGTTTTCAATTGGGAAGTCATGGGACGTTTACCGCTTCAGCCTCGGGCAACCTTGTGTTGTTGCTGAATGATGACCTCTATTTCGACAATAGCGGTTCTTGGAATGCTTGTGTCACCGTTGGCACCAACTCATCGCCGGTAAATCCGATCGGGAGTGGCTGTGTCCTAACCACCAAGTCGGCCCAGCATTCGCGCGACATCACCCGCACCTCGCTCTATTGGTTTACGCATGGGTACACGAACGATCCTGCCAGCGTCACCTTGGAACAGGCGATCGCCGTCAACGGCGGGTCCCTGAGTCTCGGATTTCTGTGCCTGCCCAAGGCGAACTACGTTAGCAGCAATGATCCCGCAATCGACGCGACCATGGAAGCGTTGGGGATCTACTTCAACGGGGCCGGCAAAACCGGGGACCGGGCAACGGCTTCGGCGTTGTGTCAGGCCCGCAAGAAGATGGCCCCCGAACTAATTGCTGCGATTGCCAACAACGTCCTGCTCGGTACCACTCCAGCGAATGCCAGTTATAAAAACGGCCGGGGGACCACCAACTTCCCACCGGACTTGATTGAACAGGCCGGGAATGCCGCCGCCGGAGTCGATATCGCGCAAATCAGGTTGTTGACAGCGTTGTTGCACAAGTTCAACGCCAGCGGGGTAACCAACAATTTCTATGCCCCGCTCGGGCAGGTTGAATGCTCACCGAACCCGCGGGCGTTTCTGCGCTCAATCGCGCGCGACCCAACCACAGACCTTAACTGTCCCGGCTTGAATGACACCTGTGCGACTGCGGAAGTTGTGGTCTTCCCAAACTCCAATCCTTCGCCGCTGGCCAGTTTTCAGCGAACGGTGGACATGCGGAAGTTCGCTTCGGGTAATGTCTACTGGAAAATCACACCGGCTCTCGGTACCGCCGGAGTGCAGTTTACTGCCAATGCGTCCAAGAGCAATTTCTCCACCACCCTGTCGGTGCTGGAAGGACCGTGCCTGATTGTTACGAGTAATGGAAATTCCACGGTTGATTCCAGCGGTCAGACGTTCGTGGCCGGGTTCAACAACACCGGTGGTACCGGTAATACCAGCAGCAACAGCACTGCTGTATCGACGGTTAGCTTTGTCACCGACGGAACCAACACTTTCTATATTGAGGCTTCGGGAGGCGTCGGGAAGCTTCGGCTCATCATCACCAGCCCTTAGCGAGCCAGATATGAATACAACGAAAAGTTTTTTTCGCATCCTGGGGGCGGTTCTCTTGGGATTCGCCATCAGTGACCAGTGTGCAGTGGCACAACTGTCAGTGAACCCACTCAACAATGTTGTGACGCCACAACAACTGGTCAATCGGTTGCTGGGCAGTGGCGTCAGCGCTTTCAATGTCACTTATACCGGCAGCAATAATGCTGCCGGCGTATTTTGCGGTGGGACTGGAATCATTGGCTTTCAGAATGGCATTGTGTTGACCAGCGGTTCTGCGATCAACGTCATTGGTCCCAATAACAGTCCTGATGCCAGCACTGATAATGGGCTGCCCGGTGACCCCGCTTTGGATGCGTTGATCCCCGGTTATCAAACCTACGACGCGTGTATTCTGGAGTTTGACTTTATTCCACAAGGGAACCAGGTGCAATTTAACTACGTGTTCGGTTCTGAGGAATACAATGAATTTGTGAACAGTCCGTACAATGATGTTTTTGGCTTCTTTGTAAATGGCGTGAACTTTGCGTTGTTGCCCGGCACTGCCACGCCGGTCTCCATCAATAACGTCAACAACGGATATCATGATACCTCGGGGATGGCCACCGGGCCGTGCCAAAATTGCTCCTCCTTCATCGATAACACCGGCACGCCGTCCGCTCGCAATACTCAATTGGATGGGCTCACAGTTGTTTTGCCGATGATTGCGCCAGTTGTCGCCGGGGCAGTGAACCACATGAAAATCGCGATTGCCGATGCCGGTGACCACGTTTTGGATTCCGCCGTGTTCCTGCAGGCCGGGAGCCTTCAGTCTTCCAGCGGTTCCAATTTCAGCACGCGCACGGCGCGCTTTTGGTTCACCCACGCCGAGAATGCTGACGATTCCATCTGTACCACACTTAAACAAGCTCTGGTCCGGTCCCAGAGTCAGGAATGCGGCGCCGTGATTGACCTTGGATTCCTATCCTTACCAGTGTTGCCCCGTTACGGCAATGTGACCGATCCAGCTGAGCTAGCGCTCATTGAGACCCTGGGCCTGTATTACCGGAGCAGCGGCCAGACCGGCGAGACGGGTGGCACGCAGGGATCACATCTAACGGCCTCGGCCTTGTGTCGGGCGCGGAAACTGCTCACGGTTGAACTGGTCGCAGCCACTGCCAATAACCTCCTGCTCGGCACCAGTCCGATCAATGCGACATACAAGACTGGTAAAGTCGTTACTAACTTTCCGTCCGATCTGATTAGTCAGGCGACGCAAGCGGCAGCTGGCGATGATGTTGGCAAGATCAAGGTGATGACGGCGCTGTTGCAGAAGTTCAACTCCAGCGGAGTTACGAATAATTTCCCGGCCGGGCTGATTGAATGCTCGCCAAACAAGGCTGCATTCCTTCGCCAAATGGCGCGCGATCCGAGCACGCATTACAACTGCCCGGGCGTGAATGACACGTGCGCCTCGGCGGAAATCGTGGCGTTCCCGCTATCCAATGATCCCTTTGCGCTGGCCCGCTTCCAGCGGTCTGTCGATATGCGGAAATACTCAACCGGTAATGCCTACTGGGAAATCCCCCCGACCATTGGCTTGGCCGGGCGGAAGTTTACTGCCACTACGGCCAAGAGCAACTTCGCCTCCACCCTGACGGTGCTGGAAGGACAGTGTACGGTTGTCGCGAGTAATGGGATCACCACGGTTGACTCCAGTGGACTGACGGTCGTCAATGCCAGTGCGACCAGCACCAACGGTAGCTCTTCCGGATCGACCGTTGTCTTTAAAACCGATGGGACCAATAGTTTCTATATCGAGGCGACCCCAGCACTTACAAACGCCACCGGTAAACTGAATCTCACATTGACCAGTCCGTAATGAACAACCATGTTTTTCGAAGCATCCAAGCGGTCTTGCATTACATGAAACTTTACGGAGTAGAACGACGACGCAGCCAATTGCCATTCGTGCTCTGGCTGTCAGCCATCGTGGTTTTTTGCACACCGGTTTTGGCGGTGGTCCAACAAGTTGTGCCCCGAACCGTCCCGGCGGCTGTGGCGAATTTGCAACCGACGGGCAGCCTGCCGGGTGCGACGAATTTGAATCTGGCGATCGTGCTGCCAGTGCGCAACCGGCCACAACTCAACAACCTGCTCCAGCAGATATATGATCCAGCCAGTCCGAATTACCGCCACTACCTGACGCCGGAGCAGTTTACCGAACTATTTGGTCCAACGGTTCAGGACTATCAGGCAGTTATTAATTATGCCCAGACGCAGGGGTTTACGATTGTGGCCACGCATCCCAATCGCGTGGTATTGGATGTGGCCGGGCCGGTCAATCTCATCGAGCAGGCTTTCCATGTCGCACTTCAGGTTTACCAGCACCCTGCAAAAAACCGCACGTTTTATTCAGCGAATATTGATCCCACACTTTTCCTGGCGGTGCCGGTGTTGAGCATCGAAGGCTTGGATAATTATGCGCCCCCGCACCCGCAGTCCAGAATGCAACCAACCAACCAGACTGGCACCGTGACCCCCGGTTCCGGCTCCGGGCCCGGCGGGACCTACCGCGGCAACGATTTCCGCGCCGCCTATGTGCCCAACACTTCGCTGACTGGGGCTGGACAGAATATCGGACTCTTGCAGTTTGATGGGTATAATCCGAGTGACATCGCCAGCTATCTCTCCCAGGCCGGGATCGTGACCAGTGTCATCCTGACGAATATTCCGATCGATGGGGGCATCAGCACCCCCGGTTCCAATAATGTCGAAGTCTGTTTGGACATCGAGATGGCCATCGCAATGGCACCGGGTGTCTCGAAAATTTTCGTGTATGAAGCGCCCAACCCCAGCCCGTGGGTGGACTTGCTCAACCGCATGGCCAATGACAATCATGCCCAGCAACTCAGTTGCTCGTGGGGGGGCGGTCCTCCTGACGTAGCCGCGGAGCAGATATTCTTGCAGATGGCGGCTCAGGGACAGTCGTTCTTCAACGCCTCCGGTGATACCGATGCTTTTACCGGGGCCATCCCGTTTCCGTCAGATAGCCCGCACATTGTTCAAGTCGGGGGCACGACGTTGTCAACCGCCGGTCCGGCTGGTTCCTACGTCTCGGAAACCGTCTGGAACTGGGGGCTGGTCCATAGTAACTATGTGGGCAGCAGCGGCGGGATCAGCACCAGTTACTCAATTCCAAGCTGGCAACAGGGCCTGAGCATGTCTGCCAACCACGGCTCGACAACCATGCGGAACGTTCCGGATGTCGCCCTGGTCGCGGATAACATTGCCATTGTCGCCGACAATGGCCTGCAGGAAACCGTGGGCGGCACCAGTTGTGCCGCGCCGCTCTGGGCAGCCTTTACTGCCCTGGTCAATCAGCAAGCGGCGGCGAACGGCCAGCCCGCTGTTGGGATGCTTAATCCAGCGCTTTATGCGATTGGCAAGGGAACCGGCTATCCGGCCGATTTTCACGATATCACAACCGGTGATAACACCTGGAGCAACAGCCCGGCCCAGTTTTTCGCCGTGACCGGCTACGACCTCTGCACCGGCTGGGGCACGCCGACCGTCAACTTGATCAACGCTCTGGTGAGCTCCGCAGCAACGGGGTCGGTACCGAATCTGCCAACCACCCAGCCGGCCCAACATTTGTTCGACATCACGCGCACCTCGCTCTATTGGTTCACGCACGGGTACACGAACGATCCCGCTTCCACTACCTTGGAACAGGCGATTGCCATCAACGGGGGAACGCTGAGCCTTGGTTTTTTAAAGCTGCCCACGGCCGACTACACGAGTGGCAACAATCCCGCGCTCGACACAACCATGGAAGCCCTGGGCTTCTACTACAACGGGACCGGCCTAACCGGGGACCGGGGGACGGCCTCCGCCTTGTGTCATGCCCGCAAGCTGATGATCCCCGAACTCATTGCCGCGATTGCCAACAACGTCCTGCTCGGAACCGGTCCAGAGAATGCCAGTTATAAATATGGGGGGGTGATCACCAACTTCCCCCCCGACTTGATTAACCAGGCCGGCCTCGCTGTGGCCGGGGTCGATGTGGCCCAAATTCAGACTTTAACGGCCCTGTTACATAAGTTTAACGCCAGCGGTGTGACCAACAATTTCTACACCCCGCTGGGGCAAATCGAATGCTCGCCAAACCCGCGCCCGTTTCTGCGCAAAATCGCCCGCGACGCGACCACGTACTACAATTGTCCAGGTTTGAACGACAGTTGCGCAACTGCGGAAGTCTTGTCCTATCCACAGTCAGACAATCCGTTTGTCCTGGCCAAAATCCAGCGGACACTGGATACCCGGAAGCTGGCTTCGGGGACGGGCTACTGGGAAATCACACCGCTACTCGGCACCACCGGTGCGCAGTTTACTGTCAATACGTCGAAAAGTAATTTTGAGACAATGCTGACTGTATTGAAAGGAGAGTGCACGGTTATCGCGAGCAATGGGACCACCGTCGTTGACTCCAGTGGACTGACCGTGGTCGCCGCCAGTAGTACCAGCACCAATAGCAATAGTACTTCCGGGGCGAAGGTTAGTTTTACAACGGACGGAACCAATAATTTCTACATTGAGGCGGCCCCAGCACTTACAAACACCACCGGTAAACTGAAGTTCACATTGACCAGTCCGTAACGGCGCTTACACTTGCCGGAGAATCCAATCCGTCGCTGCGCTCACATCCGCGGCGACGAAGTCCGGTTTCACTGTCCCTTTGGCGAGTGTTTCCTGACCGGCTCCAGTTAATACCAATACCGTTCGCGTCCCGGCATTCTGGCCACATTGAATGTCGCTGGACCGGTCTCCGACCATGAAACAGTGCGCCAAATCCAGATCGTATTCCGCCGCCGCATCCACCAACGATTTCGGCTTCGGTTTCCGACACGCACAATCGTCTTCCGGATGGTGCGGACAAACGTAGTACCGGTCCACCCGGGCTCCCACGGCCGCAAACTGCCGGTCCAACAGCGCGTGAATCTCTTCCACGGCTTCCCGGGTGAAATACCCGCGGCCCACACCCGATTGGTTCGTCACCACAAACAGCCGGTACCCCGCTGCCTGCAACCGGCGCAAGGCCGCTGGCGCATGGTCCAAAATCACCACGCGATCCACATGCCCGACATAGTTCGTATCGGCCATCAGCACGCCGTCCCGATCTAAAAATACAGCTCGGTTGCTCATTGCCGAGCGATTGTAAAGAAATTTTCCCGCCCCGCAAGCGTAACCATTTGGATAGTGGAACGGGCGTCCCGCCCGTTGATTAGTAGGACAGGCGTCTCGCCTGTCGATCCTCGTCGAGCAAGCGTCCCGCTTGCGCATGCTAACGCAGACAGGCAAGATGCCTGTCCTACTTCCCTCGTTGTGCGTGGGTCTCCGACCTGATCATTCCGCACATCTATGCAAGTAGCTGTCATTCTGAACGAATTGAAGAATCTCTTTTTTTCTGCTCCAGGTGCGAAACCGCGAAAAACGACAGAGATTCTTCGCTGCGCTCAGAATGACAACGGACTTGTGCGTAACGATCAGGGTCGCCGACCCCGCACGTAGATTGACCGCCGGTCTGCCGATTTTGCGTCCCCGACTCGCCGCTTGCCGTTTTTGATTCTCCGGTTACAATTGGTCGCCATGACCTCTGGAACGGCCAGCCCATTCCGATTCACGCCCACCGTGGCCCGCTGGCTGGCCGGCGGATGGACCGCTGCCCTGGCCATCCTTTTTCTCCTGCACTACAACGCCTGGCTCCAACCGGTCTGGCTGAGTCAGGTCCAAATCGATCTTCATCCGGGCCCCCACTTCGGCGAGTTTTGGAAAGCCCGGCTGTTCGATGCCGTCGGGTGCCTGGCCGTGTTGGCGACCGCGTTCGCCGCCGGCAGCGTCCTGGTGGATCGACTCGTTCGTGAACGAACTTTACTGACCGGCTTATTTGCGCTGGGGGTTGGCTTGTGGGTTATGGCGACCACCGTCCTCATCATCGGCCTCTGGTCCGTTGCCCAAACCGGCTGGGTCTTTCTTCTGGCCGCGGGCTGGCTCAGCCCGGCGCCGCGCGCCTACTTCCGCAACCTCCGCCGTCCCGCTGTTGACGGCTCGCTGATCCTCGTCGCGGTGGCGGCGATCCTGTGCCTGGCCGGGGCGCTCACTCCGCCGTTCGAGTACGACGAGCTGGAATATCATCTCGGGGCGCCGAGTGAATACATCAAAGCCGGGCGGATTATTTTTCTGCCCCACAACTTTTATTCCAATCTGCCGCAGTTCACCGAAATGCTGTATCTGCTGGCGCTCGTCACGCGTTCCGGGATTGCGGCCAAGCTCTTGCATTTCAGTTTTGGTTTGTTGAGCGCCGGGGCGATTTATGCCGTGGGCGAAAAGCTCTGGTCGCGGCGGGTCGGGACGTTGGCGGCCGCCCTTTTTTATTGTGTTCCGTTCGTGCAAGACCTGAGCCAGACCGCGCGGGTGGATTTGGCAACCACCTTTTTTGCCACGCTCGCTTTTGGCGGCGTCTTACTCGCCTGTGACGGCAATCGCTGGATCTGGCTGGGCGGCCTGATGGCCGGTGCGGCCATCGCCACCAAATGGCCCGCCATCGCTGTGGTCTTCCTCCCCGCCGCCATTCTGCTGCTCGGCACGCGCCGGTCCGTCTGGCTGACTTCTGTCTTCTGTTTTCTGTCTGCTGTCTTCATCCTCCCCTGTCTCCTGAAAAACTGGTTCTTCGCGGGCAACCCGGTCTATCCACTCGGGTCGACCAGTGCCCACTGGAGCGCGGCACAGGCCGCCCTGTTTGCCCAAAAACATTACGCGCAGTTCGCGGGGGCCGGCTGGCAGGCCATTTGGGAACGGGCCTGGCATTATTCTTTTGTGGAGACCGGCGCGGTGCCGGTGCTGTTGATGACGGCGCCGTTGTGCTTGTTGATTCGCGGCAACCGCCGGGTGCGTTGGGCGGGCGCCTTGTTTCTCCTCGCCTACGGTGGCTGGTGGGCGCTGACGTTCCGGCCCTGGCGCTTTTTATTTCCCGCTTTGCCATTGGCGGCCTGGGTCGGCGCGGTTGCCCTCGCGGCCGTTGGCCGCTGGTGCCGCGGTGTGGTTTTGCTGGTGCTGCTGGTCGGGTTCACCCGGCTGGCGCTGGTGCCGATCGCCGAAGGCGCCGTGGCGTTGGCATTGGGCCAGATTTCGGATCACGAATTTTTAGCGCAAGCCGCACCCAACGCGTTCGCGCCGATCCAGTGGATGAATGACAACCTGCCCGCCACGGCAAAAGTTCTTTTTGTCGGCGAGGCGCGGGTGGCGTTGGCCCGGTCCGCCGTCGTTTGGACAACGGCATTCGATCAATTCCCCGCGGACCTGACGAACGGGTTAACCCATGTGTATTTCAATGTTTCCGAGTTTAACCGGCTGCACGATCACTATGGCTATCCGCGCGGGCTGGATTTGGCGATGGTGCAAGCCCATCTCGGCCGCGAAATTCATCGCACCGGCGGAAGTGCGGTGTTTGAATGGACGCAATGAAAGTTTGCCACGTCATCACGCGGTTGATTGTCGGCGGTGCACAGGAAAATACGGTCGCCTCCTGTATCGGGTTGCGGAAGTTGGGCTACGATTGTGAACTGGTGACCGGCCCGCAGACCGGCCCGGAAGGCTCACTGCACGACCCGGTCCGGGCGGCCGGCGTGCCGCTGATTGTCGTGGACGAGCTCCGGCGCGCGCCGCATCCGTTTCAGGATGGGATGGCGGTCCGGGCGTTGAAAAAACTTTTCACCGACCGACAATATGATGTGGTCCACACTCATTCGGGAAAAGCCGGGTTTATCGGCCGGCTCGCCGCCCGGTGGGCGCAGGTGCCGGTGGTCGTGCATACGATTCATGGGCCGTCGTTTTACCCGTATCAAAACCCGCTCGGCAATTGGCTGTTCCGCTGGGCGGAACAACTGGCTGGTGAGTGGACCACCCAATTCGTGTCTGTGGCTGATGCGATGACGGAGCAGTACGAAGCGGCGGGTATCACCGGCAAATATGTGACCATTCGGAGCGGGATGAATCTTGCGCCGTTTTTAGCACTCGAGTCAAAGAACTCTTTTGAGAGCGAAAAGTGGACCGGGCGTCTCGCCCGTTTATCAGATCATTCACCCCGCTCGGAGCAGGATTCATGTGTGACCAACGGGCGGGACGCCCGGTCCGCTATTTTCCCGACCAGCTCCCCGCCCGATTTCGTGGTCGGGAAAATTGCGCGGATGTTCCGGTTGAAAGGGTACGAGTCATTGTTCGCGGCGGCCCCACAGATTGTGGCGGCAGTGCCCTCGGTAAAATTCCTGCTTGTGGGGGATGGGGTGAACCGGCCCCGCTACGAACGCTGGGCAGAGCGGTTGGGACTCCGGGACCGGTTTATCTTTACCGGTCTGGTGCGGCCGGAAGAAATCCCCGCCTGCGTGGCCCAGATGGATGTCCTGGTGCATCTGTCACTGCGCGAGGGGCTGCCGCGCACGCTGCCGCAGGCGCTGGCCGCCGGCAAACCCGTGGTGGCATTCGATGTGGATGGCGCCCGGGAAGTTTGTCGGGAGGGGGAGACCGGATTTTTAATTCGTGCCGGAGATTCGGCTGGCGTGGCGGCGGCTGTGATCCGGTTGTTTCAGGATCGGGCTCTGGCCGCCAAACTTGGCGCGCAAGGCCGGCAGCGGGTTCGCGCGGAATTCGGGGAAGATTTAATGGTGCGCAAACTCGACGAGCTCTACCGGCGGCTCTGCACGTAAGGCGCATCTTGGAGGGCGCGCCTCCCGGCGAGCCGTTTCCCCCTGTTCGTCTCGCCGGGAGGCTCGCCCTCCAAAGGAGGTTGGCTGGCCTGTGCTGCTAATCCTCCAGAACGCATTTCCGAGATTGCAGTCCGTGGCGGCGCCGGCTAATGTCGAAAATCAACGGCGCGCGCATGCACTGGTTTTTCGTTTATTTCTATGTATTCGATGTCAGCTTTGGATTGGCATTGCTATTGACGCCAATTTTCAAGCGGCTCTCGGTTCGCTACGGCTGCGTCGATCAGCCCAATCTCGAACGCAAAATTCATACCCAGGCGATGCCGCTGCTCGGTGGAGTGGCCGTGTTTGGCGCGTTTGCGTTGAATGTGGAGGTTAATTATTTCCTGATTATTCTGGCCGCCGCCCACCTTGATTTGCCAGAGGATCTGAGTATCCATGTGGCCGGCATGCTCTCGGTCTGGCCCAAGCTGCTCGTGCTGCTGGGGGGCGGATTGTTGATGGTCGTCCTGGGCGTGTATGATGACCGCCATGACCTGCGTGCCCGCCCGAAATTACTCGGCCAAATCGGGATCGCGCTGCTCGTGGCGCTGAGCGGGATGCGGGTGACCTTGTTCCTGCACAATCCGATCGCCAGCATTGTGTTGACGGTGGTGTGGATTGTCACGATCACCAATGCCATGAATTTCCTCGATAACATGGACGGTCTTTGTGCCGGGATCGGTCTGGTGTGTGCGCTGCTGTTTGCCTTGATTGCCGGGATTCAGCACCAGTATTTCGTGTGTGTAATCGGGCTGGCATTGGCCGGCGCACTCCTGGGATTCTTGCCGCACAATTTCAAACCAGCCACGATTTTTCTGGGCGATGCCGGTAGTCATTTCATCGGATACATGCTGGCGGTCCTGCCGGTGTTGGGGACGTTTTATCGGCAGGGGACGCCGACGCATTTGCCGGTATTAATTCCGTTGTTGGTGCTGGCAGTGCCGCTGTTTGACCTGGTCATGGTGTCGTGGATTCGGATCCGTCACGGCCAACCCGTCTACATTGGCGATGTGAATCACCTGTCCCATCGGCTGGTCCGGCTCGGCCTGCCGCAAAGCTGGGCCGTGACGCTGATTTATCTGATCACCCTGACGCTGGGCCTCGGCGCGACGATTCTGCTCTGGTCGGAGTTGACCGGTGCCGTGATTGTGATCATCCAGGCACTGTGTATTTTGGCGATCGTCACGTTGCTCGAGCGTCTCGGCAGTAAGTAACGCGGCACCGGAGTCAGCTCTGTAAACTGAATTCTGCTGAAAAACCCGGCATGGACGGCGGGCCGCTCAATCTTTGCTGAAAATGTGAAATTCTACGGTTTACGGGAGGATCCGCGGCCGCGCGGACCGCTGCGCGGAGGTTTTTCAGCAGAATCCAAACTGTAAATTGGTGACAGTCAATTCCGCAACGACTGAATCGGCGCGGGGATCCGCCCGCCGTGATTGACGAAATCGGCGCTCGCGCCAGAATTGCGGACATCCATGATGGTGGCGCCGCCGAACAGGCCGCCGTATTCGACCCGGTCGCCGACTTTGGCGCCGGGCACCGGGATCAAGCGCACGCCGGTGGTTTTGTTATTGATCACCCCAATGGTGGCTTCGTCCGCGATAATGGCCGCAATGGTTTCGGCCGGGGTGTCGCCAGGAATGGCGATCATGTCGAGACCCACCGAACAGACGCTGGTCATGGCTTCCAGTTTTTCCAGCGAGAGATGACCTTGGGTGACCGCGTCGTCGAGCACCGCGTCTTCGCTGACCGGGATGAATGCGCCACTCATGCCGCCGACGCTCGAACTGGCAAAAGCCCCGCCTTTTTTTACAGCATCGGTCAGCAGAGCAACTGCCGCCGTGCTGCCGGGCGCACCGATTTTGGCGATGCCAAGGGTCTTCAAAATTTCGCCAACGCTATCGCCAACTTTGGGCGTTGGAGCCAGGGAAAGATCGACGATGCCAAAGGCGATGCCAAGTTCGTCGGCAACTTCACGGCCGACGAGTTCGCCGACGCGCGTGACGCGGAAACTCGTGAGCTTGATTTCTTCGGCGAGTTCGTTGAGCGTGAGTTTCTTGCCGAGTGCGAGCCGCCGGCGCAGGGCGCTGACGACGACGTTCGGGCCGCTCACGCCAATATTGACTGCCGCTTCGGGTTCGCCTTCGCCAACGTAGGCGCCTGCCATGAACGGGTTGTCTTCGGGAATATTGGCAAACACGACGAGCTTGGCACAGCCGAACCCTTTCTGGGAGGCTGTGGCCGCGGCAATTTCGAGAATGATGCGGCCCATTTCGCCGATGGCATCCATGTTCACGCCGGCCTTGGTGGTCGCGACGTTAATGCTGGCGCAGACCCGCTTGGTCTGGCTGAGGACTTGCGGGAGCGATCGCATGACACAAGCATCCGCCGGCGTAATCCCTTTGTGAACCAGCGCGCTGAATCCGCCCACCAGATCAATGCCGCATGCAGCCGTGGCCTCATCGAGAGTTTTGGCAACGGCGATGGCCGCCGCCTGGCCGTGGCCGGCCAGCAGATGGGAGACGGGGGAGATGGCAATGCGTTTATTAACAATCGGGATCCCGTATTTGCGGCCCACCTTGTTGCAGGTTTCAACCAGGCGGCTGGCGCGGCCCGTGATTTTATCGCGGAGCTTGCGGCAGAGGGAGTCCATGCTCGGGGCGGCGCAGTCATCCACATTGAGCGCGAGTGTGACGGTTCGCACATCGAGGCTTTCGGCGTGCAGCATCTGAATGGTCGAGAGGATTTCGTCGGTGCGCAGCATGGTTACCTTTCGAAGCGGAGTTGGTTGGTCGCAACGAAAATGTTTTCGTGTTGGAGTTTGACCGTAAACGCTTCCTCGGCAGCAATCTGTTCGAGGTCGGCCTGTAACAGGGCAAGGTCGCGCGCGGCCGGGATTTCAAGTTGGCCGATCAGCAGGAAATCGTCGCCTTGCCGGTGGGCGAACAGGTCGAGAATGTTGATGTCTTTGCCGGCCAGATATTCACTGAAGCGGCGGACGATGCCGGGTTTATCCTTGCCAAACGCTGTCAGGACGAACCGATCGACTGCGGTGACGGGTTTGCTGACGGGTGCGACAAATTTGCGGGCAACGACCTGAAATCCGTGCGCCGGGTCGCCGCGGATTTCGCTGGCCAGCGCATCCGGTTCGACCGGCTGGGCAAAACTGATGACCATGATCAATGTGAAAAAACCTTCGACGACGGTTTGGCTACAGGCGTCGATATTGCCGCCACGTTGATTGACGGAGCGGGTGATGGCGGCGACGATGCCGGGGTGGTCGCCGGTCAGAACGTTGAGGACATAGGCGTGGGGAAATTGGGTTTTCATGGGTATTGCAGTGGCTCGACGTGTTGCCAGGCGTGATAGGAAGTCCGGACGATGGGGCCGCTCTCGACATGCCGGAAGCCGAGTGGCAGGGCGGCGTTGCGGAGTTCCGCGAATTCTTGCGGAGTGATGAAAGCCTGCACGGGCAATTGGTCGGGGGAAGGCTGCAAATACTGGCCGAGCGTGAGGATGTCGCAACCGTGCTGCCGCAGGTCACCAAAAACCTGAAGCAGTTCTTCCCGGGTTTCGCTGAGGCCGAGCATCAATCCGGATTTGGTAATGATGTCGGGTCGAAATTCTTTGGCCATTGCCAGGACGCGCAACGAGCGCTCGTACACGGCGCCGGGGCGGACTTGTCGGTACAGGCGCGGGACGGTTTCAAGATTGTGGGCCAACACCCGCAGCGGAGTGGTGACCACTCGTTGAACGCACTCGGCGACGCCGCGAAAGTCGGGGATGAGCATTTCAATGCTGCAGGCCGGCAGCCGGTGCTGAATCGCTTCAATTGTGGTGGCAATGTGGTTGGCACCCTGATCGGGTAAATCGTCGCGGTTGACGGAGGTGAGCACTGCGTAATCGAGCTGCATGGCCGCAATCACTTCCGCGACGCTGGCGGGTTCCTGAGGATCGAGCGGATCGGGTTGGCCGTGAGTCACTGAACAAAAATTGCAACGCCGCGTGCAGGTGTCGCCCATCAGCATGAACGTGGCCGTGCCGTGACTCCAGCATTCACCGATGTTCGGGCACCTGGCTTCTTCGCAAACGGTGTGCAACTGGAAACCTTGGCGGGCGGTGCGCAACTGGAGATAGCGTTCCCCTCCGGCTGGGCGCGTGCGAATCCACGCCGGAATGCGCGGGCGTGCCGGTGGTTGAGCTGTGGCGGACACGGTTTCCATGACTGGCGGACACTAGCGCACGAACGTCGCTTTGTCACGTCTGCGTGAAGGGGAAAACTCTAGTCTCCCCACAGTCGTAGGTCGCCCCAGACGGCGCGGTTGGGACACCGCGCCCTACCCCGGATTTACTCGGTAGGGTGGGCTGTCCCTAGCCCGCCGTTCGCACTGAAATAATTCTTACTGGTGGATTTGCGGCGCCCGCAGATGGGTTGATTACCTCGCGAGAAGTGCTAGGCTGATGCCGATGAAAACATTAATCGTGTTGGTGTGTGCACTGTTGGCCGGTGGGTTGTGCCAGGCTGGGCTCGATCCGTTCGTGGTCAGCCGGGGGAAGATCGATGGGGCAGCCTACATCATTGTCAGTCCAACCAATTGGAATGGGCGGCTGTTGCTTTATCAACACGGACTCAGCGACAGCTCGTTGCCGCCGGCCGTGGATATCAATGTGGAATCCGAACCTTATCAATCGCTTGTGGCGGAAGGTTGGATGGTGGCGGCCAGTAGTTACCGGCGCAGCGGTTTGATCGTGAAGGATGCGTTGACGGATGTGCGCAACCTGTACCAGCACATCGGTGCAACCTTTGGCACGCCCAAGCGGACTCTGCTCATGGGCGGGTCCATGGGCGGTGCGATTACCATTCGCCTGATCGAAGCCGACCCGGCGACTTTCGCGGGGGCCATTGTGCTTGGCACAGCGTTGGAAGCCCGGGACGGAGTGCTGGCGGAGCTGACCTATGGGGCCAAGGTCCCAGTGATTTTCATGACGAATCAGTCCGAGATTCATGAATCAGCCACGTATGTAAAGAAGACCGCAACCAACGCTGTTCCGGCGGCGCTCTGGGTCATCGAGCGG
>Ga0316231_1002393_pt1 | contig 18071 bp, 13 predicted proteins | sample TBH18027metaG_FD_206002 | JGI IMG/M metagenome (GOLD analysis project Ga0316231, IMG submission 206002) | Freshwater microbial communities from Trout Bog Lake, Wisconsin, USA - TBH18027 | ecosystem: Environmental > Aquatic > Freshwater > Lake > Hypolimnion/Profundal zone | place: USA: Wisconsin...
AAGGTCATGGAGTTTTTGCCAAGATTGACTCTCGAATATGGATTTGATCGACATAAGTGTGTGACGCGCCGAACCGACTAACGCCCGTGATGTGAGCCACGCCGGGCGCTGAATGTCAACCGCCAAAGCGGAACCGACGGCAGCAACCGGCGATGACTCCGGAGAAAGTGTAAGCGGCGTTTCATGTGCTAATCCTTGAACTTGCGCTCACTCCATCCAGTCCCGTGGCAGAACCGACAACTGCTGCTACCTGCTTCGCCGTGGCAGGCGGGACACCACATATCAACCTCACGAATCAACCAACTTTCACCATCGGGCACCAAATGATAACGTAACTTGTGGACGCTCCCCGCCATGCCTGGAAATTCACGCCTCGTAATGACCTCCGCCTTGTCATCGAAGCTCGATAGACTCAGCACTGTCTCTGAGTGCATCATCTCCAACTGTCCACTACGGCTATCCCAGAAACAATCATGGGTATGAAACTTCCGGCGAAATGGCACACGACTTGACTGCTCTCGCTGCTCTTCAAGGACTCGCTCATCGAAATACAGGCGCATAAACTCTTCTGCGGGTTTCATAAAATCACCATGATGCTCGCGCCGCTTAACTGTGATTGAACAACTGGCCGTGCATGAGGCCGTGCACGAGTGCCTTTTGCAATCCGATTGGTTTCATTCATTTATGAAAGCGCACTTGCGAATTTCTGTCAAAGGTTTTGTGCGAAACTGACCAGCCAGCAACGGTGGGCGCCCTGGCGGAACCCGCGGGGAAACATTCAACATTCAATATTCAACTCCCAACTTCGAACGAGCCGGGTCGGAGACTGGCGCTCCGGTTAAACGACGTGGCGGGTGCAACCCGCTCAGGCGACCCGGCCAGGCCCTGCTCAGGCCCAAACCACCGCCCTGATGCCATCCCAGCCGCCAGTTGTTACTTTCGTTCAGGACGACACCACTCGCCCGCAGGTGGTCTCTGCTCCCATAGAAAATCCAGCCTAGAAAAATACCCAGCCGGTGCTAAGAAACGGAGTGGCCACCCTTCCAACTCGCGGCGCTGGGACCAACTCGCCCAAAGCGCCGACCCATACTACCAGTTCGCCCAGCCGCACCTCCGTGGCGCTAAAAACAAACCGCAAGGGAAGACCTCGTTCCGACTGACCCTCAGAACCTCTGACGCGCCTCCGTCCAACCCTGGAATGCAATTAACCTGAAGTGAAGCGGCGCGGCGTCCTCTCTTATCCCATATCTCGACCCGCTTCACTTCAGGTTAACTACATTCCTTCTGCTGTTAGGCAAATTATTTTGAAATAATAGAATCATACGGCCAACAGACAAAATCCACCACGCATGAAAATGGTATATCTATAGTGTTCAAAGGCTGCAATGCCGGAACATCAGCTTTCGACGGATGCACAAGATAATGCCAATCATCACGGACGCCCAAACAGCCGCCGATTAGGGATGTAAACCGCGACAGCGGAGACGCGAGCGTCAAAGGCGGACTGTTCTGGCGAATTGTTGTTGGTGACCATCATCCTGCACTCCATAGCATCAACATCCAAACAAACTCTGCCACGCTGAGCAGTACCGGGATCAATAGCAACAGGAACCTCATAATCGTAGCATGACAGTATAACAATACCGCAAAAGAAATTGCAGCGACAACCAAGGGTCCAGCAGATAGTAAAATCAGCTCCCACACTGGAGAATGCGGAGCGTTGCCATCAGACAATCCGACATCGATAAAAATAATAAACGAAAAGCCTAACTCTACTAGAGAAACAATCCATGCAATGAAAATTAAACCAAATGCGAGGCTCCGCGAATCTGCTGTGTGTTTCTCTTCCATACGCGAACAATGCCTAACAACCCCAGAGCCGCGCATAACCAAATCCTGATGCCTGTCCGCAACCTCTGGCTGAGGGCGTGCGGAATCGCTCGGGCACTCAAAGGGGGTATGATCAATATCACACATAACCGCCTCATCGGGAAACTCGGCACCGCAATATGAACATTTCTTCATCGGACTGTTGGCTGCAAAAGCGTCATATCATCTTTTACGCCCCACAAATAATGCTAGCCAAGAGGTGCCAGCACCCATCACGACAGATAATCCGCCAACAATCTGTGAGTCTGTTTTGGAATAGTGCACTGGCTTGTCAGGGCCCAGCACGGCGTATCTACCTGGCCCTTCTGGTGTCATAGTCGTCTCCTCTGGATGAACCAGCATGATTAAGCCGGAAACGACAAACGCCAAACCGATAATAGCCGCAACAATCTCCATATTGGTGTAACGCTTCATGCAGCCTATTTAAGATACGACTGACTGTGCACGAGTCCATGCACGCGTGACTTGCGCAAGCGTCTTGGTCCCATGCGTTTATGAAAACGCACCTGCGAATTTCTGTCAAGGATTTTGAACAAAATAGAAATCTCTAAATCCAGCTCGCTCAGGTTCCCTTCACCCGTCACCGTCAGTTTTTGGTCAAGATGAACGGCCAACCGTGGCCGAAAGCTGGCCGGCCCGTTTCCCTTACCCGTCTGCTCGCCGCGCTGCCCAAGTCTGTGGTGAAGTCCACCACCGGATTTGGGACGGCTAGCGGGCGGGCAAGCCAATGAAGAAATCGGGCGGACGACAGAAACCGGTGAGCGGAGTTGGGAAGACGAAGGCTCCGCACTTGCACCCCGGCCCGGCCAAAAGTGCATTTCCACACCCGGCTTGAATTGTTCCAGCATCGTCATTAGAGATTTTAGTGCAGCGAAGGCATCTGCTCAAGCAAAAGTTCCTTGCGTGAATACACCACCGCGCCCCAAACGGTTTCCACCTTTCCGGATGGTCAGGTATTGCCTTGTCCCCAGGGCTAGAATGAAGCGGAAAGAGATTCGCTGACCAACTCTGATGCCAAGAATAACGGCCATTTCCTGGGCGGATTTCTTTTCAAAATAGCGCAGCAGCAAGGCATCGCGGTCGGCCTCATTCAATTCGCCCAGCGCGGCGTCCAGATGAGGTGCGATAGCTTCCCAGGAAGCCTCGGGTTCGGTGGCAAGCAATTCATTCGTGGCGGCGGCCTCCTGTTCCCGGGCGCGGCGGCGTTCGATGGTGCGCACGATCTGCGCGGCGATGTTCTGAATCGGACAGGAAAAGCGGAAAATGTTCACCCACCGCGTTCTTACTTTGCAACCCTGCGCTGCAAGTGCGGAAACCAGGAGAAGTGCATCGGCTGTGGAAGCTGTTGCATCCCAGATAGCCGACGTTTGTATTGAGCAAAGCGGACTCACCCCCCCCTTAAGGAGCAATGCGCGGCTTCTTGGATCTTTTGCGGGCCCTCCGCCAGCACGCCGCCGCTCCTGTGGCAATGATCTCCTACCTCCTACCTCCGACCTCCGTTCTCCATCCTCCGTCCTGCACCCTCCCGCCCCTGCTGATCGCCGTTTTAGGTTGAAAATTGGAATTCAGCTCCAATAATGAACCTCCGATGAATTCTCCGCTCCCAGACGGCGGGCCACGAGTGCCGCAACGGATGTCCCTGGTGACCCAGGCGGTCGGAATTTTGAAGGAGAACATCAGCGCCGGGCTCTGGTCGGGCCAACTGCCCGGCGAGCTTGAACTGTGCGAACACCTGCATGTGAGCCGGGTCACCCTTCGCAAAGCTCTGGACGAACTCCAGCGGGAAGGCTGGGTGAGTTCCAGCCAGGGCCGCCGACGTGAAATCGTTAAGCGTTCCCACCGTTCCCCAACCGCCAGCAAGCGGGTGATTTTGCTCACCGAACTGCCGCTGCACCTGCTACACCCGTTCACCATTTACTGGATGGACTGCCTGCGCTCACACTTGAGTGAAGCCGGGTATATTCTGGATATCCACAGCGGCCAGGCTGCCTTTGGCGCCAATGCGGAGAATTCATTATGGCAATTGCGGAAACAGTTCCATCCCGCCGGCTGGGTGTTGTATCGCTCCAACGAGCGGATGCAGCAGTGGTTTTCCCAGCACTCCCTGCCCTGCGTGATCGCGGGTTCGCGGCACCCCAACATCCAATTGCCTTCCGTGGATGTGGATTACCGGGCGGCCTGCCGTCATGCGGTGGGCCAGTTTCTAGCCCGCCACCATCAGCAGATTGTCTTTTTGAATCCCGAATCCGGGGCGGCGGGCGACTTGGAGAGCGAGCAGGGCTTTCTGGAGGCGGCCAAAGTCGCTCGCCACGATGAGGTGCGGGCCATCGTGATGCGCCATGATGGCACCGTCCAGGGCATCTGCAACAAACTCGACCTCCTGTTGGCCCGGCCGCAGCGACCGACGGCCTTTCTCGTTTCCCGCCCGGCGTTTGCCCTCACGTCCCTGTGCCATTTGCTGCGCAAGGCGCTGAACCTGCCGCGCGACGTGGCGCTAATTTCCCGCGATGACGATTCTTTTCTGGCGAGCGCCGTGCCCACCATCGCGCGCTATTCCTCAAGTCCCACCGCGTTTGCCCGCAAAGTCTCGCGCGTGGTGCTGGACATGGTGCAAGGCGCGGCCTGGTCCCGCGCGGACATCCGCATCATGCCGTCCTTTGTCGCCGGCCAAACCCTGGGCTAGAATCACATTTGAATTGGAATTCGGGTGGCCCAAACCAGCGCCTATCTCCCGCTTGTATGGACTTAATACAGGCGGTTTGAATTTGGGTTTGCCGGGTAACAACTTGAAGCTTACCGCATGATAATTCTATGGATGAAACAGCTTCCCATCATCGTGCCGGCGACAGCGATTTCCGGAATGACTATCCGGCGCCGGCGAACCTCCCCGGGTGCGCACTGCGTTTAGCCCCGTTATTAAGCGCGTTTTTTCCTGTTATACTGCTTATGTCAGCCCTCTCTGCCATCGCCGTCCCTCCCGTGGGGCCGTCGCTGCACTGGTCGCAACTGCCCTTGCTGCCGGATGCGCTCGGGGTCGCCGCCCCCTTCACCGGCGCCAGCGGCGGCGCGCTGCTCGTGGCCGGCGGCGCAAATTTCCCCCACGGCTACCCGTGGCAGGGTGGCAAAAAAGTCTGGCACGATGCCGTTTACGCGCTCACGACCACCAATGCGGAGTGGCGCTTGGTTGGACGGTTGCCACGCCCGCTAGCCTACGGTATTTCCATCACCACGCCGGACGGCGTTCTCTGTATTGGCGGCAGCGATGCCACCCGGCATTACGCCGAAGTCTTCCGCCTTCAGTTCCTGGCGGGCAAGCTTGAAATCAAGAATCTTCCCGCGCTGCCGGTGCCGCTGGCAAATGCCGCTGGAGCCTTGGTTAGCCAAACCATTTTTGTGTGCGGCGGTTCGGAGCAACCGGGTGAATTATCAGCCATGAACCGCCTGTTCGCGCTGAACCTTGGCGGGGTTTCGCCCCGCTGGCGGGAATTGGAACCCTGCCCCGGCAAACCGCGCGTGCTGCCGGTGGCTGCCGGCATGGCCGACACCTTTTATATGGCCGGCGGCGCGGCCCTCGAGCCGACCAACGGCCATGTGGCGCGCGTTTATTTGCGCGACACCTGGAGTTACCAGACCGGCAAAGGCTGGCGGCAACTGGCCAATCTGCCCAAGCCCTCGGTCGCCGCGCCTTCACCCGCGCCGGGCGCGGCGGCGGAATTTTTTGTGGTTGGCGGCGACGACGGCTCGCTGGCGGGCTTTCAGCCAGTGGAAAAGCACCCCGGCTTTCCCAAAACCATTCTTGCCTACGACACGATTAAAAATTTGTGGCGCACGAATGGCGAGGCGCCCGCGCCGCGCGCCACCGTACCGGTCGCTTGGTGGCAAAACCGTTTTGTCATTCCCGGCGGTGAAATGCGCCCCGGTGTCCGCTCGCCAGAAGTCTGGACCTTGAGCCTGGAATCGCATTAATTAGGCGCATGGCCGATTCCTCCAAACCCGGTTTCCACGCGTGGCTCGTCGTCGGCCTGCTCTTTCCGGTCGCGCTGCTGAACTATCTCGACCGGCAGATGCTGGCGACGATGGGGCTTTCCATCAAGGCCGACTTTGCGGAATTGCGAGGGCCGGCTGGCGCCGAGAATTTCGGACGACTCATGTCCGTGTTCATGTGGATTTATGCCTGCTGCAGCCCACTCAGCGGCCTCATCGCCGACCGGGTCAATCGCAAATGGCTCATTGTATTCAGCCTCGGCGTCTGGTCCGCCGTGACGCTGGCCATGGGCCAGGTCCATGAATACCACACGCTCTACTGGCTGCGCGCGATCATGGGCGTAAGCGAGGCATTTTATATTCCCGCCGGACTTTCGCTTATCGCGGACTGTCATCGGGGCGCCACGCGGTCGCTGGCCATTGGCATCCATATGAGCGGCCTTTACCTTGGCCAGGCGCTCGGCGGCGTCGGCGGCTGGGTGGCGCAGGACATCTCCTGGCGTGCGGCGTTCGGCAGTTGCGGTATCGGCGGCGTCGCTTATGCCATCGTGCTGATGCTCTTCTTGCGCGAACACGGCGAACATGGCGCCACCGCCCCAGCGCGCGAAGCGGCCAACTCCGGAGCCCTCGGCCAGAACTCCGGCGTACACTGGCTTGGCTTCCTGCTGTTGCTGTTGTGCTTCTCACTGCCCAGTCTGCCGGGCTGGGCCGTGAAAAACTGGCTGCCGACCCTGCTGCAAGACCGCTTCTTGCTCGATCAAAAAAGCTCCGGCCTCTGGGCCACCATGACCACCGCCAGCGCGGGATTCTTCGGCGTGCTGCTCGGCGGCAGGATCTCCGACACGCTGGCGCAGCGCAGCTTGCGCGGCCGCACCTGGACCAGCGCGGCGGGCCTGCTGCTGACCGTGCCGGTGCTGCTGGGCATCGGTTTTGCGCCCTCGCTGCCGCTCGTCATCATTTGTGCCGTGCTTTATGGGCTGGGCTTCGGCATGTTTGACACGAACAACATGCCCATCCTCTGCCAGCTTGCCCCAGCCCGTTTTCGGGCGACCGGCTACGGACTGATGAATTTTTTCGGCATCGCAGCCGGGGCGTTATTGACGCCGCTGCTCGGCCGGCTCAAAGATCACGGGGTGCCACTGGCCACCGGCTTCGCCTGTTGCGCGATTCCCGCGCTGCTCGCCGCCGTGCTGATGCTCCTGCTGCGCCCCACCAGCCGCGATTGCGGCGTGCCGCCTACTGATTTATGTCCACATCCACAAAACTAACCAACCTCGTCGCCGCCGCCCACACGCCCTTTGCGGCGGATGGCGCGCTGAATCTATCCGCCGTCGAGAAACAAGCGGCGCACTTCCTGGACCACCAAGTGACGGTCGCCTTCATCGGCGGCAGCACCGGCGAAAGCCACTCGCTCTCACTCGAGGAACGCCGCCAACTCACGCAACGCTGGCTCGAAGTCGCGCGCGGCACCCAACTCCAAGTCATCGTCCACGCCGGCTCCAACTGCCTCGCCGACGCGCGGGAGCTCGCGGCGCAGGCCCAGCAACTCGGCGCCCGCGCCGTGGCCGCGCTCGCCCCCTCCTATTTCAAGCCGCGCACGGTGGCCGGACTGATCGATTGCTGCGCGTTCGTGGCCTCCGCCGCCCCGGAACTGCCATTCTATTTTTACGACATCCCCGTGCTGACCGGCGTCTGCCTCTCCATGCCGGATTTCCTGGCCCAGGGCCGGGAAAAAATCCCCAACCTCGCCGGCATCAAGTGGACGAACGCCGACCTGTATTCCTATCAGCTCTGCCGGCATTTGCCGGGCGATTTCGATCTACCTTGGGGCAACGACGAATATCTGCTCGCCGCGCTGGCACTCGGGGCCACCGGGGCGGTCGGCAGCACTTATTGTTTCGCTGCCCCGGTGTATCATCGGTTGCTAAAGGCATTTGCCACCGGCGACCTCGCTGCCGCGCGGCAGGAACAATACCGCTCCTGCCAGCTTGTGCAAACTCTCGCCGCCTGCGGATACATGGGCGCCGCCAAAGCGACCATGAAAATGCTCGGCGTGGATGTCGGTCCAGCCCGGCTGCCCAATGCCAATCTAACCTCCGAACAAACCTCGGAACTTCGCGGCAAACTGGAAACACTCGGATTCTTTGACTGGATAAAAAAATGAACTTCCGCCTGAACATCGGATGGCTGCCGGCCATTCTGGGTCTGACGATTTCCGCGCTGGCTGGAACTCCGGCGTTGATTCCAGCGCCACAAACCATCGAGTGGACCGGCGGCGAACTGGACTGTGCCCGCTGCCAGATCAGCGCGCCAGCCGAGGCCGGTTTGGCGGCCATGGAATTGGAGCACCTGCTGGCGGTGGGGAACCAAGCTTCCGGGGGAACCAAAGTCAGGTTGCAACTCAACGCGATCGCCGTGACCAACGACGAGGCTTACACGCTGGACGCGGCGCCGGGCGGCATCGTCATCACCGCGCCCAAACCGGCCGGTCTGTTGTATGGCGTGGAAACCCTGCGGCAATTGCTCGCCGGCACGAACCGGCTGCCGTGCTGCCGCATCACGGACTGGCCGGCGTTTCGCCTGCGCGGATTCATGCATGACACCGGGCGGAATTTCCAGACACTGGATTCACTCAAGGCGCAGCTCGATATTTTTGCCGCCTACAAATTGAATGTGTTTCATTGGCACTTGACAGACCATCCGGCTTGGCGCATGGAATGCCACGTATTTCCGCAGCTCAATGACCCGAAATTTCAGACGCGCGATCCTGGTAAGACTTACACTTACGCCGACTTCCGCGAATTGATTCGCTACGCGCGCGACCGGCACATCACGATCATTCCTGAACTGGACATGCCCGGCCACAGCGCGTGCTTCGAGCGGGCGATGGGGTTCAAGATGGGCTCGGAGCCAGGCATGGATGCGCTGGAGAAGATCATTGATGAATTCTGCCGCGAAATTCCCGCCGCGGATTGTCCGTGGCTGCATCTTGGATCGGATGAAATTCACATTAAAAATCCCCAGGAGTTCATGGCTCGAATGTTGAACAAAACGCGTGCCAACGGACGGCAGGCGTTCATCTGGAATCCCGGACTCAATGGGGATGAACAAACCGTGGTGCAGCTTTGGAAGGATGAGAGTCTGGCCGGACGGACTGGGCAAATCCGTTCGCCGTTCGTGGATTCGGGGGGCGGCTATCTCAATTGGTATGACCCCCTCGCGGTAGTGCAGCGTTATTTCTTTCGCCAGCCTTGCGGTTTACCAGCCGGCGAAGGCAAAGCGCTCGGGGGCATTCTCTGCTGCTGGCCGGATGTTCGCGTGGCGGACAAGCTTAACATCTTTCGCTACAACGCGGTTTGGCCGGGGCTGCTGGCCTTTTCCGAATCCATCTGGCACGGCGTGGCGACCAACCGCGCGCAATTCTGCGCCGCGTTGCCGCCACCAGGAACGCCCGCTGGGATTGAATTCCGTGAATTCGAAAACCGCCTCGCCTTTCATCGGGACCATTATTTTCCCGACCAGCCGTTTCCGTTCGTGAAGACGGCGCAAATCGCGTGGCAGCTCGCCGGCCCGTTTTATCGCGGCACAAACGAAGCTCCAGCCGCCGCCTTCGCACCAGAAAAATCCATTGAATCCGATTACACCGACGGCGGTAAAACCATCGCCTGGCGTCCGGCCACCGGCGGCACGATCACCGATCTGGATACTCGCCTCGCCGTGGATAAAGCGCGCCTCAGTTCCGCGACGGCCTACGCCACCGCGCGGGTTTTTTCCAACACCAACCGCGACCTTCGCGCGTGGATCGGTTTCGAGACGCCCGCACGCTCCAATCGCCAGTGCGGCGGCATTCCGCCGGCGGGCCAGTGGTCACCGTTCGGCGCACAGGTCTGGATCAACGATGCCCCGCTCCCTGCTCCCCGCTGGCAGCAGCCGGGGGAAAATCAGTATCTCAAACCCACCTGGTTTACCCCCGCCAGCGAAATTCCCTACACCGACGAGGAGTTTTACTGGACGCGCGAACCAGCCACCATTCACTTGAGTGCCGGATGGAACCGGGTTCTATTGCGCATTCCCTGCGGCTACACCGCACAGCGATGGAGCTTCACCTTCATCCCCGTGAAGCAGGCATCCCCCACCGCGCGCTGGACTGAGGATGAAAGCGTGCAATTCTCCACCGAACTCAAATGAGCCGCCGCCAAACCAGTTTTTTGTTTTCATGATGAACGCAAACCTGCCTCCAACCGCAATCTGCTTCCTGAACTTGTTTCGCGTCGCCGTGACGCTGACGCTGGCCGCTTTCACCTGCGCCGCGGCTGAACCACAATTTTCCGATGTGTTCATTGCCGGGAAGGATGGCTTCCCCGCCATCCGCATCCCATCGCTGGTCGTCACCAAAGGCGGCACGCTGCTGGCGATTGCCGAGGGGCGCGCCTTTGCGCAGGCGGACCAGGCCAATAACAAGCTCATTCTCAAACGCAGCACCAACTTGGGCAAAACCTGGGGCCCGCTCCAGCTTATCGCCGACGACGGCACGAATTGCCTGAACAATCCCTGCACGGTCGTGGACCAGAAATCCGGCCGGATCATCGTGATGTTCCAGTCGTATCCCGCCAATCACCGCGAAACCGACGGCACGATCAAGCCCGGCCTTGAGGGCCCGGACATCGTGCGCAATTACGTGATCACCTCTATCGACGACGGGGCGACGTGGTCACCGATGCGGGACGTGACGCGCACGACCAAGCATGCGGAGCGGGTGACTACCGTGGCCAGCGGGCCCGGCATCGGCATTCAGCTTCAGCGCAGCGCGCATCACCTTGGCCGCATCTTGATGCCGTTCAACGAAGGGCCGTTCGGCCGCTGGAACGTACTAGCCGTATTCAGCGACGACGGCGGAGAATCCTGGAAGTGTGGCAAGCCCGCGCCCGGCTGTTGCCTCACGAACGCCAGCGGCAAGGTGGTCAGTCTGGTCAACGAGGTGCAGATGGTCGAATTATCCGACGGCTCGGTGATGCTCAACAGCCGCAAATGGGGCGGTCAGGCGATCCGCAAGCTTGCCATCAGCAAAGATGGCGGGCGGACGTGGTCGCAGATCAAGGAGGAACCGGCGTTGCGTGACAATGGTTGCATGGCCTCGATCTTCCGGTATTCGTTCGCGGGTCGGGGCGAAACCAACTGCCTGCTATTCTCCAACCCCGACGCAGCCAAGCGCGAGAACGGCACCCTCCGCGCCAGCTACGACGACGGCAAAACGTGGCCCGTGAAAAAAGTTCTCTGGCCTGGGAGCTTTGCCTATTCCGTATTGGCACGGCTGCCTGACGGGAGCACCGGCTGTCTGTTTGAGGCCGATAAAACCGAACGAACTGTGTTCGCCCGCTTTACCTTGGACTGGCTCATGACCGCAACGGAAACCAGCAACAGTTCCTCATTATTTCCCGAGAAAGACGCTTTTATCGGCGGGGAGGACGGCTGCAAGACCTACCGCATTCCTGCTGCCGTGACCACCCTCCAAGGCAGTGTGCTGGCATTTTGCGAAGGACGGCGGCTGGGCGCGGGTGATTCCGGCAGAATTGACTTGGTGCTCAAGCGCAGCGCTGACGGTGGACAAACCTGGGGCCCGCAACAAATCGTTTGGAGCGATGGCACCAACACTTGCGGCAATCCGTGCCCGGTCACGGACCGGGAAACCGGCGTCATCTGGCTGCTGACGACCTGGAACCGCGGCGACGATCCGGAACGCCGGATCATTGACCAGACCAGCCATGACACCCGCCGCGAGTTTGTGACCAGTTCCAGCGACGACGGCGTGACCTGGTCCACGCCGCGCGAGATTACGCCGGACGTGAAACTCACCAATTGGACTTGGTATGCCACCGGGCCCGGAGCAGGCATCCAGCTTGCACAAGGCCCGCATAAAGGCCGGCTGGTTATTCCTTGCGATCACGTCGAGGCCGGCACCAAAAAATATTTTTCGCATGTCATTTATTCCGATGACCATGGCCATACCTGGCATCTCGGCGGCTCCTCCCCGGAGGATAACGTCAACGAATGTGAAGTCGTCGAGCTATCCGATAGCCGCTTGATGCTCAATATGCGGAATTGCCGGAATTCCGTCCATGTCCGCCAGGTTTGTTTCAGCGAAGATGGTGGCGCGACCTGGCATGACCAGCACCCGGATGCGGCGCTGGTTGAGCCGGGTTGCCAAGCCAGCATTCGGAGGTTGCGCGACGAGCCCGGGGTCATCTTGTTTTCCAATCCCGCCAGCACGAAACGCGAGAATTTGACCATCCGGGTGAGCCGCGATAAGGGCCAAACCTGGCCTTATGCGCGGGAAATTCATTCAGGTTCTTCGGCCTATTCCTGCCTGGTGGAGCTGCCCAATCATGACATAGGCTGTTTATATGAGGCCGACGGCTACCGACGGATTGTCTTTACCCGGATGAGTTTAACAGCGCTGGCCGCGCAGCCCGCTGCACCACATGAGCCACCAGCGCATCCAACCCAGCAAAATCTCAACTAGAAAGGGCTGATGACGTTGCATCCTGAAATCCAAGCGTCCGCGCAGTTGGTGTGGGAATATCATCAATTGGGACACTCGCTGGAACCCGCCGACCTGATTTTCGTGCTGGGGAGCCATGATTTGCGGGTGGCGGAGCACGCGGCGGATTTGTTCCACCGCGGACTCGCTTCGCGTGTGGTGTTGTCCGGCGGGCTGGGCCGGCTCACCCAAGAGAAGTGGATCCGGTCTGAAGCCGAGATGTTCGCCGAAGTGTTGCGCGCACGCGGAGTGCCGGATGCGGCTTGCCTGCTGGAAACCCGTTCGACTAACACCGGAGAGAATGTTCAGTTCACGCGGCAACTGCTCGCGGAATGCGGCGTGCCGGTACACTCTATCATTGCAGTTCAGAAGCCTTACATGGAACGACGCGCCTTCGCTACCTTGCGAAAACGGTGGCCGGAAGTGACGGTCCAAGTTTCGTCTCCGCCGTTGGCCTTTGCGAACTACGCGTCTGCCGATATTCCGCTTGAGGAAGTCATTCACATCATGGTTGGGGACTTGCAGCGCATCCTGGAGTATCCCCGCCTCGGTTTTATGATTCCACAGGCGGTGCCAGACAATGTCCTGCTGGCGTATGAAGTCCTGATCGCAGCGGGGTTCACCCGGCACCTGCTCAAACCTCCGAAATGAAGGATACCGCCTTATGAACCCATGGTTCATGCTTTCGGCAAGCTTCCAGGTGCTGTTCGCCTTCGTGGCAGCCGCGGAACTAAGCGTTGCGCCGGTATTCACAGACAACATGGTCTTGCAACGCGACCAACCGCTCCCCATCTGGGGCAAGGCGGACGCCGGTGACAAAATCCTCATCGGCTTCGCCAATCAGACCAGACGTGCGACGGCCGATTCCAATGGAAACTGGAAAGTAGTTCTCACTCCCCTGCCCGCCTGCGCTGAACCGGCTGTCTTAAGCATTGTTGAAAGCAGGCACCGCGAACTATCAGTGATTGGATCGAGGCAGTTTACCAATGTCCTCGTTGGCGAAGTCTGGCTCGCCGCCGGGCAGTCGAACATGGAGTTTCCGCTGTCACGCGAAGCCCACGCCGCGCACGAAATTCCCGCCGCCACGAATTCATTGATCCGCCTGCTCAATCTGCCGTTCGCCGGACAATTTTGCTATACCAAGCCATTTGCCTCAAATGAAGTGGCGCACCTGACGCCGGAACAATTTTTTCACGGGGCTTGGCAGGCTTGTTCGCCGACCAATGCCAAGGACTTTTCCGCCATCGCCTATTATTTCGGCCGCGAAATCCAGCAGGACCTGCATGTGCCAGTCGGCCTCCTCGATTGCGCCGTGGGCGGCAGTCCGACGGAGGCGTGGATTTCCCGATCGGCACTCGCGGGGGATCCGGAATTGCAAGCCATGACGCGCGGAGACTGGTTGACGAACTCCGTGCTCGACGACTGGTGCCGCAAGCGCGGACACGAAAACCTGGAGGCGGGGCTTGCGGCCGGCCTCACCGTGCCCGGAGACGACCTCGGGCCAAACCATCATTTTAAGCCTGCGTTTCTGTGGGACGCCGGCCCGGCCCGCTTCGCGCCCTTCGCGATTCGCGGAGTGCTCTGGTATCAAGGCGAAAGCAATTCGCTCGAAGAGCGCCGCGTCCGCCAGCACGAAAAGCTTTTCCCGCTGCTCGTCCGCAACTGGCGCGCGGCGTGGGGGGTGGATTTTCCGTTCCTGTTCTGCCAGCTTTCCAGCATTCGCACGAACCATTATCAATCCGCCTGCTGGCCCGAGTTCCGCGACCAGCAGCGGCGCGTGCTGGACCGGCTGCCCAACACCGGCATGGCCGTGACCAGCGATCTCGGGGCCTTGGATGACGTTCATCCGCGCAACAAGCGCGAGGTCGCCCATCGTCTCGCCCTTTGGGCGCTGGTCAAAACTTACGGCGAGCAAAGCGAATTCAGCGGTCCGCAACCTCAAGGGCTCCATCGCGACGGAAACAAACTGATCATTCAATTCAGCCATGCCAAAGAGCTGAAAGCCGGCGACGGAGGGCGGTTACGCGGATTTGAAATCGCCGGCACCGATGGCGCGTTCCAGGTGGCTGATACCCGGATCACGGAGAACAGGATCACGCTCTCCGCAAACGAAGTGGTGAGCCCAGCCGCCGTGCGCTATGGTTGGGAGCCATATTCGGACGGCAACCTCGTCAACGGCGATGGACTGCCCGCCTCGACCTTTGAATTGTCGGCCACACCTTGAATTTATGAACGATGCACCCCTGCTCACTTATCCCGAAGGCCGCAAAAAATTGCAGGCCACCTACCACGACGGCCTGCTGGTCGACACGATGAAGTTCTGGTTTCCGCGCTCCATTGACACCGAACACGGCGGCTTCCTCCACTGCTTCGACCGCGACGGCTCGCTGGTAGACACGGACAAGAGCGTCTGGGTGCAGGGACGCATGAGCTGGATGCTGTTGACCCTCTACAATACCGTGGACCAACGTGCCGAATGGCTGGCGTGGGCAAAAAGCGGCATTGATTTTCTCAACCGCCACGCCTTCGACACGGACGGACGGATGTTCTTTCACGTCACGCGCGAGGGCCAGCCGATTCGCAAACGCCGCTATGCCTACAGCGAAGCGTTCGCGGCGATCGCGAACGCAGCGTACGCGAAGGCCGCAGGAGACAGCGCGGCGGCGGAACGCGCTCGCGCGCTGTTTGACTTGTTCACGGACTGGAATTTCACCCCAGGAAAAATGCCGCCAAAATTTACCGACGCCCGCCCCATGATCGGTCTGGCGCCACGCATGATCACGCTGGTCACCGCGCAGGAGCTGCGCGCGAACCTCGGCGCCGACGCCAAGCTGGACCGCTGGATTGACCGGTGCATTGAGGAGATTCAGCGGCTGTTCGTGAAGCCGGACTTGCGCGTGGTAATGGAAGTCGTCGCTCCGGATGGCGGCATCGTGGATCACTTTGACGGGCGCACCCTGAATCCGGGTCACGCCATCGAAGGCGCGTGGTTCATCCTGCACGAGGGCAAATGGCGCGCCGATGCGCAACTCATCCGGCTCGGCTGCGACATGCTGGACTGGATGTGGGAACGGGGCTGGGATGCGGAGTGCGGCGGAATTTACTATTTCCGGGACGTCTTCGGCAAACCGGTGCAGGAATACTGGCACGACATGAAATTCTGGTGGCCGCACAACGAGGCAATCATTGCCACGCTGCTCGCCTACGAACTAACCGGCGACTTGAAATACGCGCGCTGGCACCAGCAGGTCCACGACTGGGCGCACCGCCACTTCGGCGACGCGGAATGCGGCGAATGGTACGGCTATCTGCACCGCGACGGCCGCGTGTCGGTCCCGCTCAAGGGCAATTTATGGAAAAGCTGCTTCCACCATCCGCGCATGCAATGGTACTGTGCGGACTTATTAAAATCAGCAAAGTAAGCTGGACCGTGTAGCTGCGACAGAGGTCGTGGTGCCTGATTTTTCCCTAAATCGGCGGATAATTTGAAGCCGCCATGGCTCATTTTGGTTTAACGCTCTGAAAGGACGACGGAGATCACCACTTCGCCATTGCACGCCCTCGCCATCGTCCCTACAGGACGAATAATTTTCATCCGCATAACCAGACACTGGCGTGTCTGGCTAAAATCCAATGTCGCTCCGCGACTGCTGAAAGACACTCGGACTTTTGCCAATGACTACCGGCTGAGAACTCAAAGCCGACTGCCAGTTGGCGCTACGTCATTGCTGCCAAAGTTCCTTATTTATCTGCCGCCAGCGGGGAAATCAAGCTCCTCACGGCGGCGGCTACTGGCTTTCCGCCCACGAATTCGGATCGCGGTTCGAACCGTTAGGGACGCGGCTCCCGATAAGCCAATCGCACCACCCAATCCGCCAGAAAAAATATCAGCACTCCGGCCACCAGCGCCGGGATTCCGTCCGCGAAATAACTGAAACTGGAAGTTTGCTCGCTGTTGTCGCTGGAAAACATGTTCTCCACGACATTCTCCATGCCGCCCCAAAGCTCCCACAAGCCATAGATGGCCATGAGAAATCCCGCGGCGCGGACAAAAACACCAAACATTTCAAACGGTTTCATGCGCTGATTAAATTTGGATTGCCGCCCGCAAGCAAGGACAAAGCTGTCGCACGAACGCGGAGCCATGTGTTTGGACAAGACGTTAACCATAGCTGACCCCGGATGGCTCCAGATGAGCGAAACGTTTCACCACAAAGGGCGCAAAGAAAACAAAGCCAACAAGCGTGAGTGTCTTTCTTTGCGTGCTTTGCGTGCTTTGCGGTTCAGCATCTGTGTCCATCTGTAGCTAAAAGGATTGGTTCCGCATTGAGAAAATCCGGAGTTCAATTTAAATTTTGCCCATGAAATTCTCGCTGCAAGATAAATGGGTGCTCATCACCGGCGCTTCCAGCGGCTTCGGCGCGGCCGCCGCCGAGGCCTTCGCCGCCGAGGGGGCCAAACTGTTGCTTGGCGCCCGCCGACTTGACCGTTTGGAAAAAGTTGCCGCCGGGGCGCAGGCCGCCGGCTCGCCCGCGGCGCATTTTCACGCCCTGGATGTCGCGCAAACCGCCAGCGTTGAACAATTCATGTCCTGGGCGAAGGAGAAGATCGGCACGCCCAAACTCGCCTCGGCCCAGCCGGGCTCGCCGATCGCAAACCTGCACGTGCTCATCAACAATGCCGGCGGCGCGCACGGCGTGGATACGGTGGCCGAGGGAAAGGATGCCGACTGGGAGGCGATGTTCCAGGCGAACGTCCTTGGCTTGCTGCGCGTTACCCGGGCCGCGCTGCCGCTCCTCCCGCACGACGCCGGCGCCAGCATCATCAATATCGGCTCGGTGGCGGGACGCACGGCTTACGCGGGCGCCTCGGCTTATTGCGGGGCCAAGGCCGCCGAGTTGCAGCTCACACGCGTGCTGCGGCACGAGCTCCTCGGCACGGGCATTCGCGTCTGCACGGTTGACCCCGGACTGGCGGAAACGGAGTTTGCCCTCGTGCGCTTCAAAGGCGACGAAAAGAAGGCGAAGGAGGTGTATGCCGGCATGCAGCCACTGGTGGCGGCCGACCTCGCGGAAATCCTGGTCTGGGTGGCCACGCGTCCACCCCACGTCAATATTGACGAAATCCTCGTCAAACCGGTGGACCAAGCGGACGTGGGCAAGGTGTTCCGAAAAACATCACCGTCGAATTGATGGATTTTGACTGACTCCGGTGAGCTGCCCCCGCTCCCACTAAGCCAGGATGGAACCGGAAAATCGAAAGGTAGGGAGGCAGTGAGTTTTCCGCCAAGTGCGCAGCGCGGCCAGCGTCAGCGGGGACAGGGGCACAAACCGGTCCTTCCGCGCTGCCACGGCGCAAGTGCTGACTAAGATAAACTGATTTTTCTTCACTTGCCGACACCGCGTGCTATAATGGCTCCCAAAATGTTTTGCCATCTCTGCCATCCGCAAAGCCTGCCGCCACAGCCGGGCAATTTCATATCGCACCCCGGCGCTAGATTGATGATATTTCACCTGCCAAGTTTGTCGCAATTGCAATGAACCTCATACTCCACTCCAATCTATGAAAAACAGAATCCAGTTAGTCATCGCAGCCCTGCTGCTGACCCTCAACCTGCAACCAACCAAACTGCTGGCCCAGAGCACAGCGTTCACCTATC
>Ga0316231_1002398_pt1 | contig 18044 bp, 16 predicted proteins | sample TBH18027metaG_FD_206002 | JGI IMG/M metagenome (GOLD analysis project Ga0316231, IMG submission 206002) | Freshwater microbial communities from Trout Bog Lake, Wisconsin, USA - TBH18027 | ecosystem: Environmental > Aquatic > Freshwater > Lake > Hypolimnion/Profundal zone | place: USA: Wisconsin...
CGGAGTGGGAGCGCCCAGCCACGATGTTATGGTGCAGTGGACTGCATCTACTTCCAATGTCAGTGGCTACAATACATACCGTGGAACCGTTACGGGTGGGCCGTATACGAAGTTGACCTCAACTCCAATTGTTGCGACTACGTATGATGATCAGAGCGTGCAGGCGGGGCAGAAGTACTATTACGTTGTTACTTCCGTTGCGGCGGACTCCACCGAGAGCGGATACTCCAACGAGGCATCAGCCACAGTACCTACGCCATAGCTCGTACCTTGCAGCATTTACCTTAGACTCCAACCTGAGGTGTGTTCACACTAAGTGGGTGCTTCTGTGCTATTGTGCGTAAGTGGAGATCGCCGAGAAGCAATTTCGCCGCATCGAGTCTGCGCTGCCGCGCCAACGCGGCAACGTTAGGGTCACCAATTTGCAATTTGTGAATGCTCTGTTGTTCATCGCCGAGCATGGCTGCAAATGGCGCGGACTGCCAAAGCGTTTCGGCCCCTGGCACACCGTTTATACCCGAATGAATCGCTGGTCCAAGAGCGGCGTGCTTGATCGGGTCTTCGAACTGCTGCAGAGTGAACAAATCGTGCACATCAGGATCGAAGCCGTCAAAGTTAACAATACTAATATTCCACTAGGCTTTGTATGGTTGCCGCGCATGCTAAAACGGCCATAACGATCACGTTCTTCTCGGCGCCCCCAGACGCAATCTCTTGGGCGGCTCGAGTTCCCAGCTTTCATCCCTTCACGTTGACCGGTTAGACACCCAGATAGTGTTAACACGATCTAGTGCGTGATGCGCCAACCTTACTGACGCGGGCCGCCGCAGGACTCGTGCAAGTGGCTCTGTAAGCCATTGCAACCGCAAGATTTGGTTCAGCAGGAAGTACCGTGTTCTCGTAAGTGCCGATTCGCCGCCCCTCAAGCAACGCTGCCTTATTACTTGTGTAACTGCCCGTTCGTAAGTTGTGAATCCCTGCATTAAACGGCACTCTGGACGCTAGTCGCACGTCTCCGCTGATGAGGCGACATGGTTAGCATTCTCTGGATGGGGGCGAGCGAAAATGACTCGTTGGAAAAATTACAGCTTACTGGTCTCGGTGGCTTCTTTGTTTCTTGCGCCTGCTGCTTTCGGAACGGAAAGCCGGATATTGAACACTACGAGCGCAACTGAACCGATACCTATGTCGGCAGTAAGCCTTCGGCAACTCTCACTTTCTGGAACTGAAAACAACGTGGCGGTCATTAATCAGGACACCCTAGGGCAGGAGCGAAAGGTCGCAATTGTCGCTGCAGCACTCCCTTTACGATGGTATCCAGTCTCCGCCGCATCCGTCAGCCCGTCACAGCTTACTTTTGGCAGTGTGCCAGTGGGCACAAGTAGCGCGGCCAATTCGGCTACCCTGAGCAACAATGGGCGCTCGAAAGTTACGATCTCTGGCGTGACGTTGACCGGGGACTTTGCGCAGACGAACACGTGCGGCACGAGTCTAGCGGCGGGAGCTAGTTGCACGATCAGCGTGAAGTTTTCGCCGACGGCAACGGGTGTACGCAGTGGAACTCTATCGATTGCAGATAGCGCAACGGGCAGCCCGCAGCGGGTTACGCTATCGGGAACAGGAATAGCACCAGCGGCCTCAGCATCGCCGAATGCGTTGAGCTTCGGCAGTCAGTTGTTGAGCACAACCAGCGCGGCGAGCGTGGTTACACTGAGCAACGCTGGGACGGCAAGCCTGACGATTTCGGGCGTGACGGTGACTGGCGACTTTGCGCAGACGAACACATGCGGCACGAGTCTGGCGGCGGGATCGAGTTGCACGATCAGCGTGAAGTTTTCGCCGACGGCGACGGGCTTGCGGAGTGGGACACTGTCGATTGCGGATAGCGCGACGGGGAGTCCTCAGCAGGTTTCGCTGTCAGGAACGGGCATAGCTGCAGCAGCTTCGATTTCTCCGGCTACATGGACGTTTGGCAGCCAGGTGCTGAGCACGACCAGCTCGGCGAGCGTGGTTACGCTGAGCAACGCGGGGACGGCGAGCCTGACGATTTCGGGCGTGACGGTGACTGGCGACTTTGCGCAGACGAACACCTGCGGTACGGGTCTAGCGGCGGGATCGAGTTGCACAATCAGCGTAAAGTTCTCACCGACGGCAACGGGATTGCGGAGTGGGATGCTGTCGATTGCGGATAGCGCGACGGGAAGTCCCCAACAGGTTTCGCTTTATGGGACTGGAGCGACAGCGGGTAGTTTTGGAGTAAGTCCAACGAGCCTTGCGCTTGGTAGTGTTGGGGTGGGACAGACAGGTTCAAAGACCGTGACACTCACGAACAGCGGTGGCTCCGGTGTAATCGTGAATTCAGTCAGCATCAGCGGTGCAGGCTTGGGGATAAGCGGTTTATCAACTCCGTTTACGCTTGGGGCGAGTCAGAGTAGTACGTTCACCGTGACATTCACGCCCGCGATTTCAGGGGCGGTGACTGGTACGGTCTATCTCACTGACAACAGCCCCACGACCAGTGTCAGCATTCCTGTTACTGCAACCGGAGTGGCAGCGCCCAGTCACGATGTCATGGTGCAGTGGACTGCATCCACTTCCAATGTCAGTGGCTACAATACATACCGTGGAACCGTTACGGGTGGGCCGTATGCGAAGTTGACCTCAACTCCAACTGCCGCGACTACGTATGATGATCAGAGCGTGCAGGCGGGGCAGAAGTACTATTACGTTGTTACTTCCGTTGCGGCGGACTCCACCGAGAGCGGATATTCCAACGAGGCATCAGCCACAGTACCTACGCCATAGCTCGTACCTTGCAGCATTTACCTTAGATACTGACTGGGATTTGGGGCTAAGAAAAGCGTGGCCGTGAAGGTGTTATACCTTCACGGCCACGCTGGTTATGAAACAAATGGATTGCGACCTGCCTATTTACATGACTCGAGTCTCTTTTTGGGAGGAGCACTGTAATCGTATCCATAAGCGCCGTACCGCGTGGCTGATGGATCTGTGGTCCGGTTCAGAATCACCCCCAGCAAGCTTTCCCGCCTGAATTCGTGCACGGCGCGCTTCGCAAGACGAGAGAGTGTCGCAATGGAGTTGACGACCATCAGAACGCCATCGCTCAGATCGGCAATCGCACGGGCGTCAGCGATGGGAAGAACTGGGGGCGTGTCGATGATAATCCAGTCGAACGCCGGGCGCAGTTTAAGAATCAACTCACCAAGTTTGGGATCACCGATGAGGTCTCCTGGTTGTGCGACTCGTCTGCCAGAAGGGATAAAATAAAGGCGATCAATGGACCCGGTCTGGATGAGGTCTCCTACGTGCTTCTCTCCGAGCAAATAGTCAGCGAGTCCTGGGGTGGAAGGGGCCTCCAACATGGATGAGACGCCGCCGTCGCGCCGCAGATCCGCATCAATCACGAGCGCGCGCCTGCCATTTTGCGATGCAAAAGCATGCGCAAGATTGGCCGCCACGAAACTCTTACCCTCCTCGGGGATCGCGCTGGATATAACGATAACTTTGAGAGTGCGCTGCGAGCGCATCTGATAAAGACGGGAGCGAAGGGTGCGGAACTGTTCCTGGGCTATTATGTTTGCCTCGCCAGAGAGGAATACAAGACCCTTCCCCCGGTGTGGCCAGGAATGTACGCTACAGGCCGCGAGGATCGGGTCCGCCGTTGCTGGAGCTACTTGTGGGATTACCTCCAGTGGCCCGTCACCTGAAGGCGGTGGAATTGCTGCGCCGGCGCCGTCTTGAGGCGTTTCGCCGTCGTCCTCCATCCCCATCGAAATGATTTCCTCGACATCGGGAAGATCTTTTGAAGAACCAAATTGGTGCTGACGTGCCAGTCGCAGCGCCTCGTGAATGCGGCTCATTTTGTCGATCCCTTTTCCCTGGATTCCCGGCTATGCACCGTGAACTCAGACTGCATAACCACTGGTGCAGATTCGATCTTGGTGTTCGCGTCATGCAGATTCTGGTGGCGTCCCAGTTCGAGCTCTCGTGCGGCACCTTCCACATGTTTTGCTTGTACCTGGCCATCACCGTCACAAAAGGCATTAATCAGAGATTGCTCGCAGAGCAGATTGATCAGTCGCACTATGCCGGACGAATAGTGGAACAATAGTGAGATTGATTCGGGATGAAATATCTGTATGGAATGTCCTCCGGCAACTTGGAGCCGCCGAGAGATGTATTCCGTCGTTTGGAAATACGAAAGTGGCTGAGTTTTGCAGCGCAAGGTGATGCGCTGCTTTAATTGGCGAAGCGATGGTTTCGCCAAAAGTGTTTCCAATTCTGTCTGTCCGGAGAGAACAATCTGCAGGAGCTTATGTGTCGGCGTCTCGAGGTTAGTAAGCAGTCTTAGTTCCTCCAGGGTATCTTCAGACATCTGCTGGGCTTCATCCACAATGAGGACAGCAGGCCGGGCTGCTTGATGCCGACTGAGGAGCCACTGGTTCAAAACGAGTAACCGGCGGCTCTTTGAGGATGAAGTGCAGCTGATTTCGAAGTCGGCCATCATAAAATCAATGAACTCATCTGGCGCTAGTCGAGGATTGAAGATAAAGGCCGTAGCCGCAGAAGTCTTGGCAAGCCACTGCATAAACACATTGAGAATGGTGGTTTTTCCTGTTCCTACATCTCCGGTGAAAAGTACGAAGCCTTTCCGATTGGTGACGCCGTAGGCAAGGGTTGCAAGGACTTCCTTGACGGGTGGCGTCACGTAAAGGAAGCGAGGATCCGGATTCAAGTTAAACGGCGCGACCGTTAGATGGAAGTGTTCTTCGTACATTGGTGGCTACACTTTAGCCCGGAGATGTCCAACGGGCTCAGGAGGGTGGGGTGAAGCCGCGATGATATTTCGGCCATTGTCTAAGACATGCGGTCCCGCAAATACCTCCGGCAGTCCAATGAGCAAGGGCAGATCGAGAATGCGGACGACATCCTCTTCGTTACGGATGAATTGTTCTCTTCTTTCCAGCAGCAGCGCCAGTCCAATCCCTAACAGAAGGCCCGCGCCTGCACCGGCAAGTCCGAACTTGATGCGTTCTGGAAAACTTGGCTTATTGGGAAGGCTAGGGGCGTCCATTACGCCGAACTGCTCTCCTTCTTGCCTGCGCTCCAAATCCGTCGACATTTCAGACTGAGTCTTCTTGCTCAGGAGCTCATTGTAAAACTGAAGAGCGGTGTCGTGGTCACGGGTCAGAGCCTTATAGCGCTCCTCGACAATAGGGCTCAGTTGTAAGCGGGACTGCAATGTCCGGACTTGACCTTCCACCTTTGCTTGTTCAGCGAGTTTGCTCCGGATGTTCTCCTCCGTAACGCGCAGGGCAATTCGAAGCTGGCGCGCCTCCGGACTGTCCACGATGACATCGTCTTTTGCCGGCGCTGGAGAGGGGGAGTTGCTCGACGCTCTCATCTCGTTTTGCAGGAGCTGAATCTGAGCTTTGATTTTCGTAATTTCAGGATGCTGATCAGTGTAGCGGGACTGCAATGACGCTAGCTGGCTTCGGAGGTTTGTCAGTTCCTTCTGAACGTCGGTGGGATCTGCTTCGGTTGGGGCAACCCTTCTTGAAGTCAGTTGAGAGAGTGCAGATTCCTCGATAATCTTCTGCTGCTGAGCTTGGCTCAACGCCTGATTCAGCGCTTCCAGTCGAGCTCTAGTGGAAGTGAGCAATTCAAGATTTCTTTGTTCGTCTGACGGAAGCTGGCCTAGATATTTTCCTTTGAACTCGGCCAGTTGTGCATCATGTTCATCCAGCTTACGCTTGGACTCCCGCAGCTGTTCGGAAAGGAACTCGGTAGTTCCCGCCGCACGTTTTTGCCGTAGTTTGACGTTTTCTTCCATGAACATGGAGAGAATATCAGTGCAGATTTGTTGAGCCTTTTGCGCTGACTCGGCAGTGGCTGTGATGTAGAAACCGGAGGGAACTCTCGCGGCGCCTTCAGGGGCAATCATCTTCACTGTGATCGCTTTGTGTAGCTTTTCTATCTTCTCTTCCATGGACATTCCAGAAGAAGAGCCCTGGTAGAGTCCCAAGCGCACCACGATCGGCTCAAGGCGTGACCGGCTGAGAATCTGCTCCCGTAATGTCATCAACCGTGCGTCGAGTTGGTCTGTATTGACCTGCGTGACGAACTTCTCAGAAACCTTGGGCTGTTCGATCAGCACGAATGCCTTCGATGTGTATACCGGCTTGATGACATAGGTTAAGCCGATTCCGAATATAGGGCAGAGGATGGAAGGAATCAGAATCCACCAACGTCGGCGCTTCGCAACGGCCCATATTTCAGAAAACCCGAATTGACTTTCTTCTTCCATAGTTCACTCACGCCGGCAATATGGTTACACCAGCAGGTACGCTCACCTGGGGACTGCGAGCGTCGCACAGTTATGAAGAGAGCAAGGCAGATGCCAACCAGAGGCCCGACACTGCAAGGATTGTTAATGAAGGTGAGTTCAGCTGGATAGGTACGCCGTCAATTGCTTGCGCACTGTATTTCCAGCAAGAAACCGAAGTGGGGTGTCTCCGGGGAGATGGACAGGCAGCGGCTATCCTGTGGATATTTTGCCTCCCAGCGCCCGAGGATAGGCAAAACTTTTCCTATATCACACGATTGGATTTCCTAATGACACGCCTTCTTGGACAGGGGGAGTTGCGCGAAGGGCAGTGGCTTAAGGCTAGGCTGGGGCTCGAATTCTACGCCCGGATTACCGCTGTCAGGCTCCGTTCTGCCGCCTGCTCCCCACTCTTGAAGCTCTCATCTGTCCAGTGATATCCCCATTCCCCATAGCGCCCGCAGTAGGCAATCTCCAATTCGTCGAGGTAGTTGTGGACTGTCTTGAGAGCCGCCGCGCGCTCCAGGTCAAAGATCACGTTTGCGTAGCGGACTAACATGGCGTCCTTAAAGAGAATGGTGTCTTCCTCGCGGAGCAGGCCGCAACGCCGCAGATCTCTGATGACGGGTTCAATCCAGCTCTCCGGTGTACCTTCGAGTGGGCGGTACTTGTCTGAGAAGTACACTTCCGCCTGAATACTTCCAGCCCCTGGAGGAACGTTGTTTGGGGAAAGCATGTGAGGAAAACTAAGTCGTGTAAAGCAAATATCCTCGTCATAGAAATAGGTCATGTGTGCTTTCGATATGTCCTCACGGTTGACCCCAATGTTCACGAGCACGCATTTCGAACATGCCAAACGGCTGGCAGCGTCAGCCACATCGGGCGGGGTACGGCGAATCATGCGAATGAGGTCCGGCAGCGGCACCGAGGAGATCAGCGTGTCATAGCGTGCAACTCGTCCATTTGAAAAGGTAATTTCCTTTGCAAGGGGATCGATCGATATCGCCTCGTGATCGAGCTTCAATTCGCCTTTCTCAACAAACTTTCGCAGGTAGGATGCGAAGCCACCTTCGGTGGGATAACGAAAGTGTGTGACGTAATGAGTGTGGGCATATGAGGGAGAGAGCGCTCCCTGTAATACTTCCTCCAAACTAGGGCGATAGACTCGTGGTCCGAGCCAATCGGTACTCATATTATCAGCGGTTGTGAGGTGAAACTTTCTGGTGTACTGCATGGGGAAATTCTCGGCGAACGTCCGGCCGAAGCTCGCCAGCAGCCAGTCGGCGTAGTTTGTGACCTGCCGTTCCGGCGCCTGACGTTCATTCACGAAATCGGTAATCACCTTGACGATCATGTCTTGCGGCAGACCGTGCATGTGCACTTGAACCGGATGCAATGGCCAATGACCGTGCCAATAATTGTTCAAAGTGATCTGTAGGGTCGTATATCGCTGATCGACGCTGTCGGCAAGCAGGTCCTGGATACGGGGATCCTTGCTGTAGGTGATATGGGGACCGACATCAAACAGGAAACCGCTGTCACTCCGGAACGACGCAGTGTTGCCGCCATAATAGGCGTTCCTGTCGTAAAGGACGGGCTTAATGCCCGAAGCATGAAGCCGGTACGTCGCACCCAATCCGGCCATTCCAGAACCCAGAACGGCTACCTTTGGCGGTGTCATAAAGCTCTCTTCTTTGGACTGATGCTTTTGCATTAGTCCGGAAAGGGATTAGACCTTATCAGTTGCAGTGAAGCTAGTGAATCCGTAGTCGAAATCGGAACCTTCGGATCCCTGGTAGTAAAAGCCCATGCCGGGACTTCCCTTGGTATAACGATTCATCTTATCCGAGCCTTGAAGCACCTGCGCGCCGTTGATCCAAACCGTAAAAGCATTGCCCACGACTCGCGCGCTCACAACGTCACCATTCCGGAGGCCGGGCCCAGTAGTGGATGCAATGTCACCGTACTTGTTCAGCGGACCACTCCAATAGTGGATCTGCACGTAAGTGGCCCCTCCACCAAGACACCTGAAATTGATTTCGTAGCCGGTCGCAACGTGTTGTGAAATGCTTCCCCTAAGCCACAATTCAACTTCTTCAAAGGTCGTACTCAGTTGATTTACGGATTTGACAGTGGCGGTCACTATCTGGTCGGGGCCCCACGTACCTTTGAGGAGGGCGACGGAGTCGTTGTAAGGAGGGCCTGATGGTGGAACTTGTGTACCAAAGGCCAAGCCAGCTGCAGTTCGGACGTCGGACCAATCAACGCCGTCCGTCTTACCATTCATCCAGACTCCCCCCTGGGAAATAGGATTTTCTGCAATGGGAAAGTTGGTGGTGTAAGTCCGGTAGTTTGCCGGGGTTGGAGAAGATGGATTCGACTCGCTCGAAGAACAAGAAATCGGCAGCAGACCTACGCCTGTGCTTCCCAGAAGGCAAAACGACAATACACAAATGAAAGCGAGCAACCGTCGCTTCAATGTTGCCTCCCCGCAAGTCAATTTGCGATAGCCGGAGCGACGAGAGTTTCCTCCTCCGGTGCAGTTCGCGTTACAAATGTGTGCAGTAGATCCAGGTAGAAGGGCTTTTGCCTCATCACGTACAAGAGCGTCCACAGATACACGCAGAAGACCAAAGCCGCTCCAATGATGAGTCTAGGCAGAGCCGGGAGAAGGGGAGCGTATACCAAGTGCGCTCCGAACGTCACACCAGCGGCCACCGTGCCTGAGAGAACAGGACGTCCTACGGCCAGGAGGACATCGCCAAGGGAGACCACGATGCCGTGGGTCGCCCAGGCGATCAGGGGAATCACAGAGAGTATCATCACCGTCGAGTAGGCAAGTGCAACACCATTGGGTCCATAAGGCAAGCCCAAGGAATACGCGCCGATCAGGATTGGCCCTAGCACGAAAGCAATCCTCAATCCTCTTCCGACTAATCCGAGTGAGGAGAGCAGCCACCCAAGGGGATTAAGAATCGCAAAGGCTAAAGTAGTTGGGGCCAGCAGGCGAAAAATGATCGCTGCGCCCTTCCATTTCGGCCCAAGGAAGACATAAATCAAATCGTCCGCGAAGAGCCCGCAAGTAAGCGCGACAGGTACGGTAAATGAGAGGACGAGGGAGTAGCCCTTCAGAAAGTAGCTCTTGAGTCGCTGCGGTTCCCCTTGAAGTCTAGATAGTGCGGCAAACATTACTCCCCCGGCGGCGGAATTAACATTGTCAGTTGGGATGCTGATGAGTTGGTAAGCTCTGCCGTAAATTCCCAGAGCATCCACTCCCCAAATGCGCCCCAACAAAACCTTGTCGAAGTTGCTGGCGATGTACATGACTAAGCCATTCAGGGTGAGAGTGCCACCAAACCGCATCATGGACCCAACCCCCGCCAGATTGTGAGGACGCCCTGGTACCCATCCCGATGCATACCAGACGCAAATGCTGTAGACGAGTGGGGTAAGCGTTGCAGTGGCGACCAGAGACCAGTATCCAAACCCTATCGTGGCCATGGCGAGCGCTACAGCGGTACTGACCAGCAGAGAAAAGAAATCGATCATCGACAAAGTTGCAAAACGCATCTGGCGTTCAAGATAAGCAGTATGTTGTATGCCGCATCCGTTGAAGAGAAACGCAGTGGCCAGCACCGCAGTGATTCCGAAGAGTCTCGGCTCGTGATAAAAACCCTTGACTATGGGCGCGATCGCAAACACGCATAAGCCAAGGCCTGTGCCCGTCGCCAGGTTGACCCAGAAGAGGGCGGAAGATTGCTCTGTAGTAACGGCTGTCTGCTGCACTGCCGCTGCGGATAGTCCAAAGTCTTTAAATACACTAAAAACACCAATTACCGCGGTAACCATGCCGACCAAGCCAAAATCCTTCGGGTCAAGTAGCCGGGCGAGGATCATCAACGAGCCCATGCGAAGCAGGAAACTGGCTGCCTGGGATGAGACTCTGGCAACACCGCCGCGAATTGTTCGCTGCTTCAAGTCCTTCACAAATGCCTACTCCCTTGGAAGACTAGGTTATGATTCTGGAGGCTTTCAGAGCAGCAGTTTGCGACAGTAGAATGCCTCGGCATAACCGCTAGGGGCATTGCATTCGATTCCGCGCAGACGCATGAGGGAGAGAAATGCACTCTCCTCGAACCAGTGCTTGGAGTGCTGGGACTGAAACACCTCGACTATGGTCTGGACTTTCTTCTCGTAAAGTTCAGGCGCAAGGGGCACAAAGACATTTGGTCGTCCCAAATCACCGTCATACTTGGGGATCTCGTATTCAAGAATGAAGTGATCTCGGAATGCATTCCATGTAAGTTCGCAGATGAGGCGATGGTCCTGATGGGCGTCTTTGCCGTTGTGAGTAAGAATAAGGTCAGGAGAAAAGCTGGATTTAATCTCCTCGAAGGCCTTCTTCACCTCGGCCCCAATATAAGGCATCACGGTGTCAGGGAACTCCTTAAGCACTGTCTTCGTCAGGTGCGGGGGCCCAGCGAATACCTCTGCCCCTCGCTCTGCCTCAACCTTCCTTACACCACTGGCACTGAATACGGCCCAGTAAAAAGTGCAACCCGGGTATTGCTGAATTAAGTGGAGGATCATTCCGCCACAGCCGATTTCAATATCGTCAGAATGCGCACCAAGACACAGGACCTGCAAGGCGCGACCGCTGCCGACCGACAAGTTTAGATTCATCATGGGACACCCGCGCCGAGGCGCTAGGGAAGGGAACTGAACGTTTCGATTTGCTTTCGGGTTAGGCTAGCCAGATCGGCTCCATTTCGGAACGCATGGTACCAATCAACGATCCACTCCAGCGCCGATTTCAAGGGGAGGACAGGACGCCAGCCTAAACAGCTTCTCGCCTTGGACGTGTCCAATTTAAGGGCGTGTGCCTCATGGGGGTGTGTTGCCAGGTCTTGCTTCCATGAAGCACCGACTCCCCATAACCGTACCATCTCATCTGCAATCCATGAGACGGGCACGACGTCGGTGTCACTTGGGCCGAAATTCCATCCAGATGCGAATCGCACGGGATTCTCCGAGAGCCTCTCCGCGACCAAAAGATATCCATGCAACGGCTCCAGAACAAACTGCCACGGCCGGTAGGCGGCGGGATTGCGAATTAGACAGGGGGTCCCGGCAACGAAGGCGCGTATAAGGTCCGGTATCAGTTGATCGCTCGTCCAATCACCACCACCCATAGCATTTCCGGCGCGCGCGCTGCCGAGAGCAACGCCGTGGTTTTCAATAGACTCCGGCGGAAAGAACGACTTGCGATATGCCGTGGTGACAAGTTCGGCGCAACCCTTCGAATTCGAATACGGATCGCATCCACCCATGGTTTCGTCCTCGCGATAGCCCCATATCCACTCCCGGTTTTCATAGCATTTATCGCTGGTAACGTTAACCACTGCGCAAGGCCGCTTCAATTGGCGGATTGCTTCCAGGAGATTTACGGTTCCCATCACGTTAGAGGAATAGCTCTCGATCGGATCCTCATACCCGCGCCGAACCACTGTCTGTGCCGCCATGTGAATCACGACATCCGGATGGGATTCCGCAAGTGCATTCTTGAGTTGCAGAAAATTGCGAATATCACCATGTACAGTGTGGACGGACTCCTCAACGGCTGCTTGCTCAAACAAACAGGGACGGGTTGGGGGATCAAGTGCAAAGCCTGTCACGTCGGCACCGAGCGAATGCAACCAAAGACATAGCCAGCTTCCCTTGAAGCCGGTATGTCCGGTGAGAAAAACTCGCCGCCCTCTCCAGAATGAGTGATTAAGCATGACCAGTCGGACTTTCCTTATCGTGGGGCGTCAGGGAAAGCAGTGAGCTCATCGGATGCTGCCTGCAGGTATCGTGTGCGAGGGACTCTTTGGGGTGCCCAGCGACACAGGCCATCTCGCCATCTGCTCTCGCCAGAGTTTTTCGACGAATCCTGCGGGAGCTTCGTGCAGATCGTCGAAAGAGATGACTTCGTCTTTTGCGACATCGCGGCGCAACACACGGTCTTCAGAGAGGCTGATGGGCAGCGCTGACATTTCTCGAGCGGTCGATGTGTTGTCGATAAGACCGTAGGAACAGAAGCCTCCAATCCCATCAAGACGCTCTCCGGCTTTCAAGTCACGCTTTGCAACCGTGACCACCTCACAAACCGGGCCTCCGAGGGGGGCAACCGTGGCGTCGTGATCGATAACTGCGCGACCGATGGTTGATGCGATCTGGAGGTGAGGTAGATGAAACGGAGTGTAGAAAACATAGAAGGGACCAGCGCCAAGCTTGTAGTAGGCCAGTTGAGCCATCTTTAGAGGCGAGTTTTCATGGACGATTACGAAGGCTCCAGTATGGGGCGCCGCCCCGAGTGCATAGTCGACTAGCCCGGTCGCCAACATCTCATCGGCAGGCAGCAAGCTCGCGATTTCCCTGACGTAACCGCAGGGTGGGCCGTACATACCACGTCGCCCAACGCGAAATCCAGTTGCATTGGAAATGACAGTGGCCTCCATGGACAGCTTAGTGGAGTCTGCAAACGAAGTAACTTTCTTGACGTCCTGACCGTGCTTCTCGGCAAATGCTCGCTGTGAGTCAGGGGTTCGATAATAGTCCACCATCCCCTTTATGTTGCCGGATGCTACGGTGCGCAGGCCTAGGGTCTTCAAGTAGCGGAGCAGAGTCAGGGCAACTCCGGGTTCATCTCCGTCAGTGTGCGTGACGATGACTCCGGCCTTGTCCGCTTTCTCCTTCAGGATGGGACCGATCAATGAATCCAATTCAGCATTGACCAGCACAACATGCTTTCCATGATCGAATGCATCAAGAGCCACGCGAGCAGCGGGTTCGACCGAGCCAGTCACCTCCAGAAGGACGTCGATTGCGCCACATCGCGTTAGCACCGACGGATCTTCTGCAAGAACTGGCATTCCTTGAGCGATCGCTGCTTCGGCTTGATGTGGTGAGTCAACACGGCGCCAGACAGTGGTTCCAGCCTCTCGAAATGCTCGCTCGCCATGCTCTGGTGTGCGATTGGCGATGGCGACCAGGCGCATTCCTGGCACAGGTGTTCCGAGTTGCAGAGCGATAGCTCGGCCTGTGGCGCCAGCACCGACCATTCCGACGCGGATTGGGCGCATCTTAGATTCAAGTTTCTGAAGAGCGAAATCGATGCTCATTGAATCACCTATAGTGGTTGTCTTAGCTCGGCCAGACATGTTAGCTCTGCGGTTTGACTTCATTAGAAGGAGGAAGCCAGCGCAGCCTTTGCCGCAGGGTTATTCTCATGTCGTCCATTGGAATTTGTGCTCCAAACGTTCCAGGGAGCGACGCCGCTCGCATATAGGGTCTCCAAATATTGCCTGTCCTTGAACGTGTCCATACTCGCCCAGAATCCGTCATATGTGTAACCGATGAGCTGTTTATCTTTGACCAGTCTCTGGAAGGGCTCAGCGACGAGTTCTTCCTTCTCGTGGATATAGTCAAATATCTTCTTTTTGAAGACGAAGAAGCCCCCGTTGATTCTCATGTCGCCATCGCTGATTGCCCGGATTGAAGACACCAGATTGCCGCTCCCCTCCTGGAGTGCGACAGTGTGATAACTGAGGTTAGGACGGACGCAAAGAAAACTAGCAATCTTGTCCTGCTGGTGGAAGTGTTCGAGCTGTTGGGGAAGTGGAAGATCGCTCAGTCCATCGCTGTAGTTCGCCAAGAACTCATCTTCTCCTTCCAGGTGCTTACTTACAGCCTTCAGGCGCTCGCCGATGTTCGAGTTTATACCGGTATCCGCAAAGGTGATTTTCCAATCCTGGATATCGCTGTTGAAGAGTTCCACCCTCTTCCCGCCGCCTGACAAAACGAAATCATTCGAGACGCACTCGTTGTAGTTCAGAAAGTAGTTCTTTACGACGTCGGCTCGATAGCCCAGACACAGGATGAAGTCTTTGTGTCCGAAATGGGCGTAGTACTTCATTACATGCCACAGAATCGGACGGTAGCCGATCTGAACCATCGGCTTCGGGATGTCCTCCGCGTCTCGGATGCGCAGTCCCAATCCACCACAGAAAAGTACGACCTTCATAGCTTTTGCCTCCCCCGAAACTTCATCTCTTCGCCACGGCTGAATATCAGACTATCCATTCCCTCTCCCGGCACGCACCCCATTCACTGGTGTACTTAGTTGTTCGGATCTGGCAGCTTTGCTCGTTCCCCTAGAGGAAAACCTCTTTCGTAGTTTTGTTATCGCCAGCCCAGGATTCACACATACCTCCACGGCCAGCGCAATTACAGCTTTGAATAACTCGGGTCGCGTTAATGGATATCCGAGCTCCTCGAGCCTGCTCCTGTGGTAGTTCCAGAATTCGTTATCCCGTAATCCAGTGAGCAACTCGACTGCCAAAAACCGATGGTAGATCTGGAGCGCTCTCTTGAGTTGTTGTTGCAACTCTGGCTCGGTCAGATAGTAGGCTCCGTACTGTTGCAGATCACTCAGACACGCAGAGAGATAACGATTCAACTTGAGCGACGTTGAGGTCTGGGTTTCACCATGAGTTCTTTCGTATGCGAGCACTTCGTATACAAATCCGAAATCCCAGAGCTGCAGGCTCTTGAAACACGCACTCGTATCCGAATGCGGAGACGGGTTTGGGTAGAATGCCGGAGCATCCCGTACGAGGTCAGCGCGGTACATGAGTGATGTAGGACTGCCAAATCCAAGCACGGGCTGACTCTGCACGAACTCCTGATCGCCCAAGAAAAAGCGCCGACCGAGATCCCTGCCAGAAATGACGCTTTCGGGATATCTGAATCCTAGCCATTTGACTACTGTGCCGCTCAGTTGGAACGCGCCGACAATGCCGACCTGTGGATTTGCGTCGAATAGTTCGGCCATCCTCGCGAGGCAAGCCGGAAAGATGAGGTCATCTGCTGAAACAACTTTGCAGTAACGCGCATCCGGCGACATCAATTTGAACGCTATGTTGTGGTTTGCAATGACGCCGACGAACTCCTCGTTGGTATGAACCCGAATACGGGGGTCCCTGGCCGCGAATGCGTTGGCAATCTCGAGCGTATCGTCCGTGCTGCAGTTATTGACAATAATGTACTCGAAGTTCTCATAAGTCTGGCTGAGAACGCTCTCAATACATTCCGCCAAGTAAGACCCCCCGTTGTATACGGGAGTTAGAACGCTGACCAAGGGCTGGTCGCTTGTTCTCATTGTCATTCTCGTGGGAAAAAGGCTTTAGGATGAATTTTCTGGTACTGATGCCTTAGGCTTCTTTGCGAGCGACTAGCGGCCAGTTACGATCCTGCTCGGAGACGGCAGTGACTGCGAGTGGCCATTGGATGCCAAAAGCTGGATCGTCAAATCTGACTCCCCTGGCCGCGCCAGGTGTGTAAACCTCTGAAGCCATGTAATGCATTTCGGTACGGTCTTCCAGAGTCTGATATCCGTGCGCGCAACCTTCGGGAAGATACAACATTCGACCGTTCTCGGCGGTTAGTTCCGCTCCATACCACTTTCCAAATGAAGGCGAATCTAACCTAAGATCAAGCACAACATCAAACATCGCTCCCCGTGTGCAGCGAACCAGTTTGGCCTCCAGTGCGGGTTCTATCTGGAAATGCATGCCGCGAACGGTTCCCTGTCGTATGCTGAAGCCAAGATTCGCTTGTACCGGCGCAAAGTTGATTCCGTGTTGGGAAAACTCACGCACGCACCAAACTCGAGCAAAACGACCGCGCTCGTCGAGGTACGGTGTCGGATCAATCACAAATACATCTGGAATGCCAATTTCAGTGAATTTCACGTGCGCCCCACGCTGCTTCTGCCTCCATGACCAACAGGCTCCTCGTCTCGAGATGATTGGCCTGAACTTATCGCCGCACGCTCCAGCCAGACCTCCCGCCAGTATGGGTACATACTTTTAGGACAAAACATTCGGCATGGGCTGTACCGCGCCTGGCACACCACACCGTCAAGAATGATACAAGGAGTTTTCATCGCCACCATTCTCCCTGTCTTTTCGTCAATCAGCTTGGTGACTCGTTTTAGAACCTGATATGTACCGCCGCAGTACGGCACAAGCTCAGCATCCCAGTACATGCCTCGGTTCTTATTGCTGGAGTCCACGGTATTCAAAATCTCGTCATGGGACTTCACGTGTACGAGTTCGCCAGGTTGCAGATTTAAGACCGCAGATGGAGTTGGTTTTCCCTCGGGGATTTTTCCGTTCAATCGCGGAAAGCGCGTCCCGCCCCAGACCCGATGAAACTTGTTATAGAACATACGCATTGCAGGCCCGAGGCCAAGCCCGGACTGGCTCAGATGGTAATAGGCTGAATAGACCAGTCCGTTCACGATTCGCTTCAGTCCGACATTACCGGACCAGTAATCCTCAAAGTATTGGCGCAAATCCCAGCAGGAAAGCGAAGTTGTTGCCTGATGTACTTGCGTTCCCTGGCATATGTAGGTTGATAATCCATCCTGAGCATCGCACTGTGTGTTGTGCCACACAGTTGCCTCGGTGCATCCAGTGCCCTCGGCCGGTGACGCTACTGGCGGGAGATCGAGGCTTGCGGCCGTGTCAATTGAAGAATCATTTATCTCTTTCAGCCATGATTGCTTCCAGTACAAGAGGCAGGTCGCCTGGCATCCGTCATGTCCCTGCCCATCACAACGCACTTCCAGATGAACCGAGTCTTTCAAGCGGCGTGTCCGGTATGGATAGTCAGTGGAATAGTCGCAGGTTTTGTGCGCTCTCCGGTAGACTTGAAATCTCTTCTTGCAGTATTGGAACATCTCTGGCATGAACGGCATTCCGTCCAACTGCCCACGATCGTCGAGAGTTCTAAGAATCTCTTCCTTGCTCCGAATTTCTACCCAATCGCCGACGTGCAGTTTCCTAGTCATTTCTCACCTGGTGTCCATACCATCCCTACCCACTGGCTGAAATGTGCGATCTTGCTGGGCAAGCCCTGTCGCGGGTAATGTCTTAGGCGGTTTGATTTGTGAAAGCACTCTATCCCAGAATCCGACCATGATCCACTTCAGATGCGGCATGAACAGCTGAGCGCCGATTGCATAGCGCCATCCTGCCACCATCCGAATCCAGGAGAACTTCCACGAGAGTCGTGGAGGCTCGAGCCGTTTGCCTAAAGCCTCCGCCTTCTGCCGCATCTCTTGGGCAATATCTGGCCTCGCTCCGTAGAAGTGAATCAGATTGGTTTGCAGATACTTGCAACAGGCAGCTCTCGACCTCTGGCTGTTCTCTAGTGACAGCAGGTAGCCAATATGCAATTGCATCGAGCACCACGACGAAACCATTTTCTTATCAGACAGGCCGATATAGTTCAGACCCGACATGCCAGAGTATCGGTAATAGACTTTGGCATCGGGCACAAACTTGATACCGTTGCTCGCCAGTAGGATCCGACAGAAGTATTCTCCATCATCATCCACAGTTAAGCTCGTGGACCAAGGCCCAGCCGCCTCCGTCAGTTCGCGGCTCACCAGCCACGTTGAAGTTTGCATGAAGGTATTCTGTTCCATCTTTCGAAGCAGAAACTCTGCCGGAGACAAATCGCACCACAATCCACTTGGAACAAAGCGGCCACGATGGCGCTGATACCAGAATTGTCCCCAAGGGCATGAGAGCACGGTTCGCTTTCCAAGGCCTTGGAGCACTGGTTCCATCTGCTTTGACACCTTGTC